>Ga0181539_1000169_pt1 | contig 75705 bp, 70 predicted proteins | sample PEATcosm2014_Bin_46_FD_119767 | JGI IMG/M metagenome (GOLD analysis project Ga0181539, IMG submission 119767) | Peatland microbial communities from MTU Mesocosm Facility, Houghton, MI, USA - PEATcosm2014_Bin23_60_metaG | ecosystem: Environmental > Terrestrial > Soil > Wetlands > Peat | place...
GAGCGCGGCGCGGGCGCATTCCATGTCCTGCTTGTAGTGGCCTCCGCTGATGCCGATCGCCCCGACGACCTCGCCTTCGAGCACGATGGGGAATCCGCCGCCATAAATGACAAGCCGCGGCGTATGGGTGATGCCGTGGAGCAGCGGCGGATCGTCCTTGATGAACTCGTACCAGACATGAGTCGGCATGCTGTAGGAGGCGGCGGTGAACGCCTTGTTCTCGGCAATCTCAATGGAAAGCTTGGGAGCGCCGTCCATGCGCTCGAAGGCCTTGAGGTCGCCGCTCTCGTCGCTGACGGCGATGCACATCTTCAGGCCGAGTTCGCTCGCCTTTTTGGCCGCGGCGGCGACCGCCCGCTGCGCGGTTGCAATGTCTATGCTCTTCTTGACGAGGACCATCACGTTTCTCCTGGCTTGGGGGATTCAGCGTGCTTGCGTTCGAACTCCCAGATTTCTTCAAAGCCCATCAATTTGTTGAATTCCGCGAAGGGAAAGTACGTGTCGGCGCCGCCCGCTGAATTGCCGGATTCGCTCAGGCGACGGTAGACGCGTTGCAGCGCGGCCGCTGCGGCAAGCAGACCGGCGACGGGAAAGATCGCAATGCGAAAGCCCAATTCCTCCAGCCTGCGCGCAGGCAAGAGCGGCGTGCGTCCGCCTTCGACCATATTGGCCAGCAACGGAACGTCGAAGCTGCGACCGATCCGGGCCATCTCCGCTTCGCTCTCGGGCGATTCGATGAAGAGAACGTCGGCGCCCGCCTTGACGTAGGCTTCCCCGCGCCGCAACGCCTCGTCAAGACCGAGCGAACTGCGCGCGTCCGTGCGCGCGACGATCAGGAACTCGGGATCGCTGCGGGCTTCGACGGCGACTTCGATCCGTTGGCGCATGTCTTCGACAGCGATAACCCGGCGCCCAGGCGTGTGGCCGCATTTCTTGGGGAATTCCTGGTCCTCGAGCTGGATCGCCGCGGCGCCGGCGGCCTCGTAGCCGCGCACGGTGTGGCGGATATTGATGAGACCTCCGTAGCCGGTATCGCCGTCTGCGATGAGTGGCGTCGCCGCCATGGCCGCCATGGCGCCCACTCTCCCGACCATGTCGGTGTAGGTCGCGAGCCCGGCGTCCGGTAGGCCCAGATGAGACGCGACCACGCCGTAGCCGGTGACGTAGAGCGCTTCGAAACCCACGGTGTCGGCAAGCTTCAGCGACACCATGTCGAAGACGCCCGGCGCCACGAGGATCCGTCGCTCCTTGAGACGATTGGCTAGCGACCTTTTCAGCGTCGCCTCCCTTGTCGAGCGCCGAGTGAGCTATTGATAGCACCGCGGCGGGAGCGAGAACAATGCTGGCGACCCGCCAATTCGTGCACGCGCGTCTTGATCCCGGCCTCACGTCCCTCAGCCTCATCGTCTGGGCCAAGACCGACGCCGGCATGGGCGGTCCTTATCGCTCCAACGCGAGTTGCGACGGCGCCGCAAATACCGGCTACGATGTCCCAACGCTTTTAGGCGCGACTTGGAAGGTTCGTTGACCGGCTTTTGCTTTGCCGTTGACAGAGCAGAGCAAACGATTACTTATTGGCGTCCGCGCGCAGGCAAATCGCGATGCCGCCGAGGAGGCGGCGCCAGGCAAAAGATATGTCGCGGCTGAAATACGATAGATGGGCTGGACAGGCCGCCAGCGACTTTCGCTTTTCTCAAGAATCTCGTTCCGGCGCAGCCGATGGGGCGCAGCCGCGCCGACAATAGGATCGCAGCCTCGCTCGCGCCGTCCGAGCCAGATCGGGCGAGCGTACACGATAACATCGGGAGGGACGCTTCATGACGCCGACACGCGAACAGAAGATCTGGATGTACGAGCATATGCTCGTCAGCCGGCGCCTCGAAGAATCGATCGAGAAGATCTACATGGAAGGCAAGACGCCAGCCTTCAACATGGGCGCGGGTCCCATACCCGGCGAGATGCATCTCTCGAAAGGCCAGGAGCCGTGCGCCGTCGGCGTCTGCGCGCATCTGACGCCGGCCGACATCGTCACTTCGACCCACCGGCCGCATCATGTCGCGATCGCCAAGGGCGTCGACCTCAACAAGATGACGGCCGAGATTTTCGGCAAGGCGACCGGATTGAGCGGTGGCCGCGGCGGCCACATGCACATCTTCGACCCGACCGTGAACTTTTCATGCTCCGGCATCATCGGGGAAAGCATCGGGCCGGCGGTCGGCGCCGCGCTGTCGCGACATATGCAAAAGAAGGAGGGCGTCGCCGTCGCGTATCTGGGCGAAGGCGCGGCCAATCAGGGCGCCTTCCATGAGGGGCTCAACCTGGCGGCGGTATGGAAGCTGCCGGTGGTCTTTGTCATCGAGGACAATTCCTGGGGCATTTCGGTGCCGAAATCGGAATCGACCGCGGTCGAGCACAACGACGTCCGCGCCGAGGCCTATGGCATTCCCGGCCATTACATTCCCGGGAACGACCCGATCGAGATCTTCAAGGTCGCCGGCGAGGCGGTGGCGCGGGCGCGCCGCGGCGAGGGACCGTCGCTCATCGAAATCCAGACCCTGCGAATGGCCGGCCATTTCATGGGCGACGCCGAGCAGTATCGCGCCAAGGACGAGATGGCGATGCTGAAACAGCGCGATCCTATCCCTGCGCTGCGCACCTATTTGATGACGGCCGACAAACTGAGCGAGGCGGAGGACAAGGCGATCACGTCGCGCGCCCAGCGGCGGGCCGACGCCGCCATCGCTTTCGCCCGGGAGAGCGCCTATCCGCGGCCCGAAGAAGCCGCCGAGAAGGTTTTCGCCTGAATTCGAGCCGCCGGCGTGACGCTATGCGTCGCTAGCGAAGCCAACACGATTCCTGGGAGATGGAAATGACGACACCGGTCAAAGGCAATGTGCGCAAACTCGTCATCGCCCGCGCCATGGCGGAGGCGATCGCGCAGGAGATGCGGATCGATCCTCGCGTCTTCGTGATGGGAGAGGATATCGGCCCCCTCGGCGGCGTGTTCGGCAATACGCGCGGCCTTCATGAGGAATTCGGCAGCGAGCGCGTGCGCGATGCGCCGATTTCCGAGACGGCCTTCATCGGCGCCGGGGTGGGCGCCGCCGCCGACGGCATGCGCCCGATCGTCGAATTGATGTTCGTCGATTTCTTCGGCGTGTGTATGGACGCCATCTACAACATGATGGCGAAGAACATCTATTTCTCCGGCGGCAATGTCAAAATGCCGATGGTGCTGATGACGGCGACAGGCGGCGGCTACAGCGACGCGGGGCAGCATTCGCAATGCCTTCACGGCACCTTCGCGCATCTACCGGGCATGAAAGTCGTGGCGCCGTCGAACGCCTATGATGCGAAGGGCTTGATGGTCTCGGCGATCCGCGACGACAGTCCCGTCGTCTATCTCTTCCACAAAGGGCTGCAGGGCATGGGCTGGCTCGGGACGGAGCCGGACTCCATCGTCCATGTGCCCGAGGAGAGCTACACCGTGCCGATCGGCAAGGCGGCCACCGTGCGCGAGGGCAAGGATGTGACCATCGTCGGCATCACCTCGGGCGTCCACCACGCGCTGAAGGCGGCGGACACGCTGGCGGCGCGGGGCGTCTCGGCCGAGGTGATCGATCTGCGCTCGCTGGTGCCGCTCGACCGCGAGCATGTGATCGCCTCGGTGAGGAAAACCGGGCGGCTCATCGTCGTGGACGAGGATTATCACAGCTACGGCGTCACCGGCGAGATCATCGCCTCCGTCGTCGAGCACGATATTGCGATGCTGAAGGCGCCGCCGAGGCGGGTGGCCTATCCGGACATTCCCATTCCCTATTCGCGTCCGATGGAGCAGTGGGCGCTGCCGAACCCGGCCAAGATCGTCGCTGCTTTCGACAGCATGGCAAGGTGATCTGAGATGGCCGTCGAGGTCAGGATTCCTGCGGACCTTTGGGAAGAGGACGAGGAAGGCGTGATCACCACGTGGCTGACCGATGACGGAGCCGCGGTCGGCAAGGGCCGCGCCATCGCCACGGTCATGGTCAAGAAGGTGGAATTCGACATTCCCGCTCCTGCCGACGGCACGCTCATCATGTTGAAGAAGGCCGATGACGTCGTCCGTAAAGGCGACGTCATCGGCCGCATAGAGTAGCGGCCGGCAGGCCGGAGAGGAGCCATGACCTCGCCCGACACCGACGAAACCATCATCCCATTGCGTGGCGCGCGGGGGATGATCGCTGAGGCGATGCATCGCAGCCTTGCCGAGACGGCGCAATTGACCCATTTCGCCGAATGCGACGCTGGCAATCTCTTTGCCGCCAAGGCGACGCTGGCCGCGAAGGGGACCGATGTCGCGATCGAGGACCTGGTCATCCTGGCGACCCTGCGCGCGCTCTTGCGTCACCCGGCGATGAACGGGCGCGTCGAGGGCAAGGAAATCAGGCTGAGCCGGGCGATCCATATGGGGATCGCCATCGCGCTGCCCGACGATACGCTGGTGGCGCCGGCGCTGTTCGACGCCGACCGGAAATCCCTCGCCGAACTGGCGAGCGCGCGGCGGGAGTTGGTCGCCCGGGCGCGCGCCGGGAAGCTGACCGTCAAAGAGATGACGGGCGGCACCTTCACCATCACCAATCTCGGCCCGTCGCGCGTACGCTTCTTCACGCCGATCCTGAACCCGCCGCAGATCGCCATCCTCGGCGTCGGCGCCGCGGGTCTACGCCCTTGGGCGAGCGAGGACGGCAAGATCGCGGCGCGGCCAATCATCGGCCTCTCGCTGACCTTCGACCATCGGGGCGTCAATGGGCTGCCGGCCGCGCGGTTCCTGACGGATCTCTGCCGCTCGATCGATGCGTTCGATAGCGACCTGCGCTGACGCCCGGCGCCGCGCCCGGGACGGCGACGCCATCCCGGCAAGGGCGCCGGTGCTGGGCGCCGAGGCCGGGCTGCGCCGGGAGCTGGCGCTGCTCGACCGCGTGGCCGCGGGCGCGATCCGTTCAGGCGCCGTGTTCTGGCGCTCGAAGAGGGCGATCGTCGCGCCGCGCTCAGCGGAGCGGCAGAGTGGATTTGCCCAAGTGGCTGAGGCTATGGCCCGGCGCGGCTGGCCGGTCGTTCTGCGCTCGACCGGCGGCGACGTGGTGCCGCAGGCGGCCGGACTCCTCAGCGTCGCCTTCAGCTTCCGCGCCGAGCCGTCGCCGGGTTTCGGCATCAACGCCGCTTATCGGCTGCTCTGCGGCGCGCTTATCGAGGCGCTGGCGCGGCTCGGCGTCGACGCCTGCTGCGGCAAGGTCCCGGGCGCGCTGTGCGACGGCGATTTCAACCTCGTAGTTGACGGCCGCAAGCTTGCCGGCACGGCCCAGCGCTGGCGGCGCCTCAGCGGGGCAGATCGTGGCGGCGTTGCAATCCTTGCCGAGGCGGCCATTCTGGTCGACGCCGATCTGGCGACGTTGGTCGGCGCCGCGAATGAGTTCTACCATCGTTCCGGCATCCCGCGCCGGATCGCGGCGGAGCGTCACGTGACCCTCGCGCAATTGCTTCCCGCTCTCACCATCGAGATGGGGGTGGAAAGCCTGATTAACCGCCTAGCAGGCGAAATCGCCGCGGCGCTGCCGCAGGCCGGATCTGCGGACGCTTCAGGCGCGCCGCAATGGCTAGGCGCGCCGACCTGACCGGTGTCCCCTCCCGTAAACTCGATCCAACTGGGCTCAGGCGCGAATCGGATGATGAATCGTCCCATGGGAGACATGCTCGAACTGATCTGGTAGGCAGGGCAATCGGATCTGTGAATAAGCGCCAACCGTGAAGACGTATGGAATGTTGTCCCCTTAGGGGGCTGATTTCGCTTTGAACCCTGGGTCTGGCGCAATTTTGGTGCACCGAGTTTTATACGTCGCCAACCAGTCTCGCTCGGAGCAAATCGAGCTTGGCGCGCCCATACATCTGGCGCTTGACGAGTTTGAGTTTAGTGATCTGGCCCTCGACCTGCCCGGTTGACCACGGCTCGATGATCGCGGCGCGCACTGCGGCGTAGTCAGCGGTGATCCCGCTGGCGAACGAAGCCAATCCGCTCTCTCCCGCTGCCGCGATCCAACCGTCCAGGAGGTCAGGCTTTCGGACGCGGATCATCGCATGGAAACGATCGGGCAAATCGCGGTCGACGATGAGCGCAGGCGCCGCCGCCGCCACCTGGACGGTTAACAGCGCGGCCTCGGCAGACGCGCTGTCTCGTCGTATCGTCATGAGGCGCGCCACCGTTCTCGCCGATGGCGCCTTTCTCGGGCGGCCCGACGGAGCCGCCTCATCACGTCGCTGGCGACACCCGCCGCCGGAAGCGCAAGGCGCCCAGTCGCCATGATATCTGGCATCTCGACGAGGTCGTCATCTCCCTCCGCAATCATTTCGTTCCGCCCCGTTCCCAACGCTCCGCCTTATCTAGCCACCTTCATCGCCTGAGGGCGATGGCGGAGTGGAAATCCGTTACAGCCGCTGCCTGAAAATTGACTGCGTCGGCCAAGCTGTGCCCAACGGAAGTTCATGTGACATCGCCTATTTCGCGCCGTCCATGTCTCCGGCGCTACCCGCGCCGGTCGTTCTGGCGAGCCAATCGGGATCGATTCGCGGCAGCGGAATCGCGTCCAAGAGCGCGCGCGTGTACTCGTCCTTCGGCGAGGCGAAGACCTCTTCGCATGGTCCCTCCTCGACGATCCGCCCGGCCCGCAGGACATAGACGCGGTCGCAAACGGCGCGGATCACCGAGAGATCGTGGCTGATGAACGCCATCGACAGCCCGAGATCTCGTGAGAGCTCCTTGAGCAAATTCAGCGCTTGGGCCTGCGTCGAGACGTCGAGCCCGGAAACGATCTCGTCGGCGAGCACGAAATCGGGCGCGAGCAGCGCGACGCGGGCGATGCCGACGCGCTGACGTTGCCCGCCGGACAATTCATGGGGATAGCGATCAAGACACGCGGCCGGCAGGCTGAAGCGATCGAAGATCGCGCGCGCCCGCGCCTCGGCGTCGGCTTGGTTGCTGGCGACGCCGTGGAAGATCATAGGCTCGAGCACGATGCTGCGGATCGTGTGACGCGGATTGAGCGAGGCCATCGGATCCTGGAAGATCAATTGCATGCGTCGCCGAATCGGCCGCATCGCCGTCTCGGGCAGTCGCGTGATGTCCTGGCCGTCGAAATGGATTTCCCCCGAAGTGACGTCGACCAATCGCAGCAGCGCCCGGCCCAGCGTCGTTTTTCCCGAACCGCTCTCGCCGACGATGCCGACGGTCTCCGCGCGACCGATGCGAATGGAGACACCCTGGAGCACCTTCACGCTGGCCTTGACGGCGCCGAACAGGCTCTTGCCGGCGCCGAACGCGACCTCGACGTCGCGGGCGACGAGAAGATCGTCGCTCATCGCGGCGCCCTGGCTCGCGCGAGTTCCGCTCGCAAGTTCGCGATGACGCTCTCCGGAATCGGGCGCAGTCCCGCGTTCGGCCGGTCATAGCGAGGGCAGGCCTCCAGCAGGGCGCGCGTGTAGGGATGCCCGGGCGCTTCCAATAAATCCGCCGTGCGGCCCGCCTCGATGACGCGGCCGCCGAACAGCAGCGTGACGTTGTCACAGATCTGCGCGACGACCCCGAGGTTATGTGTGACGAAGATGACCGCGGTTCCGTGCGCGCTCTGCATGTTGCGGATCAGGCGGAGGATTTGCTTCTGCACGGTCACGTCCAAGGCGGTCGTCGGCTCGTCGGCCACGATAAGCCTAGGCTCCAGCGCGAAGGCGGCGGCGATAAGAACGCGCTGGCGCATGCCGCCAGAGAGCTCGTGGGGAAAGCTGCGCAGCACCCGCTCGGGATCGCGAATATGCACTTCATCGAGCAATTTTAGCGAGAGAGTCCGCGCCGCGCGCGCGTCGAGGCCGCGCCACAGGCGGGGGCCATCGGTCAATTGCGCCTCGATCCGGCGGCCTGGATTGAGGGCGGTCATGGGGTCTTGCGGTATCAGCGCGATTCGTTCGCCGATCAGGCGCCGCAACGGGCCCGCCGGCATAGCGAGCAGATCCGCGCCCTCGAAACGCACCTGGCCGCCGGTGACCCGGACGGTGCGCGGCAATATGCCGAGGATCGCCTTCGCGATCGTCGATTTTCCCGCTCCGCTCTCGCCGACGAGGCCGCGCGTTTCGCCGCGCTCCACTTCCAGGGAAACGTCGCGCAGGATCGGTGTCCGGTCTCGATCGGACATCGCGCTCAAATTCGAAATGGCGAGGATCGGCGCGCTCATCGGCGCATCACCGGATCGAGCGCCCGGCGCAGGCCTTCGCCGAGCAGGTTGAAAGCGAGCACGGTCAGGAACAGCGCGAGCAGCGGCGTCGACAGAACCCACCAACCCTGATGCAAGATTTGCCGCCCCTGCGCGATCATGCCGCCCCAGGTCGGAACATCGGACGAAACCGAAAGCCCGACGAACGAGAGGATTGCCTCGACGATGACGGCTATGCCCATTTCGAGGCTGATCAGCGCGATCAGAACGGGAAGCACGTTCGGAAAAATTTCGCGGATCAAGATGCGCATCTGGGGAAAGCCGATGGCGCGGGCGGCGGTGACGTAGTCGCTCCGCGCCTGCCCCATGGTTTCCGCTCTGACGACGCGGCAGAAGCGCGTCCAGTCGATGATGACGATCGCGCCAATCACGGAGCCGACGCCGGCGCCGACCACCGCCACCAGCAGGATCGACAACAAGACCGGCGGAAAGGCCATCCAGATCTCGACGAGGCGCGAGATCACGACGTCGACCCAGCCGCGATACCAGCCCGCCAGCAAGCCGAGCGTCGCCCCGAGCGTGGCGGCGAGACTGGAGGCGACGAACGCGACCGTGAGCGCGATCCTCGAGCCGTAAATCGCTCGCGAGAGCACGTCGCGACCAAGATCGTCCGTTCCCAACCAATTGCCCGGCTGCGCTCCCGCGAAGCCCAAGGGCGGCGTCGCGCCGAGGATCAGATCCTGTTCGAGCGGATCCTTGGGCGCGATCCAAGGCGCCGCCAACGCGAGAATGAGCAGGAACAGGACGAAGCCGCCGCCCGCGATGACCTTGGGATCGCGCGCGCAGGCGCGCAAGGTTTCGCCGATCCCGTGGGGAGAGGCCGCCTTCATGCGCGAATGATCCAGGTCGCGCGTCGGGCGTCAGACATTTCGCATTCTCGGGTTGGCCGCCACAACCAGAAGATCGACGATCACGTTGACGACGATGAACAGCGCGCCAAACACGAGCGCCAAGCCTTGAATCAGGGGCAAGTCGCGATTGATGACCGCGTCCACCGCCATGTTGCCGATGCCGGGATAAGCGAAGATGCGCTCGACGATCACCGTCCCGCCAATCAGAAACGTGAACTGAACGCCGGTCAGCGCGAGCGTCGGCGCGATGGCGTTGCGCAGCGCCTCCTGCAACACCAGGCGCAGCCGCGACATGCCCTTCAGGCGGGCGAGCAGCACATAATCCTGCACCATCGCCTCGCGCAAAGATTCCTTGAGCACGCGCGTGATGATGGCGGCTAGCGGCAGGCCGAGCGCGAGCGTCGGCATGATCATATGTCGAGTCACGTCGGCGACGGCGGCGAGCCGAAACGTGACGAGACTCTCCAGCAGATAGAACGGCGTCAGGAAGCGCTCATCGAGCCCCGGATCGATTCGCCCGGATAGCGGCAGCACCGGCAGAAACACGCCGAACAGCAGCACGAGCGCGAAGGCCCAGATGAAATCGGGCACCGCGAGGAACAGGCCGTTGACGGCGTCGACCAGAGGGGCGATCGCGAAATCGCTGATCAGCGTCGCGAAGACGGCGATGGCGCCGCCTAGACAGGTCGCGAAGACCAGCGCCGCGGCGGCGAGTTCGAGCGTCGCGGGCAGGCGCTCGGCCAGCAGTTCAAGCACATTGCGATGGAGGGAAATCGATGTGCCGAAATCGCCGCGCAGGAGGTCTTTCATCCACGCGAGGAATTGCACGGGCAGGCTGGCGTCGAGGCCGTAATGGGCGCGAAGCGCGGCGATGTCGGCGGGCGTGGCGCCCGGCGAGATCATCATCGCGATCGGGTCGCCGGGGACCACCCGCAGCAGCACGAACACGATCGTCGCCACGCCAAGCAAGGTGACGGCGGCCATGACGAGGCGTTGGGCGGCGACCGAGTTCATGAGATCACGCTCGACGCGCGCGCCAGCAGGCCCGGGGGCCGCCGCGGGACGCGGAAGTCCAAAAACAAAGGGCGCGGACGAAACGCCGTCTCGTCCGCGCGGGAGCCCGTTCAGGCCTTGGCGACCAGGGTCGGTTGCAAGGCGCCGGTCGCGTTGGGCGTAACCTTGAGAGCGGCCTTGTAGATGATAGGCTGCGAGTACTGGACCAGCGGAATGACGTAGCCCTTCTCGGCGATATATTTGTCGACCGCCTTCCAACCCGCGATGCGCTTGGCTTCGTCCTTCTCGCCCCACAACGGCCCGATCATGGCGTCGAGATCTTTCGATTTCCATGCCGAATGCGGCGAGGGCGAGAACATCGCGAAGCCGGTCGAGGTCGTGGGATCGCCGATCGCATTGCCCCAATTGTAAAACGCCATCGGCGCGAGCTTGTGGCCGGCGCGCAACTCGTAGTGCTTGGCGATCTCGTAGACCTCGATTTCCGCGTCGATGCCCACCTTGCGCCACATCCCGACGATCGCCTGGATCATTTCGTAATCCTTGGGCTTGAAGCCGCGCGTCGTCTGGATCTTGAACTTGACTGGCTTCTCCGGGGAGTAACCGCTTGCCGCGAGCAGCTTCTTCGCGTTCTCGGGGTCATAGGGCGCCTTGATCGAGGGATCGAAGGCGGCGTATCCCGGCGCCTCCAACGTATCGATCGGCGTCGCGTAGCCGCGTAGCAAGTGCTTGGCGATGACGTCCTTATCGATAGCGTGGATCGCGGCGAGGCGCACGTTCTCGTCGAGCATCTCCTTATCGACATTCGTGATGAAGATCATGCCGATGTCGGAGACCGGCTGACAGACGCCCGCCAGGCCCGGCTTCTGCCGCAGGCGATCATATTCCTCGTAAGGGATCTCGAGCGTCACGTCGGCGGAGCCGCTTTCGATTTCGGCGACGCGGCTCGTTCCATCGGGAACGAACTTGAAGATGACCGTCTCGAACGCGGGCTTGGGGCCCCAATATTTGTCGTTGCGCTTCAAGCGCAAGAAGGCGTTGCCCTGGTATTCGTCGACCATATAGGGCCCGGCGCCGATCGGCTTTTTCTCGAAACCTTCCGCGCCCACCTTCTCGTAATAGGCCTTGGGCAGGATGTAGCCGGTCAGGAAGGCCATCCATTTGAAGATCGTGGGGTCGAACTGCTTGACGTCGGCTGTGATACGTTGGCCCTCGATCTTGAAATTGTCGAGGCCGCCCCAGACGAACTGAATCGGATTGCCCGTCTTCGAATCGCCCGCACGCTCCAGCGACCAGACGACGTCTTCGGGGGTGAACGCCGAGCCGTCGTGCCAGACTACGCCTTCGCGCACGTCCATCCACGCCTTGGTCTTATCGTCGTTCCAGCCCCATTTGGTGAGCAGTCCGGGCGCGAAGGACAGGTCGGGATTCTGGCCGACATATTGATCGTAGATCGCGCGATAGATCGCCTGGATCGACGGATTGACCGCCGAAGGTCCGACCGTCGGATCGAACGAGGGCAGATTGACGTTGAAGGCGATCGTCAGCTTGTCGCTGGCTTGCGCCGAGGCGCCGGCCGCGCCGAGCAGAAGTTCGGATAAAAACGCCGCTCCGCCCAACGCGAGCGTTTGACGTCGATTCAAATTGACCATGCAGTCCTCCCGCAGTTCCTGTCTTCAAACGACGCCTTCGTGGGCTCGGCGACGCCGAGACGAGGCGACCCAATGGCGCATCCCCCTTGCGCGGCTCCCCCGTCCCTTGGCGCGGCTCGCCGCCTTGACGCGCGCGCACCCTGAGGGAGTGGCCTCGCACGACACATGCTATTACATGCAGCTTCATATATAATTCTCAGAGCGAGGCGCGTGTCAAGTGACCTCGCATCGCCGGAAACGCCACTCTTGTCGGGAGGTCGACGCCGATCGGGTTGCCGATGTTTCTTGCATTGACAAAGCGTCGGCGACAAAAATATGCTGATGCACATGAATTGGGCGCGCCGCGCCTTCGGCGGCGCGAAAGGGAGATGCGAAGTGGCGGAACGCTCATTCGCGCGCGAGGTCGAGGATCTGAAGCTCGGCGCCGGGGAGGTGTTTCGCGGCGAGGGCATCCTCGCGATCACCAAGGCGCTGCTGCAATCGGGCGTCTCCTATGTCGCGGGTTATCAGGGCTCGCCGATCTCGCATTTGATGGATGTCCTGGCCGATGCGAAAGACGTGCTCGATGAGCTCGGCGTGCATTTCGAAACCTCGGCCTCGGAGGCGACGGCGGCCGCCACGCTTTCCGCCTCGGTGATGTATCCGCTGCGCGGCGCGGTGACCTGGAAATCGACGGCCGGCACCAATGTCGCGGCGGACGCGCTCTCCAATCTCTCGTCCGGCGGCGTGACGGGCGGGGCGCTGATCATCATCGGCGAGGATTACGGCGAGGGCTCCTCGATTATGCAGGAGCGCAGTCACGCCTACGCCTTGAAGTCGCAGATTTGGTTGCTCGATCCGCGCCCCAATCTACCGACCCTGGTGCGCATGGTCGAGGAGGGCTTCGCCCTCTCCGAGGCGTCGAATACGCCGGTCATGCTGGAAGTGCGCATCCGCACTTGCCACGTGCATGGTCAATTCGTCGCCAAGGACAACCAGAAGCCGAAATTTACCCTGCGCGAGGCGCTGGAAAATCCGGTGCGCGACGTCGCCCGCATCGTCTTGCCGCCGGCCTCCTTCCTGCATGAGAAAGAGAAGCTCGATCGGCGCGGGCCGGCGGCGATCGAGTTCATCAAGTTGCGCAAGCTCAACGATATCTTCGGCCCGGAGACGGGCGAAGTCGGCATCGTCATGCTGGGCGGCATGTACAATACGACGATGCGCGCGCTGCAATATCTCGGGCTCGCGGACGCTTATGGCGAGTCGGCGGTTCCGCTTTACGTGCTGAACGTCGCTTATCCCCTCATCGAGGAGGAACTCGTCGCATTCTGCGCGGGCAAGCGCGCGGTGCTGATGGTCGAGGAAGGGGCGCCTGATTACATCGAGCGCGACCTCAACACGATCCTTCGTCGGCGCGATATTCAGACCAGGATTTCCGGCAAGGACGTGCTGCCGATGGGCGGCGAATACACCGCGCCCGTGCTGACGAAGGGCGTGCGCGAATTCCTCGCGACCCATGCGCGCGAACTGCTCGGCAACGAACCGCCGCGCCCCGATCCCGCGCCGGTGCTCGCCGACCCGCGCATCAAGGCGCTCGCCGAAGTCGTGCCGCCGCGTCCGCCCGGCTTCTGCATCGGCTGTCCCGAGCGCCCGATCTTCGCCGCGATGAAACTGGTGGAGCAGGAGCTGGGTCAACACCACATCTCCGCCGACATCGGCTGTCATTTGTTCTCGATCCTGCCCCCATTCAACGTCGGCGCGACGACAATGGGTTATGGCCTGGGACCCGCCTCCGCCTCGGCGTTCAACGTGCCCTCGGGCAAGCGGTCGATTTCGATCCTCGGCGACGGCGGGTTTTGGCACAACGGCCTGACCTCCTCGATCGGCAACGCGGTGTTCAACAAGCACGACGGCGTGACGTTGATCGTCGACAATTATTATTCCGCCGCGACGGGCGGCCAGGACATAATGTCCTCGCGCGCTCTCAATTCGCGCCGCAAAACCAACAACAGCATCGTCGACGCGGTGCGCGGCATCGGCGCCAAATGGGTTCGCCAGATCGACCGCACCTATGACGTCGGCAAAATGCGCGACACGTTGCGCGAGGCGTTGACGACTGGGGAACCCGGACCGAAGATCATCGTCGCCTCGTCGGAATGCATGCTGAACAAACAGCGCCGCACGCGCCCGCTGCTCGCTAAGGCGATGCGCGCGGGCGAACGCGTGGTGCGCGAGCGCTTCGGCGTCGACGCCGATATTTGCACCGGCGATCACGCCTGCATCCGCCTTTCCGGCTGCCCTTCACTATCGGTCAAGCACACCGACGATCCCTTGAAGGACGATCCAATCGCCGCGATCGACGAGAATTGCGTCGGCTGCGGCAATTGCGGCGAAGTCGCGGAAGCGGCCGCGCTTTGTCCCTCATTTTATCGCGCCGAGATCATCCACAATCCCTCCTCTCGGGATCGGCTCGTCGCCAAGGCGCGCGCGGCCGTGATCGGCTGGTTCGAGCGGCGGCGGAACGCGGGACGGATCGTCTTCGCGAGCGATCGCGCATGAGCGACGCCGTCGTCGGTCGCGCCGTGGCCACGAGAGCGCAGCGGATCTCGATCGCCATTCTCGCGATGGGCGGGCAGGGCGGCGGCCTCCTCGCGGATTGGGTGGTCGCGCTCGCGGAGGCTCAGGGCTGGGCGGCGCAATCGACCTCGGTGCCCGGCGTCGCGCAACGCACCGGCGCCACGATCTACTACATTGAAATGGCGCCGCCCAAGGACGGCGCTCAACCGGTCTTCGCGCTGATGCCGACGCCCGGCGACGTCGATATCGTCATGGCCTCGGAACTCATGGAGGCCGGCCGTTCGGTGCTGCGCGGCCTCGTCACGCCCGAGCGCACAACCCTGATCGCCTCCACGCACCGCGCCTTCGCGGTCGCGGAGAAGGAAACGCCGGGCGACGGCGTGGGCGACCCTGAAGTGGTTTCGATCGCCGCCGAGTTCGCCGCAAAGCGCGTCATCGCCTTCGACATGGAGGCGCTCGCCAAATCGAAAGGCAGCGTCATTTCGGCGGCGATGTTCGGCGCGCTCGCCGCGACAGGAACGTTGCCCTTCGAGCGCGCCGCGTTTGAATCGGCGATCCGGGCCGGCGGAACGGGCGTCGAGCCGAGCTTGCGCGCCTTCGCCGGCGCGTTTGACCATACCCGCGACAAACCGATCGAAGCGGTCAGGCGCATTCCCGAGAAGCGCTTTGCCGCGATGCCCGAATCGACCGGCCATCGCGAGCTTGATCGTCTGGTCACGCGGATTCGCGCGACATTTCCCGCGCCGGCGCAACCAGTCTTATTTGCCGGCGTGCGGCGCCTCGTCGACTATCTCGATCCCGCCTATGCCCTCGAATATCTCGATCGCGTGGGCATGCTGCTCGACGCCGATCGCGCGCACGGCGGCGAGGCGAAGGGCTTCGCCTTCACCGTGGCGGCGGCCAAGTATGTCGCGGTCGCGATGGCCTATGACGATGTCGCGCGCGTCGCCGATCTCAAGATTCGCGACTCGCGCCAGGCGCGCGTGCGCGGCGAAGTCGGCGCCGACGCGGACACGCTCGTCGCGACGACGGAATATTTCCATCCGCGCGCGGACGAGCTGTGCGGAGCCCTGCCAAAGCGCTGGGGCGAGTGGATCGAAAACCGGCCTGCGGTCTTCAAGGGCCTTGACCGCGTCATCAACCGAGGGCGCCGGATCCGTACGAACACGGTGACCGGCTATCTCATGCTCGCCTTCGTCGCGAGCTTCGGCCGCGGTCGGCGGAACTCGCTTCGGCACGCGCGCGAGGCCGCTCATCGCGAAAACTGGCTGACGGTCGCGGCACGGGCGTTGGAGAGCCGTTATGAGCTGGGCGTCGAGGTGCTGGCGTGCCGCAGGTTGGTCAAGGGCTATTCGGACACGCACGCACGCGGCCTATCGAAATTCGACCGCGTGCTTTCCGCCGTGCCGATCCTCGCGCGGCGCGACGACGGAGCGGTGTGGCTCGATCGACTGAAGCGCGCGGCGCTGGCGGATGAGGCCGGTGCGGCGTTGGACGGGGTGTTGAAGACGATCGCGACGCTGTAGCGTCCCCCCAAGAGCGATTTAAATATCGTGCTTGCGGATGTTCTGGATCATCTTGTGCAGCGTCGCCGTGAAGGCCTTGTATTCCTCGTTGTCGACGCCCTCGAACATTTTCAACAACAAGTCGTACATCGTCGGCCAGACATTGGCGAAAGCCTCTCTGCCCTGCGGCGTGATCTCGACGTCACGCACGCGCAGATCCTCGGCGCGCGGCCGGCGCAGAATGAATCCTTGCTCTTCCAGCGAATCGAGCGTGCGGCTCATCGTCGATTGCTCGGTCAAGGCGTAGAGAGAAAGCTCGTTGATCGTCACAGGCGAGGAGATGCTTAGAATCGCCAACGCGCGCATCTTCGTCGTCGTCATCTCGTGCGACTTCAGCGCGTTCGCCAGATGCGTGTTCCAGCTCAGCGAGACGCTGTTGATGAGATAGGGCACGAATTGCTGCAGTCCGATCTCGCCCAACGACGGGCGCAGACCCGCCGCGCTTGCCCGCAACCAAAGCGGATCATCGAAGGCGCCGACGACGGCGCGCGAAGTCGCTTTATCGTTCATTTCAATGCGTTAGCTAGCAAGAAGCCGGACCCGCCGCCGAGGCCCGGCCCGGGATGGGTCGAAGCGCCGATGTGGTAGAGACCCGGAACATGCGTGCGGTGATTAACCGAGGACGCGAAGGGACGCCAGACGAAAAACTGGTCGACCCCACAATATCCGCCATAGGGGTCGCCGCCGACGAGATTGACGTTCAGTCTTTCGAGATCGGCGGGCGAATAGGCCTTTCGCGCGATCACATGACTTCGAAAATCCTCGATATGCCGTGAGAATAGCGCCTCGACGCGGTCGGCGTAGGCCTCGCGGACAGCCTCGGTCCAGCGCCCGTCGGGGGGCGTCGGGATTTGCCCGGCGGCGTCGCCCTTCAGGAAGCGCGGCGCCTCCGGCAATTGCAGCCAGAGGATCGCCTTGCCCGCCGGCGCCCGCGACGGATCGAGCGCCGTCGGCTGTCCCACGCAGATCGTCGGCTCCGCCGGCAACAGGCCGCGCTCGGCCTCGTTGGCCGCGCGGGATACGCCGTCGAGGCCGGGGGTCACATGCAGCAACGCGACCTTGCCCAGCTCCTCGCCGCCCTTCCAACGCGGCGGGGCGTCGAGCGCGTAATGAATTTGCATGTCGCCCTTGCCATGGCGAAAGCGCTTCACGGCGGCGGCGATGTTCGGCGGCGGCGGTCGGTCTTGCAGCAGGCGGCCATAAAGCTGGCCGGGGGTCATCGAGCAGATCACGCCTCGGTTGGCCGAGATCGTTTCGCCCGAGGCGAGCCGAACGCCGTTCGCGCGCCCACTGGGTCCAAGCAGGATCTTATCGACATCGGCGCCGCAACGAATCTCGCCGCCCTGATCGCCAATCAGGCGTTCGAACGCGCCGAGCAGCGAACGGGCGCCGCCGACCGCGATCGGGCAGCCCGCGAGTTCGACCGCGAAGGCGATCACCTTGATCATCTCGGCGGAATAGGCGCTCTCCGGATTGAGGCCGCAATGCAGCCCCCAGGGCGCCCAGAGCGCATGCACCGCCTCCGACGCATAGGTGGATTCGAGATAAGCGCGCGAAGGCTTGAGCGCCTCGCCGAACCAGGCGAGCAAAGCTCTAGGGCCTCGCCGCCACGCCTCGCGCGCGATTTGCGCCGCCGTCGCCCGCGACCAGAGTTGGCCGCCCAGCAGCGAAAACAGGAAAGGCGCGTCGGCGCCCGTCCGGTCCATCTCTTGCGCGAAGGCCGCGCCGTCGCCCGGCGCGCAGGCCTCGAAGGTCGCGACGTTGCGTTGTCGGTCGCGCGAGAACAGCACATGCGAACCGTCGGGACGAAGGACGCCGGTCGGCAAGTCGCTGTTGGCGACAGCGAATCCGCGCGCCTCCAGATCCTTGCCGATCGCCCCATAGGCAGGCGAGGTCAGGAACAAGACGAGCGTCGTCGCCATCACGTCATGGAGAAAACCGGGCGCGGTGATTTCCTCAGTGCGCAGACAGCCGCCGACACGATCGTTGCGATCGAGCAGGAGAATTTTATGGCCTTTTTTTCCCAGCACGCTGGCGGCGACCAAGCCATTGATGCCGCCGCCGGTGACCACGTAATCTGGACCAGCCATGTTCGCGCCCGTGTCGCTATTCTCGCTCGCTCGACCCGACGGGTTCAGCGCGGAGCGAGCGCAAGCGCGCGCACCGGCGAACCCGTGCCGTCGACGAATTTCAACGGCGCCGCGACCAGGACGGCGCCCTTGGCGGGCAATTCGTCGAGATGGCAAAGGCTCGCTAGGCCATAGCGATTGGCCTTGTGCATGAGCGTATGCGCGGGGAACGGCGGGTTCATGCCGCCCGCGGACCCCGCGTCGGTGCCGACCGTCTCCGAACCCCAGCCGATCACGTCCTTGGAGATCAGATATTCGATAGCCTCGGCCGTCGGGCCGGGCGAGTGCGGGCCATTTGCGTCGGCGTTCAGGAACGTCTCGGAACTGCCGTTGCGCTTGTACCAGTCAGTGCGCAGCAGCACCCAAGTTCCCGCCTCGATCTCGCCGTGTTCTTTTTCCCAGGACTGGATGCTTTCGACGGTGAGCAGATAATCGGCGTTTTCGGCCGCTTCTTTCGACCGATCGATCACGTTGACCGGCGCGACGAAATTCTTGACGGGAATCCGGTCCGTCGTCCCGTCGGGATAGTCCTTGCCGCTGATCCAATGGCGCGGCGCGTCGAAATGCGTGCCCGTGTGCTCGCCGAGCTCGAGCCAGTTCCAGGCCCAATAGGGGCCGTCGGCATCGTAATGCGAGATGCTGTGGACCTTCACTTGGGGCGTATTTTTGCCGATCTGCGGCGGGAGATAGATGACCGGAGTCTCCGGCCCCAACGGCGCCGTCAGGTCCACGACCCGGACCGAACCGGAAAGCAGCGCCGAGGCTAGGTCGGCGAGCGGTTTGGCTGAACTCATTTTCGTCCTCCCAATGACGCGCCGCCCATGAGGAGACATACGGCCTCCGCGCCGTTCCCCCCGAGGCCCTCGCGGCGCCGAGAGCCTCAGACTAAGCACAGAAGTATGAATTTGCAACAATCGGCAAAGCCTATTTTCAGCCGACTCCACCGCCGACGTTCGTATCCGGCGGGAGCAAGGATGTTGCGAAGCAGGCTATAATAGGACAATTTCAATCCCGGGAGTGCTTCGAGGATTGGCGCGGACGAAGCGGCGCCATTGCCCGGGCCTGGCGGATTGCGTGGAAATGCATGTAATTTTGGGCTCGGGCGCGGGGCTGGACTTTCAATCGGGAGAGCGATCGATGCAATACGACGCCGTGGTGATCGGGGCCGGCCACAATGGCCTGGCGGCGGCTGTGCGTCTCGTCGAAAGGGGATGGACCGTCGCCGTGGTCGAGGCCAAGGCGCAAGCCGGCGGCGCGGTGAAGACGCAAGAGCTCACCCTGCCGGGATTTCGGCATGACCTCTGCGCGATGAACCTTTCGATGTTCGCGGGCTCCGGTTTCTTCGCCGCCCACAAGGAGGCGCTGCTCGCCCAGGGCCTCGCCTTCGCGCCGGCCGAGGATTGTTTCGCCAGCGTGTTTCGCGACGGCGGTTATCTCGGCGTCAGTCAGAACCTGGAGAAGACCGTCGCGGGCATCGCCGCACTGTCGCCGTCCGACGCGCAAGCGTGGCGCGATCTCGTCGCGCGCTTCGCGCTCGACGCCCCGCACATTTTCGCGCTGCTGGGTTCGCCCATGCCTTCGCTCGAATCGGCCAAGGCGGTCTGGAAAGCCTGGCGGGAAAGAGGCTCGAACTGGCTCTTTGAAACGTTGCGCCTGCTGCTGGCGACGCCGCGCGACTTTCTCGACGCGCGTTTCTCGCATCCCAAGGTCAAGGCGATGATGGCGGCCTGGGGCCTGCACCTCGATTTCGCCCCCGACGTCGCCGGCGGCGCGTTGTTCCCCTATCTCGAATGCATGGCGAACCAGAGCTTCGGCATGGTGATCGGCAAGGGCGGCGCGGATACGATAATCGCCGCGATGACAGGGGCGCTAAAAGCCCGGGGCGGCGAACTGATTCTCGGCGCGCCTGTCGCGCGCATCGAACTCGACTCGGGCCGCGCGACGGCGGTGACTCTCGCGGACGGGCGTCGGTTGGAGGCCCGCCGAGCGGTCATCGCCAACGCGCATCCCAAGCTTGTCTTCGGCGAACTCGTCGCCTCCGACGCCTCGCGAAAAAGCTTCGAGCGCGGCATCGCCGCCTTCCGGGCCGGGCCGGGCACGATGATGATCCATCTCGCGCTCGACGATTTGCCGGATTGGCGCGCCGGCGCCGCGCTGCGTCGCTTCGCCTATGTGCATATCGCGCCGGATCTCGAAATGATGTCGCGCGTCTATGCCGAGGCGTCGGCCGGCTTGCTTCCGACCGAGCCGGCGTTGGTGGTCGGCCAACCCACGGCCATCGACCCCTCGCGCGCGCCTGACGGCAAGCACGTGCTTTGGGTGCAGGTCCGCGTTCTGCCCGCCGACATCCGCGGCGACGCCAAAGGCGAGATTGCGGCGACCTCCTGGGACGAGGCCAAGGAATCCTATGCGGAACGCGCGCTCGACATTCTCGAAACCTATGCCCCAGGGTTGCGCGCGCGCATCCTCGGGCGGGCGGTCTTCTCGCCGCTGGATCTCGAACGCGGAAATCCCAATCTCATCGGCGGCGACAACCTCTCGGGCAGTCACCATCTCGATCAGAATTTTTTCCTGCGCCCGGTCCCCGGCTACTCGCGCTATCGCACGCCGGTGAAGGGCCTCTATCTGTGCGGCGCGTCGACCTGGCCGGGCGCGGGCGTCGGCGCCGGCTCCGGCTTTATGCTCGCCAAGATGTTGGCGGGGTGAGGCCGAGCGCGCCTCGCGGCCCGTCCGAATGTGGCCTGTTTCTTTGACATCTAAAGCATCCCTGGATATAGCGTGGGACGCCCGTCTCCATCTCGGTCAGGTTCCGTGAGCGACAATTCCCTCGATCCTCGGACGCCGACGGTCGATCTCGAAGTTATCGTTCAAGGCGCGCGGCAAGGCCAGAAGCCACAACTGCGGTTGTGGCTGCGCATGTTGTCGATCACCAAGATGATTTCGCAAGAAATTCGTCGGCGGTTGCGGGTCGAGTTCCAGGCGACCCTGCCGCAATTCGACCTTTTGGCGCAGCTCTACCGCGAGCGAGACGGCCTGCGACTCGGCGAATTGTCCCGCCGGACGATGGTCACGAACGGCAATATCACGGGCCTCGCCGATCGACTCGAGGCGGACGGGCTCATCGTACGTGAGAACTTGGACGGGGACCGCCGCGTCACGGTCGCCAAGTTGACCAAACGCGGCCGAGATATCTTCGCGGACATGGCCAGGGCGCACGAGGGCTGGCTGCGCGAGCTCATGGGCGACGTCGATGACGACACGCTCGCGACGGCGTTGAAGCAGCTCGCGACGGTCAAGCGCTCGGTAAGCCGGCGCCTCGTCGAGACAGATGATTGACTATCGACGGCGGCGCACGGCCTGGGGCGCGCGCGCGGGCGCGTCCAACAGGGCGGACTGATTGCGCTTGAGGCCATTGGACTTCAATGTCGTCAGTCCGTCCCGCAGCGGCGCTTGATACGCTTCGGGGGCCCGGGCGCCGTGCTCGACGCCGCGCATCGTCTCCAAATGCCGCGATAGCAGCTCCCGCGGCAGCGAAGCGATGGCGACGCCGACGTCGAATTCCACCGCCAGGGCCTGTTCGCCCGCTACGGCCTCGCATTGCTCTTGCGGCGCATCGCGTCTTCCGGCTTGACGAAATGCTTCAAGTCAATATATTTTAATGTTCAAGCTTTTTGGCGTTCGTCGTTCGGCGCACGAGGGAGAGACGGTATGCGAATCGTCTGTATCGGTGGAGGCCCGGCTGGACTTTATTTCGGCCTGCTGATGAAGCGCCGCCACCCCGAACATTCCGTCACGGTGGTCGAGCGCAACAAGCCCTATGACACGTTCGGCTGGGGGATCGTCTTCTCCGACGCGATGATGGAGGCGATGCGCGCGGCCGATCCCGAAGGCGCCGCCGAGATCGCCGACGCCTTCAACCACTGGGACGACATCGAGCTGGTCTTCAAGGGCAAGCGCCAGCGCACCACCGGCCATGGCTTCATCGGCATCGGCCGCAAGCAAATGCTCAACATTCTGCAGCGCCGTTGCGAGGCGCTCGGCGTCGAACTCGTATTTGAGCGCGAGGTCGATTCCGATCTCGAGTTTCCCGACGCCGATCTGATCATCGCCTCGGACGGCGTCTTTTCCAAAATCAGAGACCGTTACGCCGACACGTTCAAACCGGACATCGTCGTTCGGCCCAACCGGTACATTTGGCTCGGCACCAAGAAGCCGTTCGACGCCTTCACCTTCGATTTTCGCAAAACCGAGCACGGTTGGTTTCAGGCGCATATCTACAAGTTCGATCGCGACACCTCGACCTTCATCGTCGAGACGACGGAAGAGGCGTTCGCCGCGCATGGCCTCGGCGAGCTCGACCAGCAGGGGTCGATCGATTTCTGTCAGAAGCTATTCGCCGAGACGCTGGACGGCGCCAAATTGATGACCAACGCGCGCCATTTGCGCGGCTCGGCTTGGCTCAATTTCAACCGGCTGATCTGCGGCTCGTGGAGCTGCTTCAACGGCAAGTCGCATGTCGTGCTGATGGGCGACGCCGCCCATACCGCGCATTTCGCCATCGGCTCGGGAACGAAGCTCGCCTTCGACGATGCGATCGAACTGGCGAACCAGTTCGACAAGCACGGCCACGGCCGCGAGCGGCTCTCCACGGTTCTGGCGGCCTACGAGGACGTTCGCCGCATCGACGTCGCGCGCATCCAGAACGCCGCGCGCAACGCGATGGAGTGGTTCGAAGTGGTCGGGCAGCGTTACGCCGACACGATGGAGCCGGAGCAATTCTTCTATTCCATGCTGACGCGCTCGCAGCGCATCAGCCACGAGAACCTGCGCCTACGCGATCCGGTCTGGCTCGAAGGCTACGAGCGCTGGTTCGCGCGCCGCGCCGGCGTCGCGGTGAAGGACGGCGCGCGGGCGACGCCGCCGATGCTGACGCCCTATCGCGCGCGCGGCGTCACCCTCGCGGATCGCATCGTCGTCTCGCCGATGGCGATGTATTCGGCCAAGGACGGCCTCCTCGGCGACTTCCATCTCGCTCATCTGGGCGCGCGCGCGATGGGCGGCGCGAGCCTCGTCTTCGCCGAAATGACCTGCGTCTCGCCCGACGCGCGGATCACCCCTGGCTGCCTCGGTCTGTGGAACGACGCGCAGCAGGCGCAATGGAAGCGCCTCGTCGATCTCATTCACAGCGTCGGGCACGCCAAGGCGGGCGTACAGATCGGTCACGCCGGACGCAAGGGCGCGACCAAACTGGCTTGGGAAGGCATCGACCAGCCGCTGGAGAGCGGGGCATGGCCGCTGATCTCGGCTTCGGCCGTCCCCTACCTCGAACATAGCCAGGTTCCGCGTGCGATGACCCGTGCGGACATGGACCGCGTGCGCGAAGATTTCGTCGCCGCGACGCGCCGCGCCGCCGCCGCCGGCGTCGATTGGCTCGAACTGCACTGCGCCCACGGCTACCTGCTCTCGAGTTTCCTCTCGCCGCTGACCAACACGCGCGAGGACGAATACGGCGGCGATCACGAGAGCCGCGCCCGCTATCCGCTCGAAGTCTTCGGCGCGGTCCGCGCGGCTTGGCCCGCCGATCGGCCGATGTCGGTGCGCCTCTCCTGTCACGACTGGACGCCGGGCGGCAATATGCCTGACGACGCCGCGATCTTCGCCGCGATGTTCAAGGCCGCCGGAGCGGACGTCATCGACTGTTCGTCGGGTCAGGTGTCGAAGGCCGAGCAGCCGGTCTATGGCCGCCTGTTCCAGACGCCGTTTTCCGATCAGATCCGCAACGAGGTCCGTGTCGATACGATCGCCGTTGGCGCGATCTCGGAGGCCGACCACGCCAATTCGATCATCGCCGCCGGCCGCGCGGACCTCTGCGCCATCGCGCGGCCGCATCTGGCCGATCCCGCCTGGACGCTGCACGAGGCCGCGCGGATCGGCGTGACGGAGATCGCCTGGCCGAAGCAATATGCTTCCGCAAAGGCGCAGTACGAGGCCAATCTGGCGCGCGCGGCCGCGATTCCCGCAGGTGCGAAATGAACCCCGCCGCGGTGCTCGCAGGCCGACACGCGCTGGTCACCGGCGCGGGGAGCGGCATTGGCGCGGCGATTGCGCGGGCGCTTGTCGACGCGGGCGCGCGCGTCAGCCTCGCCGGCCGTCGCCGCGCGCCTCTCGCCGAACTGGCGACGGCGCTGCCCGCGGGCGCGGCGCTGGCCGTCGACGGCTTCGACGTGACCGACGAAGCGGCGATCGCGCGCGGCCTGGAGAGCGCGCGCGCCGAATTCGGCCCCCTCTCGATTCTCGTGAACAACGCGGGCGAGGCGCCGAGCGCGTCTTTCGAGAAGACGGATAGGGCGCTTTGGTCGCATGTGCTCGCCGTCGACCTCACCGGCGTCTACCAGGTGACGCACGCGGCTTTGCCGGATTTGAAGCGCCACGGCGCCGGCGCGAGGATTATCAACGTCGCCTCGACGGCGGGCCTGACCGGCTATCCCTATGTCGCCGCCTATTGCGCAGCCAAACATGGCGTCGTCGGCCTCACGCGCGCGCTGGCGCTGGAACTGGCGCGCAGCGGCGTCACCGTCAACTCGGTCTGTCCGGGGTTTACCGAAACGCCGTTGATCGACAGAGTGGTCGAGACCATCGTCGCCAAGACGGGCCGCGCGAGCGAGGCGGCGCGGGCGGAACTGGCCAAGGCCAATCCGCAGGGACGCATGGTGAAGCCGGAGGAGGTCGCGGACGCCGTGCTTTGGCTTGCCTCGCCTGGGGCCGCCTCGATAAACGGACAGGCGATCGTGGTCGCGGGCGGGGAGGTCATGGCGGGATGAGCCAAGAGATCTCGGCGACGCAAGCCGCGCGGCGGCCGTTCAAGGATTGCGCGGCGCCTCCGCCGCGAGGCGAGCGCGGACGGCTGGGCCGTGACCTTGCGGCTCAACCGACCCGAGCGCAAGAATCCGCTCACGTCCGACAGCGACGCCGAGCTGCGCGATCTCTTTCGCCATCTCTCGAACCTCGCGGTCGTCAAAACCTGCGAGGGCGCGCGATCACCGGCATCCAGGCATTCGCGACTTGAAGCGAATCGCGGTTTTTTCTCGCGGCGCGAGGGCGCCGATTTCTAGGAGAGACTCGAATGCATAAAACGTTGCAGCCCGAGGGATGGGCGAAACCGCTCGGCTACGCCAATGGCGTCGCGGCGCGCGGCCGCATGATATTCGTCGCCGGTCAGGTCGGCTGGAACAAGGACTCGGCGTTCGAATCGGACGATCTCGTCGCGCAGATCCGCCAGGCCTTGCGCAATATCGTCGCCGTGCTCGAATGCGATGGCGCGCGGCCCGAGCACGTGACCAACATGACGTGGTTCCTCGGGGACAAGCGCGAGTATAACGCCAGGCTCAAGGAGATCGGCGGCGTCTATCGCGAAGTGATCGGACGGCATTTCCCCGCGATGACCGCGGTGCAGGTCGCGGGCTACGTCGAGGATGGCGCCAAGGTCGAAATCCAGGCGATCGCCGTCGTGCCGGATTAGAGGTTCGCGCGATGATCGGGAGACATCGGATCGCCGTTGCTTCCTCGACGCCGCGCGTCGCCCACGCCTCACCCGCTTTCGTCCGCGCGGTTCCGCGGGGAGCGCAACGCCGCGCGTTGGACTTTGCCTGTGCTCGTCAAGGGAAGTCGCGCGAGAAATTCGATGGCGCGCGGGTATTTATAGGGCGCGAGGACGCCCTTCACATGCTCCTGAAGCGCCTGCGCCAAATCGGGGCCGGCCCGCGCGAGATCGACGGGCACGACGAAGGCCTTGACGATCATGCCGCGCGCCGCGTCGGGAACGCCGACCACCGCGCAGGCGGCGATGCCGGGATGCTCCAGCAGCACGCCCTCGATCTCGGCGCCGGAAATATTATAGCCCGAGGAGACGATGATGTCGTCGGCGCGCGCGTGATACCACAGCACGCCCTGCTCATCCCTGAGGAACGCGTCGCCGGTGAGGTTCCAGCCGTCGACGACATAGGTGCGTTGCTGCTCCAAATCGTCGAGATAGCGGCAACCCGTCGGTCCGCGCACCGCGAGGCGACCGACGACGCCGGGGGCCACGGGCCGCATCGCCTCGTCGACGATCTCGACGCGATAGCCGGGCAGCGCCTCGCCGAGCGACCCTGGCTTCGCGTTCCGCGCGGGCGCGGCCACAAAAGCGTGCAACATTTCCGTCGAGCCGAGCAGATTGCGAATTTCGAGGCCGGTCTTCTCGCGCCAGGCTTCGACCACGGACGCCGGGAGATGCTCGCCCGAGGAACAACAAGTTCTCAGAGCGGCGATGTCTTCCGGCCGCAACAACGGCAGAACGGTGCGATAGAGCGTCGGCCCGATCATCAGCGTCGTGATGGGAAGATCTCGCAGGCAATCCACCAGGATTTCCGCCGTGCAACGATCCAGCAGCAGCGTCGAGGCGCCGCGCCGGATCGGGAACAGAAGCAAGGAACCGAGCCCATAGGTGAATCCGAGCGGCGCCGCCCCAACGAAAATGTCAGTTGGCCGCGAGTGCAGGACGTGCTCGGGCAGACAATCGCAAATCGCCAGCAGGTCGCGATGGAAGTGCATCGTCGCCTTCGGTTTGCCCGTCGTGCCGGAGGTGAAGGCGATCAGCGCGACGTCGTCATGCGAGGGAACAAAATTTTCGAACGCGTCCGCGCGCCGGGCCATCACGGCCTCCAGACCGTCGGGCGCCCGCGAATGGAAATAGCCGATTCGGCGCAGCGATGGGCTTTGCGACCGCGAAAGCTCCAACTCCTCCGCCAGGCGTTCGTCGCAGAGCGCGAATTGCACGGCGGCCCGATTGGCGATCTCGGTCAATTCGCGCGCTCGCAAGAGCGGCATCGTCGTGACCGCGATTCCGCCGGCCTTGAGCACGCCGAACCAGCAGGCCGCGAGCATCGGCGTATTGGCGCCGCGCAGCAGCACGCGATTGCCGGGCGCGAGGCCGTAATCCCGGGTCAATACGGCGGCGATGCGGTTCGCCTCGGTGAGAAGTTTCGCATAAGTCCAGGTCGTATTCCGCGTGCGCAGGCAAGGCCTCGCGCCGTGGCGCATCGTCGCGTCGTCGAGAATTTCCACTGCGGCGTTGACGCGTCGGGGGAAGCGACCCAGAGCCTCGGGGATTTCCAGCACAGGCCAAAGCGACGGCGGCGGCAGATGGTCGCGCGCGAAAGTGTCGCGATAGGCGCTGGGATCGAGCGCGGGATTCATGCGTGCGGCCTCGTCATGCGATGCTTGCGTCGGGGCTCGGCCAGGGTAGCACGACACGGGCTTCGCGAGGCCTCGCGCCCGGCTTTCTTGTAACCGCGTTCGAACTTCGAGGTCGATTCATGTGGCGTCCCCCGGAACGAATTCGCTTTCAGAGCGGCCACGGACGTGCGCCGACGCGCGAGGAGGCCGCCAAGTCCCGGTTGTTTTCGCCGGTGAAGATCGGCCCGATCGAACTCGCTCAGCGCACCTGGGTTCCCGCCATGGTGCCCTGGCGCGCGACGGACGAGGGCTTCGTCTCGGACGATGTCATCGATTGGTATGAACGACTTGCGCGCGGCCGCCCGGGCGCGATCGTCGTCGAAGCCACCGGCATTCGCGACATTCTGAGCGGCCCGCTCTTGCGCATAGGCCATGATCGCTTCCTGCCGGGCTTGAAGCGGCTCGTCGAAGCGATCCAGCGCGCAAGCGGCGGGCACACGAAAGCGCTCATCCAGATCATCGATTTCCTCGCCATTCGCCGCAGGCCCGATCCGCGAAAATATTTCGGGCGTTTCCTGCGAATCACCCCCGAACATCGTCGCGCGGTCGAGGCCGAGGATCTGCCGGAGGCGGAAGCGCGCGCGCGGCTCGCCTCGCTCTCCGAGGCGGAATGGGAGCGCATGCTCAGCCCGCGCGAATGGGAAACGTTGTGTTACGGCTATCGCGAACGCGTCACCGACGTCGATCTGCCGCACATCAGCGAGCTGCCGCGGACGCTGCCGCCGCTGTTCGCGCAAGCCGCGCGGCGCGCCGAAGCGGCTGGCTTCGCGGGCGTCGAACTGCACTACGCGCATGCCTATACGATGGCCTCGTTTCTGTCGCGGACCAACCGCCGCGAGGACGGTTATGGCGGCTCGGTCGAAGGGCGTTTGCGGCTTCCGCTAGAAGTCTATTCCGCCGTTCGCGCCAGAGTCGGCGCCGGCTTTCTCGTGGGTTGCCGCTTTCTCGCCGAGGAATGCATCGCGGGCGGTAGCGAGCTCGACGATACGACGCGCTTCGGCGTCGCCTTCGCAAAGGCGGGCATGGATTTTCTCTCGACCTCGCGGGGCGGCAAGTTCGACGACGCCGCACGGCCGGGAATCGACTCGGCCGCCTATCCCTATACCGGGCCGAGCGGTTACGAGTGCATGCCGCAATTCATCTCCGATGCGCGCGGCCCGTTCGGTCGCAACGCCGCGCCGACCAAGGCGATTCGCGACGCGGTCCGCGCGGCGGGCTTCGCCACGCCCATCGTCTGCGCAGGCGGAGTGCACAATTTCGAACTCGCGGAAGGCCTCCTCTCCGACGGCGTTTGCGATATCGTCGGCGCGGCCCGTCAATCGCTCGCCGATCCCGATTGGGCCCTGAAGATCTCGCTGGGACGCGGCCCTGAGGTGCGCACCTGCGAGTTCACCAATTATTGCGAGGGTCTCGACCAGAAGCACAAGTCCGTCACCTGCCAGCTATGGGACAAGGAAGGGCTCGACCAGCCCGGCGTCGCGCGCTCCAGGGACGGCAAGCGGCGGCTGACGGCGCCAGATTGGCCTCACCCCGCCGACGCGAGCTGACCTCAGAGTTCGCAGCGCACCTGCCAGAGTTCGGGAAACAGAACGACTTCCAGCATCCGCTGGAGATAAGCCGCGCACGAGCCGCCGCCCAACGCGGGGGATATTGCTCCGCGCCTTCGATATGGCGACTATTCGAATAAGCGTCGTCCCGGTCCGCGACCATCGTCAAGTCCACCTCTCGTGGCTCGCTTCTCGTGCGCTTTTCGCTGTGCCAACCCATCGGCGATATCCATTCGATCCCGAGAGGTTTATGCTTAAAGGATGCCGCGGGCCGCGATATGTTATGCACATACGATCGTTGCAGGCGCGAGCTAAAGTGGGGAAACGGAATGTTGGGGCCATCGGGTCACGTCGACACGTTCGCACGCGATAATCTTCCGCCCATCGATCAATGGCCCGATCTCGCGCTCGGCGATTTTCAATACCCGGAATGGCTGAACGCCGCCGTCGAATTGACCGATCGGATGGTCGAGCGGGGATTTGGCGATCATGTCGCGCTGATTGGCCACGGCCGACGGCGCACCTACAAGGAGCTCACGGACTGGACCAACCGCATTGCGCATTCGCTCGTCGAGGACTACGGCGTCAAACCGGGACATCGCGTGCTGATCCGCTCCGCCAACAATCCAGCGATGGTGGCGTGCTGGTTGGCCGCAACCAAGGCGGGCGCGGTCGTCGTCAACACCATGCCGATGCTGCGCGCGAGCGAACTCGGCCAGATCGTCGACAAGGCCGAGATCGCGCTCGCCCTCTGCGACACGCGCCTGATGGACGAAATGGTGGCTTGCGCCAAGGCGAGCGCGCATCTGAAGAAAGTCATCGGCTTCGACGGCACCGCCAATCACGACGCCGAGCTCGATCGCATCGCCTTGAGCAAGCCGGTAAAGTTCGCGGCGGCGAAGACGGGCCGCGACGACGTCGCCCTGCTCGGTTTCACCTCCGGGACGACGGGCGCGCCGAAGGCGACGGCGCATTTCCATCGGGATCTCCTGATCGTCGCCGACAGCTATGCTCATGAGGTGCTCAGCGTCACCCCAGAGGACGTCTTCGTCGGCTCGCCGCCGCTCGCATTCACTTTCGGCCTCGGCGGGCTCGCGATCTTTCCCTTGCGCTTTGGCGCCGCCGCCGCCCTGCTGGAGCAGGCCTCCCCAGCCAACCTGACCGAAATCATCCAGACCTACAGAGCGACCATCTGCTTCACCGCGCCGACCGCTTATCGCGCCATGCTGGCGGCGATGGACGCGGGCGCCGACCTCTCCTCCTTGCGGGCCGCGGTTTCGGCAGGCGAAACGCTGCCGGCGCCTGTTTATCAGGCCTGGATCGAGAAGACCGGCAAGCCGATGCTCGACGGCATCGGCGCGACGGAAATGCTGCATATTTTCATCTCCAATCGCTTCGGCGATTCCCGGCCCGGCTGCACGGGCAAGCCGGTCGCCGGCTATGAGGCGCGCGTGGTGGACGCCGACATGCGCGAGCTGCCGCGCGGAACGGTTGGGCGTCTCGCCGTCCGCGGCCCGACCGGCTGCCGCTATCTCGCCGACGAGCGCCAGCGCGCCTACGTCCGCGACGGCTGGAATCTGACCGGCGATTCCTTCGCCCAGGACGCGGAGGGCTACTTTCATTTTGCTGCGCGCAACGACGACATGATCATTTCGGCCGGCTACAATATCGCGGGACCGGAGGTCGAGGCGGCGCTGCTGTCTCATCCCGCGGTGAGGGAATGCGCGGTAATCGGCCGGGCCGATGAGGCGCGCGGCGAAATCGTGGAGGCGCATGTCGTGCTGAAGGAGGGCGCCGAGGGCGACGAGGCGATGGTCAAGAGCTTGCAAGACCACGTCAAGGCGGCCATCGCGCCCTATAAGTATCCGCGCGCGATCGTCTTCACCGACGCGTTGCCCAAGACCCAGACTGGGAAGATTCAACGCTTCCGCCTGAAGGCCGAGGGTCCGAAATGACCGATTGCGCGGCGGCGAAAGCCATTTTTTGTGTTTCGGCGCGGCGTTTGACCCACCAATCGGCGTCCAACACGGACCCGTCCCTTGCTTTGTAAAGCATTATAGTTGTTCTTGATTCAGACGCCTGACTGGGTCAACGTTGGACGCCGAAACGGGTCGATATTCGAAGCCGAAACACAGTATAGGCGTAGGCGTGCTGGGAAATGCGCGCGAACGTGACCGTTTTTCCCTTGAGGTCCGCCTGCGAGGCGAATGTCTTGATCGTCGACATGGGGCAATTCCTTTCGCGTTACTCTTGATTTCGCTTTACATTCCAAGATAGGCGCGCCGCACTTCGTCATTGGCGAGAAGTTCGGCGCCCGGCCCCTCGATCGTGACCCGGCCCGTTTCCAGCACATAGGCGCGGTCGGCGATCGCGAGGGCGGCGCGGGCGTTCTGTTCGACCATCAGAATGGTCATGCCCGCTTTCTTGAGCATCTTCACGATGCGGAAGATTTCCTCGACGATGAGCGGCGCCAGCCCCATCGAGGGCTCGTCGAGCAGCAGCAATTTCGGCTTGCTCATCATCGCCCGGCCGAGCGCGAGCATCTGTTGCTGGCCGCCCGAGAGCGTCCCGGCGGGCTGGCTGCGCCGCTCGCGCAGGATCGGAAAGAGATCGTAGACCTCGGCGAGGCTTTCGCGACTCTCGCGGGCCGGACGGGTGTAGGCGCCGAGCGTCAAATTGTCCTCGATCGACATCGGCGCGAAAACCTGCCTGCCTTCCGGCGATTGCGCGATCCCCGAGCGCACGCGCGCGTCGGATCGCGCGCGCGTGATGTCGTCGCCGGCGAAGCGGATTGCGCCGGCGGCGGCCGGCTGAACGCCGGAGATGCAGCGAAGCAGCGTGGTCTTGCCCGCGCCGTTGGCGCCCACGAGCGCGACCAGTTCGCCGACGCCGACCTTCAAGTCGACGCCGCGCAGCGCCTCGATCCGGCCGTAGCGGCACTTCAGCCCGGACACTTCGAGCAGCGTCCCGACGGCGTCGGCGCCGGTCCTCGGCAGGCGCCGCACGACCGTCTCGGAGTGACCGCCGGCGCCTTCGGGCGCTGGAAGAAGCTGCGTGATGCGCGCGCGCAACAGCGCGACATCGCCCTCGGCGTGGGGATCGCCGAGCGGATCGACATGCGCCGCGAAGCCGGCGTCGACCTTCGCCCAATCCTCGGCCGCCAGCGCGCGTCGCGCCAGCGGGAAGGCGACCTCCTCTTCGATGCGCATGTGCTCGCAAAGCGCTGCGCGAAAGCTCGCGATCTCCTCGACCAGACCCGCAATCCCGGTCCGGTCCGTGGTCTGGGTCGTCACGGCGAGGTCGTGAATGCAGGTCACCTGGGCCGGGGTGACCTCGTGCTCGTGATCGAGCCGGTCGAGCATTTCGCCGGATTCGTTCGAGCGGCGACGGATCTGCGCGAACAGCAGTTCGCTTTCCTTCGGGTGATGGAAGCGCTCGGGGAATGCGTGGAGATAGTCGGCGATCAGGGCGACCGTATGCAAGTCGTCGCCCGTCGGGGCGACCGACAACCGCTGCGCGAGGACGCCGAGCGCGTTCGCCACTTGCAGCATGTTGCGATGTTCGGCCTCGATGATGGCGAGCGCGCGCATGGCCTCACTCCCCCGCGCTTTCGGCGCCGAGATAGGCGGCGATCACTTCGGGATTCCGGCGAACCTCGTCAGGCGTCCCCTCGGCGAGCTTCTTGCCGTAATCGAGCACGATGACGTGCTGGGAGACGTTCATCACCAGCTTCATGTCGTGTTCGACGAGCACGATGGTCATGCCGCGCCGGCCGAGTTCGCCGATGAGATCCTCGATTTCATGGGTCTCGGTGTGATTGAGGCCGGCGGCCGGTTCGTCGAGGAACAGAAGCTTCGGCTCGGCGGCGAGCGCTCTGGCGATCTCGAGCCGCTTCAAAGCGCCATAGGGCATCGACCGGGCTTCGGCGGCGACATAGGCGCCGCAGCCGACGAAGGCGAGCAGGTCGGCCGCCTCTTCGCGCGTCGCGCGATCCCTCGCGGCGAGGCCGGGCCAGCGCGCCATTGCGGCCAGCAGGCTCGAATTGAGGCGCAAATGCGCGCCGATCATGACGTTCTCGATCGCCGAAAGGTTCATCGACACCTGAAGGTTCTGGAAGGTGCGCGAGACGCCGCGGCGCGCCAGACTTTCCGGCGCCAGCCCGGCGACCTCCTCGCCGCGCAGGCGGATCGATCCGGAGCTCGGCGCGTAGACGCCGGTGATCAGATTGAACAGCGTGGTCTTGCCGGCGCCGTTGGGCCCGATCACCGCATGGATCGCGCCTTCGGCGACGTCGAAACTGACCTGCGAGACGGCGGCGACGCCGCCGAAGCTCTTGGTGAGATTCTCGACCCGCAACATGGTCAAGATTCCTTTCGCCGAAGCCACGCGCCCAGGCTCGGCGCGATGCCGCGCGGCAGGAAGATCATCGTCGCCACGAGGATCGCGCCAAACGCGATCGTCTCGTAGCCCTCGAAACGTGCGAGCAGTTCCGGGGCCAGCGAGAGCATCGCCGCGCCCAGAACGGAGCCCCAGATCGACGCCATCCCGCCGACGACCACCATGGTCACCAACTGGACCGATTTGGGAAAGGAGGCGAGACCTGGCGTGATGAATCCCTCGTAATGGGCGTAGAGCGAGCCCATGATCGCCGCCGCCGTCGCCGAGAGCACGAACACGCGGGTCTTGAATGCGCTCGCATCGACGCCGACGGCCCTGGCGGCGGTCTGCGATCCATGGAGCGCGCGCAACGCGCGGCCGGCGGGACTGTCGATGAGGTTGCCGGCCAGGACGATCGCGGCGACGAGCGTCGCCGCGAAAACCCAGTACCAGGCTTTCTCGCCCACGACGCGCCAACCGAGAAACGAAAAGTCGGGAACCGACATTCCGTCGGGTCCGCCGGTCAGGCCGACCTCGTTGCTCAGCGCGATCGACGCGATGACGCCGAGCCCGAGGGTCGCCATCGCGAGATAGTGCCCCTCGAGGCGCAGAATCACGCGCGCCACGACATAGGCGAGCGCGCCGACCAGCGCCGCGCTGGCGATGAGCGCCGCGCCCGGAGGCCAGTTGAACTCTCCCACCAGAATCGCCGAGCCATAAGCGCCCAGACCGAAGAACGCGGCATGGCCGAGGCTGATCTGACCGGTGTAGCCGATCAACAAGTTGAGCGCGATCGCGAGCGTCGCATTGATCGCGATGCGGATCGCGACGTCGAAGTAATAGGCGTTGGGCAGGATCAGGGGCAGAAAGACGAGCGCCGCGGCGAAAAGCAGCGTCGGCGCGCGGGCGGAGGCCCAGAGCGAGGCGCGGGACGAGGCGGGCGGCGTTCGCGGCGGGGCCTCGGTCATGAAGGCGCTCAGACTCGGCTGCTGGACGCGGCCCCGAACATTCCGCTCGGGCGAACCAGCAGAATGACGAGCACGATCACGAAAGCCGCGGCGTCCTTGTAGGCCGAGGAGAGATAACCCGCCGTCAGGCTTTCCAGCAGCCCGAGCGCGACGCCGCCGGCCACCGCGCCGACGCCCGACCCGAGCCCGCCGATGGTCGCGGCGACGAATCCCTTCAGTCCGAGCATCACGCCCGCGTCATAAGACGTGTTGGCGATCGGCGCGATCAGAATGCCGCCGATCGCGCCGAGCGCGGCCGACAGGACGAAGCTCACCGACAGGACGCGGCGCGTGTCGACGCCGACGAGTTGCGCGGCGAGGCGATTGTGCGCGGTGGCGAGGATGCCCTTGCCCAGGCGCGTGCGCTCGAAAAACAGCGCGAGCCCCGCCACCACGACAAGCGTCGTCGCCACGACCCACAGGCTCTGCGGCAGAATCGTCGCTCCGGCCAGGACGATCGGCTTGTCGCCGGAGAACGGCGGCAGCGCGTGGCCGCCCTTGCCCATCGTCACCTCCACCCCGCCGCGCAGGACCATCGAAACGCCGATGGTGATGATGATGAGCGTGGTGACGTCGGCCCCGCGCGCCGGCTCGACCGCGGTCTTGGCCACGATCAGGCCGATCGCCGCGACCACGATTACCGCGGCGACGACCGCCAGCGCCAAAGGCGCCCCGAGCGCGACGAGAAACGCCGCGATCATGCCCCCGAGCATGATGAATTCGCCCTGCGCGAAATTGATGACGCCCGAGGCGTTGTAGATAATCGAGAACCCGAGCGCCGCGAGCGCGTAGGTCGCGCCGACAGTGACGCCGGCAAAGATCGATTGGAGGAATTGCGACACGGCCCGGCTTTCGTCGTCACAGAAAATTCGTGCGAGGATCGGGGCGAGTTCGCCCCGATCCTCGGCGCGCCGTCACGGGACCAACTTCCATTTCCCGTCGTGAATCTCGATCATGCGGAAGGCCGAAGCGCTGAGCCCGAGATGATCCTCGGGCGACATCGTGACGAGGCCGCCCGTTCCGGTGAAGCCGGCCGTCTTTTCGATCTCGTCGCGCACTTTGGCCTTGTCGACCGACCCCGCGCGCTCGACCGCCGCCTTCCAAATGAAGAACGCGTCGCGCGCATGGCCGCCGAAGGTCGAGATGTCGGAGCCCGTCTTGAGCGTGTAGAGCGCGACATAATCCTTCTCGATCGCTTTCTGCGGATCGGAATCGGCGAGCTGGTCCGGTACGAGAATCGCCGCCGCGGGCAAGCGCTCGCCTTCGGCGGCTTCGCCCGCCAGCCGGATGAATTCCTGGCTGGCGACGCCGTGTGTCTGATAGACGGGCAGCTTGATGCCGAGCTGGGCGATGTTCTTGGCGACGACCGCCGGCCCCTGGCCGAGGCCGAAGACGAAGATCGCCTGCACGCCGTCGATCGCTCGTATCTTGGCGAGCTGGGCGGTCACGTCGGTGTCCTTGGGACCGTAGGTCTCGTCCGCCACGATCTCGACTCCGGCCTTCGGCGCCGCCGCGAGCGTCTCCTTGCGGCCGGACTGGCCGAAACCGGAGGTCTCGGACAAAAGCGCGATTTTCGTCAGGCCGCGCTTCTTGGCGTCGGCGAACACGCGCTCGGCGGCCATGCGGTCGTTGTGCGCGACCTTGAACATCCATTTTTTCACCGGTTCGACGATCACGACGCCGCCGCCGAGGGAAATGAACGGAATTTCCGCCCGTTCGACCAGCGGATACATGCCCATCGTGGCGCCGGTCGTCGTGCCGCCGATCAGCACGTCGACATGATCGTCCTCGATCAGCCGCTTGGTGAAGCTGTTGGCGCGGGCCGCTTCCGAACCATCGTCATAGGAGACGAGTTCGATTTGGCGGCCGAGAAGCCCGCCCTCGGCATTGGTCTTGTCGACATAAATCTGCAACGTCTTCAACTCGGGCTCGCCGAGGAACGCCGCGGGCCCGGTCACCGAAAGCACCGCGCCGATCTTGATTGGATCCGCCGCCAGGGCGCACGAGCCCGCGGCGGCCAAGGCGAGAGCGGCGAGCGTCGCTCGAAACAAGCTTCTCATGCGTTTCCTCTCCATCGATTATTCATTGGCGGCCGGTCGGCGGCGCACGACGAATTATGTAACATGTATCTTCACTGCTGTCCGGTTAACTGAAGGCACGAAGCGCTAAAAGCCAGAGTTTACGCGGGCTTGCGGTCGAAAATGGACGGTGTCGACTTGAACTGGATGGCTCGCCTACGACCATTCGCGTTGGATGCGATGGGCGTTTCTAAGCCTTTGCGACTTTCGCGGCTTTCGCCGCAACCCTCGCCCGCAGTTTCTCGACTTCGACGACGAAGCGCGTGTGGGTCCCACGGCTTATCTCCTCGACGGAGTCTTTGGCCAGCAGATCGAATGTGACGAGACGGCCCTCGATCTTGCTGACGGCGACCGTGAGGTCGACGTGCATGCCGCGCAGCGTCGCGCCCCCGTGGGATATGCTGATCCCAGTCCCCACCGAGTCCTCGCCAGGGTCCGTATGGGCGAGCAGGAACTCGCGGCAGGCGATTTCGAAATCGCGCACGAGTTCCGGAGTGGCGTAAACGCGCAGCGTCTCGCCGAGAAAGTCAATTGTGCGCGGGGTGTCGATCTCTATGCGCCGCGTCGCCGACAAGCCGACGATCAAGGTGTTCTTCATAATGGTCTCCTCTGTGAATGGGGAACATCGCCAATTGAAAGTGAGCCGCCGATCAAATGCCCAGGTAGGCTTCGCGAACTCGCTCGTTGTCCAGCAGTTCCTTGCCGCCGCCCGACAGAACGATCTCGCCGGTTTCGATGACGTAGGCCCGGTCCGCGATCGCAAGCGCGGCGTGCGCGTTCTGCGCGACCAACAGAATTGTCATCGCCTGCTTGCGCAATTCGGCGATGGCGTCGAAGATCTCTTCGACGAGAAGCGGCGCAAGCCCCATCGACGGCTCGTCGAGCGGCAACAGCCGCGGGCGCGTAGGAGGCGCCCACGGTAGCGCCCGAAGACATGACTTGCAGGAATTGCGAGATCATCGCTTTGCCTCGACTGCAGGAGCGGCGCGCCGTCCGCAGCCTCGACTCATTTCGGACGGTTGTCGATCACGCGCTTCGCCTTGCCGACAAGCGTGCGCTCGATCTTCCCGGGCTCGAGCACGTCAACCCTAGCGCTTATGCCGATTAGCGACTTGATGTGATGGGCGACGTCGCGGCCGATCGCATCGCGCTGGGCCTCTTGGATTTGGTTCGACAGTTCGGGCTGGAGTTCGACCCGCACGGCGAGTTCGTCGAGATGCCCCTCTCGGGTGACGAGCAACTGGTAATGCGGGGAGAGATTTGCGTTCCTGAGGAGGAGCTCCTCGATCTGCGTCGGGAAGAGGTTCACGCCGCGTATGATCAGCATGTCGTCGGAACGCCCCGTGATCTTGCCGATCCGCCGCATGACGCTCGCCGTGCCCGGCAACAAGCGCGTCAGATCGCGCGTGCGATAGCGCACGATTGGCTGGGCCTCCTTGGTCAGGGAGGTGAACACGAGCTCGCCGGCGGCGCCGTCGGGCAGCGTTTCGCCGCTGATCGGATCGATGATCTCGGGAAAGAAATGATCTTCCCAAATATGCGGGCCATCCTTGTATTCGCGGTACTCGCACGCCACGCCGGGTCCGATGACCTCGGACAGGCCGTAGATGTCGATTGCGTCGATGCCCAAGCGGGCTTCGATTTCCCGACGCATTTCGTTGGTCCACGGTTCGGCGCCGAACAGGCCGATACGCAGGCTGGTGCCCTTCGGCTCGATTTTCTGGCGCACCAGTTCGTCGACGATCGTCAGCGCATACGATGGCGTGCTCATCAGTATGGTCGGCTTGAAGTCCTGAATCAGTTGCACCTGCTTCTCGGTCTGGCCGCCCGACATCGGGATCACCGCCGCGCCGAGACGTTCGGCGCCGTAATGCGCGCCGAGGCCGCCCGTGAATAGGCCATAGCCATAGGAATTGAGCACGATGTCGTCAGCAGTGGCGCCGGCCGCGCGCAGGGAGCGCGCCATCACGGAGGCCCACATGCCGATGTCCCGCTCGGTATAGCCGACGACGGTCGGCTTTCCCGTGGTGCCGGAAGAGGCGTGCACCCGCACGATATCGCGCATCGGCACGGCGAACATTCCGAAGGGATAGTTTTCGCGCAGATCGGCCTTGGTCGTGAACGGGAACTTCGCCAGATCGGCCAGCGAAGTCAGGTCGTCCGGATGGACGCCGGCCTGATCGAACTTGGCGCGATAGTGCGCGATGTTGTCGAAGGCGTACCTCAGCGACCATTTCAGCCGCTCCAACTGCAGCGCTTGCAATTCATCGCGACTGGCGAAATCGACGGGCTTGATCGCCGATGGTTTCGATCTCATGTTCATGGTCGCCTCCCCGTTTCGTGAGGGTCTTGCTTGCGGCTCAGCGCCTATTGGCCTCGACGAGACCGTTGTGAGCGGCAATCCAGACCCCGTTATTTCGTTCCTGCCGCGTTCTGTTGGTGTTGAACGTTTTTCGTTGCGCGGATCACGCCGCGTTCGATTTCGTCGCGATTTGTTCGATGAGGGCGCGGTTCTCTTCGACTTTCGCCTGGAGGTGTCCAATCTGGTCTTCGCTCAAATGGCGAAAACGTCCCATTGCTTTTAGGTAATCGGTGACCGGCAGCGGCGCGTCGACGGGATGGGTGAAACGAAGGCCCTCGCCCGGGCAGAACTCCCAGAGCATGACAAAATTTGTCTCGACCGCCTTGCGCGCCACTTCCATGTTCTGGTCGGTGGGAAAGCGCCACCCTGTCGTGCATGGAGAGTAGACATGCAGATAGGCGAAGCCGCTCCTGGATGCGACGATCGCCTTGTCGAGCTTGTCGTACAAATCCTGCATGAAGGCGGTCGAGGCGGTCGCTACATAGGCGCAGCGGTGGTTGACCATCAGCAGGGGCAGGTTCTTGGCGTCCTGCGTCTTGCCTTTTGTCTTCCGTCCGACGGGCGTCGTCGACGTCCAGGCGCCATAGGGGGTGCAACTCGAGCGCTGCATGCCGGTATTCATGTAGCCCTCGTTGTCGACCACCATGAACAAGATTTCCTCGCCGCGCTCGGCGGCGCCGGACAGCGACTGGAAACCGACGTCGGAGGCGCCGCCATCGCCGGCGATGGCGATCGCCGTAACCTCGCGGCCTTTGCGCTTGAGCTGGCGTTTGACGCCCGCCAGCATCGGGGCGGTGTTGGTCAGCAGCGGGTGGAAGACTGGAACCTTCGTGCCGGTCAGGCCATTGTAGCCGACCGCACCCATGCCCGGCACACAGCCCGGCGGCGTCGCCAGCACGCTGTCCGGGCCGACGCGGCGCATGGTGTGGCGCATCAAGAGCTCGGTGTTGCAGCCCTGGCAGCCGGAAAGCCCCGGAGCGAACAAATCCTCCCAATCGCCGACCTCGTTGTAAATGCGCGCGGTCGTAATGTGGCGCAGCGCGCCGGTCGGACACGCCGACACGCAGGACGGCGCGCCCTCGCACATGTCGCATTTCGCGACGCGGCCGTCCGACTTGTCGGGCGCGATGCCGGCATAGGCGCAGCCAACGGTGCACAGCAGGCAATCGACGCACTTGCCGCCGTCCCATGCGACCACGCCGCTTTGCGCATCCTTGCCGAGCGCCCCGGTCGGGCAAACGGTCACGCATTTCGGATCGCCGCACTGGCGGCACATCGCGAGTTCAAATGCGCCGTCTGCGGACATGACCTGAAGGCGCGCCCGCGAAATGTCGTCCGCGCCGGTCTTCGCGGCGGCGCAGGCGCTCATACATTTGGCGCAGCCGTCGCATTTGGCGGCGTCGAAAGCTATGGTGGAGTAGCCGCGTCCCATGATCACTTCCACAAACGAGACATGAATTCCCGGCCGGTCGTCAGCGGGTCGGCGACCAGACGATCGAGCGCGCCCGACATGTCGACGCGTCGCAGGATCAATTGCCGCATCACGCCGCTATCGAAGAATTCGTTGACGCCGAAGACGCCCTGGAGGCGACCATCCTTGACGACGACGCGCAGATAGCGATCGCGCGCTTCGTCCGCGCGAATGCGTTCCTCGCCGCCGACCGGAACGGCGCCGACGCCCACGGCGAGCGCATGCCGACCAAAAAAATGATAGGTGTTCAGCGGCACGCCTCCGGCGTACGCCTTGAGGCCGGGATCGCCCGCCATAGCCATGCCGGCGATGCGTCCTTGTTCGGCCGCATCGGGCAGGATGGCGTTCAACACCGGGCTTTCGCCGAAGAAATCCCGGGCCTGCGCGCAGTCGCCGGCGGCCCAGACATTTGCGACGTTGGTGCGCATGTAGTCGTCGACGAGGATTCCCTGATCATGCGCGACGCCGCTGCCGGCGAGAAAGCCGATGTTGGGTCTTACGCCCGTCGCCGCCAGCAGCAGGTCGCCTTCGAGCGTCTCACCGTTGTCCAGACGCACGAGCACGCTGGCTGCGCCGGCGGCGAGCCCGACGACGCGACGACCCGTGAGAATGCGCGCCCCGTTCTCGACAAACGCACGTTCGATGATGCGCGCCGCCACGCGATCGAAATAGGCGCCGAGCACTTGCGGCTGCATTTCGACGATACTGACTTCGGCGCCGGCCTTGACGAGGTTTTCGGCGGCGTGCATGCCGACCAGCCCCGCCCCCAGCACGACCGCGCGGCGCGCGCCGGCGATGGCGTTCTTCAACCGCAGGGCGTCGTCCAGCGTGCGCAGCACATGGAAAGGAACCGCGTCGATGCCGGGAATTGGCGGTATCGCCGGTGATGCGCCGGTCGCCAGCAAGAGCTTGTCGTAGGCGATCTCGCTACCGTCCGACAGCGTCGCGACGTTGCGCTGGGGCTGCAGCCGCGCCAGCGCGCTATCCGATTTGTAGTCTACGCGCTGCTTGGCGAAATAGTCCGCCGCCCGCAAATGCACATTGTCCGCCGCCGAGCGCCCGGAAACGATATAGGGGAGCACTGTAGGCGAATACGGAAGCCGGCTGTCGCGCGTCACCAGCGTCACGCTGCCGCGGGCGTCGTGCATGCGGACGGCGTTGACCGCTTCCAGCGCTGCATGGCTGCTGCCGACAACCAGATATTGGGCGTGCGCCATTGCGGTCCTCAATCGTTTTCGTTGATCCAGATCGGTTCGCTGGGCGCGGCGCCGCGCAACAGCGCTTCGGTCTGTTCGATGACGCGATGGAAATGCTCCACCGTGATGTCGGCCCCGGCGAGTCCGCCGATGAAGCTGGCCGCCGGAATCTGGCGGCCGAGCCGATAGAGCGCGCCCAGCGTCTCCTGGAACATCGGTCCGCAATTCCAGCGAAAGCCTACCGAGCGATCGACGACGCCGAGCGCCTTGATCCGGCGCAGCGCGGCGACCACCGCTTCGACGGGAAAGGGGCTGAATGTCTTGATCTTGACGATGCCGACGCGCTTGCCGGCGTCGCGCGCCTCGTCCACCGCGTCTTTGGCGGCGCCGCTCATGCTGCCCAGCGTCATGAGCGCGAACTCGGCGTCGTCCATGCGGTATTCCTCGACCAGCGGCGCAAATCGCCGGCCGAAGCGCTCGCCATATTCGGCGTGCACGTCCGCGATGACCCGCAGGGCGTTCTGCATGCCTCGGCATTGGCCCTTGCGGTAACGCACGAATGTCGCGGGCCCCTTGCCGCCCGCGCCGCCCGTAAGGGGATCGACCGCCATCGGACGCAGCGGATCCAGCGCGGCATGCCAGTTCACGTCCTTCTCGCCCAGGAAGGCGTCGACGTCGGCTTGCTCCGGCAGGGTGACGCGCGCCGCGCCGTAGGAGAGATAGTTGCCGTCGAGACAGATGTTCACCGGCAGCATCACGTCGTGGTGCTCGGCGATCCTGAAGGCCATGATCGTCGTGTCCAAGACTTCCTGAACCGACTCGCAATACATCTGCACCCAGCCGACCTCGCGCACGGTCATCGCGTCCTGATGACCGCCCCACACCGATTGCGGCGTGATGCCGTCGCGCGTCACCAGCGCCATGACGATAGGCAACCGCATGCCGGACGTTCGGAAGTAAGGCTCGAACATGAAGGCGAGACCGGGACCGCAAGTCGCCGTAAAGGTTCGGCCGCCCGCGAGCGCGGCGCCTTGCAAGACCGAAAGAACGGAATGTTCGCCCTCGGCGTCGACGATCTCCGCGTCCATGCGTCCGTCGGCGACCAGTTTGGCGAGATGCTCGACGAGGCTCGACTGCGGGGTGATCGGGTAGACCGACACCATGTCCGGCCGCGCCATCGCCACCGCAAGGGCCGCCGCTTCGTTGCCTTCGCAGACGATGTGATGCGGCTCGTTCGACGCGATGCGTCCCTTCTCGAGGATAGCAGCGCTCATCCTGCCGTCTCCTTCACCATTTCGATTGCGCGCTGCGGACACTCGGTCGCGCAGATGCCGCAACCCTTGCAAGTCCGCAGATCGATATCGAACCAGGCGGGGCGTTCGACGACGCATTGCACCGGGCAATAGAGCCAGCACACCGCGCATTTGACGCATTTTTCGCGCTCCACCACCGGCCGCATGCTGCGCCAGTCGCCGGGGAGCATGGGGTTGATTTCCGTCGCGATGGGACAGAGATCGTCCGGCACGCCGGCTTTGGCGGGATCGAACATCGGATGGGCGCGATGCGTGCTCATGCGGCCGCCTGACCGCCGAGGCGGTGGATCGTCGTCTCGGTGTAGCCGCGCTCGAGCGCGACGAGATTCTGCTCGAGACCGGCGTCGCGAAAGTCGGAATTCGAAAGGGCCTGCTTCAGCGCATCGAGCGAAACGATTCCGGTCGTGCGGGCGAAAGAGCCGAGCATCAGCGTATTGGTGATCGGCCGGCGGAAGATTTCGATGGCGATGCGAACGGCGTCGATCAAGCCGACGAGCGCCACCGTGTTCGGCGCGGCGAGCTCGCTGAGCGGTTTGTCCGTCGCTTGAACCAGCGCGCCGCCCGGCTTGAGGCCAGAAAAAATGTCCACCGAACGCGGGACCGTAGGGTCGATGCAGACGACGCAATCTGGGTGGGTGATGTTGGTCATGCGACGAATTTCGCGTTCGTCGGTTCGCAGAAAAGCGACCACCGGCGCGCCGCGTCGCTCAAAGCCGAACGAGGGAATGGCGACCGCGAATTTTCCTTCCGCAACCACACCGGCGGCGAGGATGCCTGCGGCCATGACGGCGCCTTGCCCTCCGCGACCGTGTAGGCGAACCTCGTACATCGTCTTTTCTCCACTGGCCGGTAAGGTCGTCCGATCGGTTGCAGGGTCTACGTTTGAGTCCAGCCGGGCTTTACGCCGGCGCCGGGCTTTCCTCCGCCACGCGTCGGCAATCGCGTCAGTGCAAAGCCCTGCGTGAAGGATGCGCGGCAAACGAGCGTGTATTTGAACCATGCGCCCGCCGCCGCGGCGAGCGCGCCCGCCAGGGCCGCGAGCAGCGGAATGTCGCCGACGCCTGCCGCGAGCGCCATGACCGCCGGCGCCGCATGGCCCGCCCAGACGAAACCGGTCTCGATGGCGCGGAAGGCGTCCAGCGCGCCGGTCGGCGCGCCGACGCTGCGCAAATTGGCGACATAGGAGCGCCATGCGAGGTAACGAAGGACAAGCAGGGCGGCGAGGAGATATGCGAACGCAAGCAGCGAGGGCCAATGGGCGCTGGCGACCGCCATCAGCCCGGCGCCCTCGGTCAGCCCGGTCACGACGATCATATGGACGCAGCTCATCTGTCGGAAGGCCGGGATGCCTTTGTTGGCCTGAAGCATCCGGCCTTGCGCATAGACGTAGGCGACGCCGATCAAGCCTGCGGCGACAAACGCGGCAGGCCGTTCGAGCAGGATCGCCGCGCCGCCGCAGGCGAAGAGGACGGGCGCGATCAGGGATTCGCGGGCCATCCATGATGTCGAGGCGTGGCGGAAGACGTTGAAGGCGCGCCATGGGCGACCGATTTCGAACCAGACCGCGGTGAGGCCGGCTCCGACGAGCGTCAGGGCGATCACGACGAGCGGGCGTAGATCCTTGTCGCCAAGCGTCGCGGCCAGCGCCGTCGCGAGCATCAGTCCGCCGCCGGCCCCGCCACAGATGAAATTGGCCGCGGCGCGCGCATCCCAGTTCGTCTGCAGGCGAGGCGAAACGCGATCAAGAACTTGCGGGGGCCCGCTCATCCCTCGCCCCCGTCCCAGATGTAATAGACGGACGGATCGGTGCCCAATTCCTCGTGCATCCGGAAATGCTCGGTTTCCGCGAGCAGCTTCGAGACGTTGCTCTTGGGATCCTTGACGTCGCCAAAATGCATCGCGCCGGAAATGCAGGAATTGACGCAGGCCGGCGTAACCTCTGGATCGACGCCCGGGACCTGTCCGGTGACCGCGGCCTGATCGATCCGTTCCTTGCAGAAAGTGCATTTGGTGGCGACGCCCAGACGCTGCGGATCGAAGCGAGCGGTTTCCGATTTCATCGGCTCGCCGTAGGCGTAGCGTAGCTCGTGTTCGATCGAGCGCGCGTCGTAGGGGCAGGCCATGACGCAATTGGCGCAGCCTATGCATATGGCGTAGTCGATAGTGACGAGGCCGTCCTCGCGCTGCTTGGTCGCCGTCGTGGGACAGACGTGCATGCACGGCGGATTTGCGCAGTGCATGCAGGCGACCGGCATGAAGGTGCGGCGCACGTCGGGGAATTCGCCGGTCTCGATGTCGAGGACGCGACGCCATTGCACGCCGGGCGGCGTGGCGTTGGCGCTCTTGCAGGCGGCCGTGCACGTCTGGCAGCCGACGCAGCGCCGCAAGTCGATCGCCATCGCGTAGCGCTTGCTTTGCCGGCGCGTTTTCATGCTGCGGTCGCCTTTTCCATGCGACGCATGGCGACGCGCACGATGTCGGCGCCCGAACCGGTCGCGTCCGTCAGCTCGATCGACATGGGAGCGATCGTATTGAGGCTCGCACGCTCCGCGTCCTTGATGTAGGGCGTCGCCCAGTGGTCGAACTGGCCGAGGATGACGATCGTATCGGGGCGCACGCCCTTCATCAGCGCGGCCTTGCCGTAAGTCGCGCCGATATGCGAGCGGACCTCGACGCGGTCGCCCTCGCGAATGCCGAGCTTCGCGGCCGTCGCGGCATTGAGCATGACGCCGGAATGTCCGTGCAAATTCTCGGACACCTCGTCCATCATCGCGATGCCGGCGTTGCCGCCGGAATGGTATTGCATGCTCTTTGTCGTCAGCAGCCAGAAGGGGAAATCTTCCGGCTTGCCGCCGGCGTTGACGAGCGCGCGCTCCCAGCGGCCGGGCACGTCGTGCCAATCGGGCAGCGCGACGTATTCTTTGAGCTGCTCGTCCCACCAATGCATGTTGCGCTCGTGCAGACGTTTGCCGAGTTCGACGCCGACGCGCATCAGCCGCTCCTGATAGGGCAGTTCGTAGCGCAGTCCCTGCTTTGCGAGCGTCGGCGTCAGGTACCATCCCAGGCGCGAGACGGGCTTCGCATAGAAGCCGTGCTCCTTGAACCAGTCGAGCCCGTGCGTCTCCTTGCCCTCGGAGAGCGTCACCGTCGCGGCGCGGCAGACGGCGTCCCAGATCTCCTCGGGCTGCGGCTCCTTGTGCGGATCGAGGCTGAAGTCGTATCCTTCGCCCTTCAACGGCGACACGCCGGAAATGCCGCGGTTCAACTGCTGAACGTATTGGGGCAGCAGGTTGGTGCGCTTGGCGAGTTCGGTCGAGATCCACGAAAAATCGCGCGCGTCGCCCTGCGGTTCGACAGCCTTCTGGCGCAGCACCACTCCGATGTGGTCCCAGAAATGCTCCATATATTTTGTCTGGCCGATGCGGATGAGTTGCGTCGACTCGAGGTCGGTCGCCTCCGGCAGCAGCAGGTCGGCCATGTAATTGGTCTCGTCGACCGTATAGGCGAAGGCGACCATGTATGGGAATTTCGCGATCGAGTCGGCGAGCAGGCGCGTCTGCCAGAACGAGATCGCCGGATTCGAGCGATAGACGAACCAGAATTCGGGAAAGGTCGGATTCGGGAAGTTCCAGTCGTCCGGCAGGTTCTCCGCCAGGAGCCATGCGAGCTGCGTCGGACCGAGCGCCTGGCTCCAGCCGCCGTTGTGGCCGACGATCGGCACCAGCGTTCGGTGCAGATTGCGCGTGGTCGGACGATCCTCCCAGGAGTCTTGTCCGGTCGGATTGAAATACTGGACCATGAAGCCGTCCTCGCCCGGCTTCACGCTGAGGCGCCGATTATCCTGCGGGCGGTTGAGACGCACGGTCGTGCCGAGCGTGCCGCCCGGGTTTTCCAGCGCGCCGACGAGAGAGGCGAGCACGGTGCGCGCCCAGCAGCATTCGTAGGCGCCCCAGCCGTTGTTGACGGACTTGCCGAGCGTCACCGCGACCGGGCGCAGCGGCAGCGTTTCGCCGTCGATCTCGATGGTTTCGCCAATGCCGGCGGCTTCCAGATACTCGCCGGCGATGCGCCGGATCGTCGCCGCGGGCACGTCGCAAATCTCTTCCGCCCATTCCGGGGTGTAGCGCGCGACGTGATCGACCAACGCCTGATAGGCGGTTCGTCCTTCGACGGCGCTGAATTGCGTACGCGCGGCGTCGGCGCCGATCGTGACCGCGGTCGTGACGCGGTATTCGCCGGCGACGGCGGGGACGGCGCCCGGGGTATCGTGCGCGACCGCGCGGCCGGTCGTTTGGTCCCAGAGCAGCGGCTTGCCGCTTTCGGGATCGCGCAGGTAGAGCCCGTCCGGCCCGACCAGATAGGGCGAAGCCGTGCGATCGCGCAGAAACGGAATGTCGAGTTTGGCGAGCCCGTGTTCGCAGACGAGCACGTTGATCAGCGCGAACAGGAACGCCGGATCGGTCTTCGGCCGGATAGGCACCCATTCGGCGGAGCAGGCGCCGGTGATCGTCAGATGCGGCTCGACATGCACGCGCTTGTAGCCGCGGATGCGGGCGTTGGAATGCCGGAGCACCGCAGTCGGGCCGCCCGTGACCTCGACATTGGCGCCGCAGGAAATCACATAGCGGCAATTCGGCGTGTCGGCGGCCACCGTGAATGCGCGGTGCCAGAACTCGCCGTAGAGATGTTCGGCATGGGTGCATTTGACGCCCTGCCCCGAGCCGAAGCTGTAGTCGATCGCGCCCCAGGCGGCGAGAAAGGCGGGGAAAGAGCCCATGTAATTGGCGGGCGTGCCGCCGTGGCCGAAGCTCGCGGCGAGTCGCGGCAGGCCGGCTTCGTCGATCAGGCCTTTGGCGCGGATCGCATTGAGGCGCGCGGCAATGATGTCCAACGCCTCGTCCCACGATATCGGCGTGAAGCCCGGATCTTCCTTGCGCCCTTTCTTCGGGTTGGTGCGCTTCATCGGCGTGAGGACGCGATTGGGATTGTACGTCTTCTGCACCAGGCCATAGGCCTTGACGCAGGGGCGGCCGCGCGCAGGATGCACGTGCTCCGCGTCGAAATTCGGCTCGATCTCGGTCGCGACGCCGTCCTCGACCTTGACTTTCAGGAAGTCCGGGCCAGACACACAATTGTAACAGAAGGAGGAAAAATGCTGCACATTCTTGGGTGCGCCCATCGGTTCCTCCCTGTGTCCGCGCGGGCGCCGGGCATCGCTCCCGGCTCGATCGCCGCGATGCCGCGTTTCCTCGTCCCCTGCGCTCTGCGACCCAGGACGCTATTTGCTTATTGTCGTGCTGATTTATCGCAAATATGTATATTGGTCAAATAAATACATCTGATGAATATAATAAAGGCGGTTTATATAATGAACCAACTCGATCTCCACCTGCTTCGTGTTCTTTGCTCGGTTTTTGAAACGCGAAGCGTGTCCCGCGCGGCGGAAAGTTTGAGCCTGACCCAGCCTGCCGTCAGCTATTCCCTTGCGCGCCTGCGAGAAATCCTCGGGGATCCGATCTTCACGCGAACGCCGAAAGGCATGGCGCCGACGCCGCAGGCCGCTCGGATCTATCGCGAAGTCCGCCGCGGCATCGATATCCTCGATGCCGCCATCAGCCCCGCGACCTTCGATCCAGGACTTTCCGATCGCACGTTTCGCGTAGCCATGTCGGACATAGGGGAAATGGAATTTCTACCGAAAATCTTGCGGCATCTTCAAACGGCCGCCCCCAAAGTCTCCATCGAAGTCGTGCAGATTTCGCTCACGAATTTGCCGCGTGCGCTCGATATCGGCGATCTCGATTTCGCTGTTGGCAATCTTCCTGAGATATGTTCGGAAACCGCACATTCCATAGTGTTTCGTGAGCACTACGTTTGCTCTTTTCGGTCTGGGCATCCGCTGATAGGAGCCAAATTGACGCGCAAGGTTTTCGAGGAGGCGATCCACATTTTCGTGGCGTCGCCCTTTACTGGTCATCACATGGTCGAGAACGCCCTGCTCGAGCGCAATATCCATCGCAAAATAGGCTTGCGCGTCCCTCACTTCACCAGCGTGCCGAATGTGATCGCGGAGACCGACTATCTGATCAGCGTTCCCTCGCGAGTCGCCAAGACGTTCGCGCGCACCCATGGTCTGAGACACCTGCCTCTTCCCATTAAGCTCCCGGCGTTCGACGTGCGCGTTCACTGGAGCGCTCGGCATGAAACTAACGAAGCTCACGCGTGGATGCGGAACACCCTCATCTCGCAGATGGGGCGGTAAGAAGGATAAAGTAGCGATATGCGATATGGCGGCCGCAGCCCTCCCGAAGATGCGATCTGCCCCGTCGCCGGGCGCGTCGCCACATCAATGTTCTGGTTTAGGTCCATAAGCGCGCTAAATCGAGGCTTCTCCTTCTTCAGCCAGAATCGTTCTATTTGTTCTGCGATAATTCGTTCGATCCGTGGATCAACCTGCGAACTTCCATCTCGCGTTCCGCGCTTAAGCGGGAGGAGACGCGAAGCGCGCCGGGTCCTGCGAAAGCGCGCAATCGCGCGAAACAAAGTTCACCTTGGCATTCCGAGTTGCGCAAGGCCGGCCCTGGCGGCTTCGGCGGCGACCTTCCATTCCGACTGGCGCAACAAATCTCTGAGCAAAGCGGCGGCCCGCTCCACTTCAGGCCACCGCGGATCATTGGGGTCGATCAAGCCGAAGGACATGACGCCAAGCTAAAGTTGATCGACCGGTCTATCAATCCCAGTTCAAGTGTACAAAAACTCGTCTCCGGTCTCGATTTGGGCGCCATGAAAGAATTCGAGTCTCAGGTGACGTCTTGAAACATGTAACTCGAGCAGTCGCGGAAATGAGTGTAAATCGACAACTTGGCCGTCAGCTCAGAGTCGCGGCTATCCTCTTCATCAAGCCGATGAGCTCTGCCTTAGCCTCCCCCACGATAGCGTCGAGCCGCCGTTCGTGGGCTTCGACATACTTGAGCAGCGTGTCGAGCACCTTTTGTCCTTTGGGACTCAGCCGGAGCGTCACGCTGCGCCGATCCACGGAGGAACTCTCGCGCAAGATGAGCTCATCCCGCGCGAGCTCGCGAATGAGCGGGCTGAGCGTGGATTTGTCCCGACCGATGGCGCGGCACGCCTCGATCTGCGACAGGCCGGGGTTGAGCCCTATGACCATGAGAGTCGCGAAGTGACCGCGTTTGAAATCGGGCTGGTGGGAGCTGGCGATAAACGCCCGCAACGCGACTTCCTGCGCCATGCGCAGATGGAAGGCGATGTAGCCGTCGAGAGGGCCGAGTTTGACTTTTGGGGGAGCGGCCACGTGCTCCGGCTTCGCCCGCGCTCGACCTGTTCGTTTCGACGCCATCGTGGCGCTGCTCATGCGCTAAGGCCTCCGTCGGCCATTAGAAGGCCGCCCGTCGTGAAGCTGCTCCGATCCGAAGCGAGGTAGAGAACGGCTTCGGCGATTTCCGCCGGCCGCCTGTGGCGGGACCGTTAAATTAACTGGGGTGGCAATGGGTTGTTAAGGGGTTTCGCGGGATGAGGCGCTCTCTTCGTGGAGAGCGTCGAAGCAGTGGGAGATAATTTTGGACGGCGCGGACGAGTTCGGTTAAGCGAGAAGTGGTTCGAGCGCAAGCCTCGGTCATGGGCGAGCACTTGGAACCGCCAAGTGGAAGCTTTGGCATGGCCGAACGGACTCCTGTCTTGGTCGACTGGGCAAGCTGTGGCTATGCATGAGGTTCGGCGCCGGTTCGTCCAGCCCAACCCTCGTAATCCTGCATATTGCGAGATGGGTCGCCCCTATCTCGGGCGAACATCTGGTCTAGCTCTGCGGAGTCGACCTTGCGCATCCTTCTGTTGCGCCGATTGTTCGACCGACTGTCCTATCAGCCGGTGCAATTTGGTTTCGCGCGATGACGCCCTCCCACTCCACCAACCCCCCTCCGAGCACGCGCGCCGCGTTTTGCGGGCGCCGCGATCCCCAAGCATTTTCGGCATTGGCGGGACCGCGTCAGGCGCCCGGCAAGCGGAGCGCCTCGCGGCTGCTCGTCGCGGCGCAGGGTCGCCTAGCCGACCATCCGACAGGAGCGTCGGTCAAAATATAGCAATACCTTGACATTTAAACGCCCGCGGACTAACGATTTCCCCGATGTAGCAATGCATTTATGTATCCAAGGGCGGGCGCGTTGGGCGGACCTGCTCGAAGGTCCCGGGTTCGATCGATTGCCGCCGCCATTTCAATTCGATCGTCCGAATAAAGCGAGCTGCGGTATGGACGACACGGCATCTTCCTCTCAGGTCGCTTCCCAATTCGCACTGACGAGCGATCAGTTGAACTTTCGCGCCGCGACGGCGCGCTTCGCCGCCGATGTGCTCAAGCCGAACTACAAGAGATGGGATCGCGAAGGTCGCGTTCCCGTGGATATCCGACGTCAAATGGGCGATCTCGGCCTGATCGGGGTCGAATTCCCCGCCGAGTACGGCGGACTTGGCGTCGATCACGTCACCGCGGGCGTCGTGTTGGAGGCGATCGCCGAAGGCGACTTCAACGTCGGCTACATCCTGCTGCTCGGCTCGTTGTGCGGCGCCATCGTCGCTCGGCATGCCTCGCGCCCGATCGCATTGGAAATTCTTCCGAAAGTCGCCTCGGGCGAGAAGCTCCTCGCCATCGCGCTCACGGAACCGCGGGGCGGCTCGGACGCCGCGTCGCTGGAGCTCAAAGCGACCCGAGCGGGCGATCATTACGTCCTCGATGGCGAAAAGACCTCGATTTCCATGGCCGATCAGGCGGATTGGGCGGTCGTCTTCGCGCGCACCGGCTCGGTGGAGAGCCGCGCCCATGGCGTCTCCGCTTTCCTTGTCGACATGAAGGCGCAAGGCGTTTCCTGCACCCGCTTCTCCGATCTCGGCGAACGCGCCATCGGTCGCGGCTCGATCTTCTTCGATGGCGTGCGCGTTCCCGCGACGCATCGGCTCGGGAGCGAGGGCTCCGGCTTCGCCCAGGTCATGCAGGGCTTCGACTTCTCGCGCGCCTTGATCGGCCTGCAATGCCTCGCGCTCGCGCGCGTCTCGCTCGCCGAGACCTGGAAACATATTCAAGAGCGTCGCGCCTTCGGCAGGCCGCTTTCCGACAACCAAGGCGTCACCTTTCCGCTCGCCGAGGCCGAGACGATGGTCGAGGCGGCGCGGCTCCTCTGCTTCAAGACGCTTGCCGCCAAGGACGCCGGGGCGCCGCACACGCGAGAGGCGGCGATGTGCAAGTGGTGGGCGCCGAAGTTGGCGTTCGAAGTCGTGCAGACCTGCCTGCTCATGCATGGCCATGCCGGCTATTCCACCGATTTGCCGTTTGAACAGCGATTGCGCGACGTCCTCGGCTTGCAGATTGGCGACGGCACGGCGCAGATCATGAAGCTCGTCATCGCCCGCGAAGCCCTTCGAACCGCGACGTAACAACCAAGAGGCGTGTCGCACGCCCATTCCAGGGAGGCTCACCATGACGCAAGACATCGGACCTTCGATCCGCCGGCAGGCGATGATCGAAGCCGGACTGTGGCGCGACAAGACGCTGCTCGACCATTTTCGTCACGACGTCGACGCGCTCGGCGACAAGACGGCGGTGATCGCAACCCGCGCGGAACAGGGCGAAGAGCTTCGCCTGACCTACCGGGATCTCGATCGCCTCTCCGACCAGATCGCTGTCGGGTTCTTGCGGCGCGGCGTAGGCGAGGGAGACGTCGTCTCCTTTCAATTGCCGAACTGGTGGCACTTCACGGCGCTTCATCTCGCCTGTCTGAAGGTCGGAGCGATTTCGAATCCCTTGATGGTGATTTTCCGCGAGCGCGAACTCACCTTCATGCTCGGCCTCGCCGAGAGCAAGATTCTGGTGGCGCCGGCGACGTTTCGCAACGTCGATCACCGCGCCATCGCCATGGCGGTCAAGGCGGCGCTGCCGTCGCTGGCTCATGTCTTCATCGTCGACGGCGTCGGCGCAGAGTCCTTCGACGCCCTGCCGGCCTCCGGCATCACGGACGCCGAACTCGGGGTCCTCAGGGCGCGGCGTCTTTCGCCCGACGCGCCGATCCAGCTTCTCTACACCTCGGGCACGACGGGCGAACCGAAGGGCGTGCTGCACACTTCCAACACCATGCTTTCCAACCTCGTCCCGTTCGCCGAGCGTCTGCATCTGGGCGAGAACGACGTCATCCACATGCCATCGCCGATGGCCCACCAACTCGGCTTCATGTATGGCCTCGTATTGCCGGCGATCCTCGGCGCCACGGCGGTGTTGCAGGACATCTTCGTCGCCGAGGCGATGGCGAAGCAGATCACGACCGAGCGCGCCACATTCACCATGGGCGCCACGCCGTTCCTCAACGATCTCGCCGATTTCTGCATCGCCACCGGGACGACGACCCCGTCCTTGCGAATCTTCGTTTCGGCCGGCGCGCCGATCCCGCGACCGCTCGTCGCCAAGGCGCGCCGCGCCCTGGGCGCCGCGGTGCTGTCGGCTTGGGGAATGTCGGAAAACGGAGCCGTCACCACCACGCGGATCGAAGATTCCGAGGAGAAGGTCACGACGACGGACGGCTGTCCTCTGCCGGGCATGGAGGTTCGGGTCGTCGATCCCGCCGGTTGTGTCGTCCCGTCAGGCGAGGAAGGCCGGCTGCAGGTGCGCGGTTGTTCGAACTTCATCGGTTATCTCAAGCGACCGGGCCTCGCCCAGATCGACGCCGAGGGGTGGTTCGAAACCGGCGACATCGCTCGCATGGACGCCGACGGTTACATCCGCATCGCCGGCCGCGCCAAGGACATCATCATTCGCGGCGGCGAAAACATTCCCGTCTACGAGGTCGAGGAACTTCTGTTCAAACACCCTGCCGTCGCTGCGGTCGCCGTCGTCGGCTATCCCGACGAACGGCTGGGCGAGCGGGCCTGCGCCTTCGTCATTCCGCGAAAAGACGCGTCGCTGTCTCTGCAAGAGATGGTCGATTACCTCAAGGCGCAGAAAATGGCGGTTCAATACATTCCCGAACGGCTCGAGATCGTCGCCGAATTGCCGCGCACGCCGTCGGGAAAGATCCAGAAGTTCAAGCTGCGCGAAATCGTCAAGGCGCCTACCGGCGCCTGAATTGGCCCAAACCTTCGAGGAAGCCGGCGAGCCGCCATTCGGCTTCGCCTCAGGAGAGAAACCCATGAGCGATTATCAAGACATCACCTACGAAGTGCGGCCCGCCGGCGTCGCCCGCATCACGATCAATCGTCCCGACAAATACAACGCTTTCCGCAGCCAGACCGTCGAGGAGATGATCGACGCGTTCCAACGAGCCGGGTGGGACAAGTCGATCGGCGTGATCGTGCTCACCGGGGCCGGCGACAAGGCCTTCTGCACCGGCGGCGACCAGAGCGCGCACGACGGCCAATATGACGGCCGGGGGACCATCGGCCTGCCGATCGACGAGTTGCAGAGCCTGATCCGCGACGTGCCCAAGCCGGTCATCGCCCGCGTCAACGGCTTCGCCATCGGCGGCGGCAACGTGCTCGCGGCGATTTGCGACCTGACCATCGCCTCCGACAAGGCTCAGCTCGGCCAAGTCGGCCCCAAGGTAGGGTCCGTCGATCCGGGCTTCGGCACCGCCTATCTCGCCCGCATCGTCGGCGAAAAGAAGGCGCGCGAGATTTGGTATCTGTGCAGGCGATACACGGCGAACGAGGCCCTCGCCATGGGCCTCGTCAACGTCGTCGTAGCGCATGACGAACTGGACGCAGAGGTCGATCGCTGGTGCGCCGAGCTCATGGAACGCTCGCCGACCGCCCTCGCGATCGCCAAACGCTCGTTCAATGCCGACAGCGAAAATATCAGGGGCATTTCCTCGATGGGGATGCAAGCGCTCAGCCTCTATTACGCCACCGACGAGTCAAAGGAGGGCGGCGTCGCCTTCCGCGAAAAGCGCAAGCCAAACTTCCGCAGGCGCTTCGACAAGGCACGAGAGGGCTGAAGTCGAAGATCGTTGGCGGCTTCGATACGTCGAGAATCGACGCGAAGGAGTCGCCGGCCCCAGCGACGGGTCGGCGGCGATCGAGATCCCGCCGCCTTCGCCTTGCGCCGCCGGTCAAACTTGATTCAGGCCGTTCTTGAGCCGGTCCAGCATTTCACAGAGCAGCGCTTGCTCTTTCTCGGAGAAGGCCATCAGCGCGCTGGCGTAGAAGGCCTCGATCGGACCCTGCATGGCGTTCCAGTTTCGGCTGCCCTCGACCGTCATGCGGATCAGACGGTTGCGGCCGTCTTCGATATCCTTGACCCGGTCTATCCATTGGCGAGTCTCGAGGCGATCGAGAACGGCGGTCAGATTCTGTCGGCTCAGCAACAGATATTCGATCAGGCCCTTCACCGTCATGCCCGTCTTCCGCACGGCCGGCCGGGAAAGAGCGCCCAGCACCGCCCATTGCTGAGTGGTGGCGCCGAAGTCGCCGACATGGCGAGTGCCGTTCTTGTGCAGCAAATTCGAGCATTGATAGAGCCGGAAGAACAGACGGTTGGCGACTTCGAACTGGCTGCGTCCGGACGAGGCTTCTCGGCGGGGCATGGACTGATATTCTCCCTCGGACTCCACCGGACCCGCACGGAACGATCGGAGGGCCCGCTGTAATATGTCAATGGATAGACATATAGAATAATGCATCATAGCATTGATACATCGTCCTCGCGAAAAGAGTTTCCTGACGTCTGAGTTCCAGCGAAAGACGATCGTCGTCACCGGAGGCGCCGGCGCTCGCGCGACGACGAGGCGGACCAACGGTCGAACCTGTCGGATATTCCTCAAGACCGCGTCGAAGCGAGCTCCATCGCCAGAGTCGATGCGCGGTCTCCAAGGCGAATATCGATTGTCAGCGGAGTGGTTCCTGGGGCGTGGATCGCGGCGCCGTCGATCACGCCTTGACCCTTTCGATCACGGCGGCGATTCCTTGTCCGACGCCGATGCACATCGAGACGAGCGCATAGCGTCCCTCGATCCGCTCGAGCTGACGCAGGGCGGTCAGCGCAAGGCGCGCCCCCGAGGCGCCGAGGGGATGACCGACGGCGATGGCGCCGCCGTTCGGATTCAAACGCGCGTCGTCGGGCGCGACATCGAGGCCGACGAGACAACCCAGAACTTGCGTGGCGAAAGCTTCGTTGATCTCGATGACGTCCATCGCCGCCAGGGCCAGCCCCGCGCGCTGCAACGCCTTCTTGGCCGCCGGAACCGGCCCGAGGCCCATGACGCGAGGAGCGACGCCGGCGATCGCCGCCGAGACGATCCGCCCGCGTGGGCGGATGCCGAGCCGTTCGCCGATCGCTTGCGATCCGATCAGCAGGGCGCCCGCGCCGTCGTTAATTCCCGATGCGTTTCCCGCCGTGACGACGCCGCCTTGGAACAGCGGCTTCAGCTTCTCCAACGAGGCCATTGTCGTCTGGGGCCGCGGGTGCTCGTCCGCGGAGACGACGGCCGGGGGCTTTCCGCGCCCCTGCGGAATTTCCACCGGATCGATCTCCGCCGCGAAGAACCCGCCGGCGCGCGCCGCTTCGTATTTCTCCTGCGAGCGGAGGGCGAAGCGATCCGAGGCGTCTCGTCGGATACCGAGATCCGCCGCGATGTTGTCGGCGGTCTCGGGCATGGTGTCGGCGCCAAACGACGCTTCGATCCTCGGATTCGGGAAGCGAGCGCCGATCGTGGAGTCGAACACCGAGACCTGTCGGCTGTAGGCGCTGGTCGCTTTGGCCGTGACGAACGGCGCCCGGCTCATGACCTCGACGCCCCCGGCCACGAAAAGCTCGCCCTCGCCGCAACGGATCGCGCGCGCGGAATCGACGATCGCGGCAAGCCCGGAACCGCACAGGCGGTTGAGCGTGATCCCTCCCGCGCTCTCGGGGACGCCCGCGAGCAGCGCAGCGTGACGCGCGACGTTGCGAGCGTCTTCCCCGGCTTGGTTGGTGCAGCCGATTACGACGTCCTCGATCTCCGGGAGGAGCAAGGGATTGCGGGCGATCAGGCGAGCGATCACGCCCGCCAGAAGATCGTCAGGACGGACCGGCGCGAGGAGTCCCGCATGCCGGCCGAACGGCGTTCGCAGTCCATCGTAAATCATCGCCTGTCGCATCGTTCTCTTCCCCTGGAAATGTCATTGTTACTAAACGCTGGCGGCCTACGGCGTCCAGCCATGCTTTGCCGCGCTCGGATTTCTAGACGCGCCGCCGCATGCCGAAGAGGTCGACGCGATGCTCCACGGCGGATTGGGCTTGCGCAGATATTCCGTGGTCTCTCCGCGTGGACGCGAACTTCGCGATTGTTCAAGGGAACGCCTGGAGCCCGGTCTGGGCGCGGCCAGAATGGGCCGCGGGCCAGGCTCCGCCAAGACGCGCGCCGCCTCACATCGAGATCGAGCCCTCGCGGAAGTCGGTGCGGTCGAGCCAGGCGTTGACCAGCGCCGGCTTGCCGGCTCGGGCGGCGGCGCGCGCGCGCTCGAGGGCGTCGGGAACCTCGGCGTTGGTCTTCACGACGATGCCCTCCGCCCCGAACCCTGCGGCGACCTCGTGGTAGGCGGTGCGGGCGAGCGTCGTGCCGACGTCGTCATGAAGCATCTTCACCTGCTCGCGGGCGATCTGGGTCCAGGAAGCGTCGTTGCCGACCACCGCGATCACCGGGACGCCATGGCGCACGAAGGTGTCGAACTCGGCGAGGCTCCAGCCGCAGGCGCCGTCGCCGAAGAGAATCCAGACTTCGGCCTCCGGCCGACAAAGCGCCGCTCCCAGCGCGAACCCCGCGCCGACTCCGAGCGTTCCAAAGACGCCGGGATCGAGCCAGCCGCGCGGTCCGCGCGGCCGAACGATATAGGACGCCGTGGCGACGAAATCGCCGCCGTCGGCGACGAAGACGGCGTTGTCGCCCGCCGCGCGGTCGACGGCGCGCAGCAGCGCGATCGGATTCACATGCTCGCCGGGGACCCGCGCCTGGACCTCGATCTCGGCCTCGCGCGCGCCGTCGCGGGCGCGCAGCGCAGCGATCCACGCGTCGTGGCGCGCGCCGGCGCCGCCTGACTGCGCGGCGAGACGTTCGAGGAAATCTCCGGCGTCGCCGATCGCCGCGATGTCGGGGCGGCGATTGAGCGCTGCGTCCCTGGCGCTGCGGTTGGCGGCGATCAGGGCGCTGGCGCGACGCACGTGGCGTCCGTAGTCGAGGCGGAAGTCGCATGGCGCGCCGGCGAGCACGACGCAGTCCGCCTCCCGAAGCGCCTGCCGGCGCTGATGAAGCATCTGCAAGGGATGGTCGCGCCCGAGCAGCCCGCGCGCCATGCCGGAGAGATAGACCGGCATTCCCAGCCGGGTGACGGCGGCGGCGATGCGCGCCGGATCGGGGGAGAGCGCCAGGGTCTGGCTGCCGATGACGACGAGCGGCCGCTGGGCCTTGGCGAGGCGCGCGGCGGCCGCCGCGACGCTCGAACCGCTCGCGGCCGGCGTCGCGACCTCGCGCGCGCGCGGCGGCAGCGCCTCGCCGCTTGCCGAGAACATCCTGGCGACGTGGCGCTTGAGGTAAAAGCGCAGCAGCAGCTCCGGGATGGAGTTCCCCTTTCCCGACGCTTCGCCGTACCAGGCGCGGATGCTCGCCTCGTCATAGAGCAGGTCGACCGGACATTCGACGAAGGCCGGTCCCGGCACGCCGTCGCGGGCGGCGGCGAAGGCTTCCTCCACCGCGGGCGCGAGATCGCGGACGCGGCGAACCCGTTTCACCAGCTTGACGTGGGGCGCGACGATGGGCCCTTGATCGATGTCCTGCAACGCGCCGCGTCCCTGCAGCGCAGTGGGGGCGGCGCCGCCCAACAGAACGAGGGGCGACTGGGCGAGCTCAGCGTTCTTGAGCGCCGTCAGCGCATTGGTGACGCCGGGACCCGCGGTGACCGCCGCCACGCCGGGCAGGCCAGTGAGCCGCGCCGCCGCGTCGGCCGCGAACACCGCGGTCGCTTCGTCGCGGACGTCGACGACGCGAAGGCCGCGCGCCTTGGCGCTGACGAGAATGGGCGAGATGTGCCCGCCGCACAGCGTGAACACGAAGCGGACGCCGTGCGCCTGCAGCGCCGCCGCGACGCGATCGCCGCCGTTGGCGACGGCTTGTCGGGCCTCATTCCGTGCGATGGGCTCAGCCATGAGCGCATCCTAGCTGATCCTGCCGATGGATGTCTTCCGCAGTTCGCGACGAAATCCGAACAGCTCGCGTCTTCACGATTCCCTGGGATGGCTTGTCGATCCGCGCGCCGCGACCGAGAGTCGCCTGGAGCAGGCCGAAGGCTTCTTACAGCGAAGGCGAAATCGTCGGCGGCGGTCGAGGCGCATGGAGCGCCAGCCGAGGTTTCGCGGCATAGGGCGAAGCGGCGAGGCTCTCAGGCATTGTCGGCGGCCTCGGTTTCGAGCGGCGGCGTCAGGAAGGCGGCGACCGAGAAGGGCGTCTTGCGGCTACGCGCGATTTCTCGGCGTGCGATCGCGCGAAGATGCACCTCGTCCGGACCGTCGGCGAAGCGCAACGCCCGCCCCCATGTCCAAAGGTCCGCCAGCGGCGTGTCGGGCGAAAGCCCCATGGCTCCGAAGGTCTGCATCGCGCGGTCGAGAATGGTCGTCTGCATGCGCGGCGCCACCGCCTTGATCATGGAAATTTCTCCGGCGGCGGCTTTCGCGCCGAGCGTGTCGATCATCCACGCCGTCTTCAACACGAGCAGTCGCGCCTGTTCGATTTCGCAGCGCGACATCGCGATCCATTCGGCGACCGGGCCGTGCTCATGCAAGTATCGGCCGAAGGTCTTGCGCTCCTGGGCGCGCTGGCACATCAGATCGAGGGCCAGTTCGCATTGTCCGATCGTGCGCATGCAGTGATGAATGCGCCCCGGCCCGAGGCGCGCCTGCGCGAGAGCGAACCCGCCGCCTTCCTCGCCCAGAAGGTTCGAGCGCGGCACGCGGACGTCGCGGAAGACGACTTCGCAATGGCCTTCCAGGGACAGGTGGTTCATCACGCTGATATTGCGGATCACCTCGACGCCCGGCGCGTCCATCGGCGTCAGCACCATGCTCTGGCGTCGGTGGGGCTCGGCGTCGGGATTGGTGATGCCCATGACGATCGCGAGGCGACAGCGCGGATCCGCAGCGCCGGTGATGAACCATTTGCGTCCGTTGATGACGTAATGGTCGCCGTCGGCTTCGATCCGCGTGCAGATGTTCGAGGCGTCCGATGAGGCCGAGTCGGGTTCGGTCATCGCGAAGCAAGACCGAATCTCGCCGTTCAGCAAGGGCGCCAACCAGCGCTCGCGCTGCTCGGGGGTGGCGAACATGTGCAACAGCTCCATGTTCCCGGTGTCCGGTGCGGAGCAGTTGAAGACTTCCGAGGCCCATTGCAATTGGCCCATGATTTCGGCCAACGGGGCGTATTCGAGATTCGTCAGCCGCGTGCCCGGCTCGTCCGGGCGCAGGCCCGGCAGGAACATGTTCCATAGGCCCTCGGAGTGAGCGAGGGGCTTGAGTTCCTCCAGCACGGGAGGAGGGTTGAGACCGGCCGCCGCCTCGCGGCGCCAGCGGGTGTTGGCGGGCACGACGTAACGGTCCATGAAGTCGCGCACACGCGCGCGAAACTCCTGGACCTTTGGAGAATATTCGAATTCCATAGCAAATCGCCTTTCTCGAGCAGTTTGGCGCCAACGTCCGTTTACTTACCGCTCATTCCGTGATGGCCGATCTCTCGCATCAGACGCCCCGGGGGCGCGCAAGGTCGCCGCGCGCTCCGTCTTGGCGGCGACGAAAGCGCCCAACGCTTCGATGCCGCCAAGCGCGAACTGGATGGCGCGCTCGAGCACCGCGTGGACGTCCGCGGTGTCGCATTGGCCGTCCGAAAGGGCCTTGACGCGCTTGAAATTCGCATCCGTGCACTGATGCGGCAAACCAACCGCGAAATGGAGCGCCCAGCAAACCTCCGGCTCGGACAAATGAGGAAGCGTCCGCGCCATGGGCGGGACGAAGCCCTTGAGATGGCTGACGTCGGACTCCAGGATGTTCCGAAGCTCGGGAGTCACCTCGGCCATCGCCCGCGAGATGAATCGCGACGCCGTGTCTTTTCCCGAAGCCGGGTCTTTCCAAAGAATGGGCGGCCCCAACAAGGCGCGCAGAATCTCCCGCAACGGCGGCGCGCCGCCGGCCCTGGCCTCCGCCTCGCGCAACAGGGCGTGGCGCTCGCGGTTCATCTCCCGGGTTCGCTTCCGGAAGATGGCGAGCAAGAGCGAACTCTTGGACCCGAAATGATAGCTGACCGCAGCCAGATTGACGCCCGCCTCGTGAACGATGTCGCGAACCGACACGCCGTCGAAACCGCGGTCGGCGAACAGCCGTTCGGCGGCGAGAAAGATCCGCTCCTCCGTATCGGGGCCCGCCTGGGATGGCGCAGTCGCCGCCGTGGACTTCGAGGTCCGCCTTCCCGCCATCAGCTTTCGCTCCGAGTTGGCGGGCGCCGACGAACTGGCCGAGCGGCCTCATTGCTTCGCATGCCTCCGCGCGCGACGCCCGCTGGAACACGCGGGATTCTCGTCTCTTGAAGTTCCGCCACAAGAAAATGCTCGTCCATTGGCGAAGCTGACGACGCAAGCGGCATTTCGAGGATCATTTGCGCCGCGTTCGGGCGGCCTCGCTCCGCCTTTCGCCGTCAGGCGAACGCAAATTCGACCGTGTCCGAGGTTGCAATGATTAGATGGATCGCTACGATAAGTCAAACGTTCGTTTGAATTCGCGGCGGGCCGGCGAAGCGATCTTGCCTTCTCGAAGCGGCGCGGCGGCCGGCCTTCCCTTGCCGTCGATCGCGCGTCCAGAGCGCGCCGTGGCGCCTCCGTCGAAAAACCGCGTGGCGCCCTTCCCCTTTCCGCCGAAATGGTTTGGACTAGCTTTGCCTGGAGTCGGAAATGAACCTATTTGACCTCGCCGGACGCGTCGCCATCGTCACTGGCTCCTCGCGCGGAATGGAACGCGCGATCGCCGAACGGCTTGCCGAACACGGCGCGTCGGTTGTGATGTCGTCGCGCAAACCGGAAGCCTGCGCCGCCGCCGCGGTCTTCTTTGCGTCGAGGGCTGGCTCAATTGTAACCGGCCAGGCTATCATTGCCGATGGCGGCGCAACGATCACCTGGGGATGAGCGAGGCGGGCGATGATTGCGGACCAATCGGTCAGTAGGTCTCTTACGGCGATGGCGGGCGCGGCTGCGCGCCGTGGACGACAAAGCAAAACCAGCGGCCGGGCCGCGAACGATGAAAAGGAAAACGCATGAGCCTCGCAAACATTCTCGTTCATCTCGACTCGAATCCGCGAACCGCCGTTCGTCTCGCGCTCGCCGTCCGCCTCGCCGAACGCACGGGCGCTCGATTGACAGGGCTCTTCGCGGAAACGGCCGACGCGCATCATGTGGGCGTTGTCGCGGTCTGGCCGAGCGATAAATACACGGCGGCGATGGAGGCGGCCCAGGCGGCATTCGTCGCGGGCAGCGCGAGCGTCGCCGAGCGCGCGACCTTTATTGACACGAATCGCGGCAGCGAAGCGGAAATTCTCACGCGCGTCACCGCTATCGCCCGGTCCTTCGATCTCGTCATTCTCGGTCAGACCCTGGAAGGCGTTGCCGTTCCCGCCAAGCTGCCGGAACATGTCATAATTGAAAGTGGGCGTCCCATTCTCGTCGTGCCCTTCGTCGGAAATTACCCGGACATCGGCCATCGACCCCTCTTCGCGTGGAGCCACTCGCGTGGCTCCGCGCGCGCGTTGGCGGACGCGCGTCTTGTTCTCACCAGCGGCTGCGAAGCGCTGGTTATCGAAATCGAGCGCGCTGGCGAGGCTCGCGACGAATTTTCCGACCTCGTGGTCGCCAACCTCGCCGCGCATAAAGTCGTCGCGCGGTTCGAGCAGATCATCGTCGAGGAAGTCGACGTGATGGACACGCTGCTCAACGCAGCCGCGGATCATTCGGCGGATGTTCTCGCGATCGGCGCCTTCGACAGCGGCAGCCTCGGGTTGCTCGGGCACGGCGCCGGAACCCGCTTCATCCTGGGCCACATGACCCTGCCGGTCTTGTTTTCGCACTGAGGAGGGGGAGAACGCGCGCGTTCCCACATATTCGCAGCGGGAGCCGCGTCATATCCAGGCGTAGGCCGCCCGGCGGGCGGCGCGGACAGTCGCTGTGCTGATTTATTGAGTATTCGCCGGACGTTGTCCGGCGATCCCGTTTTGCGAAAGGGGCAGCCGCGCCAGATTGCGCCGCGCGGAGGACTCGAAGATCGCGCCCAGCTCTGGGAAACGATAAATCCGGGGAGCCGCGAGGAAGCGCCGCCCGAAGGCCAGCATGCTCGCTTCCCACGCCTCGTCGCTCAAATGCCCGGACTCGGCGCGCAGCAGTCTCGTATTGCCGTCGAATACATCCGGCGGCTCGCCGAGCGGCGTAAGATCGAGATCCAGCACCCACGCGCGGGCTCGCTCGCGCAGCCTCGCCTCGGCGCTCGCCGCTTTCGCATCGGGCGCGTAGGCCAGATGATCCTTGGTGGCGCGGATCGTCTGCGCAACCCATTGACGATCCTCGTCGTCGACACCCGAGCCGGCGCTGGCGCGCAGCCAGAACTCCGCGGAGCGGTCCTCGTTGTCGGATCGTGAATGATCGTAAACGCTGTCGTGATAGGCGATGGCGCAAGCGACGAGCGTGTCGATGGCCGGGTCAGCCAAGCCCACGCCGCCGGAATAAAGCCGATGACGGCGCCAGAGAAGTTCGAGATGACCGACGCCGTGATAGAGGCGATTGGGCTTGCTCATCTCGTCGATCAATTGCCCCTTGGCGCGATCGTCGAGCGGAACGTGCTCGAAAAGGTCTTGGAGTCCTCGCCAACGCGCGCTTGCCGCCATGTGTCCCTTCCGGAGCGGCGCCGCTTGGCCCTGCCGCGCATCGCTTTCCACCCAAAAGGCGAACGTCGCATTGACGCCCGCCGGACTCGAAACCAGCGTTCAATGCTCGTAATAGATGATCATCAGCGTCGCCAAAACGACTGAAGCGATGCAGACGCCAAAAGCGATCCGCAAGCATGCCGTCTTCCAAAACAGGATGTGCGAAAGGATCGCGCATCGCAGCCGGAGTTGCGCGACTTCGGCGTGGGAACTGTCGACGAATTGGAAATCCGTTGGCGCCGCGGTCCGCGAAACCAGGAAGTTGGTCCGTCCGCGACGGGGATAGCGCGGAAACAGAGCGACGAAAAGGCAGAAAAAGACCACCCGAAACGGGCTAAGCAGCACCGGGATCGGCAGGAAGGACGGAAATTTATCGCGCGAACCCATAATCGGGCCCATCACGATGGAGAGAAAAAAGATGACGATATTCGCCTTGAAATCGCTGGCCCGAATGGCGCCGGTATAGGCGGCGCTCAGCCCGCGATAATAGTCGGCAGGTTCTTGCGCCATGTGAAAAGTGCCGCTTGCCCCGATCGACGATCCGCGCTCGTCGGCGCACATCGCCCTCAAATACTATGAAAGAGAACCTGTTGGGTGTCCAGCGCGTCATCGCGCGCGGGGACGCCTTGATCGCGCGAGAGCCGCGGCGAGCCGAGCTTCGGGTCGGCGGAGGCTAGGCCCGCGGACCGGGTCCGGGTTCGACGCAATTGCCGTGCGCGTTTGCATTGGGCGCCTACGGCGCATCCGCGACGGCTTCGATGAAATGGGAGGCGTCTATTTCTTCGGCGCGACGGAGGGTTGATCTTCACATTGATATTGCCCGCCGCTTCTGCCGCGCGATTCCAAATAACAGCGTCCTCCGTTGTCGTCGCTGTTTCCCGTGTTCGCGCAAGAGCTGGCCGCGGCCGCCGGGGCATCATACGTGTAAGGCGCAAAGCCTCCCGAGGCCCCGTATTACGCAAAGGCGGCTGAGGCGAACGTCGATAGAGCCAAGGCGAGAAAAATCGTTCTGATGCGAAGTCTACAAATCGCCGACGACTTGAAATTAAGATTGCGCCATTTTGGCTCGTCGCGCAGTCCCGGCCGAGGAGCGCGCGCGGCCGACAAGGTCGGCCAGTCGACGCTGATCTATCCCTATTGGCATCAGGCCATGGCGGCGAAGGACAGGTTGGGCGCGGTGGGCCTCGCGTTGCTCGCGCCCTATTTGGCGCGGCGAGGGGCCGCCAACGCCGTCACCAGAAGAACGGCTCGCTCGTGCGGCGCGCGCCGACGAGGAACGCGTCGGCGACGAGCTGAAACGGCGCCGCGTCCATCGCGCTCCAGCCCGCGTCGAGCAGCGCGGCGAAATGAGCGTACAGCCCCTCGTATTCGGCCATCGGCGCCTCGCGCGCCAGCGCGCCGTCGACGAAGAGCTTCGAGCCGCCATGCGTCAGCGCCAAGCTCTCGCCCGCTCCCGTTTCGATGTCGATGTTCCAGCTCTGCTCGCCCTCCTGGCGCCAGTCGAGTTCGGCGGTGAGGCGCGCGCCCGAATTTTCCGCGACCGGGCTCGTGAAGACGAGCGAAGCGGCGATCGGCGTGTCGCGATTGGCGGGATAGATCAGTTCGGCGCTTTTGACGAAGACCGGGCCCGGCGCGATCTTGGTCAGGATCGACAGCGCGTTGACGCCGGGATCGAAGACGCCGAAATTGCCGGCGTCCCAGATCCATTCCTGGCCCGGATGCCAGCGCCTGACGTCCTCCTTCCATTCGATCGCGAGGCGGCGAAGTTTCGCCCCCGCGAGCCGCTCTTTCGCTTCGTCGACGGCGGCGTTGTACCGCGAATGCCAGGTGGCGAAAATGACGCGGCCGCGCTCGGCGGCGTAGGCGGTCAGATCGTGCATTTCCGCCATCGTCGGCGCCGGCGGCTTTTCCAGCATCACGTGCTTGCCCGCGTCGAGCGCCTCGCGCGCCAGGGCGTGGCGCACGCTCGGGGGCGTGCAAATGGCCACAGCGTCGAGACCGGGCAGCGCGGCGTAAGCTTCCGCGGCGGCGCCGAAAGTGGGAACGCCCGCGACCTGCGCGCCCGAGTGGCTGACGACGCCAGCGAGGCGAAAGCGCGGATTTTTGGCGATGACCGGCAGATGCTGATCGCGCGCGATCTTGCCGACGCCGATGATCGCGATCGCGTATGGCGCCAAGACGAATCCTCCCATTGCGTGCGGCGGCGAGTTAGGCATGGCGGCGGCCGCGCCGGCAAGAGGGGGCCTTGGCGCCCGCCCGCTGAGTGACCGGCTTCGAGGCGAAGCGGATGCTTACCCATATCTAATGAAACAACAGGGGTCGCTTCTCGCTGATCTCAATCAATGCCGCTCGCGAGCCATCGGGCGATGATCGCCAGTCGGCGAAGACAAAGTGGTCAATTTCAAATGACCGGAAAATTGATAGGGGGGCGCCAGGGTTCGACGCCTCAGCGAATTTCAAGCCTCGGCGGGCGGCCAAGACGCCAAGGCATGCGACGCGTCGCCTTGGGCCACATCGCAGATTTGGATTCGCGGATGCGGCGTTCGCTGAAACCGGGGAGTTTCCGCCATGAATATTCGTGACACGATGGCGTTGAGCGCCGCCGTGGCGTTGTTGTCGACCGCGCTGGCTCATGCCGGCCCCTGTTCGAAACAGATTTTCGATATTCAGATTGAATTCGATTCCAAGTTGAAGGCGGCGGCTGCGTCGGGGCCAGCCGGCCCGGAGACATCGGCGGCGCTTTTGCACCGCCAACCGACGCCTAGGTCGGTTGCCCATGCCGAAGAGAAGCTTGGCGACATTTCCCGGGACAATGCGCAGGCTTTTGCGGGAGCCTTGAAGCGGGCGCGCGAGGCCGACGCGGCCGGCGACGAGACTGCCTGCGAACACGCTCTCGACGATGCAAGACGCGCGCTCCGCAATTAGGGCGGGCTAACGATATCGGCGGAGTTGGATTGGTCGTCGAGGCGCCCCGTGACAAAAGAATCCGGTTCACGTCAGCGCGAAACGGGCGACCGGCCGCGGGACAGCGGGAGTTCCCCGGCGATGAATGCGGCGCGCGCCTTTCGCCAGTCGCTGCGTCTTCTCGGGACGCGGCGATTCGGGACGTTTTGGTTCGCGAGTTTGCTTTCGAACATCGGCACGTGGGCCCAGCAGGTCGCCGAACCCTGGCTCCTGCTCAGCCTCGGGGCGTCGCCGTTCTTGATCGGGCTCGACTCGTTCGCGATGAACGCGCCGGTGTGGCTGTTGACGCTGGTCGGCGGCGTGCTCGCCGATCGCGCCGATCGACGCCGCGTCATCGCGCTCTTTCAGTCGATCCAGATGCTCTGTCCGACGCTGATCGCCGCGCTGCTGGTGCTTGGCTCGATCCGGCCGTTCATGATCATCGCGCTTTCCCTCGTCGTAGGCGTCACCGACGCGCTCTCGATGCCGTCGTTTCAGTCGATCGTGCCCTCGATCGTCAGGCGCGATCAGATCGGCCGGGGTCTCGCGCTCAATTCGACGCAGTTCAACCTGTCGCGCATCCTCGGACCGGCCATCGCCGGCGTGCTCATGGCCAGCATCGGCGCCGTCGCGTGCTTCGCGCTCAGCGCGGCGTCCTACATTCCGTTCATCGGCGTCGCGCTGTGGATTCTTCCGCGGCGGCCTTCGAGGCCTCGTTCCGACCACGCGTTCGACAGAAGCGATCTGCTTACCGGCCTACGTGAGATCGCGCGCGCGCCGCACCTTCGAGGAGCTCTTCTAACCGTGTTCGCGACGAGCGTGCTCTGCGGCCCGCTGATCACGTTCACCCCCGTTCTCGTCAGCGCGGCCTTCCACGGCGATGCGAGCGACTTCAGCGCGGCGGTCGGGGCGTTCGGCGTCGGAGGCTTGCTGGGCGCGGCCGGGTTGCTCGCAGTCCCCGCCGAGCAGGATCGGCGTCGATGGAGTTCGCGCCTCGCAGTCTTGTATGGCCTCACGGTGGCGTTCATCGCGCTCGTTCCATGGTTCTGGGGCGTGCCGGCGCTCATGGCGCTCGCGGGCGCGGCGATGACCATGAGCAACACTTCGGCGAATTCGCTGCTCCAGGCCACCGCGAGTCCGCGCCTTCTCGGACAGACGGTGAGCCTCTTCATGCTTGCGACGCGCGGGGGCATCCCGTTGGGCGCCTTGTCGACGGGGCTCTCGATCGAGCTGCTCGGCGTGAGGCCGGCGCTGCTGGCCAACGGCGCCTTGGCGGTCGTCGTTCATCTCGCCATCGGGCGGGCATGGATCCGATCGCCCGTGCCCAAACCCGCCGCAGCCTCGGAGAACTCCGCGGCGTGAGGCTCCGGGACGCGATATGGCCGGGGGCTGAAGGGCGGTTTCCGGGCGATAGGAAGCGAAAGCGGGCGTTCGACGGGCGCGAGTCAATCGGAATAGATCGACGCAAACCGGTCGCCGCTCCTGATCGGACGCAAGGCCTGCTTCCCCTCAAACCGGACATTCGCTCTGTTTTCCCCGGCGCAAAAAAGCCCCGGGCGACGCCGTGGATCGGCAACGAATGTAGGAACGGAAGTGATCGTTGTACCGCCGGAACGACGCATTCGACTAATCTTAAATTGGGATCGCTTCGAGACCTGGCGTTGACCCATATCAAGAAGAAAAACGGGAGGCGTGTTAATTGTAACAAAGGGGCATGGTCTGTTTATGGAGATGCGCAAATGCAGACGCAAAGCAATATCCACTTCTATGTAAATTGGGCCAAGGAACGACTCAATGAAATGGAAGCTGTGCTGACATCGCTTGAAAGCAAAGTTGGCGAAGTGCAGGCCGATGCCCGCGACAAGGCCAACAAAGCACTCGCCGACCTGCGCAAAAGCCGCGATATCTTCCGGGACACCATCAAGAAGCAGTCCGAAGCCAACGAGGCCACTTGGACCAGCGCAAAGGCAAAACTGGAGCCAGAGTGGGATTCGTTCCAGGCCGAGGCCAAGAAATACGTCGAGAGCTTCAGCAAGCAAGTCGAGCAGCAGCAGGCGACATTCAAGGTTCAGTCGGCGGCCCAACTGAAGGCGTGGCGAGAAGCGGCCGACAAGCTTGGCAGCGATGCCAAGCAATTCGCGACCGGGCGTCAGGCTGAAATCGATGCCGCCGTGAAGCGCATGCAGGCCGACGCCGCCGCGGCGGAGGAAAAACTCCAGAAGCATGTGGACCAGATGGGGGCACAGTCATGGTCCGCGCTGATGGCCGTTTTGGCGGAAACCCGCGCCGCGTTCGATCGCGCCAATCAGGCGGCGCGCGAGGCGTTCAAGCGAGGCGCCTGATTCAAACCGCCTATCACTCGGAGAAGCCGCCGGGAGGCGGTTTCTCCCTCGATACGGCAAGAAGGATTCGACTCCGAGAACGGCCGGAGCGGAGCAGCCGCGATGAGCAGCATGGATGCAGATCCCCGGGATGCGCGATCAGGCGATCCGCAAACGGCCGTCCGCAACGGGCCACGCGTAAGCTTCTGGATCAGGGAGTTGCCTTTCAGCCTAGTGTTGATCCTGACCTTGCTCGGCATTGCCTACACCAGTGTTTCGAAACAACCGATCACGGGCTATTGGGAGCTTCTGGCGCCGCTGATCGGGTTAGTCTGTGTTGGCTCCGGATGGTCCCGCGCGAACGATAAAAGCGCGCGATTACAATTGATATGTACGCAGGCGTTGCACTGGGTCGCGTTCCTGCTCGTGATGAATGTGACGCTGTTGCCCAGCGTCCAGAGGATTCTCAACGCCAGCGCGACCGGGCTCGCCGTTCTCATGTTATTGGCGCTCGGAACCTTCACCGCGGGCGTTCATGTCCTTTCTTGGCAGGTCTGTCTTCTCGGGATCATCATGGCGCTCTGCGTTCCGGCGGTGGCGTGGATCGAATCGTCGGCATTGATTATCGTGTTGGTCTCGATAGCGGCGCTCGGAATTGGCGTTGTGCTCTGGTGGCGCTGGCATGAGAGTCGCGCCCAAAAAGCCTGAGCGAAAGGGCCGATCAGGCGTCGACCGCTTTGATGCCTTTCCAAGAAACCAGCTTGGCAAAGTTTGAGAGAATCAAACACTGGAGCGGCAAAGTCGCCCTTGCCGCTCCAGAATAAGACCACCCTTGCTGCATCGGTAGCACGGGCTCATGCAGCGAGTGCCTCCTTGATCAACGCGCCCGCCTGCTTCAGCTTGGCGGCTCGTCGATCATGATCGGCCCGCAATTCGACAAGGCGTTGCTTGATCCGGGCTTTGTTTTCCGCGTTGGCCTTGGCGATCTGATCATTCAGCGCGCTGATTTTGGCGTTGGTGCTCGTTTCCAGCTTTTGCAAGCTCGCCTGCGCTTGGTTGGCCAATTCGTCGAGCTTCGCCTTGACCTCATTGATCCTTTTCTGGAGCTTCGCTTTTGCCTCCGCGCGTGACTGAGCCAGTTCAGCTTTCAATTGCGCGAGTTCCGCCTTGCGCGCAGCAGTGTCCTTTTCAATTTCAACTTCCTCGAAGTCGGAGCGCCACTCACGCTCGACGGATGCGCCAATCGCCTCCATGCGCGTGTTGAGCGGCGTGACCCAATCCTCGTCGACCTCAGCGATCACCGCCGCCTTGCCCGGAGCCAAGTCACGAGAGACCTTGTCAAGAAAATCCGCGCCGACGCCGATGTCGAGAAGGTCGCTGATGCTTCCAAGCAGCATGCCGGTGGTCATGCCGACAATAACGCCAGCCGGCCCGCCGAGGATCCCGACCAGCGCGCCGACCAGACTGCCGATCGCCGTGCCAGGCAGCTCGTCCGGCGCCTCCTTTACCGACAGCTTGCCACCTGCGTCTTTGGCGATAACGGCAATTCCATAGAGCGTGAGATCGCCCTCCGCGTGAAGCTCCTTGAAAGCGCGCTTGCCTTCATACGCCTTCGCCTCGCCATCAAATGTGGCCACGACAAATTTGCTCATGATTTCTTGCCTTTCGGTTGAGTGGACTGCACTGAATCAGCTTCCAACTTCCCAACAGGCGCAACGTCACCGACCCTTCGGATAAGCGTGCAGATTATCTGTCGATGGCAGCTCCACCTTGAATAGCTAACAACAAAAATATCGCGCGAGCATTGATGCAGATTAAGGGCGATTGCCCAGGCTGGGAATAAAAAGCGCACTGGGCAATTAGGTTCTAGGGATCAAAGCCACGGACAGGAGATATGACGATGGGCAACGTCCAGGCTCTGGAAATCCAAATTCCTCACGAAATCGTCCAGTATTGGGGATGGTTCCTGGCGTTCGGGATCGGACTGGTGGTCCTGGGCGTCGCCGCCGTCGTTCGGTCTATTACAGCGACCGTCGTCTCGATGGTGTTCTTCGGATGGCTGCTGGTGATTGCTTGCGGTATCGAAGTCGCCCAGGCCGTCATGGTCGGGCATTGGGCGGGCTTCTTTCACCATTTGCTGGCGGCGATCCTCTTCGGGGTAACGGGCCTATTGCTTGTGACAAGGCCGGTGGTCAGCGCCGAAGTCGCGACCGTCTTCATGGCCATGTTCTTCATAATCGGCGGGCTCTTTCAGTTCATCGGCTCGTTCGTTGTCACGTTGCCGGGCTGGGGTTGGCAGGCGCTGGACGGCGCCATCACATTTCTGCTCGGCCTCCTCGTTCTCGCGCAATGGCCTGTCTCGGGGCTTTGGGTGATCGGTCTTTTCCTGGGCATCGACCTGATTCTCTTCGGTTGCGAGTGGATCGCGCTGGCGCTCGGTTTGCGCTCGAGTTGAGAGGGCCGGCGCGCGCGAACCGAGATCGCAGCGTCCGAACGTAAGGCTCGCCTTGCCGACTTGTTACAAAAAGCGGGGATGCCCGAATGAGCCGGGTTCACTTCCGCTACTGGCACAAATCAGCCGTCGAATGGAGGCGTAATCTACGTCCGCTATCCCCTTACAACAGACGAGCGGGGCCGTCGCCTCAGCGTCCGCTTCAGAGGTGCAGCGACCATCGGCTGAACGGCTAAGTTGGGCGCGTAGCGTTCGCCGTTTAGCGGCTCCGAATATACGCTTCCCCGACGCAGACGGTCAGAGCCGAGTGCGAAGCGTCAGAGTCTCACGGGGCTGGCGTCGCAATGGGCTGGCAGCCTTGTGTTGCGGAAAATCAGAAATGATGTTGGCCTTATATCAAATAAATGCCCGTGCGGAGAAACAGTCGTCTCGCTTCGCCGCCCTCGCCGCCGCGCGCACTTTCCCGAAAACTGTTGCTCCCGGGACTCACCCCGCTTGGGAGTTACAAAGTTCCTTTTTCCGCTCGCAAGTCCTTGATATTCCCCGATTCCGCCAAAGAAATCTTTGGAAAAGTTTGGAGATTCGGACCGAGAATTTGGAAAACCTTGCAAAAATCCTTGGCGCGGGCCGCGGATTGCCGGCCGTCTCAGCCCCGCCCCTCCGGCTTGGCCCGCTGGCGCGCCCTCGCCAGACGCGCCGCGGCGAGCGCCATCGGCGAACTGACCACTTCGGCGTATTCGCCGTCGAGATGGGCGAGCGACAGCGCGTGGACGTCTTCGGCCGGCCACAGGCGGCCCTCGAGATCGCGTACGTCGACCGCCCAGCAGGCGTCGGCGACGACGAAGACGCGGTAGCCGAGATCGCTGGCGTGGCGCGCCGTGGCCTCGAGCGAATTGTGGGTGAGGACGCCGCAGACGACGAGCGTCGTCGCGCCGAGCGCGTCGAGCGCTTCTTCGAGCCGCGTGCCGACGAAGGCGCTGTGGGCGCTCTTGCCGATGATCGTCTCGCCGTCGAGCGGCCGCGCCTCGGCCTTGAAGGAATGGCCGGGCGAGCCGGGCGCGCAGGGGGAGCCCGGCTCGGTCGAATCGTGACGGATGTGGACGATCGGCAAGCCTTCCGCGCGCCAGGCCGCGAGCAGCGCCGCGATCGCGCGCTCGGCGTTGGGGTTGTTGCGCGGCCCCCACTTGGGATCGTCGATCGCCTTTTGGACGTCGACGACGAGAAGCGCGGCGTCACGGGGCAGGCGCATGGGATTCCCTCAGCGCGGCAGAAGCGCCCAATAATCGAGATCGAGCACGACATGCGGCTCGTAGCCGTCGCCCTCGCGAGAGGGGAAGTCCGCGCAAGGGCGGTTCTTGGCCGCAAGCGTGCGAATTCTGAGGGCGCCGACGTCGTCGCGGCCGGGCAGGGGGGCGCTGTCGAGGATTTCGCTCCAGACGAACAATGTGTCGCCGGCGAACAGCGGCGCGACGTGACGTCCGCCGTTGATCGCGGCGATGTGGAAGGCGTTGGCGAGTCCGTTGAAGCTGAGAGCGCGCGCGAGAGAGATGACGTGGCCGCCGTAGATCAGGCGACGCCCGAACCGGCCCTGGCCTTCGCTGAACTGGTTGAAATGCACCTTCGCGGTGTTCTGATAGAGGCGCGTTGCGATCTGATGCTCGGCCTCCTCGACGGTGACGCCGTCGACGTGGTCGATGCGTTCGCCGCTCGCGTAATCGCCCCAGCGATAAGGCGAGCCGGCGAGCGCGGCGTCGTAAGCCGCGGCGGCGATGGCCGGGCAGGCCTGCCCGAGGTCGGCGGGCGCGACGGCGCTGGGCAGATCCGGGACGTGCGCCGCGGGCGCGGGCGAGGCGGCGTCGCGCTTGCGCACCATGACCCAGCGGACGTAGTCGAGCACGATTTCGCCGCGCTGGTTGAAACCTTGCGAGCGGACATAGACGACCCCGCTCTGGCGATTGGAATTTTCCTTGAGGCCGATCACCTCCGACGTCGCCGACAGCGTGTCGCCGGGAAAGACGGCTTTAAGGAAGCGGCACGCGGCGTAGCCGAGATTGGCGACGGCGTTGAGCGAGACGTCGGGCACGGTCTTGCCGAACACGACGTGGAACGCCAGCAGGTCGTCGATCGGCGCTTGGGGGTAGCCGATCGCTTGCGCGAACGAGTCCGCGCTCTGCACGGCGAAGCGGGTTCCATAGAGCGCGGAATAAAGCGACGCGTCGCCGTCGCGCAGCGTGCGCGGCGTCGCGTGGCGCAGCGTGTCGCCGACGCGAAAATCCTCGAAAAAGCGGCCGGCGGCGGTTTTCGCTTCGAAAGGCGCACTCATTTTCGCTCAGAACACGTTGGGGTAAATGTAAAGCTCGATGATCTGCTCGACGAGCAGGATGGCGAGAAACAGCACCACCGGCGAAATGTCGATGCCGCCGGTATTGGGCAGATAGCGGCGAATCGGCCGAAGCGCCGGCTCGGTGAGCGAAACCATCATGCTCCAGACCGATCGCACGAAGTCGTTGCGGATATTGACGACGTTGAAGGCGATCAGCCACGACATCACCGCGGCGGCAATGATCACGATCTTGTAGAGGTCAAGGGCTAAAATCACAACGTTCAGTAGGGCCCGCATGGACGCTCCTTCATGGCCTTGCCCGCTCGGGCACACTAGGCGCGCGACGGCGCGCCGCCGCCTGCCCACGCGCTTTCTTTCGTTGACACGCGGTAGGCGCGCACGTAAACAGCCGCGCGACGGGGCTGTAGCTCAGATGGGAGAGCGCTGCAATCGCACTGCAGAGGTCAGGGGTTCGAATCCCCTCAGCTCCACCAAAGGTTTTTCGTCGCAAAAACTCGGCGCATATCAAAGAGATCCTGGGTCGCTTCGACGAATGCGCACCCAACTGCGTACCCGAGAAATCGCTGCGCTGCCTTCAAGAAATTTTGACAACTGTTTGGGCGGCCGCGGTCCGCGACCGATTCGAGGGCTCGGCGGCTCCAATCGCGTTTTGGTCTGAATTTTGCGGGCCTGTTTGCTTGCTGGCGTAATCCCGGCCGCGTAGCCTTCCAGGCTGAATACGAGGGTTCGATTCCCTTCACCCGCTCCAATATTTTCAATGGCTTAATAGCAGTTCCCGCGTGCTTCGGGACCCGATTTTGCCCGTGGACCACATTTGGACCACGAATCCGTATCGATCAATCGTCGGAAATTCCGTCAAGACTGGTGACGCTGTCTTCGCGCCAACGTGGTCGCTTACGAATGCGCGCCGTTGCAAGGGGGCAGCTCGACAGGATGTACATCGCGAGCGCTCTGGGCTGCGGTTCGGCTTGGACGCGGGCCCCTTGTCGCAATGGCTGTTCAGCGGCTTGGCGGAAGCCGGATTGCCGGTGGTCTGCATTGAGGCCCGGCATACGAAGGCTTTCCTTAAGGCCCAGGTGAACAAGAGCGACCGAAACGACGCGCGCGGCATTGTGCAGATGCTGCGCGTCAATTTGTTTCGACCCGTGAGCCCGCGGGGCGCGAAATGTGTCGCGCTCACGGGACCAGCCATCGGGTTGCTCCCGGCTTCACCGGAAGCACGACGATCAGGGCAATTTGCCTGGCGGGCGTTTCAGAACTCCCGCCAGTTCTCGTCGCCCCCGCGCGCGGCGCCGTTGGCGACCCGCGCCTTGGGCGTCGCGCGAGCCGGCTGCGCGGCCGCCGCCTTGCGCGCCTCCGGCCGAGCGCCGCCGCTTGCGGCGACGGACTTGGTCGGCTGGCGGAAGGCGTGCGGCGCCGCCTTTTGCAATTCGCGGCGCATCGAGTCGTCGCCGTGCGCGGCGCCCCCGACCCGGAACTGCCCGATCAGCCCCGAAAGCTGTTCGGTCTCCTGCGACAGCGAATGGCTCGCCGCCGTCGATTCTTCGACCATCGTCGCGTTCTGCTGCGTCACCTGATCCATCTGGTTGATCGCGGTGTTGACTTCCGCGAGCGCCGTCGCCTGCTCCTTGGCCCCCGAGGCGATCTCGGCGATGACGTCGTTGATCTCGGCCACCTGCGTCACGATCCGCTCCAGCGATTTGCCGGTCTCGGCCACCAACTTGACGCCGTGATCGACCTGGGTGGTCGAAGCCGAAATCAGACCCTTGATCTCCTTGGCCGCTTCGGCCGAGCGTTACGCCAGCGCGCGCACCTCGGAAGCGACCACCGCGAAGCCGCGGCCGGCGTCGCCCGCGCGCGCCGCCTCGACCCCGGCGTTCAGCGCCAGCAGATTGGTCTGGAACGCGATCTCGTCGATCACGCCGATGATCTGGCTGATCTGCTGCGCCGATTTGGCGATGGCGTCCATCGCCTCGACCGCTTGGCGCACCACGACC
>Ga0181539_1000173_pt1 | contig 75295 bp, 80 predicted proteins | sample PEATcosm2014_Bin_46_FD_119767 | JGI IMG/M metagenome (GOLD analysis project Ga0181539, IMG submission 119767) | Peatland microbial communities from MTU Mesocosm Facility, Houghton, MI, USA - PEATcosm2014_Bin23_60_metaG | ecosystem: Environmental > Terrestrial > Soil > Wetlands > Peat | place...
AAAACCGACTTGCCACCACAGGAGGCGGCAGGATAGAACAATCTCAGTCCTGGACGGCCACTTCCGTTGGCCGGTTTTGAAGTGATAACCGTTGGCCGCTTTTGAAGTGATCACTGAGGCTACCGGAGATCGATAGAAGTATTTTGTTGCTGACTTGCTTCCCTGCGGTATTCGTCCGCTCGCTAGGCTGGGAATGAACTCGCCCGTCATGGGGTCCGAGACAGGAAGTCTGGTCGGGCATCGTGAACCCCCTCTCGAACACCTAATAACACTATGCTGAGTACGGTCATGATGCTGAGCAATACTGACCGCTTCAAGACGCACCAAACGTGACCAACAGCCAAAGCGATTCCGCTATTTCATAAGGGGGCCCCGAAATCGGGCGTGCGAACGAACAAAACTCTTCTGCGTATGTGCGATGCCCAACAGACCATCAAAATTGGCATGTGATATTAGTGCAATCGGGGAAACAAGGGGAGAAAATGACAAACCCCATGACGGACCTAGACGCTTACACAGATGAGGAGCTGCAGCAGGCGCTGGCTCGCTTGCTCGCGCAGGCTCGGGGAGAAGTGCTGAACCACGCTGAAGTGCAGAAATTCTGGCAGCTCTACCAAGAGATTCAGCGGCGTGCGCTCTCTGTGACCGCCGCGTAGTTAACTGACCTTGCGCAGACCAGCAACAATCTCAGAATCAGCTGCGCATCTTGGCGGTCAGTCTTCTGCTTGCGTATGGGAGAGCCGACATTGTCATGGAATCAATTAACAAAGTCACCAACCGTCGGTGATGCCCGTCACGATACCGCGTGATGGCTTATGCGGCTCATTTTCCGATAGATCGTCCGGCCTTTCTCGACAATCTTCTGCATATGTGTGATGCCCAACTGACCATCAAAATTGGAATGTGATATTACCGCAACGTGCGGAAACTAATGGGTCCCCGTGCGGCGGCTAAGAAGGGACGCGATTTTGCCCCCCTTGCATTCCTCGCAACCATCGGTGAGGGCAGGAAATTTGTGCTTTTTCCGAGGAAACATATCATCTTTACGCAAGGGGATCCCAGTGACGCAGTGTTTCATATCCAGACCGGCAAGGTAAGACTCACGGTCGTGTCCCATGATGGCAAGGAAGCAACCATTGGCATATTAGGGGACGGTGAGTTCTTCGGTGAAGGTGCGCTGGCAGGTCAGGCTCTTCGCATGGGGTCTGCGACCGCGATGACAGATTGCGCTGTTCTGCGAATCGACAAGAAGGCCATGATGCAAGCGCTTCACCGGGAGCACACCTTTTCCGACATGTTCGTGGCACATTTATTGGCGCGGAACATCCGATACGAAGAAGATCTGGTTGATCAGCTATTTAATTCCAGCGAAAAAAGGCTGGCCCGGATCCTTCTGCTGCTCGCTCATTTTGGCAAGGAAGGCAAACCCGAGACGGTAGTTCCAACGATCAGTCAGGAGATGCTGGCGGAAATGATCGGCACAACCCGGTCGCGGGTTAGTTTTTTATGAATAGGTTCAGAAAGTTGGGCTTCGTTGACTATAGCGGGAGCGGGCTGCAAGTCCATAGCTCGCTGCTCAATGTAGTTCTCAACGACTAGCGTGACATGGTTTATCGAGGCTGGGGATGTTCTATTCCATTTGGTTACTTGCCGCAGCGCTGGCCGGTTGGGCCGGTGGCAAGATCGCAGGGGACGACGGATTCGGGACAGGGGCCGACATTCTCCTCGGACTCACGGGCGCTTTCGTGGTTCGTTGGTCCCTTGAGAACATCGGCATTTCCCTGAAAGATGTGTACCTGCTTCTGCTCTCGATCTGGGGAGCAGCCGCATTCCCAGCTGCTGTGAGACTTGGGATCAGACGCCACAATCGGTCAAAAGCGCGATCCCGACTCCAAAGCGATTAGCCCATGATGCTCGCATCCAGCTCCCATCATGACCGGATCTCCTATCTATTGGCCCGCCTGAGAATCCACCGCCCAGACTGTGAACATTGTAATGCTCGCGAAACGTCCGGGGGTGAGATGCGAAAGCGGCTGGAAGAGTTGAGTTGGCGGACGAAGCCGCATTCGCTCAAGAATGACGACCATGGGGAGGTGGTGGAGGAGCCCGATTCTAAGCTGCCGAAGTTGTAGCAAGTCCGCCGGGGGGACACCGACGGAGAGAGCTTTCTCTGTCTCCGACCTGGCCAGAAAGATCAAACAGGACCGCATTTTCCGGGGGCATCTCGCTAAGCTCAGAGTTGAAGAGCAGCAGGCGCATCTGGAGCGGGTACGTGCTTATTGGAACGTCGGCGCTGATGATGAAGCGCGTGAGCGAGCGCTGCAGATCCTTCTCGCGAGCTATTGTCCAGAGGGATATTTCGCTGAGCCCGATCACGACCAGCACGATCAGCAAGTCGCAGCCTGAGCCGACGCACGTTGACCGATTCCCGGACCCACGGGAACATGCCATCGCCATTCTGCTGGCGCTCGACGGCGACTACGCGGTGGCGCTGAAGTGGATGGATATGTACGCGGACGAGTACGGTTACGATTACGCGCTCAGGCTGATTACGTTCTTGAAACCGCAAGGCCGCTGCTGAACAGTGCGGGAAACGGACACGGACTCCCGCCTGATCCCCAAAATCCGGACACCAACTGCTGGAAAACTGATGAAATGCCGCCTCGAAGAGTCGTCAGGCTTCCACGATTCCGGCCCTGGTAACTGGCACTCGAGTGGACGTTCGTAATTTGAAAGTACGTTCCCCCCGTAGTCAAATCATTTTGCCCGCCACTTCACTAGGCAAGTTTGGTCCATCCACGGACAGAAGCACGCCTCTGCAAGAAACCAACCCTGGCCGAACTGGAGATGTGGAAACAGTGATGTCTCGGCTGAAAGCAACAATTCTCTGCATTGACGACCACTGGAATGGGCTCATCGGCCGCAAGATGTTGCTCGAAAACAGCGGCTATGAAGTCCTGGAGGCGACCGGCGGGGACGAAGGGCTGAAGTTGTTCCTCGCGCATTCTGTGGACGCGGTGGTCCTCGACTACCAGATGCCCGGGATGAACGGCGATGTGGTTGCCGCGAAGATGAAGCGGGTTAAGTCACATGTCCCGATCATGTTGTTATCCGCCTACGGGCCATTGCCGAAGAGCAAGCTGGAGGCGGTGGACACCTTCCTGTCTAAATCCCAGCCGCCAAAGATTCTCTTATCCACGCTTCAGGATCTGCTTAACCGTCGGCCCAGACCGTTCTTCAGCCGTTGGTTCGATACGTGGAGAAGTCGCAATGAAGGGGTGAGGCAATGAACTTTTTGCAGCGGTTTTTCGGACGAGGTTGCTCGCATCGGTTCACCTGGCCACGCATTGATGCCGATGGCCGTCATTATCAGATATGCCCGCTTTGTGGAACTGCTTACGAATATGACTGGAGAATGATGCGACGGACTGATCGGTTGCTGGTGACGAACGGGCAACACCCTCTCGCCCTGACGCGGACTCGATCGCCGGGAACTGTCAATTGACGAAAACAGCGTTTGCACTAATTGAGAATTGCTGCCCATCCCACTAGCCCCGCGCCCGCTCGCGACTCGTGGCGTGATCCGCGGGCGTTCGGGTAGATAATCCATCAGCTGCGAAGAAACGGATCGGCCAATATGCACACGCAATGCCGGAATCTGGTCAGACAGAGGCCAAAATGTTGTTTTCGTCTTCAAATCGAAAGAGTCTGAATGCCATTTAACCCCCTCTGTAACAACCGCATGCACGGCTTTCAGGATTCGATAACTTGACAGTAGTGGTTCGGATTGATTGGGAATTTCCGATGGGAGGGAAGGCGACACGCTTGGCCACAAGAATGCTTAGCGCTAGTGGGTTCGATCAAATGGCACAGGAATGAGAGTCATGGGAAAAGTCGTGGTTTGCATTTTCTTCCTGGTTGCGCCGCTTCTCGCGCAAGACCGCTTTGGCGCACCGCCAGCTGCGGCTACAAGCCCGGTTTTTGAAGCGAGCGCTGGCTACGTCTATCTTGATTTGGATAATCCATCACGACAACGCGTCGGCCTTAGCGGAGTGGATGCCAACGGCTTTGTCGACTTCAACTCGCGCTGGGGAATGGTGGTGGATTCGAGCTATGCCCGCACGGGCAACGTGCTTGGCACTGGACATAGCGGCAATGTGCTGAGCTGTCTGACCGGTCCCGTGTTCTATCCGGCGGAGTACAGAAATGCGCGGATCTTCGTTCACACTTTGGCCGGCGTCAGTTTGGTGGACAGCGCGGTTCCCGTCACAGGAACCCATTACTTGGGTGGACCTGTGACAAAATTCTCTTATGCACTTGGTGGCGGAGTCGAACGCGACCTCTCCGGGCCGTTTGCTATCCGAGTCGGCGGCGACTATCTGCGTACCACGTTCGCCAACTCCCACGCGGCGATGCAGCCCCAAAACAATCTCCGCATAGTCACCAGCATCGTCTATCGTTTCGGGAATCGCTAGCAGTAGATGAAATCAGGCGATTTCACGTTTTGACCGCTGGTCATTGAGCGCTATGGGGATGTTACGCTAACTGACTTGAGCGTTCCCTCGGAACGACCTGCGCTATGAGCATTTCCACAAGTACAGGCATTTCAGCGAGCGGCTTTTCTTTGTCAACTGGAAGGCTGGGTCGCAGAGGCATATCTCCTCAGCCGTAATGGTGATGTGCGTTTCTCGCTGCTCGTCTTGTCCACTCGATTGTGGTTCTCGGGTCACTTGTGCTGGCACGGAAAACGCACTGCAACAGTCGCGCAGCGCAAGGCGAGACTGTCATTGGCGAAAAATGCAAAAGCTTCAACGAGAGCGAAATGGCGCGCTCTTCGGAGTGCACGGATTAGTACGCTCGAAAAAGTGCTTGACGCCGCCGACATTTACTACTTCGAACTCCCCCGTGGGAGCGGGATACCCAATCAATTACTCGGTGCTGGACTCCACACCATCGGGATTTCCGGGTTGTCCCGCGTGCGAACCGAAGTTTTTCAATTGCTCGTAATCCCACCCCTTACGCCACATCCAGTACAGGCGGACCGCCAGTCTCCGCGCCATCGCGACCTTGGCGATCTTCCGTCCCCGCCGCAGCGCCAGGTGAAAATACTTCCTGCGCCATTCCTGGTCGCCGCGCACCGTAACTTGCGCCGCTTCCACCAGCAGAAAACGCAGCAGCGAGTTCCCTTGTTTCGTGATGTGTCCCAGGCGCCGCCGCTGTCCGCTCGAGCCCTCCAGCGGCACCAGTCCCAGGTAGCTCGCGATCTGCTTGCCACACTCAAACCGATCCGCTCTCCCGATGATCAGCACGAAGGCCAGCGCGGTCAGTGCCCCCACTCCAGGATGTGTCTGCAAGCGTTGCGCCGCAGGCCACTTCTCCGCCTCCTGCTCGATGGCTTGGGTCAGTTCGGCAATCGTCGGAGTCAGTCGATCCAGCAACTCCAGCAGATCGCGTCGTCGCCGGCTCGCCACGGGGCTAACTTGAACGACTGCAGTTGCTCGCGTCCGGCATCCCGCCACAGCCGCTTTTTACAGCGCAGCCCTTCGTTCAGCGCCACCGCTTGCAACTGGCTCATGATCCGCGTCCGCGCCTGCACCATCCGGTGCCGGTGCCACAGCAGTTGCCGCAGGTCGCGATTCTCCCAGCTCGGTACCCACACCTGGGGAAAACGATTTTCCAGCAATAAGCGCAGAATCAGCTGCGCATCCTGGCGATCCGTCTTCTGCTTGCGGACTCGTTTGGCTCGGATCTCGGCGGCATCGCCAATCCACAGCTCAAATCGCAACTCCCCGAGCAGTCGCTCGAACCAGCGAGCGTGCCCGCTCGCTTCCATCCCCACGCGCACCTTGAGGCCTTGTGCTTCGAGTTCACGGTAGAACGTCTCCGCTTCCTCGCGGTGCTCCAGTCGCCGCTCTTGTACCTCTCCCGTATCCGTATCCACAAACGCAATTTGTTGGAAGCCCGGGTGATAGTCACAACCTATAATGATCATTGTTCGGCTCCTTTCTCCCGGGCCTTGGTTGGTTGGCACCACCAAAGTCTACTCGGGCGTCGGAGCCGACATTGTTATGGAATCAATTACACTAATTGACCGGGTTATGAGTCGCGGATTTCACCGATCACCGAGTAGCTGAACCACTATGCGCTTAGGCAAAAATCTCATTGACCTTATCCCGCACATGCTGGCTGCGTGACGGCTTCAGATACCGCATTGTGCTCTCCATGTCGGAGTGACCGAGCCACTGCTGAACTGTGCGCAGATCGACTCCCGCCCATAGGGACCACGTCGCAAATGTCGCTCTGAACTTGTGGAGCCAGAAGTTCTCTTTATCCAGCTTCGTACGCTCGGCCACAGCTTTCAGACCGTCGAGAAAATCGAGTTTGGGCTTGCAACCCGCAGTTGGGAAGACCAGACTACAGGTCTTGTCGGACTTCGCCTTCCACGCCTTCAGGCTCCTCACAAGCTTTGAAGGAATAGGGATCTCGCGCTCCTTGTAAGCCTTCGGTGTCCAGGCTCTGTCCGGCTTGTGGCTGACACGGACGATGGATGCAGTGAAGTTCACATCCGACCAGTACGTGTACATGACTTCCTGTTCACGTTCGCCCGTCATCAGGAAGAACTCATACCAGAGCCGCTCTTCCGCATCGCACTTCGCAAACAGCTTGTCCAATTCTTCCTGTTCGTAAATCTCCGGTTCCTCCTCTGTGAACCGCGGCCAGTCGTTCTTGCCCACCAGCCCGCGAATCCCCTGCGCCTTCAAGAACGACATGACGTTTGCGAACTTGTTCCAGCAGCTACGCGGTGCCTGCTCTTTCTCATCCCGTAAGAATGCGTGGAACTTGAGCAAATCCTTGCGGTCGATTTCCTCAAGATTGAGTTTGTGGCAGGATTCGGTGAAGTAGCGCAAGGCCGTCGTGTATGCCGCATACGTCTTGGGTTTCTTAGTGAGCTTCGTTTCTTCTAGGTAATCCGCAACCGATGCCGCAACCGACCGATGCCCGTTGCCGTTCTCGGGCACGATAGCCGCACCGTTGTTCACGGCGTTCAACTCCGCTTCCTTGCGGAGCCTTCGGGCGCTGGCATCCGCTGCGTCCTTGCCCACTGACAGGCGTACACGCTTCGAGCCTTCAGACCACTCAAGATAATATGCGCCTTCGGTGTGCCGTTCGGGTTTTCCGTTGACCAGCACCACATCAGGCTTGACGCGGCCATTCGCCGACAGGACAACAGGACAGTAACGCAGTCCCGCGCTGGTGCGGATCCGTTTGGTGAGATTGACTTGGCGATTCATGGTGACCGCCCCCGCTGATTTCTGTATCAGTGTAGGTATCACCAGCTTGCAAGTACTAGATAACTAAGGTAATGGCGGAGAGAGTGGGATTCGAACCCACGTTACCCTTTCGAGTAAACACGCTTTCCAAGCGTGCGCCTTCAGCCACTCGGCCATCTCTCCGACGCCGTGCGAAGTGATTGCCTCGATTCTATCAGTGCCGCGGACTGCGGACTGCCCGCAAACTGCAGATCCCTCCCCTTCGACTTCGCTCAGGGATCGGGATGACAATTGAGAGGACTGCCTGCTGCTGTTAGCCTTCTGTTCTTAGCTTTCCTCTCTTAGCTTTCCTCGGGCTTGTGCAACTGCTGGGCCAGGTAATTCTCGTAGGTCATCTCTTTAATCGCGTGCAGTTGCCCTTCCAGCCAGTCGATGTGGTGTTCTTCGTCGAGCAGGATCTTCTCCATCAGCTCGCGCGAACCGTTGTCGCCGACAGCTACGCTGGCCTTGATCCCGTCGTTCAGGCGTTTCACTGCTGTGTATTCGAGCTGCAGATCGTTCTCCAGTTGCTGCTTCAGGGTTTGCCCGATATTGATCTTGAAATAGTCGGTCATGTTAGGAGCGCCATCGAGCAGCAGGATACGTTCGATCAGAATTTCGGCGTGCTGCATTTCTTCGATGGATTCCTTGCGGATGTGCTTGGCCATCCGTTCATAGCCCCAGTTCTCGCACATCTCGGCATGCAGGAAATACTGGTTGATGGCGGTGAGCTCGGCTTTGAGCACTTCGTTCAGAATGGCAATGACTTTTGCGTCGCCTTTCATAGTTTGCCTCTCTTAGGGGACAGTTCTCCGTTCGCAGTGAAAAGTTCAGCAGTTCTAACTGAGAGCTGAGAACTGAACGTAGAATTGTACTAGAAGAGAAGAATCAGGAGCGGGATCCCGAAGCAGCGGCCGCGGCGTTGGGCGTTTCCGGCGCCGCCGGAGCCTGGCCGTTGGTTGGTAGGGGGGGCTGGACGGGCTTTGCCTGACCTACGCCCTCAACCACGCGGTGATTCAGGCAGTAGAGCGCGAGTTCCAGACGGTCGGCCACTCCCAGCTTGTCGTAGACTTTGCGAAGATAATTCTTGACCACCTGCTCGGTGGTGCCAACCCGCAGGGCAATCTCTTTGTTCTTCATCCCCTGCGTGACGCAGGAGACGATGAGCGACTCTTTGGGCGTGAGCGACACTTTAGGACGCGACCCTGCCGGACGCACGCCTTGCGTGCGATAGGCCTGCATCACCCAGCCGACGGCGCGGCTGTCGAGCCAGGGTTCACCCTGAGCGACTTTGCGCAGGCATTCCACCAGCATTTCCGGCTCAATTTCGCGTGAAACGATGCCGTGCGCGCCGCGCCGGAACAGATCGAGCGTCATCTCCTGGTCGGGCTCCTGCAGCACAACGACCAAACGGCAGGTCGCACTCTGCCGGAGAAGATCGGAAACAGCGTCCGCTGGATTCGGAGTCAGGGCGGCCTCGAAGATTACGACGTCGGCGGAAAATTTTTGAATGGCGGCAACGGTCTGATCGAGGCTCTCGGCCTGGCCGACAACCCGTATGTCATCTTCGAGCGCAAAGATCTTGCGCAGCCCGGCGCGGAAAATGGCTTGGGTATCCGCCACAATCACGCGGATCGCGCCTTTGCCGTCTTCAGGCTGAACAACTTCGCCTGGCTCGACATTGACCGGAGTGCTGACCGAAGTGCCGACCGAAGTGCTGCCCATCCGTCCTCTTTTCGCGTACTACCGGTCACGTCCTACCTGCGCGGCCGAACTTGCTCGATCGAACTGCGCCAACTACCTGCGCTCAAAACGGTACTCGTCAATCACCACACCGACTCCACGCCGGCCACCATCCGCAAAACTGCGCACCACTCGTCCACGACAATCGACCTGCACGTCGGCTTCTGCACCCACGACATCGGCAGGAAGAGAGAGTGTAAAATCGACAGCCGAACCTACGGGCACATCGGCATCCATGCGGAACAGGACCCCGTTGGCGGAAATGTTCTCGGTCTCGACTGTCTTTCCAATGACTGCAGACTGGCCCGTGGCTCCAGACTGGTTGACTGCCGACTTCAATGCCACCGGCAGTTTGATGGGAAAGCGCGGCGCGCCTTGCACGTCCGTATAACCCCTTCGGTTCTTGGTGACTTCAGCAACGGTTTCCTTGGCGGCTTCAGACACGTTCGCGACGACCTTCCTTCCGGTTCGTACCGTGCACCACTCCCAGTGAGCATGTGCACATTTCAGGGCGAGATTACACCCCAGCATCGGCATTGCAAAGTTACGGAAGTCATGGAACAAAGGCGGCGAAGTGCCACTGGTACAGGGACTTAGGGGCGTAGTTGAGCACTCAGCATTCAGCACTCAGCTTTCAGCACTTTGGTTTGCTCGCTTGCCAATTCTTGGGAGGAAGAGATGCGGCATGAACGGACGATCCGCGACGAAGACTACCGGAAACGAACTTACGGCCAACCATCTGGATTTTCCTGATCATGCCGGTCCGCCCTGCCGTCAAGTTTGCGGTTCAGCCGAGACCATCGCGAAACTTGGGGTCGGACGCATGCGCTCCGTTACAGAAAGGTTTGTTCTCGGATCTGCCGCAGCGGCACAGGGTCATGCGGTTGCGAATTTCGTAGGCCTGGCCATCGGCGCCGATGAGCGGGATACCCCCGCGCACCCACAGCGGGCCGCTGCACTTCTGCGTCGGATCCTCGACTACTCCGATCGACTCCGGCAGTTTCGGCTCGATTGGCTTTCCGGTGTTTTTGTCGATGGCGATCAATCGGCCGGAGGGGCAGCATCCCACCTGTCGGATAAACTGTGCCCGCTCCTTTGGATCATCAGTGCTTTTCACCTGGTTCCACACGCGGCCGTGCGGATCGCAAAAGCGCGCGAACGCGCACAGGGCCTCGGCGTCGGCGAGCTGCATCGTCGGCCCGTCGAGCAGTTGCGCCTGCTTCATGATCGGCTCGCGGCTGGCCGTTTCAGTGCCATCGAAGCCGACCTTGGCGTGCGTGCCATCGCAGAACGGCTTCGTCTTCGATTTTCCGCAACGACAGAGCGCGTACTGCACGGGGGCCGGAAGCGGGTCGCCCTCTACCCACTCGGTCGACTCGCCGCGGTTGTTAACTCCGATGGCCTGAAAAGCGAGCGGCACCGAACCGGAGACGAGATACGGTCCGTTTTTCGAGACGGTGATCTTCTTGTGACTGGACATAGTCCGCTCCCTCCTGGTTGGAACTTCCTTTCCGCTCTTTCTCCAACGGGTCGAATTGCGCCGTGCAATCCCAGACTGTCTGGATACTATATCAGTACTGTTTGGTACAAAGAGAAGCCGCAACGTGTTCCGCATTAATCCATGGAATTTTGACTGCTGAGCGCTGAATGCTCAGAACTTCGTTGCTTCCGTGAAGTTAAACTCCCTCACCTTCATCGCCGGCGCCACCATGTCGAACGATTCCTCGCCGCTGGCGCGGACGGGGGCGCTCATGGCTTCCACATTCGAAAGCATCGAGAGCAGGCTTTGGTTAAAGCGGAAATTGCGCAGACCACACTGGATTTTGCCGTTCTCAACGAGGAAGGTCCCGTCGCGGGTCATACCGGTCACGATCTTCTCGTATGGATCCACTTCACGGATGTACCACAGGCGCGTGACAAGCACGCCGCGCTCGGTTGAGGCGATCATCTTCTCTACGCTTCGCGGACTTTCTGGCCCGCCAAAAACAATGTTCATCGGCATCTCGCCTACCTCGTTCGGCAAGGGAAATCCGTGCCCGGTGGGTTCGATGGGGCCGACTTTGCCCGCATACTCCGAATTTTTCATCCTTCGTGCCGTGGTGCGCGCATACACCACGCGCTTCACCACGCCGCTTTCGACCAATTGCACGCGCTGCCGCCGCATGCCCTCGCCATCGAACGACGAACCCGCCTGCAGAGGATGCGCGACGTCATCCCAGATGTTGATGTTCTCGCCAAACAGTTTGGCGCCGATCCGGTCATTGAGAAACGATCGCTGGTCGAGAATCGCCATGCCGCTGAAGTCCCAGAACATGAAGCCAACAATGTCGAGGACAGCGGCCGGTTCAAGAATTACCGTGTACTTCCCCGGCGCAATCTCCCGCGGATGGGCGGATTCGGCCGCCTTTTGCGCAGCCGTCTCCGCGAGCCGGGCTGGATCGAGATTACTCACGTCGGGGGAATTCAATTTCTGCCAGCCGGACGAATCCTCGGCCAGCATGGTGATGGAAATCTCGGCCAACGTCTGGCGATGCCAATTCGCTAATCCACGACAGTTGAAGATTCCTTCGGCGGATTCCGAGTTCGAGTAGATGCCCGCCGTCGTCAGCTTGTGTTTGCCGGCAACGGACACGATGCTCTGGACCACCTCGGCGCGAGCGGAGGGAGTGATGGCTGCGGTCTGGTCAAAAAAACGTGTGGGGACGGGCGACTCGCCCGTCCGGCCCTCCGCTTCCTCTGCCGCAGGCATCGGCAGCAAGTTCGGGTCCGGTTCCTGCACTCTCGCGAGATTCTCCGAAGCGGCGACTGCCCGCTGCAAACTCTCGTCGTCAAACTGATTGGTGGTGGCACGCGCCGTCCGGCCCGCAAAATTCGTGCGGATCGAAACGATAGAGTTCTCGTCCTCCACATTCTGATGAATGGTGTTGTTGGCGAAGCGGGTCAGCGCGAAGCGGGAGCCGGTGAAGATGGCCTCGACCTCGTCGGCGGACGAGAAGCGGCGAATTCGGTCGAAGATGTCCGCGGCTTTTTCTTTGGTCAGCATTGATGGAAATTGGTAATTGTGTAATTTGGTAATTTGAAACCGGTCCATGCTCCCTAATCGGGGCTCTTAAATTACCAAATTGACCGATTACAAAATTACAAATTCTTTGCTAGCTTCCCTGATACGCCGAGCCGACGCGAATATTCCGGAACCGGGCCGGACTTGCGCCATGTCCGGTGCCGACGACCTGCTGCGGCTGGCCTTTGCCGCAGTTTGGAGTTCCCCACAGCGTCCATTCATCGCGCGAGCAGATCGCGTCCATCGAATTCCAAAACTCTGTGGTGATTCCGGAATATGAAGGATTCTTCAGCATCCGCACCCGCTTACCGTTCTTGATCTCCCACCCGATCTCGCATCCGAACTGAAAGTTGTAGCGCTTGTCGTCAATCGACCAGGACTTATTGGTCTCCATGTAGATGCCATCGTCGGTCGCGGCAATAAGCTGCTCCAGACTCAGCGGCTTCTCTCCGGGCAGAATGCTGACGTTGGTCATGCGAATCATGGGCAGCCGGTTCCAACCTTCCGCTCGCAGCGTTCCACCCGATCGTGCGGCGCCGATGGTATGGGCGGTTTCACGCGAACTCAGATACCCCGTAAAGCGTCCATTGGTGATAATCGGCGTCGACTGTGCGGCCACGCCTTCGTCGTCATAGGCGAAGGTTCCCAGGCCCGGTCCGTGTTCCTGCCGAGCGTCGGCCACGACGTTGACCAGTTCGCTGCCGTAGCGCAGAGTTCCCAGTTTTTCAAGCGTGAGGAACGACCCGCCCGCAAAGTTTGCTTCCATGCCGAGCACACGATCCAGCTCAATCGGATGCCCGATGGATTCGTGAATCTGCAAACCCAGTTGCGATCCATCCAAAACAATTGTGGCCGTGCCCTCCGGGCATTGCGCCGCCTGGTGCAATGCGACCGCTTCTTCCGCCACGCGTCGGGCATTCTCCACCAATTTCATTTCTTCGATCAGTTCGTAGCCGCGGTTCTGCCATTGCCCGCCAAACGAATTCGGATAGGAGCGCTTCTGAATCTCGGAACCGGCAAACGCATACGCCGTATATCCCGCGCCGGTCGAATATTTTGTCTGATGGATGCCGGCGCCCTCGGAGGAGAGAAACCACGACTCTTCGCGCTGGAAGTTCATGCCGGTTTCGGCGAGCGTGACGCCCGGAACGGCGCGCATCTCCGCGTCAACCTTCAGCAAAAGATCGAGATTCTGCTCTACCGATGTGGTGAACGGATCGACCTTGAATGGCGTCGTCCACTCCGCCACCGCCGCAGGTTCGGGCGCCAGTCGAACATCTTCGCGTTTCACAGTTGCCGAGGCTTGCGCAATTTCGACCGCCCGCGCGGCCGCCGCTTGCACCGCGGCGCTACTCAAATCCGCAGACGCGGCGAACCCCCACGCGCCTCCCGCGATCACGCGCACTCCAATGCCGAGCGACTCGGACTCCGAGGCATGCCCCACCCGTCCGTTCTTAGTGGTCAACGAGCGGTTGCGGATCGCGACCAGGCGCGCGTCGGTATAAGTCACACCGCGCACGGATGCGGCGTCCAGAGCCAGGTGGGCAACAGTCTTCATTTCAGATTTAACGTATCACGACTCAGGTCGGCTGTTAGCTCTTGACGATCAATCATTAACAATCAGATGAGGACTGCGGCCGCTGAAAAAGCGAACGTCAGTGCATGCCGGGCGCGGCAACCGCCAGCGGAGCTCTCTTGCGCGCAACATCAATGAGGAAGCGCCCACCCTGCAAACGGTCTGCACTCGTGTTCTTGCCGTCTTCGTTAGTGCCGCCGGGATCGGTCCACAGGCTGCCGACTTCCACCTTGCCCGAGCCCGCCGCCATCTTAGTGGGCTGGCGCCGCTGCTTATCAACATAAGCCTTGATCACCTGGGTCGCCAAACGCGCCGCCAGCTTCCCGTGCTCGCCGCCTTCGAACAGCACACACACAATGACGTCTGGATTACGCCTGGGCGTGAATCCCACAAACCATCCGTTCTGAGCGAAATCTTCGTTGTTCTGATGCTTTGCGCGCAGAGCCAGCGAGACGATCTGCGCCGACCCGGTCTTGCCGGCGATGTCGATTCCCGGAATGTGCGCGGAGGGAGCCGTGCCTTCCGGCAACAGAACCCGGCCCAACGCATCGGTGATCGTGTTCCATCCCGTCGGGTCAATCGGAATGTCTTTTACTTCCGTATAGTGCGTGGTCTCAACATACCCCGGCGGCAGGTTCATCGGATTGATCACGTGCGGGACCACCATGCGGCCATCCATCGAGATGGCGCCCACGGCGCGCATCAGCTGCACGGGAGTGATCGCCACCGCGCCCTGACCGATGCCGACCGAAATCGTTTCCCCAGCGAACCACTTCTGCTTGAAATTGCGGATTTTCCATTCTTCCGAGGGCATCACGCCGCTTGCTTCGTTGGGCAGGTCGATGCCAGTCTTCTGCCCCAATCCAAAGGCGGTCGCGTATTTTGCGATGCGATCGATGCCGAGCTTTTCCGCCAACGTATAGAAGAAGACATCGCAGGACTGGTAGATCGCTTTCGTGATCTCGACCTCGCCGTGGCCGGTTTTCACCCAGCATCCGAAGCGCCGGCCATAGAACGTGGCGCCCCCGTTGCAGTGCACGTGGAGGGTCTGGGCAATCCCTTCCTGCCACCCGGCGGTCGCCATGATGACTTTGAACGTCGAGCCGGGCGCGAGTTGGGCCTGAATCGCTTTGTTCAGCAGCGGCTTGTCGGGATCGTTGATCAGCTTGTTCCACTCGTCCCGTGAAACCTTCACCGCGAAATCGTTGGGATCGAACGTCGGGCGGCTCACCATCGCCAGAATTTCTCCGGTGTGTGGATCCATCGCCACGATGGCGCCGTTCTTTCCTTCGATTGCCTCTTCCGCGGCGATTTGCAAATCGAGGTCGACCGTAAGCTTGAGCTGTTTGCCCGGTTCCGCAGGGGTTTCGTCCAGGCGCCCGACCTCGCGCCCGTGGCTATTCACAATCGCCCGCCGGAATCCGTTCTTGCCCATCAGGATGCTGTTGTATTGCTTCTCGACTCCGCTCACGCCGACCACGTCGCCGGGGTTGTAGAGCTCGAACTGCGGCTGATTGAGCATATCTTCGGTCACTTCGCCGACGTAGCCGATCAGGTGCGCCATAAAGCCGTTGCGCGGATACAGCCGCCGGTGCGCCATGATGGTTTCCAGCTCGGGAAGCTCGTTCTTGTGCGCCTCGATGAACGCCAACTCGTCCGGTGTGATGTCTTCCTTCAAAAAAATCGGCTGGTACTGCGGCATCCAGGAGGAGCGCCGAATGCGCTGCCGCACTTCGTCGGAGTTCAAGTGAAGCCCCTTGGCGATGGCATCCGCGTCCGCGTTCAGATCTCGCGAAGAATCGCGCAGCAGCAGCGCGGAAAACGAGGGGTAGTTATCGACAATGATCCGGCCTTCGCGATCCAGGATTTTGCCGCGGGGCGCCAGAATCGGCACATTGCGAACGCGGTTCTGCTCCGCCAGTTGCGCGTATTTGCCGCTTTGCATTACCTGCAGCCGCCACAACCCATATGCCAGAAGCAGGAAAATGAACAGTACGACGTACTGCACGACGGTGAGCCGGAGGGCGGAAACTTTTTCTTCGCGGCCGAACATCAATCCTCAGTTCTTGCCAGCAGGTGTAGGTACCCCAGCCTGAATCGGAATCGGCGATTGCGATCGGCATGGAAAGCTACTGGAAATGTTAACTGTATTCTAACCTGCGGCCCGGCTTGCCCGAAATATTGAACCGTAAACGAAAGTTTTCTACTCGAATGTTGGTAGTTCCAGTGGAATCGGGGCAATCACCTCGAGCCATATCAAGCCAACCGGTGGGTCATGTACAAGCGTGGATTGAACTTGGCACCCCCTACGGGCAACAATACCGGCAGGACTTACGTCTTACTTAGTTCGGCCAAGGAATTGAATGCGGATTCGCAGTTTCATCATCGCTTACGCGCTCGTGCTCGCGATTCTGCTGTTCGCCGACCGGCGCCCCGGTTCCACGCAGCAGGATCGCTATTCGCACGTAGTGGACCTGACCGATGGACAAAACGCGCCCGCGCTCCATGCCACGGCCGCGGAATCCAGAACCCGCATGATTGCTCCCGCTGCGCTCATTCCCGGGACGTGGGCCGCCGGGCAGATTCCGCCTGAGCGCCTCGTGGCTCCGCTGGTAGTCATGGATTTGAACTTAGCGGACGTAGCTGTCGGGGGCAGCCCGCAGATTTCTCTCGACGATATCGCCGCGTGGGAATCCAAACACGGAATGATTCCGCAAGGAGCCGTCGTCGCCATTCGCCGCACGGGCACGCGCGATAATCTGTCAACAAATGATCTGTCAGCTACGCCGTTTCCCGTCGCGCGCGACGCGGCTGAGTTCCTCATCGACGCTCGCTACACCATCGGCTTTGCCGTCGAGACGCACGTGAACCTGACCTCCGACCGAACGCTGGCGCGGCAGCTCGCCCTCCATGGAAGTTATGTGGTGGAAGGAACCGCTCGCTTCACGTCGCTGCCTGCGACTGGTTCCCTCATCATCGTCGCCCCGGCAAAAAACAAAAAACCTGGAGAGGCCCCGGTCCGCATCCTCGCCATGGTGCGATAATCGTGGGCTGCCCTGGTCGCTCTTAGCTCTTAGCTTTCGGCTCTTAGCCGATCACTAGTTCTAGGCGGGTTTCGTTTTTTCCCGCATCACAGTTCGCTCCGAGGTCATCTACTCCAGCGGAGGCGATTCTATGTCTGACCCGCGTTATCCAATTGGAAAGTTTTCCTACTCCGGCCCGCTTACGGCAGAGCAGAAACAGCAATACTTGGCTGACATCGAACAGACTCCCGCCCGGCTGCGTGCCGCCCTCCGCGGACTTTCTGACCAGCAACTGGATACTCCTTACCGTGACGGCGGCTGGACGCCACGCCAGGTGGCCCATCACGTCGCTGACAGTCACATGAACGCTTACATTCGTTTCAAGCTGGCCCTCACCGAAGACGAGCCCACGATCAAGCCGTACATGGAAAATCTCTGGGCCGAGCTGCCCGAGGCCAAGTGCGCCCCGATCGAAGTGTCGCTGGCGTTGCTCGATTCCCTGCACCAGCGCTGGATGCTGATGCTCCGCGACTTCACCGACGCGGAATGGAGACGTACCTTCCGCCATCCTGAGATGGGCCCGATGTCGCTCGAAAAAACACTCGCGCTCTACTCCTGGCACGGACGCCATCACGTGGCGCATGTCACGAGCCTGCGCGAGAAGATGGGATGGTAGTCTCAGCCGTCAGAATTCCGCAATCAGCATTCAGTCGCCTTAGCTGAGTGCTGATTGCTGACGGCTCGTTTACGGCAAGCCGGCCTTCCACGCCAGATAACTCGCTGCCTCGCGCATGACTGCCGCAAACCGCTCCCACAGAGAGTGCGGACGCGACTCTGGCCTGGGCGCAAGCTCCACTTGCACGCCTTCGTGTTCAAGCAGGGCGCGAATGCGAAATACATGGAACGCGTCGCTCACCGCAATGCAACTGCGCATTCCGTTCGCGCGCATGATGTTGGCCACACGCGCTGCCGACTGCGCCGTGTCGGAGCCTTGCGTCTCTGCGATCAGAGCCTGCTCCGGGACGCCGCGCCGCAGAAGATAGTCCCGCCCGACACCGCCCTCGCTGAAATCCGGGTCCTGCGCTGCTCCGCCGGTCGTGATCACCACCGGCGCCATTCCTTTCTGAAACAATTCGTAACCGTGATCCAGCCGCGCCCGGTACACCGGCGAAGGATGACCGGCGTACTCGGCAGCTCCGAAAATAGCGATCACATCCGCTGGTTCCGTGGGTACTTCGGCGGCGGCACGCACGATGCGCGACCCGGTCACGCCGAAAAATAACAACAGCGCTCCAACCACCACCAGCAACAACAGCGGCCCGGGGCGCATCCAGGAAGATTTTCTTGGGTTAGATGGATTGGTATCTTCGGCCATCTCAGTGCTGCGATCTCACGACTGTCATCTTAAGATAACGCTTCGACAATATCTTTGGTGGGAATCGCACCTTCGCGCAGAATCTGCCAAGTACCGTCTTCTTTGAAGTGCACGATCGTCGATGACATTGTCCGCGGAGACTTCCCACCGTCCACGATCAGCGAGATGCGACCCCGCAACTGTTCCTGTACCTGCTCCGCGGTGGTGCATTCCGCAGCGCCGCTTAGGTTGGCGGAGGTCGCCGTGATCGGAATTTTGGCAGCCCGCACTACTGCCAGTGGGATTTCGGCCGCCGGCACGCGCAACGCGACGTTTCCCGTGTTCGCGGTTACCTTCAGCGGCAAATGCGACGCTGCCGGCACAATCATGGTCAGCGGCCCTGGCCAGAAACGCCGCGCCAGAAGATGGAAATCATCGGGCAAGGGGCGCGCAAATTCTTCCGCCTGGTCCACGTTCTCGATCAGCAGCGAGAGCGGCTTGTGCCGTAAGCGCGATTTGATCTCATAGACTCGCTCCACCGCGCGCAGGTTGAACGGATCCGCCGCCAGACCATAGAACGTATCGGTTGGCATGCCCAGCACCTGGCCGGCCTGAATTTGTTCGGCGGCGTACTTGATCAGTGAAGCTTCGGGCGTTACGGCATGAATTTTCAGGATTTCCGCGCGCACTATGGTTCCTTCCTGATTGCCAGCATGAACATTGCCGGCGCAAACATTGTCAGCGCAAACATTGTCGGCATAAACAATGAAATGTACCATACCACGAGCTTCAGCCGAAGCCCGGACCGGATACTCGTATTATCCTGATCTTCAGGAGTTGGGACCAACTCATGAAGCAAGACGCGAAGGCCGCGCGAACTCATAATCAAGCAGACCGTTTGCGCCCCGTAGCCGGCCGCCATAACCAGAGGCTGAAAGAATTGCGGCTCGCGTTCCGCCGCGCCGAGTTGACTGCCCAGGGTGAGTGTGCCATCGAAGGCGTCAAGCTGCTCGAAGAAGCATTGCGCAGCGGCCAGCATCTGGACAGCGTATTCTTCAGCGAATCGGCACGCCCTCTCGCCGAAAAACTTCTGCCCCAGATCAACGCCCGCACGGAAGCGCTCGTCTTGCCGAATGCACTCTTCAACTCGATCGTGCCGAGCGACGCGCCCCAGGGCGTAGCGGCCCTGCTCAAGCTGCCGACTTTCTCTTCCGTTCAACTGCTCGACCGCTCCAGCGACGGCCCGTTCGTCGTGGCCGCTGGCCTGCAGGACCCCGGCAATTTGGGCACGATCCTGCGCTCCGCCGAAGCCTTTGGCGCCGCCGGAATTTTTCTGACCGAAGGAACCGTCAGTCCTTACAACTCGAAAGTTCTGCGCGGTTCGGCCGGTTCGATCTTCCGCTTACCTTTCTTGCAGATCTCTTCGGTGGAACTGATTCCCCTTCTGCGCGCGCGCGGGGTTCGCCTGCTCGCCACTTCTTCGCACCAGGGAACTCCGCTGCCCCAAATCTCATGGACTCTGCCGCTCGCGATCTTCATCGGTAACGAAGGCGCCGGTCTGTCCCGTGAACTCACGCGCCAAATGGACGAAACCCTGGCGATCCCGCAAGCTGCGCACGTCGAATCGCTCAACGCCGGAGTCGCGGCTAGCATCGTGCTGTATGAAGCTGCGAGAAACCGGACATAAAGGGCTCACCACGGGGACACGGGGCTCTTGGCTCTTAGCTTTTGGCTGCTAGCTAAAAGCCAAAGGCTAACAGCTAAGAGCTTTTCTCTGTGCCTCTGTGGTGAAATGATCTTGTGATCTTGTGAACCTTTTCCAAGCCATTCCGCCGGAAGATTCTAGCCCCCAGGGCGCGCGCCCGTTGGCCGACCGCATGCGCCCGCGAACGCTCGATGAATTCGTCGGGCAGGAGCACCTGGTCGGGCCGGGCAAACCGCTGCGCGTGCAGATCGAGCGCGACGATCCCACCTCGATGATCTTCTGGGGCCCTCCGGGTACGGGCAAGACTACTCTCGCAAAAATTATTGCCCGCATCACCAAAGCCGATTTCATCGAGTTTTCCGCAGTTCTCGCCGGCATCAAGGAAATCAAGCAGGTCATGAGCGACGCCGACCGCGCCCGCCAGTACGGCACCCGCACCATCGTCTTCGTCGACGAAATTCATCGCTTCAACAAAGCGCAGCAGGATGCCTTTTTGCCGCACGTCGAAAAAGGCAGCATTCGCCTGATCGGCGCGACCACCGAGAATCCATCGTTCGAGATCAATTCTGCGTTGCTCTCGCGCTGCCGTGTTTATGTGCTGAACCCGTTGACCGAGGATCAGATCGTCGTTCTTCTGCGCCGCGCACTCAACGATACCGAGCGCGGTCTCGGCCCGTTGCATCTCGAAGCCTCTGACCAAGCTCTTCGCAAAATTGCCGCGTACTCGAGCGGCGACGCCCGCAATGCCTACAACGTCCTTGAGGTTGGCGCTTCGCTGGCGCAAGAGGCCGGAGTAAATACCCTTTCCGATCAAACCATCCAGGAAGCCGTCCAGAAGCGGGTTCTGCTCTATGACAAAGGGGGCGAGGAGCATTACAACATCATCTCCGCGCTGCACAAATCGGTGCGCAACAGCGATCCCGACGCCGCCCTCTACTGGCTGGCTCGCATGCTTGAAGCGGGGGAAGATCCGCTTTACATCGCCCGCCGCGTCGTCCGCATGGCAGTTGAAGACATCGGCCTCGCCGAACCGAACGCCCTAGCGTTGTGCATGGCCGCGCGTGACGCCGTCGATTTCATCGGCATGCCCGAAGGCAACCTCGCCCTTGCGCAAGCGGTCGTCTACCTTTCCATAGCGCCCAAATCGAACGCGCTCTACACCGCGTACGGCGCCGTTCAGCAAGACGTGGAGCAAACCGCCGCCGAGCCCGTCCCTCTGCACCTGCGCAACGCCCCCACCAGCCTGATGAAAGGCCTCGGCTATGGCAAGGACTATCAATACGCCCACGACACTAAGGACAAGGTGGCCGACATGCAGTGCTTGCCCGACAGCCTGCGCGACCGCGTCTACTATCGCCCCACCAACGAGGGAGTGGAAAAGCGGATTCGCGAACGCCTGGAAGAAATCAAACGGCTGAAGCAGCCAGCGTCCAGCCGCGCATCAGGTCCAGCAAAAAGCCGAACAAAAAGAGAATCTGAAACCTGATTCCTGCAATCTGATAAACAGTTGCAATCGATCGCCAGGAGGGTTTCGTTATGGCCACGTCCCCGCTCACGGATTTCGGCTTCTCCGGCCAGCCAATGCCCGAAACGTCCGCACACAGGATCGACGAACTGGTGCGTTTGCAAAAGTTCGCGCAGCGGATCACCTCCACTCTCGACATTGAAGAACTCGTTCCGCGAATCGTTGATGAGGTTGCGGCGTCGCTCGGCTGCGTCGAAATCAACCTGTATCTTCGCGACCCTGAAAATCCTGATTTCATACTGGCCGGCGTTCGCGGCTGCTCCGTTTACAGCAAAGGCCATCACCTCAAGCCAGGCGTCGGAATGGTGGGCCACGTCGCGGCCACGGGCAAAATGCACTACGCTCCCGACGTCGCTCGCGACCCTTACTACATGGCCTGCGAGCCGGATACGCGCTCTGAGGTCGCGATCCCGCTAAAACGCGAAGGCGATCTGGTCGGAGTGTTCACCGCTTCCCACTGCGAGCTAAATGCCTTCTGCCCAGACCAACTAAGGCTGCTGCAAGGATTGTGCGATCACGTCGCCGTCGCGGTACACAACGCCCGGCGCTTTGGCGATGAGCGCGAGCAGCGCAAGCGCATGAGCCGCGAAGCCGAAGAAGCTCGCTCGATTCAGCAGGCCCTGCTGCCGCGCAGCTCTCCGCTGATCCCAGGGTTCTCGGTGTCGGGGCTTTCGATTCCGGCAGGCTCGGTGGGCGGCGACTGGTATGACTTCATTCCGCTGAAAAATGGACGCTGGGGACTGGTTCTGGCCGATGTTTCCGGCAAGGGGACGGCGGCGGCGCTTCTCATGTCCGCCACGCGCGGCATGTTGCGGTCGCTGGCGCAGACCGGATCGGGGCCCGCCGAGGTCATGGCGCGCCTCAACAAACTGATGATCGAGGATTTCCCCAGCGGCCGTTTTGTCACCATGGTGTACGCCGAACTCGACCCGCCCAGCCGCCTTCTGCGCATCGCGAACGCCGGCCATCTGTCGCCGCTGCTGGTCGAGCCTTCCGGCCACCGCTGGATCAATCACGAGCACGGGATGCCGCTGGGAATTTCAGCCAGCAAGTTCTCGGAGACGGAAGTAACGCTCGGCAAAGATTCCCGTATCGCGTTTTATTCCGACGGAATCACCGAGGCGGAAATCGATTCCGGCGAAGAATACGGCGCGGAGCGGCTGCTCGCCGAGATGCAGTCACCGGACATTACCCCGGACAGTCTGCTGGCCGATGTCAGAAAATTCACGAATGGAACTGGGCTGCGCGACGATGCCACGGTGATTTTGGTGAGGGCGCGCGGAACAGAATTGGGCTCGAGCGGGAACGCCTGACGCGAGCTGCGATTCGCTAGCCGAATCTCGCCCGGTGCTCTTTCAAAACGCAGCGGTCCATCACCACAAAGATTCCGGCCCTTCGCGCCTTCTCCGCCGCGCGTTGATTGATCACGCCTTCCTGCAGCCAAATCGCCGGAATCTTCAACTGGATCGCCTGCTCCACGATCTCATCCACATACTCCGGCCGCCGGAATACATCCACCAGATCGATCTTCTCCGCAACTTCGAGCGGCATTTCAAGCAACGACGGGTACGATTTTTCCCCCAGTGCCTCCGCAATCTGCGGATTCACGGGGATAATCTTGTACCCGGCCGCCTGCATGTAGACAGAAACGCCGTGACTCGGCCGCATCGGGCTCTCCGACAATCCAACCACGGCGATCGTCTTCGCCCGCGATAACAGTTCGTAAATAGGATCGGATTGCTTCAACAGCGACCGTCCCCTTTAGCCTTTTTTGTCCAGCTTCTGCCTATACATCCGCAGTGCCAGCTTGCGAACCGTATCTGAAACCTCTTTGTTCCCCGAAAGGTTCTTCAGGTCATGAATCAGCAGGTTCTTCATCAGGCCCAGCGAGAGATCGATAGGCGTGCGCGGGTTGTAGACCAGGTTCCGCGTGATGCTGTAGTTCTTCGCAAACCGCCGTTTCAGCGGAATCGCGCGCAGCAGCGCCTCCAGCACATTCTTCTGCTGCGCAAAGCCCTCCACCTCACCGTCCGAAACTTTGGGCGACTCCAGCACCGCCAGCGCTACTAGTTTGGTTCCGTCGCGAACCAGGAGCGACCGCTCCTCCTTACTGCCGCGCATCGCCAGCGCGATCCGGCCCTTGACATCGAGCTTGGCAATCTTCTGCAGCGTGGTGTCGCGCCTTTCCTCATGACCGAGAGGTGAATGCTTCTTGGCATGAATAGCGGCTAAGGCTGCCGCGGTCTTTCCCGCTGCGGCTGTCGCCAATTTCTCCGCTGCGATTTTGGCCGCGTCAGCACTTGCACTGGCCGTGGCAGCAGCGGCTTGCCGCCCAACTTCACCCGCGGCCTCGCCGCCTGCCTCTTCATGCAACATTCCTATGGGCTGGAACGGTTTGTCTTTTTCGGCGGCCAGCTCCGCCGCGTTTTCTTCCAGATACTTTATGACTGTACCCTCGACAACTTCATCAGTTGCATCCGCTTCATGGAGTTCGGCTACCGGACTCGTTTCCAAGGCGGCAAGCTTTTTTTCAATCTCGGCGAGTTCATTCGGACGCAGGTTGGCATTCGACTGCAACGCCTGCAACAGCCGCGGAGAGCTCATCACGCGCGCGCTCGTCAACAAGGCTTCCACGACCGAGCGCGACCCCGACACGGCAAGCACGTCGAGCGCCTCTTCGCCTACCGACGGATTCTCCGCCAGTGCCGGCAGCAGACAAGTCCTCAGATTCTCCAGAGCAACAAAATATCCCAGCACCTCGGCGCCGGTCTTGGGATCGGCAGCCGCGGCCAGGCTGGCTTTTTCATCCCAACCAGCCAGCGTCAGACGCGCCCGCTCACTAAACAACTTGTTATGGAGCGCCAGATAGACCAGGATCTCAATCGTCTCCCCAGACGGCACCGAGAGGGCTCCGCGCGCCGCCGATTGCATGAGGTTCGACGGCACCTGCGAATTGCGGATCAGATCAAGCATTCGGGCCATCATTCATCTCCCAGAATTGGCTGTGGCTTTTTTCTTCCCGAACTTCTTCGTGAACTCTTTCGTGAGTTCTTTCGATGACCGCGGCTTCTTGCCCGCCGCCCGCTCCAATTCCGCGACCGCAATCTCCAGTTCGCGCGTAATGCGGTTCGGGCTCCGCCGCTGATATTCGTCGCTCAAGGCGCGATAGTACCAGAGCGTGCCTTCCTTTTTTCCTGAAAACCGGGTCCAGATGGCTTCCCCATGCTGCCTGTAATCGGCCAGAATCGTGCGGACGTTATGCAGCTTGTCAGACGCCGAAACCAGCCGCGTCTCGACGCCGGCGTGCTTCACTTCGCGGAGATAGTCTTTCTTCCGTTCCACCCACTCCGCCTTCGGTTCGCCAAACGAATCCGTGCAACCCTCCACGATCTTCGCCACGCGCGTACCAAATTGCCTGCGGATTTCGCGCAGTCTAGGCATGCCGCCGCAGTCTTCGACCACATCGTGCAGCAGCGCCGCGAGCGCCATATCTTCATCGCCGCCGGCTTCGAGGACCAGCGACGCAACCGCCATCAGATGCGAGAGATAAGGCACCGTCGACTGCTTGCGCGTCTGTCCGGCGTGTTTCTTGGCGGCATAGCGAAAGGCACGCTGCAATCGGGTTCCAAGATGCGGCGGTCGGAGGTTCGGTGGTCGGGGCGAAGATGCGCTCATTATTTTTCTCGCCGCTATTTTTTCTCGCCTCTTCGCATGCGTAGATACGCCTGCATCAACGGCTGCAGATCGCCATCCAGCACGCGATCCACGTCGCCGATCTCCAGCTTTGTGCGGTGATCCTTGATCATCCGATAAGGTTGCAGCACGTACGACCGGATCTGAGAGCCGAAATCAATATCCAGTTTCGAATCCTCAATCTTTTTTGTGACCGCGCGCTTTTTCTCCAGTTCGAATTCGTAAAGTTTGGAGCGTAGCATGCTCATTGCCTTCTCCCGATTCTTATGCTGCGAGCGCTCATTCTGGCAACTGGCCACGAGCCCTGTCGGGATATGCGTGATCCGCACAGCCGAATCGGTCGTATTGACGTGCTGTCCACCTTTGCCACTCGAGCGGTAGGTGTCGGTCCGAATGTCTTCCGGCTTGATGTTGACCTCAATGCTGTCGTCAATCTCGGGGGAAACGTACACGCTGGCAAACGACGTATGCCGCCGTTTCGCCTGATCAAAGGGCGAAATCCGCACCAGTCGATGCACGCCAATTTCACTGGTCAAATAACCGAATGCATACTGGCCAATCACCGAAAATGTCGCGGACTTGATTCCAGCTTCTTCTCCGGGCTGGTAGTCGTACATCTCGGTCTTGAATCCCTGCCGCTCCGCCCAGCGCAGATACATGCGCAGCAGCATCTCCGCCCAGTCCTGCGACTCCGTTCCGCCAGCTCCGGGATGAATGGTCACGATCGCATTCAGGCCATCGTTCTGGCCCGAAAGCAGCGTTTCAATTTCGACCCGATCCACCAGTTCGCGCAGAGATTCCAAGTCGCGCTGCAGGTCGGCGGCGACGTTCTCACCTTCGCCTGCCAGATCAAAATAGGTGGCGATGTCGTCGGTCCGGCGCGCCAAGTCACTTTCCAGCGACAACATGCTTTCCAGGCGCTTCCGTTCGCGCATTACTTGCTGAGATTTTTCAGGATTCGACCACAGATTGGGATCCGATGCCTGCTTTTCGATTTCGGCGAACTGCTGGCGCAGCTTACCGGCGTCAAAGATACTCCCGCAGGTCATGAACCTTGGTCTTTAAAGAAGTGTATTGCTGTTCCAGTTCATCCAACATTTTTATCACTCGGCTTATCTTGCTCGCTTATGGCTCGCGATCAGGAAATGCAAAACGAGCCAGCAGCGCGCCTGCTGAAATTATCGCACACAGATATGCGAAGCAGTCGCCATGCCGCGTGTAAAAGGTGGTACCCGAACTCAGGGAGTAAGGTGCCGCCAGCGCAGTGCGGATCTTGCGCTCGGTTGCCACCACGATCCGACCGTAAGGATCGATCGATGCCGTCTTGCCCGTGTTCGTCGCCGACAGCAGCCAGCGCTCATTCTCGATCGCCCGCATCTGCGTCTGCTGCAGGTGCTGCTTCCAGGCGCCGCTGTCGCCGTACCAGCCGTCATTCGAGATATTCAACAAAACCTGCGCGCCCTGCCGTGGCCCCTGGCGCACTTCGTCAGGGAAGATCGATTCATAGCAGATAAAGATTCCGAAGCGCTCGCCTCCGGCATCCAGTGGCGTGCGCGACGCACCGCGCTGAAACTCTCCCACTTCTTTGGTCAGCCCTCCGGCAAACGCAAACACTTGCGGAAACGGCAAATATTCACCGAAGGGCACGCGATGCACTTTATCGTAGCGTCCAACCCACTCACCCTGTGGATTGACCAGCGCAGCCGAATTGAAAATCTGCGAGCTCTGCCCGCCGCTGTGCATGGCGGGCGTGATTCCAATTGAGCCTGCCACCACCCAGGTTTCTGACTGCCGTGCCAGCGCACTCACTGCATCTCGAAACAGAGGGTCGTTGGTGTAAAACGGCGACGGCGACTCGGGCCACACAATCAAGTCGAAATGCCGATCGTTCTTTTCTGCAGCGGGTTTTTCTCCTGCGGGATACAAACTCACGGCGGTCAAGTCCCGCAGTGTGTCCTGAAAATATTCCCTGGTCCACATCGCGCCTTCCAGAATCGGAATATTCGGCTGCACCAAGAGCGCGGCGTGATCGGTTGCGACCGGAGGAGGCGCCAACCACTGCCCCGCCTGCAGGATCAGTGCCGCCGCACACGCCGCCACCAGCAGCCATTTCCGCCGCTCCTTCGCGACCAGGAACGCCGCCGCGAACGCGCTGTTTACGAGCACGATTTCAAACGAGAGCCCGTAGACGCCGGTAAGGGTTGCAATCCGCGTGAGCGCAAAATTCCCGGTCTGTGCGTACCCGAGAAGCTCCCATGGAAATCCGGTAATCCGCGTCCGGGCGAGCTCGACTGCGACCCAAAGAAATGGAGCCGCCACCAGCGCGCGCCGGATCGACGCTCCCGATGCGGCGGTTCTTGATTCGACGATTTTCGATCCGGCGACCTTATATCCGGCGACCAAGGCCAGCAGCAGCCCGAACATCCCGTGATAAAGGCCGATATATGTGCAGAACAGGATCAGCGCCAGCAGGGCGGACGGAATCGGCAGACCGCCATAGCGGTGCATGGTGTCGAAGATCCAGTAGCACGTCCCAGCGCACCAGAGAATCCCGCACACATAGCCCAGCACGAACCCCTGCCACGGCGAGGCTGGCAGCAAACGCGCCTGACCGGTCAGATGCAGAGTCTCCGGAGCGCGCGCCCGCAAGATCGCGACGATCAGCGGCGCTACCGCGACCCAAGTCAATCCATACAGCCCTGGCAGCGGAAAGATCACAACCTGGAGGGCTGCCGATACCAGCACCAGTCCCCACGCGCGTCGGTGGATTTTAATCACGCATCAGGATAGCAAACAGAACCTGAGCCGCCGCAAGCGGCCGCCACAAATCTAGAGCGGATTCAGCATCACCGATGGGGCATCACTAGCCCGATCACTGCACTTTCGGCGAATCCAGGTCCGCGGGCTTTTGATCGTCCGCGTGAATTACACCATTTTCTTCCGCGTAGAACGAACGGTGTTCGCTGTCCATCTGCTTGGGCGTCATGGTGAGCGCGAAGCCGTCGTGGTGGGGGCGGAAGCCGGCCGTGTAATCCCCGCGATCGGTGGTGTGCGCCATGCGCTTGGTGAAGGATCCGGTGCCCGCCAGCGACTCCAGCGACTCCGCGTACTTGTCATGGCGTTTCTTGTAAGAGTGCTCCGCCCGGAGCACTACCCGCATGTAGCCGAGCGCCTGCGCTTCCGATTCCGAGCGCGCTGGATCGCCCGGAAACTTCGGCTGATATTGCGATGAAGGTGGCGCCGGAGCCTGCGCCAACATTAGCCCCGCTCCCATCATGCCCACCGCCAGAATCCCTGCACAATACCGCTGCATCCGCCTTCGGTTCACGGCAAAACCCTCCTCCCATGGCCGATTTTGGAGGTTACCCCCGTAATTTGTCTCGATCACCAATCGTTCCAATTCTTTGCCGATTCAGGCAAGCTTGGACAGGATGCAATCCTAACAGGAAAACCTTAATGAAAGCTGCCGTCGCCGTCGCCAGAAAACCGCTGATACGTGTCGCCGTAGTGGAGAGCGATCCGCTGCGATTTGTGGGATTCCGGGCCCTCTTTGATACCGAACCTGATCTGGAGCTCGTCTCCGCCTCGCTGGCCGATCTTGGCCAGTTGCAGGCCATCGATCTCGTCCTGCTTGGCAATCGCGGCGGCCAGAACCTGTATGACATCATGGCCAGCATGAAGGCGGTTCGCCCCGACCTGCGCATCATTGTAACCGGCTCCGGGATGGACGATGAAAGCGTCCTCAAAGCGATCGCCGCCGGCGCCAAGGGCTACGTGGACGAGGCTGCCTCACCCGCCGAGTTTATCCAGGCTCTCCGCATCGTGCATCAGGGTTCAGTGTGGGCTCCACGCCGCGTCCTTTCGACTTTCATCGAACGCGTCAGCGCATCCCCAGGCCGGATCTTTCCCGCCGGACGCATTACGTTTACCGACCGCGAGAAGGAAGTTCTGGAGATGCTGGTTGCTGGACGCTCCAACAAAGAAATCGGGTCCGCCCTCGGCATCGAAGAGCGCACCGTAAAAGCTCACGTCGCGAAACTGATGCGCAAAGTCGGCGTGCAGAACCGCATCGCCCTCTCCGTCCATGCCATCACGCATTCGCTGGTGACGGCGAAGTAGTTTTTGTTCGGTAGTGCAGACTCCTTGGCCGACGCCCCGGTCGGCCACTCTCCGCCCGCGCCCCAAAAAACTTCCTGTAGAGACGCGGCTTGCCGCGTCTCCGCGGCCGCACGCCCACGAGACGGGGCAAGCCTCGTCTCTACAGGGGAAACATCTGAATGTATCGCTGGTTACCAAGGTACAGTGACCCTCGTAATCTTGTCCCCTTCCTCCATCTGCCACATACTCGCCTTACCTACCACAGAACCTGGGAGACGGGGTTGGAAACGGAGATTAGGGTCGCCGATTTCAGCCCCGCATTTTTTTTTGCCTTAAACCTGACTCACCCTGATCACTCCCGGATATCCCCTGTTCCGCAGCCCGCATCGAATAGAATCATAGACAATAGAATCCATACTCCTATCTCCCAGGTGAGGCATGATGCGAAATCTCCTCGTTTTGCTGCTGGTTTGTTTCCTGACATGTTTCCAAACGACGATTCTTTCCGCCAATACTGACGAAGACACCAAGGCCGCCGAGGCCAACACCAAGGCTTCCGGACGTATCGAGGCCGCCGGCACGGTACTCGACGAAATCCAGGGCGCCCCGGACCAGCGCATCCCCGAAGAAGTGCTCGCTTCGGCCGAATGTGTAGCCGTGGTCCCGTCGCTGCTCAACGGAGGCTTCGTCTTCGGCGGCCGCTATGGCAAAGGCGTCGCCAGTTGCCGCACCCCAAAAGGCTGGAGCGCGCCCGCTTTCTTCACCATCGGCGGCGGCAGTTTCGGCATGCAGATTGGCGCCCAGGCAACCGATGTCGTCATGCTCATCATGAACAAGAACGGCATGGATAACCTGCTCTCCAGCCAGTTCAAGCTCGGCGCCGATGCCAGCGCAGCCGCCGGCCCCGTCGGACGCCACGCCTCCGCCGATACCGATTGGAAGATGCGATCGGAAGTTCTGACCTACTCGCGCTCCCGCGGCCTCTTCGCCGGACTCGAACTCTCCGGCGCCGTCATCAAGCAGGACAAGGGCAGCACCCGCGAATTCTACGGCCACATGGTGCCATTCAAGACATCACTCAAGGGAGACATCGAAGCTCCCCAATCTGCTTATCCATTCTTGAGCACTCTAGCCAAGTGGGCCCAGGAAGCGGCAAAGTAGGGGCTATCGCATAAGTCGTTTTGGGAAGGGCACGGCTTCAGAGCCTGCCCTGAGCGGAGTCGAAGGGTGCCGCCCAGAACCAATAAAGACGAGGGCTTAGCCCCTGAGGGTCACCCACCTTGCGCGGCCATGCCTCGACCCCCTACACTCCGGCACAGTGCGCCAACGTCTCGAATACGCAATTGTCTGGCTGTGGGTTAAGACCGTCGGCCTGCTCCCTCGCCCCTTGGCGCGGGCCAAAGGGATCGCGTTCGGGTTTATGGTGTACTTGCTTCACGGCCGCCTGCGCCGCGTTGCCATGCGTAACCTGGCTATCGCCTTCCCCGAGATGTCGCCGCGCGAGCGCCGTCACCTGGTTCGCGGCGAATTCATCTCCCTCGGACGCCAGCTTGCCGAAGTCTGCCTCTTCCCCCGCTACACCCGCGAAAATGTCTCCCGCGTCGTCGTCTATGATGGTTTTGAAAACTTCGAGCGCGCTTACGCTCGCGGCAAAGGCGTTCTGTTTCTCACCGCCCATCTCGGAGCCTGGGAGCTCTCCGCCTTCGCTCATTCTCTGCAGGGTCATCCGCTGTCGATCGTCATGCGCGCCCTCGACAATCCCTACATCGACGCGTTTCTCCAGCGCTACCGCACCATGCACGGCAACCGTACCGTCGACAAAGACGATTTCGTCCGCGGCCTGCTTTCCGCCATGCGCGCCGGCGAAACGGTCGGTATCCTCATGGACACCAACATGACCCCGCCGCAGGGTGTGTTCGTCGATTTCTTCGGCATCCCGGCCTGCACCGCCAGTGGCCTCGCGCGCATTGCCCTGCGCACCGACGCCGCTGTCGTACCCGGCTTTACCGTATGGGATACGAAACTGCGCAAATATATCCTGCGCTTTGATCCCGCCGTCGAGTTAATTCGCACCGGCGACGATCAAGCCGACATCGTCGCGAATACCGCAAAATTCACCAGCATCATCGAAGACTTCATCCGCCGCTATCCCGACCAGTGGCTTTGGGTACACCGCCGCTGGAAGACGCGCCCACCCGGCCAGCCGCCGCTGTACTGATGCTTCCCCTCTGTGTGGAAGCGGGGCTCCGCCCCGCTTTGACGGGGCAGAGCCCCGTCCCCGCACGAGGAATCTCGTTGCGTTGTACACATTCGCCTCGGAAAGCGACAATAGAGAACCATGAAGCAAACCCTACGCGATCTCGCCGAGAAGCTCGGCTGCCGTCTGCTCGGAGACAGCTGCATCACCGTGACCAGCGTCTCCAGCCTGCAATCCGCCACCAGCCATAGCCTCGTCTTCGTGGAGGATGCCCAGTATCTCGCCACCGCGCTCCGCTCATCCGCCGCCGCCGTAATCGCAGGAGAATTCGCGGCCAGCGCCACTTCCAAGCCCATCCTGATTTCCGAGCAGCCGCGCCTCACTTTTGCCCGAGCTGCGCGGCTGCTCCGCGACCGCGATCGCAATCGCGGCATTCATCCCTCTGCCATCGTTCCCGCTTCCGCTGAGATCGGCAGGAACGTAGCCATCGGCGCGCGCGCGATTCTCGGCGAGCACGTCAAGGTCGGCGATGAAACTACGATCGGCTCCGGTTCGGTGATCGGCGACGATGGGGGTTACGCGGCCGGGGGTGACGCGGTAAAGATCGGAAGCCATTGCCGCATCGATCCGAACGTCACCATCTACCCGAACACAACTCTCGGCGACCGCGTCATCGTGCAGGCTGGCGCTGTCCTCGGCAGTGAAGGCTTCGGCTACGTCCGCGATTTCCAAACCGGACGCTACGAGCAATCCCCACAAATCGGACGGCTGGTGATCGAAGACGATGTTGAAATCGGCGCCAACTCCACCATCGACCGAGGAGCTCTCGACGAAACCCGAATCCGCCGCGGCACAAAGATCGACAACCTCGTGCACATCGGCCACAACGTCCAGATCGGCCAGGACGTGGTCATCGCCGCGCAAACCGGCCTCTCGGGCAGCGCCGTCGTAGAAGACAACGTCATTATCGGCGGACAAGTCGGTATCGCAGATCACGTGCGCATCGAAGAAGGCGCAATTCTCGGAGCGCAAAGCGGCATCCCGACAAAGAAAGTGATTCGAGGGAAGGGAGTCGTGTTCTGGGGAACCCCCGCGCGACCCATTCGGGAGTATCTTAAAGAGCTGGCGTTCGTATCGCGGTCAGCGAAGAAGAACCGCTGAGCGTCAAAATCGACTCCCGATGTAGAGACGCGGCTCGCCGCGTCTCAACGCCAGAGCCAAGAGCTAACGGCTAAAGGCTAAGAGCTGCACCCATGCCCGTCCTCGTCATCGGCGGTCACTCCCGCAGTGTCGGCAAGACCAGCGTCGTCGCTGGCCTCATCGCCGCCCTGCCCGGCTTCCACTGGACCGCTCTCAAAATCACTCAATACGGACACGGCATCTGCTCCGCCAACGGCGAAGCCTGCGACTGTGCCACCTCCGATCATTCTTGGGCTGCGTCAGAAGAGAAAGACCGCTCCGGCGAATCCGATACTTCGCGCTTCCTGGTCGCCGGCGCCGCTCACTCCTGGTGGGTCCGCACTCAGCAAGGGCGCCTCGCTGAAGCCATGCCTCGCATCCGCAAGATCCTCGCCACCGCGCAAAACGCGATCATCGAATCGAACAGCATCTTGCGCTTCGTGAAACCGGATCTCTATCTGACCGTGCTCGATCCGCAGACGGCGGATTTCAAGATATCCGCGCAAACCTTTCTCGACCGCGCCGACGCCGTGCTGCTGCACTCGGTCGAACCCCCCGGGGGCCCAGCCTGGGAACGCGTCTCGCTGAAACCCGTCATCGACCGCCCAATCTTCGCGATCCGTCCGCCAAGCTACGTGACGCCAGAAGTCGTCGAGTTCGTTCGCGCTCGGTTAGTGTCAGGTCCCGCAATTTCGCGGCATAAACCCCAACTGTCATCCTGAGCGAAGCGAACGACCTATGTATTTGAATTCGCCATGCACGCTCGGAGCGAACGTTCGCCATTTCCGAATGTGATTATGATCACACGTACTTGTGACGCCCGCCGCTGCGGGCTCCTAAAGCTGCCCCCTACAATTCGCGGAATCGCGCGCGCTAACAAGTCGAATCAATGAACACATTTTCGGCCGCCCAAGGAGGCGATCAAATGGATACACGGCGTCAGGTGTCCCTGTTTTTTGCTTTCGTCCTTGCAGTTATACTGCTGACCGGAAGCAGTTATGCTATTCCTGCTTTCTCGCGCCAGTATGGCACTTCGTGCACCACTTGCCATATTGACTTTCCCAAGCTCAATGATTTTGGCAAGGCTTTCAAAGACGCCGGATTCAAGTTTCCTAAAGATGACGAAACCTTTATCAAGATTCCCCCGGTAATGCTGGGAGCGCCGGCCCAGAAAGATATGTGGCCGCACACGGTCTTTCCGGGAACGATTCCCGGATTGCCTGCGATCGGGCTGCGGTTTAACCAGTTTTTCCAATACACCAGCGGCAATGCCAACAACTACAACATAGCAGGGCAGAGCACTGGGCCATACATCCCGCGTACGGACTTTCAGCCAGGTTATTTCAGCATCTTCACCGCGGGGAATTTCGGAAGCGATATCGCCTTCTGGGTGGACGACGATATCAGCGTCTCGGGCGCGAATGCCAACGGAAGCTTGGGCGACGGTTACCTGCGATTCGTAAACGTGAGCCGCTTCTTTAAGTTGCCCACCGATTCTCTCACGCTGAAGGTCGGACAGTTCGAACTCGATTTGCCCTTTACGCAGGCGCGCGCCTACGACATCAGTCCTTATGACATTTACTCTCAGGCCAACATCGGGGCTGTGGACCCTGCGTATCCCCAGCAGTTTGTCAACAACAGCTTCACCCTAGCGGGGCCGGGAAGGGGAATAGAACTGAGTGGAGGACACCACTACGGGGGTTACCGCTACGCCATCGCTATCGTGGACCAGAACACGAGCAATTCGGCGCCCACAAACTATCCAAACGTCCCTGCGCCTGCGGGAGGAGCAGGGTACTTCTCAGATTCGAATTTCAAGGACTTGTACGGGCGCTTTGCTTATCGCTTCAACCTTGAGCGCGACCCAACCAGCCGCCATGAGGTGCAAGCTGCGGGCGCTACCGGCCCCCGCGATCATACCTACTTAACCCTGGGTTCGTACTATTTTTACGGACGTTCCGTGCAGCGGACCGCAGGCTTCTTGCCGGATGGCACCACTCCCACTGTTCTGCTGGCGCGCGAGCCTTTCTATCGCGTGGGCGGCGATTTCGATTTCAATTATCGCCAGTTCAACATCTACGGACTCTACATGTACGGGCACGACAAGGACATTCTCCCATTCACTCCCACCGATTTTGCGGGTCCAACGGGATTCATCTCGGGGAGCCCCGCCACATTTTCGGGCGGGTTCATCCAGGCCGATTACATGGCGTACCCTTGGCTGATGATGATCATGCGCTGGGACCGGGTTCAGTCCAGGGCGGATTTCCTGAACGAGGCTGGCTCGACGAATTTTTTCTCGCCGGTGGGGAGCACACGGAATCGGTTCACACCCGGTGCCCAGTTCCTGATTCACGCCAATGTCAAAGCCTCGTTTGAATACGCGTACCGTCCGCAACAAGCTCTCACTTACAACTTGAACGGGCAGCCGATGAATGTGTTCCGTACGAATACGGCCACCGGAGCGTTAGAATTCGTGTACTGAGGACCGAGATTTGACAACGAGCGATTTGCAAAGAAAATGAGGAGAGAAAAATGAAACGTACTTTAATGATGATGATGGCAGTGGTAGCAATGATGAGCCTGGCTGCCAGCGCAGGCACGATCAGCGGGAAAGTTTCCGGCGTTGCCGGCGAGTCCGTTGTTTATGTGGAAGCACCCGCAGGCAAAACCTTCCCTGCTCCCACCGAGCAGCCCGTGATCGACCAGAAGGGCCTGATGTTTCAGCCGCATATCGTGGTGGTGCAGGTAGGCACGACCGTCGAATTCCTCAACAGCGATAGCGTTGCCCACAACGTGTTCTGGCCTTCCGTCGGCGGCAACAAGAAACTCACCCACAACCTGGGCACTTGGCCGAAGGGTGAGAAACGTCCGTTCAAGTTCGACAATCCTGGCGCAGTGCCGCTGCTGTGCAATGTCCATCCCGAGATGTCCGGCTATGTCGTGGTATCGCCGACCCCATACTTCACTAAAACTGATAAGTCGGGCGAATACAAGATCGAGAACATACCCGACGGCAGCTACACCGTAACCGCGTGGCATGAAGGGGCCAAGAACCAGTCCAAGCCGGTCGCTGTGGCGGGCGACAGCAAGGCGGATTTCACACTGAGCAAATAGTTAAGTAATGGAGTGACGGGCGTCTCGCCCGTCCGCCGGGCGGGGACGCCCGGCGCTCCATGTACCCACTGGGGGATCGCCGTCTTGCTGAAACGGTTTAAAGACAAAAAAGTGGACAGGGATTGGTTGAACACCAACTTCCCCTGCATGATGGCTTGTCCGGCCCACACGAACGCGGGCCGGTACGTCACTCTTATTGGGGAGGGGCGATTTGAGGAAGCTTACAAGTTTGCCCGCGATCCTAACCCGCTGGCGAGTATTTGTGGCCGGGTTTGCGCGCATCCCTGTGAAACTGCCTGTCGCCGTGGCGATATCGATCGGCCCATCGCAATACGGGCTCTCAAGCGCTTTCTAACGGAACGGCACGGACCTGAATCCAAGCATCCTGTCGACATCGATGCGGGACGGGGTCAGAAAAAGCTGCCCTTCAAAGTCGCCGTGGTGGGCGGTGGGCCGGTAGGACTATCAGCGGCGCATGATTTAGCTCTCATGGGCTACTCGGTCACGATTTTTGAAGCCGCACCGGTGGCCGGCGGAATGCTTTACCTGGGCATTCCCGAATACCGCTTGCCGCGTGATGTGGTGGAAGCGCAAGTGCGAGAAATCCTTGCGACCGGCGACATCACGCTAAAGCTCAATCAAGCGGCCGGACGCGACTTCATGGTTTCCGACCTGCGCCACCAGGGCTTCGATGCGGTGCTGATCGCCGTGGGCGCCCATCGCAGCCGCGATCTCACCATTCCGGGGGTTGACCTGGATGGCGTTTACAAGGGCATCGATTTCCTGCTCAACGTGAATCTCGGCTACAAGTTCACCATCGGCAAAAAGGTGATTGTGATCGGCGGCGGCAACGTGGCCATGGACGTGGCGCGTTCGGCGGCTCGCGAAGTCGTCCGGCAGCATGTTGCCGGAGTCGAAGACCTGGAGCCTTCGCTGGAGAGTGTAAGCGCCGTGGCCACGAGAGAGATGGTAGACGTGTCACTTTCCGCCCTGCGCTTGGGCGCGCAAGAAGTGCATTTGGTCTGCCTGGAAAAGCGCGAAGAAATGCCGGCGGCGCTGGAAGAGATTGAAGAGGCCGAAACGGAAGGCATCGTCATGCATCCCGGCCTGGGCCCCAAGCGCATGATCGGCAAAGACGGCAAAGTTGTGGCGCTCGAGACGCTGAAGACAAAATGGGTTTTCGATCAGAACAAGCGCTTCAATCCTGCATTCTACGAAGGCAGTGAAACACAACTGGAATGCGACACCATAATTATGGCCGTCGGCCAGGCGCCGAATCTGGACTTTCTCAAACCGGAAGACGGCGTGGAGCTTTCTCCGCGCGGGCTGATTGCGGTGAATCCGCAAACGCTGATGACCTCGGCGAGCGGAATTTTCGGCGGAGGCGACTGCGTTTTTGGCCCGCGCCTGATCATCGATAGCGTCGCTGATGGCAAGCGCGCCGCGGTCGGTATTGATGAGTTCCTGCGCGGTCGCAAGCATCCCGAACCCATTGTCGAAGTCGAGGTCTTCAAGCGCTACAGCATGCCGCTGGATTTGTTGGACCTGACTCGCCCACCTATACCAATGCTGCCGCTGGAGCGCCGCACTGGAGTGACCGAAGTCGAAGTCGGCTACGACGCTCAGTCTGCGATGGAAGAAGCCCAGCGCTGCCTGCACTGTTGGGTAAACACGGTCTTCGAAGGTATTCCCGAAGATGGCAGCATGTGCATCCTATGCGGCGGTTGCGTGGATGTGTGCCCGGAAAACTGCCTGTCGCTGGTTTCACTCGATCGCATCCAGTTCGAGCCGGAAACCGTGCAGCAGATCCGAGAGCATCAGGAATTGTTTGGCGTGGAACTCGACGAAGTTGCGGCCGACGAACTCGGTATCGTGACCGGTTCCGCCATGCTGAAAGACGAAACTCGATGTATTCGCTGCGGGCTCTGCGCCGCGCGCTGTCCCGTCGGCACCATCACTATGGAGTCATACAATCTGGCTTCCGCCGAGGCGACAGGATTGATTTCGATTGAAGCTATTGATGGGCCACTCAGACCCAAATCGCCAGTTATGGCAGGAGGTCCGAGGTAGCCAAATGTCCGAAGAGAAAAAAGTCACGCCAGCGGAACCAGGCAACGATGTCAACCGCCGCGCCTTTTTCGTAAAGCTGGGACTGGGATCGCTCAGTATCGCCGCTGTCGGCACGGCGGCATTTTCATACCAGTTTCTCTCGCCGAACGTTTTGTACGAGCCGTCTCCCATCGTCAATGCAGGCAAGCCGGAAAATTATGCAGTGGATTCCGTGACGATTGACGTGAATGCAGGAATTTATCTCATCCATGCCCAGGAAGGTTTTTTTGTGCTGAGTGCCGTCTGTACCCACCTCGGCTGCCTGACCGCATGGAAACCTGAGTTGGGCATCATCGCTTGCCCTTGCCATGGCAGCAAGTTCACGCGCTACGGGGTCAAGATTGAAGGCCCGGCTCCCAGGCCGCTGCCCTGGTTGCAGACCTGGATCAGCGACGAGGGCGATCTGATGGTGGACCGCTCCATCACAATTCGTCCTATGCAGTTTGTGAGGGTGTGAGCTTGGCGAAAACAATCACGAACTATTTCGATGAGTTACGTGCGACGCGGGCTTGGCGTTCGGTGTTCCGGAGTGGGACCGGATCCAGTACGCTGCATCGAGCGCTCGCCATACAGCAGAACGTGTTCCTGCACCTTTTTTCCACCAAGGTGCGGACCCGAATGCTCAGCTTCAGCACGACTTGGTATCTGGGCACTCTGACCTTCGGAACGTTTCTTATATTAGTAGCTACCGGCATTCCCCTGATGTTTTATTACCATCCCTCGGTGCCGCAGGCCTATGCGGATACGAAGGATCTGCAATTTGTAGTTTCTTCCGGATTATTTCTGCGCAACCTGCACCGCTGGTCCGCTCATGCCATGGTATTTCTTGTGTTCGCGCATATGTTCAAAGTGTTTTACCGCGGTGCCTACCGTCCGCCGCGCGAATTCAATTGGGTCATTGGAGTCATCCTGCTGTTGATTACGCTGCTGCTCAGTTACACGGGCTACTTACTGCCTTGGGATCAGTTGGCATTTTGGGCGATCACGGTGGGTTCTAATATCGCATCTGCTGTGCCGGGGATGGGCAACAAGGTTCACTTCCTCATGCTGGGCGGCAATGTGGTGAACGCCAACGCTTTGCTGCGCTTTTACGTGCTGCACTGCATGATTCTGCCCCTGGTTGCGATACTTTTTGTCGCCGTGCATTTCTGGCGCATTCGCAAAGATGGCGGCCTTTACGCCCGCCCAAGCGAGCCAGCAACGGTCGCGGCTGAACCAGTGCCCGCCGCCGCGAAGGGGTCCCAATTCCAGGGGGTCAAATCCCAATGACCGACCCGATCAGCAATAAGACGACCGATACGAAAGATTTCATCGCCGGCATGGACTCGAATGCCCGCAAGTCGCCGACGCGCGTGGTCTTCGTCACCAGGCGAACCTCGGCGCAGGTCAAGGTTACGGACGAAGATCAGGTGCAGACGTATCCGGAAGTCCTCTTCCGCGCGACCGTCGCCATCGAAGTGCTTACGATCGCGTTAGTGGGTGTGGCGCTTCGGTTCAACGCACCCCTTGAGGGCATCGCCGATCCTTCGCATACGCCGAACCCCGCCAAGGCGCCCTGGTACTTCCTCGGATTGCAGGAGATGTTGCACTACTTCCCTCCGGTGGTCGCGGGTGTGTTGGTTCCAACTCTGGTTGTGATCGCGCTGATTGTGATTCCGTATTTCAACATCAACATCGAGGCTGAGGGTTTGTTTCTGAAGGATCGCAAACGTCGTCTGCTTATTTTTTATTTAGCGGCGGCTGCGCTTTCTCTGTTCCTGTTGCTGTTTGATGTGTATGTGGCGCTGGTGCCGACCCTCATCGTCGTCGGGTTCATGGTGTTGGCGGCGCAAAGTTCTCCGCAGTCCGCTTCGGCCTTCCGGCGTGGTCTGGCGGCGAAACCGCTTTCCTTCTGGATCATGACCTGGTTTCTATTCGAACTAACGGTGCTCACGGCGGTTGGTACTTTCTTTCGCGGCCCAGGTTGGTCCTGGGTGTTGCCCTGGAGGAGCTAATTGCGATCATCATTGCGATCGTCTTTGCAGACAATGAAGGACGCGTTATCTTCCCTGTGGCAGACGTTGTTCGGACACCCGGTGCGCGCTTTTGGCGTGGTCAGCCTCTTGTTATTGATTTCGCTGGCTATCGCACCTGCGAAGAATCACTTCAGTGAATGGCGTCACTACCAGAAACAGTATCTAGCGCTGATTCGGAGCCGGGGAGACGCCGTCACGCTGCAGCGCCACTTCCACGATGGGATCCAGCAGATCTGGCTTCCGCAGCTTGGAGTAGTAGACCGCTGCACCACCTGCCACGTGGGATTGAAAGAAGCCAGTCTAGCCGATGTCAGCACACAGCCGTTCCGCCAGCATCCGGTAATTCCTCACACGCTTGACCAGTTCGGCTGCGTGATGTGTCACCGTGGGCAAGGCCCCGCGACCACGGTCGAGGAAGCCCATCGCAGCACGCTGGCGTGGGAGCAGCCGATTTTGCCCGCAAGGTATGTCCAATCTTCCTGCGGGCAGTGCCATCGCGCTCCTCTAACCGGCACACCGCAACTGAACTTGGGACGCAATCTGCTGGGGCGATATGGCTGCGTGCATTGTCACACCATCAAACTACCCGACGGCAGCGCGATCAAGCCGACCGATGATCCGCCTTCGCTTGAGCACATCGCCGACAAGACCACACGGGAATGGATTTATGCGTGGTTGAAGGACCCTCAGGCCTACGCCGTTACCGCAACGATGCCGAATTTCAAGTTGAGCGAGCCGGACGCGCGCGATATTTCGGCTTTCCTGATCGCCAACAGCACACCACTCGCGGGAGACACGGCGCCAGTCGCCCCTGGCACCAAAGACGAGAAGGCGCCTGATCCGACCGCTGGCGCTAGCTTATACGGAGAGTCATTCTGCGCCTCGTGCCATGCCGTGCAGAACGCCGCTGGGAATGTGGTGGGCGGTGATATCGGTCCGGAACTGACCCGGGTCGGAAATAAGGTGAAGCCGGAATGGTTGCGAGCATGGTTGCGCAACCCGCGTGTCTACGATTCGGGAACGGCGATGCCGCACTACCGTTTCACGGACCCGCAAGTTTCCCTGCTCACCGCCTTCCTCGGAAACAAGACTGATTCCGATCTGCTGGCCAACGTGCATCTCGACGCCGCTACGCCGGAGCAGATTGCGCATGGCAAGCTTCTGGTCACCGAGTACGGCTGCGCGTCTTGCCACGAAATCGGCGGCATCAAGAAGCCGGATAACTTCGCTCCGGAATTGACCCGCATCGGGAGCAAGCCGCTCACGCAGATTATTTTCCTGCCCGGGATGACGCATGCTATACCGGATTACATTGCGGCCAAGATCCGGCAACCACGTTCGTTTGGATCGGCCCTGAAGATGCCGCAGTTCAGCCTCGCACCCGCGCAGATTGATGCGTTGACGACCGCACTGCTTTCGCTCGCGGACCGGGCACATGACTTGCCCCTGGCGTTGACCGTGCCGGCGAAACCGCCTTCGAATTACCAGCCCGCGGGCAAGGCCGGACAGCTCATGGCAGACCTGGCTTGCTTCAGCTGCCACGCGATTAACGGTCGCGGCGGCGACATGGCTCCCGACTTGACCTGGGAAGGCAGTTCGGTGCAGCGGCCGTGGTTGCAGGCGTTCTTGAAGAACCCCGGCACACTGCGCCCGGCGCTGATCCGCCGCATGCCGAAGTTCAATCTTTCGGATGACGACGCGAAGGAACTCACCGACTACATCATGACCGTTTATCAGACTCCGGCATTCGATCGCGACTCGATGCCGGCCAGCGGTTATCCGCCTGCTCAAGTGGAGCAGGGGAAACAACTTTTCTATTCTAAGTATGCCTGCCAGTCTTGCCACATCGTTGATACCAAGGTGGACAAAGGCTACATCGGACCAACGCTCACGCAAGTAGGCTCGCGACTGAATGCGGTGTGGGTTTACCACTGGCTGAAAGACCCGCAGACTATGCGGCCCGGCACCATCGAACCGAACCGCAATATGAACGACGAAGATGCCCGCGCTCTGACCGCATTTCTGATGACGCAAAAGGGCTCCAGCAAGAAGGAGACGAAGAAATGAAACGACAGTGGCGGACATTCTTCGCGGTCTCCCTCACGCTCGTAATCGGAGGATGCACAGGCAATCCGGGACCAGCCCCTGCTCTGAAGCCCGCGGGGTTCGGAGCCGCACTGGTAGAGTCGAGTGGCGGCAAGCAGATCGGCGCGACCGGTACGGTGCTCGCTCAACCGCTGGTCGTGCAGGTCAACGATGAACAGGGAACAGCCGTCACCGGAGCACTGGTCGAGTTCGTTGGGCCTGCGGGCGTCAGCTTCGATCCTCCGAGTGGCCTGACCGATTCCAGCGGACAGCTCAGCACGAACGTTGCTCTGGGCAGCATGGCAGGCCGCTATCAACTCACCGCGCGCACCTCGACGAAAGCGCAGAAGTCCGTCGAACTGAAGATCGAAGAGATTGCGCTTGGATATCAGCAGCAGGTCGGATTTCAGCTCGATAACAAGTATTGCGCGCGCTGCCACAACCCGGAGTCTTCGGCGGAGCGGGTGTCCAATTACGACAATCTTGAGGTCAAGCCGCACCCGTTTACTGAAGGCGACACACTGAACAAAATGACCGATGCCGAACTGACCGCCATCATCAGCCACGGCGGCCCCGCGCTCAACAAGTCGGCATTGATGCCCCCCTACGGCTATACTCTGAGCAAGACAGAGATCGAGGCGCTGATTTCGTACATCCGCCTGATCTCCGATCCCCCCTATCATGCTTCCGGAACGGTCTATGCACAAAAGTAGGGCTGGTCGTTTCGGCCCGGTTCTGTTGGTCTCCAGTCTGATCGCTCCTGGTCTGATCGTCTTCAGTCTGATCGTCTTCAGTCTGATCCTTGCCAGCGCCTCGCTTGCTCAAGTTGTATCGCCGGCGGAAATCAAAGATCCGGCATTGCGCACTCTGCAGCAGCAATACATCGACGACCTGGGCCGGGTGGGCGAGGACATTCTGTCCAACCATTTCGACTATCCCTTTTACCTCAGCCGTAAACTCGATCTGGATCAGGCGCAGCAACAGATCGCGGATCAGTCCTCCATTCGCTTCGACAGCTATAAGGGGAAGACGGTGCTCGCGATCACGGGTAACTACTATGCCGCGTACTCCGCGCAGAAGATCAGTCCCGGACAGCGGGCGCGGAGTACCTTTCTCAATGTGGTTATGCCGATTCTGAAAGCCGCAGTGCCGCGCTTTCAGAACAACGAGCATGTGCAAGGGTATGCGATCGAGATTTCGCATCACATCATGGGAAAGGTGATGGGAGTCTCCATGGAGCGCCCGGAAAACCTGATGGTGTTTCTGCCGCGGAGCGGCGCTCTCAAGCTGGTTGGCTCCAAGGATGAGAGCGCACAGCAGGCGGCGCTGCTGCAGGGAGAGGTGTTTCTCAATGCGCAACCCATCTCAATTTGGCTCAACGATAAAGTGCTCCCGCCGGCTGCCAACGATCTCCCGGATGATACTTCCGCCAGCACCGCTTCTGGCCCGGCGCAAACGGGAGCGGAAGTCACCGCGACGCCTTCGCCGTTGAAGCCGAAAGAACCACCGCCGTCCCCGCCGCGCGACACTTCGACACAGGCGTTGGCCGCAGTGCAGCTCTCAAACCAGCCCATAGTCGATCAGATCGTAAAAGAACTGGAGCCACAAGCACAGTTTGTTTCCTACGCGCCGCCGAAATTCGTGGCCTTCCGGCAGGGAATCTATCTGGAGCTGTCACTAAATTCCAATCTACCGGCGTCGGCCGCGGGATCGCGGTACAAACTGGCCGCTACGGCGTTCGATGAACACATTGCTCACCTCATACGTCCGCTGCTGGGTTATTTCAAAGATGAGAAGGAGTTTGACGGGATCGGCTTCAGCACAAGCATCCACCTCGCTGGCAAGTCAGCCGTCAGCGCATCCGAAGCCGCGGAATTCTTCTTTCCGCTTTCATCTCTGCGCTGCTACGAGAAGTACGATTGCACTGGCCAGCAACTCTTGGATGCGGGAACGGTGCTAATCAACGGCGAACGCGTGGCCCTCGATCTGCAAATCGCCGAGGGAGGCTCCAACCACTGAACTGCTTTAGCTCAAATGGGGATAGATGGACCATGCGAGACAGTTGCAATTTAAGATGCTAATTCCGGTTGATTGATTCTGGAGGACTCCATGTCGCCACGCACAATTTTCCTGGGCAGGCTAATCGGGCTTTTCTGCATTCTCTTTTCGCTCTCCATGTTCGCACACAAGCAAGCGACGATCGAGGCGGTGACGTCGCTCCTTCAAAACGCCCCGCTGATGTTCATCATCGGTCTGATAGGGCTGGTCACTGGGCTCGCCATGGTTCTCAGCCACAATGTCTGGTCCGGCGGCGCGCTGCCGGTCATCGTCACCCTCTTTGGCTGGTCGACGCTGATCAAATGCCTGCTTGTTTTGTTCCTGTCGCCGGAGGCGGAGTCCAGGCTCTTCCTCGCGGGCCTTCATTACGAGCAGCTCTTTTATTTCTACGCTGCCTTTGCAACTCTTCTCGGCATCTATATGGTCTACGCGGCGAGCAGGTCACAAGCGCGCCAGGCAACGTAGGCCCGGAATCTTGTATCCAGGGCGGCAGAAGCCTACGATGTACGAGCTGTGGATCCCATCGGAAACTTCGGCCCAAACCTGCGGTTACGCTGAATAAACGGGATTAAACGAGGACGCCGCCTGGCTGGCGGGCCACTTCGAACAGGGTGCGCGCCATCAAGTACCTGCAGCTGGCGGCGGATACCGCGGCGGTTTGAACCTCGGCAAGCCGCCGGTCAACCCAAGCCTGCGAGCGCTGTCGCTCTGCAGAGAGAAAATCAAGGAGAATTCAGATGAACACAATCACGACAAACGGGACGACACTTTTCTACAAAGATTGGGGCAAGGGACAGCCAGTAGTGTTCTCGCATGGATGGCCCTTGAACGCAGACGCTTGGGATGCACAGATGCTGTTCCTGGGGCAGGAGGGTTATCGGGTCATTGCTCACGACCGCCGCGGCCACGGACGTTCGAGCCAGACATGGAACGGCAACAACATGGATACATATGCTGATGATCTTGGCGCGCTGCTCGACCATCTGCATCTGAAGAACGTAACTCTGGTGGGCCATTCCACCGGAGGCGGTGAAATTGTGCGTTACATGGGACGACACGGCACCAAGCGAGTAGCGAAGGCCGTGCTGATCGGTGCGGTCCCGCCGCTCATGCTGAAAACGGAAAAAAATCCTGGCGGCCTTCCATTGTCTGCGTTCGACGAAATTCGTGCTGGCGTCGTTGCGGATCGCTCGCAATTCTTCAAGGACCTTAGTATCCCCTTCTATGGATACAACAAGCCAGACGCAAAGGTTTCGCAAGGTGTTCGGGACGCATTCTGGCTACAGGGAATGCAGGTGTCTATCGTCGGAGCTTATGACTGCATCAAGGCGTTCTCTGAAACCGACTTCACTGAGGATCTGAAGAAGATTGATGTGCCAACCTTGATCCTGCATGGTGATGCGGACCAAATCGTGCCGATCCAAGACTCGGCGCTGCTGTCTTCGAAACTCGTTAAGAACTCGACACTGAAGGTGTATCCGGGTGCGCCGCACGGGATGTGCACAACCCTTGCAGACAAGGTGAATGGTGACCTCCTCGCGTTCCTTAAACAGGCCGCTCGAGCGGCAGCATGACCGTCGGATGGTCCGGCCTTCCGGCTTCGCCGCGAAGGCCGGGCAACTCTGGTCAGAATCAACCGTCGGCAAGGCGCGCCCCTAAGTCTGTCCCCAGATGGCGTTTTTGATTACGTTATAGTGAGAGACGGTTTTCTGCCTCGGAGGGTGAGTGATGACCGCGACAACTAAGTCCTGCGTTAAGAGCAGTTCAAAAATCGGAAAGGAACTTGCTTATGCTGGAGATTCGGACCAAGGACCTGCAACCTGACATTGTTGTCCTGGAAGTAACGGGAAGAATCACGATCGGCAGGGATTGCAAGCAACTGGAATGGGCCGTCGAGAGCCTCGTGGGTGAAGGGCGAAAGAAAGTTATCTTTGACCTGACCGGCGTGACCCACATCGATAGCACAGGGATTGGGATCATCGTGATGTCTGCCGGCCACCTGAAGAAGGCGGGAGGCGAGTTGCGAGCAGCGGGCGCCACCGAGCATGTGGAACAAGTATTGAAGATGACGAAAGTAGATCAGATTGTCGGACTCCACCCCACGACCGTGGCAGCGGCGGCATGTTTCTGACGTGAATATCCACTTGATCGTATAACGCGCACCGGAAACTGCCCCACTGCCCGTTTCTGGGTGTGAGGACGATCGCGGCCCCTTTCAGGTTCGGGAAAGACGAAACGGAGCACTGAGCAAGCGCGCGGGGAGCATCACTGCGGCCCAGACCAGGGCGAGTGCGCCGTGGACGGCGATCCCAAGCAGTCGGAAGGGCAGCAACAGCAACCACACGAACGGATAGAATATCAGCGCCAGCAGTGCCACGGGCCAGCACAGCACGAAAAGAAAGCACCAGAGCAGGAAGGCGATCATGAGTACACCTCTTCTTGAATATGATACGCAAGCAGAGGGAAAAAGTTCGAGGGGGATGGGCGGTCTGGGGCGTGAGGTTGTGAAGCGCTGATTGCCGGGGCCTCTCCCGGTTGGACCGAGCTGCGCTCGGTTGGACGGCCGGGGGCGGCCGTCGCTACGTGAGCTTGTCAGGGTTCGGGCGCGGCCAGGTATTTCTGCAGAAATTGCAGGCTCCTTAGACCTGCGTCGCGCCAGATCTCGGACTCGAATCCGTGGCCGGCTCCGGGATAGATTTTGATTTCGTACGGGATTCCCTTCTTCTCCAGCAACCTTTGTAGCTGGTAGGCTTCCTCGACCGGGACAGTCGGATCGGCCTCGCCGTGCAGGATGAGCACGGGGCAGAGGCGTCTCATGAAGAGGTTCATTTCTTTGGGCATGCCTCCAAAGAACTCGACGACGGCTTTCACGCGATGGTCGATGGCGGAGTTGGCGAGCGAAAGGTAGGCTCCCAGCGAAAAGCCCAGGAGAGCAATGCGCTTGCCATCGACTTGCGGCTGCGTTTCGACAAAACTGATTGCGTCCCAGAGAGTTTTCATCCACAGCGGAAAATTACGCAAGATCGTCTGCTTGTCGGCGGATTCGGTGCCGGTGCGGTCAAAGTAGTGAAGTAGGTACACAGCGAACCCCTGAGCCGCGAGCGTGCTGGCGTAGAGATTCATGCCGGACACGCTGCCTCCAGCGCCGTAGAGCGCGATGACGGCAGGAATAGGGTCATCAGGCATCTCTGGCAAGTAGGCATCGAGGCGGATGGGTTTGCCGCCGCTCTGGAAGATGAGTTCGGATTGGGAGATGGTTGGCATCGAGGAGAGCTGCCGGGCTTCGCCCGGCTGGACGGCCGAGGGCGGCCGTCCCCACGTGAGCATCTTAGATGGCGGCGCTCGCTCCCTCGGCTGAGAGTTTCCGTAGAGACTCCGTGTAGGGGGCGCGGGCTATGCCTCGTTCGGTGATGATAGCCGCTACGTATTTTGCCGGCGTTACATCGAAGGCTGGGTTCTCGACCTGGACTCCGTCGGGCGCCATCTGCTTGCCGGCAATGTGCGTGACTTCTCTTGCGTTGCGCTGCTCGATGGGAATTTTGCTGCCGTTGGGCGTGGCGAGATCGACAGTTGAAATCGGCGCCGCGACGTAGAACGGGATGCCGTGCTCTTTGGCGAGGACGGCGACGGTGTAGGTGCCGATTTTATTGGCCACGTCTCCGTTGGCGGCGATGCGGTCGGCGCCGACGATGATGGCTCCAATTTTGCCTTGCTGCATCATGGCTCCCGCCATGTTGTCGGAGATGACGGTGGTGGGGATGCCGTCTTTCATCAGTTCCCAGGCAGTTAGGCGCGAGCCTTGCAGAAAGGGACGCGTCTCGTCGGCGTAGACGTGAATCTTTTTGCCTTGTTCGACAGCAGCGCGGATGACGCCGAGCGCCGTGCCATAGCCGGCGGTGGCGAGCGCTCCGGCATTGCAGTGGGTTAGCACGCCTCCGCTCGATGGCATGAGCGTGGCGCCGTGGCGTCCCATGGCTTGGTTGGCGGCGATGTCTTCGGCGTGCATGCGCTGGGCTTCTTCGATCAATGCCTGCTGGATTTGCGCGATGGGGCGAATGCGGAGGATTTCAAATTTCTCCGTCATGCGGCGAATCGCCCAGTAGAGGTTGACGGCGGTGGGGCGCGTCTGGCGGATGATTTCGCAGATCTGGTCGAAATCTTTTTTGAGATCCGCGACATTCTCGGCTTTGGAATTCTTCACGCCGAGCGCAATGCCCATGGCAGCGGCGACGCCAATAGCGGGCGCTCCGCGGACAACCATGTTGCGGATCGCGTCGGCGACCTGCTGGTGCGTGGTACAGGTTACATACACCTCTTCGGTGGGCAGCTTCGTCTGATCGATGAAGACTACGCCGCGGGAGGTCCATTCGAGGGTTTGGATCATGGGTCAGTCGTTAGTCGTTGGTTCTTGGCTCCGGCGTCCCCGTCGTTCACGCGGGCGCGCAGGATAAGTAATGCCGAGTTTGTTGGCGATTAACTCGAAGCCTTCATCGTTTTTGAAACGGTCAATCCCTCGCTGCTTGAGACTAAGCTTTCTCCATTTACTTCTTTTGTTTCGATGCTGTTCGACCCAGACCGCTGGAAGGGTGTAGAACTCAGGCTCCCGCTTTACCCCAGTCTGGCGGTAGAAATACCCTACGTTCAAGAATACGGCGATGACGAAGTCAAAAGCGCCACGGCTTCTTCTGGGAACAATAACACTGCGGTCGCAATCGATCTGATAACGGCTCTTGACTTGCACTCGGACGGCTTGCACTTTTTTCCTGGGGTCAGGATGAATACAGATCAGATCGTATCCCTCGTTTTTTCGGGGAGCTTGGTAGACCAAAATGTTGCGACGCATCAAGTAGCCCTGAACCAGAGACTCCGCCCCGTGTTCTAGCACGGGAAACCTAAGAGGCAACGATTTCTTCTGGTTGGACATTTTCTCATACACCTCTTGTGAAGCTCTTCATCGCTAACTACTCCTTGGTCGCTAAGTGCTCTTTCCTCACATCGGTTGCGGTGAAGATTGAGATGAATTTCGCGGGCGCGGCGGCTTTTTCCACGTTGGGACGGCCCTTCGCATCTTCGCGTTCGACCAGGCACATCGCGCCTACGACTTTGAAACCGAATTCTCGCGCCGCTTCGATGGCTTGCACGGTGGAAGATCCGGTGGTGCAAACGTCGTCCACGATCACCACGCGCGCGCCTTTTTCGCGGAAGCCTTCGATGCGCTGGCCCATGCCATGCTTCTTCTCGGCTTTGCGCACGAGAAAGCCGTGGAGAGTTCCGCTAGTGACAGCGACGGCCACGACGATGGGGTCGGCGCCCATGGTGAGTCCGCCAATGGCGTCGGCGTGCCAGCCTTGGCCGCGCATTTCATCGAGGAAAACTTGGCCGACTAATTGCGCGCCGCGAGCGTCGAGCGTAGTGGTACGGCAGTCGATGTAATAGTCGCTGGTGCCGCCGGAGGACAACTGAAACTCGCCCAGGCGAAATGATTTGCGGGCCAGCAATTTCAAGAGCTCTTGTCGTGCAGTTGACATGAATTTCTACGATAGCAGAAAAGCAGTTGTCAGTATCCAGTACCCAGTTGCCAGTAAGGCAAACAAGACGACAGCTTGCAACTGGGTACTGGTTACTGAGTACTGGCTACTAGCTGTTGAGTTTCTCCAGATGCCGGAATCCGTCAGTGGCGACGAACATCGCTACAGTGATGGTTCCGTTGTAGGCCATGTGGATGAGGACGCTGGCGGCGACGGAATTTTGTTTGGCTCGCACCATTGTCAGGATGATGCCGACCAGGAAAATCACGAGCACCGGTCCCCACGCGAACCCCAGTTGCGCTTCGTGCAGCAGCGCGAAGCCTAGCGCGGTCAGGAAGACAGCAACCGGCAAACCCAGGCTGCGGGCGAGCACGGGATAAAGGAAGCCGCGGAAAAAAAGCTCTTCTACCAGGGGCGCGAGAGTGACGCTGAGAATACCGAGCGCCCAGGCTTCGGCGGGCGTGCGGAAAAAGCTGTCGATCGGCAGCTCTTTCGGCATCGGCAACAGATGGGCCAGACCTTGCAATGCAAGCGAAAGCGCGACGCCAGCCAACACGTAAACGGCAACATTGGAAGGCCAGTTCCAGTGGATGGCGGCGAGAAAATCGGGGCGACGGCGCTCGCGCGTAACCAGAATATACATGTAGGCGAGGATGAGAAGGTACGCCACGGCTTGTCCGGCTACGACGACTAGCGGCATACGCACAATTCTGCCGAAGGGCATGTGCGGGTAAAACCACCAGCGGGCTATGAGCGGCGCGACAAGCAAAGATAGGACAAGAACCGCAACGAAAGTGAGGAATGCAAGACGGAGGACATCCCAGCCGTTCCACGCGGGATCAGGCGGCGGGACGGGGACGAGTTCGGCGGGTTGGCCGTCACTAGCGGCTAGAGAGAATCCAGAATTACCATGCGCACCGGCATCTGCCGAGCTGCGCTCGGCTTGGACGGGCGAGGGCGCCCGTCCCCACACGGGCGCGGCATCCGCAGGCTTCGGCGTTGCCGTCGGACTCTCGGGGAGATCGTCAGGCGAAAAGTTCACACGAGTTCCCCTGTGCCAGTCGGCGCGAGCACGCTTCTTGCCGATCCATTTTTTGCCGATCCATTTCTTTCCGACCCATTTTTTGCTGACCCGTTGAAATACGCGGTTAGCGCCTGGCCAGTGTAGGATTTCTTCACGCGCGCGACTTGTTCAGGTGTGCCCTGGGCCACGATGCGGCCGCCTTCTTCTCCGCCTTCGGGGCCCAGATCGAGAATCCAGTCCGCGTTGCGGATGACGTCCAGGTGGTGTTCGATGATGATGACCGTGTTTCCGAGATCGGTGAGACGGTGCAGGACGTCGAGCAACTTGCGCACATCGTCGAAGTGCAGTCCGGTGGTCGGCTCATCCAGCAGATAAAGGGTCTTTCCGGTCTGGCGCTTGCCGAGTTCGCGGGCGAGTTTGATGCGCTGGGCTTCGCCGCCGGAAAGGGTGACGGCAGATTGACCAAGGTGAATGTATCCGAGGCCAACGTCAACCAGGGTTTGCAGCTTTTGCTTGACCTGCGGAATGTTTTCCAGAATCTGGAGCACGTCCGATACAGGCATTTCGAGCAGGTCGGCGATGGAATAACCGTTGTAATGAACCGACAAAGTTTCGTGGTTGTAGCGGCGTCCGCCGCAGAGTTCGCACTGCACGTAAACGTCGGGCAGGAAGTTCATTTCGATGCGGCGCTGGCCTCCGCCCTGGCACGCCTCGCAGCGTCCGCCCGAAACGTTGAAGGAGAAGCGTCCGGCTTTGTATCCGCGCTCGCGCGATTCTGGCAGCATGGCGTAGAGGTCGCGAACCGCCGCGAAGATGCCGGTGTAAGTCGCGGGATTCGAGCGCGGAGTGCGGCCGATGGGAGACTGGTCGATACGAATGACCTTGTCGATCAGTTCAGCGCCGGTGACGGCTTTGTGCGTGCCGGGTTCCTCGCGGGAACGATAGAGTTGCTTGGCGAGCGCGCGGTAGAGAATGTCGTTGACCAGAGTCGATTTGCCGGAGCCGGACACGCCGGTCACAACCGTCATCACGCCGAGCGGAAAAACGACGTCGAGATTCTTGAGGTTGTTCGCGCGCGCGCCGAGGACGGCGATGGCTTTCCCGTTCGGGCTGCGGCGCTGGGGAAGCATGGCGATCTGCTGGCGTCCGGCGATGTAGGCGCCGGTGAGGGAAGCGGGCGAGTTCATGATTTCGGCGGGGGTTCCGGCGGCGACCAACTCGCCGCCATGACGGCCGGCGCCGGGGCCGAGATCGATGACATAGTCGGCGCGCCGGATGGTTTCTTCATCGTGCTCGACGACTAGGACGGTGTTGCCGAGGTCGCGCAAGTTTTCGAGCGCGGCGAGAAGACGCCCGTTGTCGCGGTGGTGCAGGCCAATGGAAGGTTCGTCGAGTACGTAGAGGACGCCGCGCAGCTTGGATCCGATCTGGGTGGCGAGGCGGATGCGCTGGCCTTCTCCGCCGGAGAGTGTGGCAGCCGAGCGGCCGAGCGACAGGTAGCCGAGTCCAACGTCGTGCAGGAATTGCAGGCGTTCGATGATTTCGTGGGTGATGCGTCCGGCGATGGTCAGTTCTCTGCCGGTCAGTTTGATCGTGCGCGCGGCTTCTAGAGCGCGCGTAATCGGGAGCCCGGTGAAATCGGCAATGGACATGCCGTTCACTTTCACTGCCAGGCTTTCCGGACGCAGACGCTTGCCGTGGCACACCGAACATTCGGTGGCCGACATGAAATCGAGCAGATAATCGCGATAGGTGTCGGAGGTGGAGGCTTCGAGATTCTGCTTGAGGTGGCCGAGAATCCCGAGAAAGCCAGTCTTGCCTCCGCGCTGCGGCTCGCCGTAGAGCAGGAGGTTCTGAATCTTGTCGGGAAATTTCTCGAAGGGCGTCGTCAAGTCGAGGCCGTAGGCTTGGGCAACCAACTGCAGGCCATGAATCAGGTTCTGCGACGACGAACCGGGGCCCAAGCCGCCATCGAGCAGCGGCTTCGACCAATCGACAATCACTTTGCCAGGATCTAAGTCATAGCGGCTTCCGAGTCCGTGGCACTCGGGACAGGCGCCATAGGAACTGTTGAACGAGAACGACCGCGGCTCAAGTTGCGGAACGCTGATGCCGCAGTCGGGGCAGGCGAGGCGCGCAGAATAAAGCGTTTCATCTCCGTTCACGACAGCGACCAGCACGAGACCGCCTCCGAGTTTCATGGCCAGTCCGACCGAGAGTTCTAAGCGGTGTTCGATTCCGGGCTTGACCAGCAGGCGATCCACGACGACTTCGATGGTGTGGTTCTTGCGCTTGTCGAGAGAGAGGTCGTCTTCAAGGTTCACCAGTTCGCCATCCACGCGGGCGCGGGAGAAACCGTGCTGGGCAAGTTTCTCCATTTCTTTTTTGAATTCGCCTTTGCGGCCGCGAACGATGGGCGCCATGATCATGACGCGGTCATCGGGTGTGAGCGCCATGACGCGCTGCACGATCTGCTCGGCAGACTGGCGGGTGATGGGCTTGCCGCAATTCGGGCAGTGGGGCACACCGATCGAAGAATAGAGCAGGCGCAGGTAATCGTAGATTTCGGTGATGGTGCCGACGGTCGAGCGCGGACTGCGGCTGGTGGTTTTCTGCTCGATGGAAATTGCCGGGCTGAGGCCGTCGATCGAGTCGACGTCAGGGCGCTCCATCTGGTCGAGAAACTGGCGGGCATAGGCGGAAAGCGTTTCGACGTACCGCCGCTGGCCTTCGGCGTAAATCGTATCGAAAGCGAGCGAGGATTTGCCGGAGCCGCTCAGGCCCGTTATGACCGTCAAAGTATTGCGAGGAATCTCGACGTCGATATTCTTCAGGTTGTGCTGGCGCGCGCCGCGCACCGAAATCCGGGTGATGGCCATTTAACACAAAGCTATATGGACTTCCGTAACGTGGACGGTGCCCAAGAAATGTTGGAGAGTGGAGATACGCAGTCCGATTCCCGTATCTTAGTTGTTAACAACGGCAGGGGTCAAATGCGGATAGAGTAAATTATTTGCAGCCGCACGATTCACAGGGTGGCTGCCAGCAAGGGCCGGTAACGTGAGCGCGATTTTCGTAGCTTTCTTAATCAGCAGCACCGCAATCTTGAGTGTGATTCTGGGTGTATTCGGCGCCTATTGCGCGATTAGCGTTGTCTTGGCGGCTGTCAACTCCTCTCGACCGTCCAACGTCCTTGCGGCGTTGGTACCCCATCAAAGCCACGTAAGCGGCGACTAAGCGCGCCCGCACGCAATCTTTCCGTTGAGTCGTATGGAATAGTCCTTCCCCTGGACGCCCAGAAATACGTGGCTACTGCTGGGGCGGCTGCGGGGGAGGGATGACGGCGCCCGGCTGCTGTTGTCTTTGTCTTTGTAGCATGTCCAGAATCTGCTCGGGGGTCTTCGGCCCCGCGTTGGGCTGGTTTGGATCCGCTTGTTGCTGCTGGTTCTGGGCATTTGCGTCGGGCTGTGCGGGCTGGGCCTGATCTTCGGCGGCGCTATCGTCATCATCTTTGCTATCGTCGGCTTCGGCATTCGCCGGTTGTCCGTTCCCCGGCTGCGGGGCGATGAGCTGCTGGTTAGACGGCTGAGGCTGGGGAACGCGGTTCGGAGGCGTCGCCCCCGGATTGCTCACGTTCGCGGCGGTCTGGGTCGCTCCCGACGACGATGGATTTGCCGTAAGGATTACGCTCGTAATAGCCGCGGGATCCGAGCTTGAACCCAGCATCACGTAATTGAACGAGGAGCCGTTGAGCAGTCCCACCAGAACATCCCGTGGCGTCCCGGGGCCGAGGTGCGTGACCACTCGCTCGTTTGCGCCGGCTGAGCCCGGAGGAATTTCGATCGAAGCACCCGTGAGCTTGCGCACGTCCCGCAGGATTTCGCCTAGAGTCGAATTTTGAGCCGAGATCGTCAGCAACCCGCCTTGATAGCTGACGTTCGCTGGCGTTGGCGGAATCTGGTCCATCGGCAACTGACTCAGCGGACCGCTCGGTAGCGGCGGGAGCACCGACGGCGCGGGCAGGACTTGCTTCTGGGACTTATGGGACTTGTGGTGCGGGGTGGTCGGCGCGGGAGCCTGGGCAGCAGTCTGAGCAAGAAGGGTCTGCGCAAGCAGGACTGAAGCTGCCAGCAAGATCCCCAAAGCCATCCATCTGCGTGTGCGCGGCATTAGAATTTCCCCGTTCCGCGAGCGGCTAAGGGTTCCGCAGCCACTGCGTCCTGCCCGGATTTTACCACCGCTCTTAGAACGCTGGAGGGCCTTATTTTTTGTGTATTGATTACGAACGAGCCATTGCAGGTACAGCCTTCGCAAGTATTTAGACTACCCTGGGTTCTGACAGCGCGTAAAATGCCAGCGGAGGCCTTCGCTTTGGGTATCGCTTCGGGGGTTCGTTCGGAATTCGCGCTCCGCAATCGACGGCGCGGCCGACGATGGCTGTGGCTTCTGCTGCTGGGAGCATCGGTCGGTGCTCCGTCGGTCCGTGCCCAGACCTGCCAGAGCGCTGCGGACATGGATGCCTCCGTGCGAACCGCGCTTGAAACCGCGGCGAAGCGCTATTTCGACATGTCGGCGCAGGGCGATGTGGCTGGCCTTAAGCAGAACTCCATTGCCTCCGTGGCCGCCAGCTTTGGCGGCATCGAAGCGGCGGTCAAAGAGAACCAGGCCGCGTTCGCCGGCGCAAAAGCAACGGTTCGTCCGCCCTTTTTGCTGGCCGCCGATGGCCCAGAACCGCTCGCACGCGCTGAGTTTCTCTGCGGAGTATTTGGGAAGTCGGGCCAGACGAAGGACAGCGCGGTATTTGTCCTGAACAATCTGCCGCCCGGCAAGTACGGAGTAACTATTCTCGACGTAAACGGCGGCCAGGATCCGAGGACGCTGACTTTCGTCCTGCAGCAGGCAGGTGCCGACTGGAAACTGGCAGGTTTTTACGCGAGATCCTCGCAGGCCTCAGGACACGATGCCGCGTGGTTCACGCAGCGCGCTCGCGATTTCAAGGCTAAGGCTCAGAATCACAACGCCTGGTTGTATTACCGCGAGGCGATCGCCCTGTCCGCTCCCGTGGACTTCATGAGCACACTCGTCACCGACAAACTTTACGACGAGACCCAGGCAGCGCAACCCGCCGATGTGCCGACGAACGGAAACACCGTGGATATGAGCGCTGGCGGCAAGATCTATCGTTTGACCGAAATCTTTCTGCTGGCCGTCAGCGGCGATCTTGACGTGGTTGTAAAGTACCAGGCCGCCGACGTATCGAATACCGCGCGCACGTTTCAGGAAAATACGGCCTTGATCAAGGCCCTGGTGGTGAAGTTTCCCGAATTTCGCGGAGCTTTTGCCGGAGTGGTAGCGCGAGCCGTCGAACCCTCCGGCCGCGACTACGGTACGCTCGTGGCGATGAAGGACGTCAAGTAGCCGCCCGGCAGTTGCCTTCCCCGTCCCGCGGGACTAGTATTTTTCAAGTTCATTTCACCGCAACGGACCTCTCTCACTCGATCTCGCTTAAGGAGGATGTATGGGCATTGCAATTTCCCCAATCCAGATTGATTCACGCGTCAGCGACTTCATCGGGAAGCCGCGCAAAATGCTGATCGACGGCAAGTGGGTGAATGCCGCCTCAGGCAAGACTTTCCCGACCTACAACCCGGCCACCGGCGATGTTCTGACGCAGGTAGCGGAAGGCGATCGGCAGGACATTGACGCCGCCGTGAAAGCAGCGCGCAAGGCGTTCGATAGCGGTCCCTGGTCGCGCCTGACTGCGTCCGAGCGTGGAAAGCTGGTGTGGAAACTGGCCGACCTGCTGGAAGAGCACATCGAAGAATTCGCGACACTAGAAACACTGGATAACGGCAAGCCGCTCACCGTGGCGCGCGCCGCCGATGTTCCGCTCGCCGTCGAGATGTTCCGCTACATGGCGGGATGGGCGACCAAGCTCGAGGGCACAACCATTTCGCTTTCGGTGCCGTATACGCCCGGCGTAAACTACCACGCCTATACGCTCCGCGAGCCGGTCGGCGTCGTGGGTCAGATTATCCCGTGGAATTTCCCGCTGCTGATGGCGGCGTGGAAGCTGGCGCCGGCGCTGGCTTCGGGATGCACGGTGGTGTTGAAGCCGGCCGAGCAGACGCCGCTCTCCGCGCTGCGTCTGGGCGAGCTGATTATGGAAGCCGGATTTCCGGATGGCGTGGTCAACATCGTCCCGGGATACGGCGAGACGGCGGGCGCAGCTCTGGCGGCACACGATCAGGTCGATAAAATCGCGTTCACCGGCTCGACGGAAGTGGGCAAGCTGATTGTTCATGCGGCCACCGGAAATCTGAAAAAAGTTTCGCTCGAGCTTGGCGGCAAGTCGCCGAACGTTGTGTTCCAGGATGCGGATCTGGATGTGGCAATCGCCGGTTCCGCGAGTGCCATCTTCTTCAATCACGGACAATGCTGCTGCGCCGGTTCGCGTCTTTTTGTGGAGCGGCCAGTGTTTGATCGCGTGGTGGAAGGTGTGGCGGCGAAGGCCAAGAAGGTCCGGGTTGGATCGGGCATGGAACCGGACACGTCGATGGGACCGCTCGTTTCGGAGGAGCAGTTGCAGCGGGTGTGCAGCTACCTGGAGATTGGCTTGTCGGAAGGCGCGACCGCGCTGGCTGGCGGAAAGAAGCTGGGCGACAAGGGATATTTTGTCGAGCCGACCGTGCTGGTGAATACGAAAGACAACATGCGGGTGGTGCAGGAAGAAATTTTCGGGCCGGTGGTAGTGGCGACTCCATTCGACAATCCGGAAGAACTCATGCCACGCGCCAATGACACGGTGTACGGCTTGGCGGCCGGCATCTGGACGAAGGACATTTCAAAAGCGCACCGGGTAGCGGCCGCGCTGCGCGCCGGAACGGTCTGGATCAATTGCTACAACATCTTCGACGCGGCGCTGCCCTTCGGCGGGTATAAGCAGTCGGGTTGGGGACGCGAAATGGGCAAAGACGTTCTTGGACTCTACACGCAGACCAAGTCGGTGTGCGTGCGGCTGTAGGCTAGTAGGCCCGTGGGGGGACGGGCGCGCTCGCGAGCCTGCCCTGAGCGAAGTCAAAGGGTCCAAGCCGAGCGCAGCCCGGTTATTGCCTTTTCCAGCTTGCAACAAAGGCCACGCTGCAGAATCAGCGCGGCCTTTTCCTTTTGCATCGTTTATGAGCTTGATGCTTACGCTGCTGCTTGTTGTTGGTAGGCAGGAACGAACGACTCGGCTACAAAGGTTTCCAACTTCGTTGGCGTCGTGTTGACTGCGGAACGAGGTTCCAGTGCGCGCATGTGTCCGGTGTTCAGCGCGCCTGCCATCTCCAGGATCAGGCCGGCAAAGTTGTCAGACATTCCCATCTGCACCATCGCGGCTCGAATCTGATCGTCGGGCGCATGGATGTACCCTAGATCGGGTTTACCTATGGCCTTGCCGATAATGGCGGCGGCTTCGGTGTAGTCGAGATCGCGCTGCCCTTGCAGCTCTTGCGTCTGCTTGCCCTGGAAGGCCAGCCGCAAGAGCGCGTCGGCGGCTGCTGCTCCTATGTCGCGGGTGGCGATCATGGGGAGCTTTAGATTCGGACTGAGCGGTCCGATCACACTGCCAGCCATGCGAATGGCTCCCACTTGCGGCAGCGTATTTTCCATGAAGTATCCGGCGCGCAGGTGGAGTATGTTTGCGCCGTCGATCTGGTTGAGCTTCTGTTCAAGTTCGTGGACGCCGACCACCGGGCCAGTTCCGCTGGGCTTGTCGGCTCCGATACTGCTAAGCGAAACAACATTCTTGACTCCAGCGTTTCTTACTGCCGCGGCGATCGCGTTGCTGGCGCGGTCCTCGTAAGCGCGGACGTCGTCGCTGGAAGGGTTGGGTGGAATCATGACGTAGGCCGCATCGGCTTTGTGGAAGGCTTGGGTCAGGATGGTTGCGTCGAGGACATCGCCGATGAATATCTCCGCGCCTTGCGCCGCGAGAGGTTGCAAATGAGCCGCGTTTCTGCCGACGACACGAACCTTCTGCCCGGCGGCAAGAAGGTTCTTCGCCACTACGTGTCCGGTATTGCCGCTTGCTCCAAGAACGACGTGCATATTGGCCTCCATTCTCATTTTGGATTGGATGCTGCCGACTCCGGTTTCGGCTCCAGGCAGAAAAGCCAGGGCACCAAGAGTACCGAGGCAGGGTTTATTCGGTAAGAGGTTGGAGGCGCGGGTGAGAATCGAACTCACGATAGACGTTTTGCAGACCTCGGCCTTACCACTTGGCTACCGCGCCGGCTATTTCACTAAAAAGCCACGCTAAAACGAAAAGCCCTCGCCGGGGCAGGGCTTCGAAAGCCTGGAGCGGGAGACGGGATTTGAACCCGCGACTTCGACCTTGGCAAGGTCGCACTCTACCACTGAGTTACTCCCGCTCAACTTTACGAGTATAAACGACCCCGTCCCAGGGGAGCAAACGTGGCGCTCAGGACTGCAAGTGTTCGGCGGGATGATGCGGCGACCACTGCGGATCTTCCTCGGGCGTTACGATCTGGCCGTCACGCATGTGGACGATGCGATCGCCATAGTCAGCGGCCTCGGGATTGTGCGTAATCATGAGCACGGTCTGGCCTAAATCCTTGTTCGACTGGCGCAGCATGTTGAGGACGATGCGCGAGTTTTCCGAATCGAGGTTGCCGGTGGGCTCGTCGGCGAGCACGATGGCGGGGCGGTTGATGAGAGCGCGGGCGAGCGCGACTCGCTGCTGCTCGCCGCCGGAAAGCTCGTTGGGCAGATGCTCCAGACGTTGCGCCATGCCGAGCATCTCGGTGATTTTCTTCAGGAACGCGGGATCGGGCTTACCCAGTCCGGCGATGTCAACGGCAATCTCGATATTCGAGCGCGCGCTGAGCGTAGGCAGAAGATTGAATCTCTGGAAGACGAATCCGATCTTGTTTTTGCGCAATCGGGTGCGCTCGCCGTCGGAAAGCGCGGAAAAATCCACGCCGTCGATGATGACGCTTCCCGAGTCGGCATGGGTCAGTCCGCCGAGAAGATAAAAAAGCGTGGACTTGCCGCTACCCGAGGGGCCCACGACCGTGACAAACTCTCCCTTTTGCACGCTGAAGGAGATACCGCGCAGGGCAGGCACATCCACTTTGCCAACCCGGTAGGTTTTGCGCAGGTCCTTGGCTTCGATAAAGGCCGGCATCCAGTGAAAACCATATCACACGCGGCGATCAGAATTTCGGCAGCGGTCAATCCTCGTGCCTCATGCCTTACGCCACGGTCGCGTGCTCCTCATCCACCGCGCGGGCGCGAAGTTCAACCTGGCGCTTGGGGCCGCGCTTGCGCACCAGCAACAGGCGAATGCGCTCCAGCAGGTCCGCCGGTTCGTACATTCCCTTGGACAGAAAGACATCGGCGAGGGTTTCGCGCTCGTAGATTTTGGTTCGGCCGGAGAGCAGCACGGCCGGAGTCTGCGGAGAAAGACTTTTGATTTCTTCGATCAGCCGTGAACCATCCACACCCGGCATGATCAGGTCGGTGAGCACCAGATCAACGCCGCCGCGGCGGAAGGTTTCGAGGGCCATTTCGCCGCTGTTGCATGCAAGCACGCGGTAGCCCCGCGTTTCCAACAGGATTTTGCGGATGGAGAGTGACTGTTCGTTATCGTCCACACAAAGAATTGTTTTCTTGGGCTTCATTGACCTAACCGGGAGACTGTCGTCACAAATGTTTTCTGAATTCGATACCTGATTTCTTTTTTTGAGAACCGGGAGCGAGGTGAATGCTAAATAGAATCGGAGCGCCGGTAAAGTAGCGCGCTCGCTAATGGCACTCTGGTGTGAGGGAAGGTCGTGCCATGGGGCTGAAAGCCGCGATTGTCACTGTGTTTCGATCCGCTAAATGGCGAGCGTGACTTCACCGCGAAGAACCTCCACACAATTTCCACCGACCCGCACATTGGCGACATGGTTATCCTGCCGGTTGTCCTGCCGATTATCCAGCTTTGTGGCGCGAACAAAAATGCGGCTGGGACGGTGCACTTCGAGGCCTTGCTCGATTAAAACCTGCTCATCGCTTGCGGCAACGGCGTGCGCGACCATCCAGGCGGAGCAGCATCCCGCGGCCGACCCGGTGGCCGGATCGTCTCCGTTGTAAAAGATCATGCGGGCGTGGAGACGGGCTTTGGGATCGACGGTTTCGCGGCAAACAAAATAAAAGAATTTTCCGCCGCTACGCGCCAGATATTCGGCCGAGCGGTTGAGATCAAGCCGGAGGTTCTGCAGCGTCTTCAGCGAACGCAGCGCTACGATGGTGAAAGGAACGCCGGTAGAAACAGTTTGGATGGGTGCGGTGTCATCGAAGTCAGCCGCGTTCAGGCCCGTGATACGCGCGACGTCCTCCACGTTGTGGATGGCGCCGAACTCCGGATTCTTCTGCGTCATCTCTCCGAAGACGGGATGCGCTGGTTCCTGGGTGAAGCGCACCGGCACGGTGCCGACGTCCAGATCGAGCCGAACTTCGTCTGGGTCGGCGGATGCGCCGGCCTGCCCATGCAGAACGAAAGCGGTACCGAGCGTAGGATGTCCTGCGAAAGGCAGTTCTTCCTGTACGGTGAAGATGCGCACGCGAACTCCGCGGGTTTTTTCCGCAGCGGCGTTCCCGGGAAGAATAAAGGTAGTTTCTGAGAGATTGGTTTCCCGCGCCAGGGCCTGCATTTGCTCGGCACTGAGACCGCGGCCGTCGCGGAAAACCGCCAGCGAGTTGCCGGTGAGGGCGCGGTCGGTAAACACATCGATCTGCACCATGGACAAATGGACAATGGAGAGCTTTCCTGCCGGAGCAGCCATGCCTGAGATCTTAACGCGCCTTACTTCGCAAGCCAAGATTTCGCGCGCCAAGTCGTAATAGCGGACCGATGCGGGAAACCGGGGCAGGACGTGATCATTCCAAACGTGGGTTTCAGAAAAGCAGGCCAAGCAAAAATATCCCGCCGGCTGGAAGACTCGAAAGCCCTATCTGCGAGTAGTGGCGCAGCGAAGTAGTTCGTGTTACGTTCCAAACGAACTACGGAAGCGCATGCGGTCCGGTGATCGTCCCGGTCTTCAAAACCTACTGATAGAGCAGGGCGGTAGTGTTTTCAAGGACTTAGGCGTGCCCGCAGGACGGCATTCGGGCAAATCTGGGCGTGTCTGGCTCAGTTTATGCAACAGGAATGCAACGAGCTTTGTACTCGAGAGAACGCTAGAACCAGCGCCCAGCGGTAGAATCCTTCAACACAGGCTCTGGACGGGCATTTCAGAATCGACCTGTTACAAGACATGGTCTAGGGGCAATTACCCCTTTCCTTGCGGGTACAAAAATCGCGGAACTTGAGAGGAGGGGGTGCCCCCGTAATTCTGTTCTACTGGTGCACCGCCGTCCACGTACCGCTAGCCGTCCCGGCGCAGGCACCGGATAAACACATGAAGACGCCATTCAACACGTCGTTGCCAGTCGCCGTGTCAAGAGTAGCCGTTCCGTAGGCTAAGAACTCGGCATAATCCCCAGACTGGTCAGTTTCGATAAACGTGAGGTTTATAGGCTCGCTCGTTACGGTCGGAGACTGTGAGCTCATTATCACTGCGACGGGGGGGTAATAAAAGTAACCCGATGCGCCTGTGACAGAGCCGGATGCTGGTAAGAGGTTGTCGGCGACGACGCAAAGCGCCGGGGGTTCCCCTGCTCCCTGTGCGTTTATGGTGGGTGAAAGCGTAACCGGACCTCCTTGCTCCTGAAAGGTCAGAGCAGTAGTACACGAGGTAGTAACCAAGTCTACTTGAAGGACGCTAGGTGCAGATGCTTCATATTCTGTGGCGGTAATTGTCCAGTTGCCCTGTGTGTTAACCGCTGGGGTAATTGACACCGTATTCTTTGCCGTTGCGCCGCACCCGACAGTGATTGCCGCAAAGAGAATGAGAATGCCGGTTGTGATAAGTTTCATTTGTTTTCTCCAAGTTCAAGACACCGCTCGACCTTGTCCCGCAGGCGGACAGGCTAATTCTTAACGGTCATTGCGTCGGAGTTTACAGCCTTCTTGCCGGACACTCCTTCTAGAGCCTCCAGAATCCCCCGGTACTCGCTCTTGTCACATTGCATTGCGAACCCGCCCTTCTTATCACCATCGACCCAAGTCAGTCCCACATAGTGTTTCTTGGACTTGGTCAGGGCCATCAATCCGCCGATTCCGAAGCTGACGAAGGCTAACCCGATAGCTGCTCCTACTCGACGATGAACGTCTTGGCCATAGCTGATTTCAGTAATCGCCGAGGCGGGAATGGTGACGATGTCGGTCTTGTTTTTGACCAGCCGCACATTTGTGCTGTCAACATAGAGCTTCACACCCGAGCCAGCCTTCTCCGGCAACGAACCGCCGTCGTAGGTGACGTTGTATCCGTTCTGCGTATCAGCAGCAAACATCACAAACGGAATTGCGACGCAAAGAAGTACAGCGAACACACGTTTCATACCGCCTCCCGAAAGAAATGCCCTTCAGCACCACTGTATATCTAGACTGTGAGGAGGTAACAAGTTACGGGAGTAATGACCACGCAATTTCCAGAAACAGTCATGGTGGTTTCCCCGGCAGCCTTGGGGGGGGCGTCGCCAAGTAACCTAGCGGCAGCCCTTTCCCGCCCAATGTGATCTCAATCACATTCCAGTTACTTTTAGTTTGAGAGATATGGCGTCGTCGACCTTTCGTGTAACTGACCGTCGCTCAGGGAGCGTTACGACGCCCCTGTTTATGAGGGTCACGTGTTTTGTATTTGGTAGAACGACAACCAGCTCCCAGCAAGGCTTTGCGAGCTAGAGCGTCATGATAACCTCACAAAAAACAACGCAGGAGCATCCAGAAACCCGCTAGGAGCGTCTAGGACGGCGGTGCTGGCACAGCAGTAACTCGACAAGGCACGTTTAAACAAATGACAATCTTTGGGGGAGGTAGTTACTGCATGACTATGAACAATGCAACCCGCAGGGTAGTCATGCGGCCTAGAAGCATGAAACCTCGGAGGATACTGTGAGCATCACCAAAACACTTTTACTTGTTACTGCTGCATCCACCTTGCTGTTCATCCTGTTTGGAACCGCGATAAGCGCCTTTGGGCAGGACATCGAGACCACGTGCCAAACGACCTTCGGAACAACGCAGTGCACGAGCAAGACCGTCGACAATCGAACACAGGGTCAGATAAACGCCGACGCACTCAAGGCGGGCTGGGAGCGTGGGAATCAGATACGTGCACAGCGGGCGGAAGTCGCCGCCCAGCGGGCATTCGTAAACTCCGTAAACACGTATTGCACAATCCACCAAGGACAGGACTGGCAACTAAACGGTCAAACAGGGCATTGTCAGACCGATGATGAGCGCATGGCTTCAATGTATCTAAACATCGAGTCTCGGCACCATGAGTTCAACGCCAAAGACCCCGTGAACATGAAGACAATCTGCGACTACATGGAAGCGAACAACTACGACGCGAACAGTTGGAAAGGCTGGGAGCGGGCGTACAAGGAACTCAAGAAGCAAGGCCGACTTCATCTGTTTGCAAAGGGGAGTTACTAGGCGTCACCGCACGCCCGCATACGCAACGAGATTGGCACCGGGTACGCCTACGCCCTCTCCGCCGTCGTTATGACCAGCAGTCAGAGAGTGACAAAAATTGTCAGTCTATCCTGTCCCTGCTGACCCCTCAAGGTCTCAAGAACGGTATGGTATTGTTGCAAACAAATGGTTTATCATCAGCATTGCATAATGCTATAATGCAACGACTGAAAACAAAGGACTTGTAATGACGGGAAAATGAGGGATAAATACCTCAGTGACCTCAGACCTGCCCGTACCCGCCTGCCCGCGTATTGGACTTGCGCGTATTGGACTCGCCCCGGCTCCCTGGCTCCCTGGCGCACGCCCTACAAATCAGAGGTACGCGGAAAGGGGATCAGGGTTTGGGTCCTCTCTGGGTCCTAGTAAGCATTCTTAGCATGCTTTCCCTCTTGGCATGCGGCAGGGCGTTCGCGGGGGTCATTTCAGCGTGCTACGACCTGCCACGCCAGCCCTGCGGGTCCTGCTTGGGTCCTCCTATGGGTCCTACTTCCCTTGCCGTTTTACCAGATATAACGACATAGGGTCCCATCTGCGGGTCCTACCTTTGCCCACAGGGGCGGCAGGGTGCACAGGATATGCTGACACCCACCTACCACCCACAACGGCTCCCAGACCCGCATAGAATGGGGAGCAAACAAGCCCTGCGAGCCCTGCGAGCCCGCCGTAGGCAACAAACCCTCATATACGACTACGACGCAGGCCGGGGCCCCTACGCACGCCAGCAGGGTAGCAGTGGCTTGACAAGCATGGTAGCAGGGGCGTAACATTCCTAAAGTCACTTTTCCCTTGACAAATGGCGTTCCAGTTGCTATCATCTTTTAGGTAGAAAAATAACCTTGTGACATAAGTCACATTCTCCCGTCTCTCAGACGATAACTGAACACCCTCGCACGACAATCCAGAAGTAGAACACCGCACGGCAATGGTCGCTAGGACGGCAACCAATCAAGTTTTAGACCAGTGAGTCTCTCGCCGTCCAAGCGGGCTCACTCCGTGCGGGCAGGTTCTCAGCAATGGGAGCCTGCCTGTTTTCATTTGAAAGGGACATTATGCCAGCAGCACTACCACCACCACCCACGAACGCAGACGAATGCCGCAAACTACTTGCCGCTGAAATCTGTAAACAGAAACCAGACACAACCAAGGTCAAAGGCTTCCAGACCCTGCTCGCTTCCTTTGAAGCACAGGACTTGCGTACTGCTACGACCATAACCAAAGCAGCAGAAGACGCCCTGCGAGAGAAAGAAGCAGCCGCTTCACTCCAAGCAAGCGAGCAATGGCGTGCAGCACAAATCACTGCCATCCGTGCAGAACTGCAGGACGAACTGCGCAGCCAGCAGACGCTGCAGGTATTTGAAGACAAGCAACGACAGACCCGCCAGCAGACGGAAATCACCCGCCTGCAGGAAAAGACAGCAGCACTGCAGCAAGCGAACACAGACCAGCGCGCTGAAATCACTGAACTGCAGTCCAAACTCATACAGGCAAAAGAGCACATACAAACCCTGCGAGCGGACAACACAAGCCTTGCAGTTCAACTTGCACCTGTAGACCCTGCTGTCCTGCAGACAGAACTCACGGAACTGGACGCAGCAAAGAAAACCCTACAGACCCTTCCTGAAAGATTGAAGGACGCCACAAGGGCACTGCTTCTGCACACCCAACTAATGCGGATAGCACAAGGCGAAAGAATTCGCCAGTTTGAATTTGACCTCATGACCAAAAAGTCAGAATGGTCGTTGTTGTGAGATACGACAGCGGGTACCGCAAACCTAAAGTGACCTTCCGCGAGACGGCGAAGCAACCCAGAATGTTCGCAGGGCGATTCACTCTCGCAGACCACGATGCAAAGCAGGCAGACCTACAGGCAGCCGCCCAACCTGCGAAGGACATTATGGCGGTCATTGACGCCAACATCGCCCGTCACGATGCGGAAAAGGAACAGGCACGATTGGACGAACAGCGTCGTGAAGAGAAGCGAATCGCACGGGACAAAGCACGGGAAGAACAGAACGCACAGGTAGAAGAAGAATGTAGGCAAGCGAAAGCAGCGAAGATTGCACGCCAACAGAAAGCAGAACAGGACGCAGCACTAAATCAAACGATTGCTGAGATACACGAGTCGTTAGAAAACTGCAATGCAACGGACGAAGAGATTTCCGCCGTTCGCCAGATGTTGAAGGCGAATGACGACCTACTCAGTAAGACTGCTTGGGTCGCAGGACTTTTGAAGTTACGCACGAACGACGAAGGGAGAATGAAATGATTAGGACACGAGAAAGTGCAGGGATACGAGAGTTTTTAGAGAACGACCGCAAGCAAGAGAGAGAACGCCAACAGGCGAAAGAACGGGCAGAACGGGCACCTGAGAACGAACGACTCAGCAGGTTCTGGTCTCAGCAATGGGACGATTTGAAAGGTTACGCAAAGGTGTCCGCTGCGAAGGATAAGTATTTTTCTACAGCAGCGATAAGTGCGAGTGACAAGCAGTCTGACGCCAAACTTCAATCCACTGCGTTTGACGCTTTCATAGAGAATGCGGGCAAACAGGGTCTGACGCTAAGCGATGACGCACAACAACGACTTGCGCTGTTCGCTATCGTTCAGGGTTGGTCGCAGGGCATCGTGTTTACGCAGGTCAGTAACTGGTCTGATGCGTTCGCAAGACTGAAAGAACTGCAGGTGTTTCAAGACGGCGATATCGTTCAGCAAGCAGTGCCAGTGCCAGCACAGAAGCCCATTGACGCATTGTCCCTTATTTCTACGCAGTCCCGTGAAGGCAGACGGGAAGCAATCAAGATTACAGAAGAGAGATGGTTGCAAGAAGAATGTGCGCCACTTTTCCGCAGTTGGATTCAGTCTCTCTACGACTACGACGCTTGGCGGTTTGTCCCTTCTGAATCGCAGCGTCAAGCGGCATTAGCACAAGCAGCGGTGCTGGGTCTCAACTTAAGCGACTGGCGAGTCTATGACAGACTCCGCCTGCACCTTGGACGAAACGGGCACTTCCCGCTGCTTCAAACACCTGAAGAAAAACTCTGTGAAGACCTTGAGCAGTTCAAGCGGGACAATCCAACTGCGACGGCACGGGACGAACGGGCATTCCTGCAGCAGAAGAAAAACGAAAGGATGGGATAAATGGAAAACGAGAAAGAGTTCAAGGATTTCTATGTAAAGGATGGCGAATGGACACGAGCACACTCGCACCTTATCTGCTGTGATTGCGGACTCAGTCATAAGACAGAGTTCTCAAACACGGACGGAAAAACCTATCTCCGCTTTTTCCGTGATGAAGCGATGACTGCTAAAAATCGTGCCAAGATGTTTGGCAAGCACGCAACACTGATCACAGAAGCACTGAACTCAGGCGGTAAGGCGTGTTGAACCGCTGTTATAACCGCCTGTGCGACGGCAAGCCCACAGGTACAAATCTATTCTGCGACCGCTGCGAACAGGACAGACGCCCAGCAGCACAGGACGCAGAGCAAGACCGCCGCAACTGCGGCAGAAAAGGACGGGAAATGGCAAACGGAATAGTACCACCTTCAGCACAGCCCTTTACGGGCATACCAGTGCCTGAACCAACGGACGACGGGTCTGTTGCAACGGGCAGTTACGCAGTGCCAGTAGGCACAGGACAGGGCAGTTTTGCAGTCCAAAGTTATCAGGGCGTGCCGTCACAATCCAAGGTACGCATAAGCGGACAGGGCGTCAGTCAGATCGCAGGCGGCGCGCCTAATCAGTTTGAGGCAATGGTCAGTCTCACGACCAGAACGCTTCAACTCACTGGACACTGCACGAACGCAAGAAACCAGAACACAGACCCTGCGACGAATCCTTATGTCTGGGTCAGCAGAAATGACAAAGTTGCCGTTGTCAGCACAGGGCTTGTCACTCTCATCAGTCAGGGTGAGGTTGACATTGAGTGCCAGTATCCACGGGCGAGCAATCTGCCGTTCACAGGCAGCACGCCATCAGGGACAGAGTGCAACTCAGCAACACTGCTGCTGAAAGTCGTAGCATAGGAAGGACACGATGACACGAGAAGCAAAACGACAAGAGACAGAACGGGAAAGCGGGATGACGGCACGCCAGTGGAACGGGCAGCACAACCGCTTCAAGGACATCACTAATCAAATCTTTGGGAGACTGACGGCACTTCACCATCTAACAGGCACACAACGATGGATGTGCATTTGTGCCTGCGGTCGTCACATTCAAGTCTATGGTTTCAATCTTCGTAGCGGATGTACGAAGAGTTGCGGGTGTCTACGACGGAAAGGACAGCAATGATAATCACACAGCAGAAACCACACAGGGCGGCGAACAGACTTTCAAAGTATCCACGATTGTCAGCAGAAGAAAAAGACCGCTACTACGCAGAGATTGTTGCGAACTGCGAACGCATAGGCGATTGCTTGGTATGGAAAGGTGCTACGACTGCGAAAGGGTACGGCGTGAAGAAGTTTGGTCATCGCCCGCACTCCGTCTCTCGCTTTATGCTGGCGTACACCTCGAGAGAGAGTATGAACACAGATGACGATGCCTGCCACAAGAAGTGTTGTCTATTTCGTGCGTGCTGCAACCCAGACCATTTGTTCTGGGGCACCCATTCTACAAACGCCGCACACAGAGAGGACGCCAAACGCAGACGGGCAGAACTGCCTGTGTTTCTGGCGAACGCAGATCCTGCATTGTTTCTACCTGTCCTCATTGCAATGCTGCAGCGTATGACGGGACAGGCACCGCAGGCAGACACAACGACAATGACGCCACAGCAAACACGGGCAGACCAGACCCTGCTGAGACTGGCGAAGATACAGGTGACTTCACGGGTAATCTGAAAAGCAGTGTTAAACCGTTTTATCTGGTAAAAAGACTGCTGAAATACCGCTAACCCCCTTTTGTTTCAACAGACATAACCTCTTGAAAGCAAAAGAAACCGAGCATTGTCATCATAAGGGCATAACGCCCTTTCTACCCTGCGGGACTGCCCTCCCTGCCAGTCATTGTAGCCCTACAGTCGTAAGGAGTGGGGGCGGCTTGCCCATTTTCATTCCACTAAGTAAAACTCAGCAGGGAAGCAGGGTAAGGGTGAGCGAACGAAGTGAGCGAACGACTACAGGCACAAGGCTTTTCCTGTAGCAGAACTAGCAGGAGCAAACAACTATGATAGTCAACACGGAGAGCGTCTTTGAGGCGGCATTCCTGCACTATGCGGGTTACGAACTGCAGTCCTGTTCCACAGCAAATCGCTCTGCAAGCTGGCGGTACGAAGTGCCGTCCTGCGATGCTGAAATCTGCACCCAGCAAATGAAAGACCCAGAGACAGCCATCCTGTTCACTGGTTTCGTGTCCGCAATGAAAAGCGTTCAGCACGCTGCGAAGTTGAGCAGGCAAGGGATGGGACACTGGAGTAACTACACAGGCACAGGTCAGAGTGCCATAATGCCATCAGGGAAGCAGGGAAGCGAGCGAACATGAACGACGAACCTGAGATTCTGACGCTGAAGGATGTCGCCCGCATACTGCGAACTGCGACGAACAAAATTTACGAACTCACCCGCGGCAGAGCCCGTGCCCGCATGAATGACCCTCTCCCCGTCCTGAAAATCCACAGCAAGATGCTGCGTGTCCGCAAAGTTGACCTCATGGAATGGTTGGACAAGATGGTAGCAAAGCAGCGCGCGGAGTACGGCGAAACTGCACGCCAGCGGGAAAGCAGGCAGAAGAAACAAGCGACGGAAGATTGGAAGAGCAGGCAGGAAAGGGACAAATGAGATTTATTTACGAGTCACTCGCATCCTAAGATCCTCTAACAAAACCTTCTCATCGCTTCACCCGGCTTGGCTTCACCGGGCCTGTCTCTGTAATGCCGTCAACGGTGGCGAAGGGGTTGCCCGTCCACTTCTCGCACGCCGGGCACGGTAGCGTTGGCCGGTCAGCGCACTCGTGTGCCGGACCCCGCCCAGCAGGTGGTGGTTCGGACTTTGGTTCTTGGAACAACCCTATGGCGGGAACACCCGACAACAATCGGAAGAAGCGGCGGCGGTTCATTCCGGCCTCCTTGGATCAAATTGAGACGACTGTCGGCCCGAACTCGCACACTCAGTCTACTGGGATTAGTCGATGAAGAAACTCAATTTGAGTCAGATGCGGTGACCGAGGTAACCATAAATCTCGAAGTGAGACTCCCACATCCCCGGCATTCCATCCCGTGGTTCTGGCTGAACCGGGGTTTTGTTAGAGTCTCTAAGCCTTCGGCGTAGCAGCCGCCCCTAATGCCAGCAGACCCTTCTGCAAAGCGTCCTGCGTTGCCTTCTTGTAAAACGCCAGTGTCGTATTCATATTCTTGTGTCGCAGCAACTCCTGTGCCGCGGCGTAGTTTCCATTAGTCAATCCAATGATTGCCGTCGCACAGCCACGCCTGCCCGCATACAAACCCTTCCAAACCAGCCCAGCCTTCTCACAGGTCGGACGCATGACCCGCCGAACCAGTTCCCGCAGATCAGCAGGACCGCCCTTAGAGTTTTCAAACAACCAGCTTTGTGTGCCCAGCCCTGAACGAACGCAAGATTCTTTCCAGAGCAGCAGCGGCACGATAATCGCAGGCAGCAATGGCAAGGTTGCGACAGACTCAGGTGTCTTTGTAGTGCCCACAACTCCACGAACAACAGCCCTGCGAATGTGCACGGAACCAGTGCCGTCCGTCTCGTTTACATCGAAATCAGCCCACTGCAAACCCTGAATCTCTGACGGACGAAGCCCAACGAAGAATCCCAGCGAGATGACCAACTGCGCATCTACCCGATCTACCAAAGCGCTGATCAAATTCTCAGCCTCTTCTAATGTGTACCATTCAGTCGCAGCAGGCGGACGGACTTTGCCTAAAATCTTGCAGCCCGCCAACGGATTCACTTCCAGCAATCCCCGATTGATCGCATGGCTGAAAATGCCGCTCATCAAACTGCGAATGTGATTGAGCGTTGAACGACCCTGCGCCTTCGTCTGACCCTGCGCCTTCGTCAGACTGAGCAGGAATGTACTCGCTTGGTGCGTCTTGTACTCACGCAAAGACTGCTTTGCAAAGTGCGAGCACAGATGCTGAGACCAGATTTGCAGATAGCCCTGCAGTGTCGCAGGCTTCATGTTTTCCCGCACGAAAGGCAGATAGGTCTGTTCCCAGAAGTCTACGACGGACAGGTCACTGCCGACCTGCACATTGACCGTTCGCATAAACTCGTCCCGCAGAAGCTTCACAGCCTTGCAGGTCTTTGAATGGTGCTTGTCGTCTCTACGACAGAGCAAGTGCGACCGCTGCACACGAACAGGCTTCCCGTCTACAATGGCAGTGTCGTAGTAGCGAAGGTGAAACGAGTGCGATGCACTTTCGAAGATGTATCCTGCTTGGTGACGTTTCATGAAACCCAGACTATCACAATGCAACGACAATGCAACAGCACTTTGGTGCTACGACCATAAATTGTTGTAATCAAAGGATTGGAAGCGCATGCGGTCCGGTGATCGTCCCGGTCTTCAAAACCGGCGGGCGGCATCTTCGATGTTGCCGGTGTGTTCGACTCACACACGCTTCCGCCAATTTTCAACAACTTGCAGACTACGAAATCACTCGGAAATCAGTTCACCGGGGCAAGTGCCATGCGAACGACCTTCGAGTGAGCTTGCTCCATCTCATCCGTCACCACGTCGCCGTAGACGTTCATGGTGGTGCGGATGTCCGCGTGACGCATCAGTTTTTGCTGGACGGCGATTGATGTACCCACTGCATCGAGCCACGAGCGGTAAGTGTGCAGCATGGTATGGGTACTGACATGGCCGATTCGAGCAGCCGTTGTAGCCTTCCGGTACGCATCGTTGACGCCATCGGCTGACCACGGCAATCTGCCGAGCTGCACCGGCGAAGCAAACACCCAATCATCGTCCGACGAGAACTGGAGTTCGTCAAGATCCCTTCCGAGAACCCTCCGGAATGGACTGCCGAACTAGGCCAGCTTCACTCGGCCTTGACCTCTTCTTGTTTCTATTTTTGTTTTCGCTGGTGACGTTGTCTGCACGACAGCGTCGAAACAACCTAAAGGAACCGGTAAAAGCGAAAGACGGGCTCCCCGGACTTGGAAAAATACACGAAGGAGAATGAACCATGAATAACTACCAGAAACTGGCGCTGGCAGTGCTGGCCGGCGTCTCGATCGGCATTGCTGGGCCAAGTTGATTAGTGCGCAGCAAGTCAAGACGCCGCCTGGCTACGTCATCGCGGAGGTCGAGGAAACGGACCCCGCTACCATGCAGAAATATGGGGATAAGGTGCCGGAAACGCTAGCGCCTTTCAATCACCACTATGTCGTTCTTGGCCACAGGATCCAGGCTCTCGAGGGCGAACCGCCAAAGGGCGGCATCGTGATAATCGCTTTCGACAGCGCGGAGAAAGCACGTGAGTGGTACGATTCGCCAGCCTATGAGGCGATCAAGCCAATCCGACAGAGCGCAGCCAAGAGCCGCATATTTATCGTCGAAGGCGTCGCCCCCCAGTGAAGGTATTCATGGAGATGATCGGAATTCTCGTGTTCGACGATGTTGAGGAACTCGATTTTGTCGGTCCGCTCGAAGTGTTCGGCACAGCAGCGCGGCTGGGCGCGGACTGTCAGGTCACGATTACCTCCGAAGATGGCAAGCCGGTGCGGGCCCGCAACGGCCTGAAGATCATTCCAGACTGCTCTTTCGACAACCTGCCTCATCCGGCGATTTTCATTGTGCCCGGTGGCCTGGGCGCGCGCACCCATGCACGAGCAAACCCTCGAATCTTGCAGCTCGTCCGTGCGCAGACAGGCATAGTAGCATCGGTGTGCACTGGCGCACTGATTCTTGCGGCGGCGGGTGTGTTGGATAACCGCCCGGCGACGACTCACCATTCTGCCTTTGACATGTTGCGCGAATACCGCAGTATTTCTGTCCGGGAAAATGAGCGCTGGATCATCGAAGGAACCATTGCGACTTCCGCCGGTGTAAGCGCTGGGATCGATCTTGCGTTGGCGTTGGTGGGCTCTAAGTGGGGAGTAGCGATTGCTGAAGCGGTCGCCGACAATATGGAATGGAACAGCAAACAATGGAAGCGGAGAACGCCGAAGCTGGCAGGCACACATGAGAATCGGTCGTGAATTGACTATGCGAGCCTTGCGGAGGCCGGCACTCGTCTAACTTAGCCATCGGTTAACCCGACTCAAGACTGCACAAACATTCTGTGCAGGGCCAGGAGATCTAGAACCGAATACGTTTAAGGAGGACCAAATGTTAAAGCGAACTTTTCAGCTGCTGCTGGTTGCCGGTCTGGTCACGGGCACGTTATGGGCAGCCGACGATCCCTTCGTAGGCAAATGGAAGGTGAACCCGTCCAAAAGCAAACTCAACGACGAAATGAAGGTTGAGGTCGCGGGCGCAAACAGATACACCTTCACTTTTGCCCCCGGCGCAGTCGACACAATCGTAGCCGATGGGAGTGACCAGCCAGCCCTGAGCGGGACCACCCTTTCCGTCACGGTGAAGGGACCCAACAACTGGGTGGTCATTCGCAAGATGAAGGGTCGCACGCTCCTCACGGGGTATTGGACGCTTTCCGAAGACGGCAAAACGCTTAACGACGCCTTCACGCAATATTTGCCCGACGGTACGACATTGTTCTCGCAATCTTTGCCCGACGGTTCGACATTGTTCTTGCCCTATGTGTACGAACGGACGGCGGGAAATTCAGGTTTTCCAGGCACATGGGACAGCGAGAGCGCGAAAGTGAAGGCGGGGATCGAGCTCCAGATCCAGCCCTACGAGGGTGACGGCCTGTCATTTAATAGTCCCGATGCGGGAATGATTAAGAAGATGAGGTTCGATGGGAACGATTATCCGGACCTCGATCCGAATGAGGATCCAGGCTCTGCATGTTCGGGCCGCCGCGTGAACGAGCACAGTCTGGAAATCACAAACAAATTCAAAGGCAAAATTACGGGCACCCGGCAGATCGAGCTTTCTGCAGATCTCAAGACCTTGACGATGACCGTGCGCCTGGTGGGTCAAAGCAGGCCCAAGAGCATCCTTGTGTTTGATCGGGAATAGACGTGCGAGTCCACCCCTGCGGGTGCCTGCGCCACGGGGGTGTCGATCCCCGAGAGCAACGGAACGACGCCCTCCAAACTTACTTGCCAGGGCTGGAAAAAGCCAAGCTGGCAGAACGTTCTTGGCAACCCGCAGGACGGCGTTCGGGATCTGCCGGATGTCGCGCTGTTCGCAGGCAACGTACTTTCGCTGTCCGACAATTGGTACGAGCCAGCCGTCGGCTCAATAACTACGACGTCTTCACATACACATACCTATCGGGGTTTCGGACGATCATGGCGACAACTCTGATGGCCCTGGTTCCTCTCCCCGACGGACCACCAACAATGCCGAAAGTGGCGGTTCGACTCATTGCTTAACCTCGCAGGACTCCAACCGGCCCGTTGTCGCCCACGGTGACATCGTTGAACGTGCAGGTCAAGGCCGGGCCGCCGACGGCGAAGCTTTGGCCGCTCTTATTGTTCGCCGATCATGGCGGGTATGCAAGCACTAGTGAACGAGGTCTGGGGCGGGAGCCAAGGCAACCCGGCCCCAGACGGCATCGTCCTAATTGGTCGGATCACGCCCCCCTTCTCGGCTCTGAATCTCCAACGGTTCATTGGCAGCGGAGATGGGAACGCGATCTCGAAGAAGCTTGGAGATCTTGCGTTTCTGGGCATGTCTGCGGAGGCGATGGCCGCCTGCCTTGAACTCGTTGGACTCGTTAGCCTCCAGGCCACCGCTCGAAAACTTTGTTGATCTAGTTACCACCGGGCCTGAGGTGGGCGGAGTTGCAAATCGCAGCACTGAGGTGGTCGTTTGCGATCTGTTTCGCAATGCGCAGCGCTCAGTGTTGGTCGCTGGATATGCAGTGTATCAGGGCCAGAGAGTCTTCCATTCTTTAGCCGAACGAATGGTTCAGAACTCTAGCCTTCAAGTACGAATGTTTCTGGATATTCCACGTACACAAGGCGACACATCATCAGTGAGTATTCAGAAGGCGAAGTTCGTACATCATTTCAAAGATTCCCAATGGCCGAGGTGTGTCAATTCTTTTGTGTAAACGGCGAGGTTTTGTTTTTGGGGATGGGGTGCCGGGGAAGGGGGCAGTTCCCCTTCCCTGGCCCAGCGATTTAGAAGCAACCCCGGTTTCATTGCGTA
>Ga0181539_1000176_pt1 | contig 74876 bp, 69 predicted proteins | sample PEATcosm2014_Bin_46_FD_119767 | JGI IMG/M metagenome (GOLD analysis project Ga0181539, IMG submission 119767) | Peatland microbial communities from MTU Mesocosm Facility, Houghton, MI, USA - PEATcosm2014_Bin23_60_metaG | ecosystem: Environmental > Terrestrial > Soil > Wetlands > Peat | place...
CACGAGCTGGAGGAGATTCCTGAGATCCAACTCGTGGGTGATCTCTGCGCTGACGGCCCGGACCGCTTCGAGCTGCTGGGTGCGGGCCCGCAGCTCCTCCTCCGCCCGCTTGCGCTCGGTGATGTTCTCAAAGACGGCAGCAAAGCATCCTTTCTCCGTGCTATAGACAGAGATCGACAGCCATGCCGCCAGCGGCTCGAAATAAAGCTCAAACCTCTCCGGCGGGCCCCCCAGAGCCACCCTCCCATAGGTCTCGAACAACTCCGGGTGGGACTTTCTGATGCCCGGGATGGCCTCGGTAACTTTTCTCCCGACGACGTTCTTCAATCCGGTCAGTTTTTCGAAGGCGCTGTTGACAGCAAGGTATATGAAGTCCTGCGGCCGGTTGTCCTCAAAAAGCATCCTGCAATAGGCGAACCCATCCAGCATGTTCTCGAACAACGAGCGATAACGCTCCTCGCTCTCGTGCAGCGCCTCCTCCGCACGCTTGCTCTGCGTGATATCCTGAGCTGTGCCAAAAATCCCAAGGATGTGACCGTCAGCGTCCTGGACAGCCTGTCCCTTTGCGTTCATCCACCGGATACTGTTGTCGGGACGAAGCAGCCGGAACTCGATATCAAAGGCGAGACCTTCGATAATCGCCCGCGTGACTGCACCGTGCAAGACATGCCAGTCATCCGGGTGGATGATTCTCTGATGGTCTTCAAATGAAGGTTCACCCTGCGAGGGGTCGAGACCGAAGATGTGGAAAATCTCCTCTGACCATCTCGGCGTTCCGGCCACGCGATCGAGCTCCCAGTGGCCGATATGGGCCATATGCTGCGCTTCTCTAAGGAGGCCTTCGCTTGTTCGTAAGGCCTCCTCCGCCCGCCGGCGCTCGGCGATCTCGCCCTGTAGGAGCGCATTGGACTTCGAGAGCTCGGTCGTCCGGTCCGCTACCTGCTGTTCCAGTTCCTCGCGTGCCCTGGTGACTGCCTCCTCGGCCTCATGTCGGCGAATCTGGTGGGAGAGCAGGGTGCCGAGCAGGAGCGTCGCCACCGGAAAACCGAGGCCGACAGGGAACGCCAGCATCCGGAACACCCGCCTCGCCACCAAGGGATCTGGAAGTGCCAGGGTCCATAGCAGCCCTGAGACGGCTAACCCCGCGCCGAGGAGGAGAAACTGCTTGGGTCCGAAGCCCCCCAGGCGTACCTCCCAGCGCCTGTGGACGAGAGCCCCCAGCAGGAAGGCGGTCAGGATCGCCCCTTCGCCCGGGATCGTGCCCACGCCCCCCAGCCATGACCGGAAGGCTATCACGAGCGCCGTGGTGATCAGCCCCGCGCCCGTGCCCTCGAAGACTAAGGCCAGGGCGACCACGACCACTCGCCCGTCCACGATGATGCCGGGTTCCACTTGGATTGGCGTGAGCATGCCCAGGATGGCGATGAGCCCGAAGAGAGCCCCCGAGAGAGCGGTCCTGCTTTTCGGCTGGAGGCGTCTTAATCCGGGCAATATGAGGCTGTAGAGGAACGCCAGGGAAAGCAGGAAGGCGGCGTTCCGAGCAAAGCCGGCAAGGATCGTGATAGCGGCACTCATGGTTCCCGCCCTTCATCTGAGGAACCTGACCGGTTCCCTCCCGCCCGAGGAGGATACATGGGTACGCCCGTCGGTCCACGCACCCGAAATCGCCCAACAGCACCGTGGCCGCTCATTCACCCTATCACCGCGAAAAGAAAACGCCTTCGAGAGGCTAGCTCTCGAAGGCGCAGAGGAATCCTCGGGGGGCGGCCCTTACTCCCCCGCCTGGTGGACCGACCGGGAATAGGACCATGGAAACCTCGCAGAGCCGAGACCGGGTGATCCTCCCTTTCGTCGGATGAAATCTGCCACTTCCCTTGGCCCTTGTCAATGCCCTCGGCGGATCGGGGGCCGCATGCCGGTCAGGTGACCAGGACGCTCACGCCTTCGCCGTACTTGGCCTTAAGCTCCTTGACCAGCGCGTCGGCCTGCTCGCCCTTCACCCGGATGACAAAATCCCGGTAGCCCGGGCGAGTGTGGAGCGCGCACGTCACCAGGCTCCGCAGGGCCAGGCGGAAGTCGCGGAGCACATGCACCAGCTCCTGGCAGGCCTCCGGCGTATCAGGCACCTGGAAGGCGATACGAGTACCTTTCTCTTTGTACCCCAGAATCTCCACCATCACCGCCAGCAGGTCGGTCTCCGTGATCATGCCGACCAGTCTCCCGGCTTCGTCCACGACCGGGAGACATCCGATCTTGTGGTCGTGCATCAGGAGGGCCGCCTTCTCCACGCTGTTGGTCGGCTTGACGGTGACAGGGTCCTTCCTGATCAGGTCCCGGACGGTCATCTTGAGCAGGAGATAGTTCACTTCGTAGACATCCAGCGTGGTGGCGCCGGAGGGGGCGGCCTCTTTCAGGTCGCGGTCGGTCACGACCCCGATGAGCTTCCCGCGGTCCACCACCGGGAGATGGCGGATCTTCTTGTCCCTCAAGATCAGACGAGCCTCCAGGAACGGCGTGCCCGCCTCTACGGTCACGACGTCTCGGGTCATCCAGTGCTGCACCAGCATGACAACTCTCCTTACACCACCGGAGTCCCTACGCGGGCCTCCCCTCCGACACCTACAGGCCGAGGTAGGCCTTCTTCACATGAGGATTCGCCTTCAACTCGGCCGTCGGGCCCGACAGAACAATCTGTCCGTTTTCCAGCACGTACCCCGTGGTCGCCACATCGAATGCTGTGGCCACGTCCTGCTCGACCACGAAGATGGTCGTCCCCTCCCGATGGATCTTCTGAATGGTGTCCACCAGGACGTCGAGGATGATGGGAGCCAGACCCAGCGACAGCTCATCCACGATCAGGATCTTGGGCCGGGCCATCAGGCCGCGCGCGATGGCGCACATCTGCTGCTCACCGCCGCTCAGGCTGCCGGCCCGCTGCCCCTGCCGCTCCTTGAGGATGGGGAACAGTTCGCACACCCACTCCAGGTCCCGCTGGATCTCTGCCCGGTCCTTCCGGCGGTACGCCCCCATCAGCAGGTTTTCCTTCACGCTCATCTGAGGAAAGAGCCGCCGGCCTTCAGGGACCTGGGTGATGCCGCGGGCCACGATGGCCTCCGAGTTCAACCCGGTGATATCCGCTTCCTCCAGGTGCACGCTCCCCGACCAGGGATAGATGATCCCGCAGATGGTGTTCAGGAGGGTGGACTTGCCGGCGCCGTTGCTGCCCACCAGGGTGACGATCTCCCCCTTACCCACCGAGAAGCTCACGTCCCGGAGGATCTGCACCTCCCCGTATCCCGCATTGAGCCCGCGAATCTCAAGCATGGGCCTGCTCCGCGTAGCGCCGGCCCAGGTAGGCCGAGACGACCTGGGGGTTGTTGAGGACCTCTTCGGGCGAGCCCTCGGTGAGTTTCTCCCCGTGGTGGAAGACCATGATCCGATCCGACACGTTTCGGATCGCCTTCATCACATGCTCGATCACCATGAGGGTAATCCCCCGGTCCCGGATCCGCTTGATCAGCCCCACCGCCTCGTCAATCTCAGCCGGGTTCAGCCCTGCCATGACCTCGTCGAGGAAGAGGATGGTTGGCCGCATGGCCAGCGCCCTGGCGAGTTCCATTCGCTTTCGCTCCGGAACGTTCAGACTCTCGGCTGGCGCCTGAGCCCGGTGGGCCAGCCCGACGAATTCGAGGACCTCCTCCGCCTGGCTCCGGGCCTTGGCCAGCTCCCGGGCACCGCCCCGGGCTCCGAATAACGCGCCAACCATCACGTTTTGGAGGACGGAGAGGTTGCGGAACGGCTTGACCACCTGGAAGGTGCGGCTGAGTCCCAGCCGGCCGATCTCATGAGGGCGCAACCCTCGGATCGATTGGCTGCGGAACAGGACATCCCCATTTGAATATGGGAGCACGCCGGTAATCACATTGACCAGGGTCGTCTTCCCGGATCCATTGGGTCCGATGAGCCCCAGGATTTCTCCCTCCCGCAGATCGAAATCCACGAGGGACACGGCGGCCAGCCCGCCAAACATCTTGGTTACGCGGCGCGCCTGAAGGATGTGCATGGCTAGATCCGGTACTCCCGAAGGTTCCGGGCAAAGTACTTGAGCGAAAACACGCGTTGCCGAATGAGGTCGGACAAGCCTTTGGGCATGAAGAGCACCACCAGGATGATGATGAGGCCGTAGAACAGCTCCCCCAGCGTGGCCAACTGGGTGGCCAGCAGCTCGGACACCGAGGAGAGCACCAAGGCCCCCAGCAACGGGCCCAGGACCGTCCCCGACCCGCCGAAGACCGCCATGATTATCATCTGGATGGTCGTCGTCATCCTGAAAACTGCGTTCGGATCAATGAATGTGATCCAGTAGGCATACACGCCTCCGGCCAGGCCGGCAAAGGCTGCACTCAGGGCGAAGGCGATCGTCTTGTAGTATGGCGTGTTGATCCCCATTGCGGCCGCTGCGTCCTCGTCCTCTCGGATGGCGATCAGCCCGTACCCGAAGCGGGATTCTGACACCCACCAGTTCACCAGCGTCGCGGCGGCCAAGATAGCGAGCATCACGTAGAAAAAAGTTAGGGGGGTACGCAAGATGGGCATCACCAGCCCCGTCCCGGCCCCGGTGATCTCCATGTTGTACACGACCTCCCGCATCGTCTCGCCAATCCCCAGCGTGGCAATGGCGAAGTACTGTCCCTTCAATCGCAGGACGGGCATCCCGACCGCCACGCCGAATAGCATCGCCAGGATCCCGCCTGCCGGCAGCGCGACCGCAAAGGGGAAGGCCGCCCGGGTGAGCAGGACGCCCGTCGTGTAGGCCCCGATCCCGAAGAAGGCCGCGTTCCCGAACGAGGCGTACCCCGTGAACCCGCCGATGAGGTTCCAACTCTCCGCGAGGATGGCCATCATGAAGAGGTTGATGAGGAACTGGATCATGAAGGCGGAGAAGATCTCCGGCGCGATGCCCAGGAGGAGGACCATGCCGAGGCCGGCCAGCAGGGAGACCCAGCGCTTCGTGCTCACTACCGCTCCCTCCTCCCCAAGACGCCGGTCGGTCGGAAGATCAGGATCAGGACCAGGAGCCCGAAACTGATGGCGTTGGGGTAGGTGGGACCGATGAACGTGGAGGTGAAGGATTCTGCCAGACCCAGTGCCACGCCGCCGACGATCGGCCCCATCATGGTTCCCAGGCCGCCCAGCACGGCCACCACGAAGGACTTGAGAGTGAGCGGTCTTCCCATGATCGGCGTCATGGGGAAGAGCATGCCCCACATCGCCCCCGCCGCGCCCGCCAGGGCTGCCCCCAATCCGAACGTCACGGCGTAAACGTGGCCCACGGGAATTCCCGTGAGGCGCGCCGCGCGCAGCTCCTCGGCCGTGGCCCGGATGGCCCGACCCAGCCGTGTGCGTTCCAGGAGCAACAGGAAGAGCACAGAGAGCATGATGGTGGTTACGAAGACCCAGAGCCGGACATAGGGGATGGTGAGGCCAGCCACGGAGAAGTTGGCCGCTGTATAGCTCGGCGTAACTTGCCGGAGGTCAGACGACCAGAGGATCCGGGCCAGGTTCACCATCACCACCTCGATGCCGAAGGTGATCAGGAGGGTCAGGTACATTTGGGCACGAACGATCAGGTTGAGGATGAATCGCTGCAAAAGGTACCCGTACAGGAAGAGCAGCAGAATCGTGACCGGCAGAGACAGGAACGGGTCCCAGCCCCACAGGGTGAAGGTCCAGAACGTGATGTACGCCCCCAGCATGATCAAGGCCCCGTGGGTGATATTCACGATCCTCATCACGCCATAGATGAGGGACATACCCATGGCCATGATGCCATACAGCCCGCCCAGCAGGATCCCGTTGATCAACACCTGCAAGATAAGCATATCGCTTCAGAGAGGGGCAGAAAGGCCTTCTCCTCTGCCCCTCTCCTCTTCGGCTCTCTGCTCGCGGCTCTCGGCTGCTACTTCCGTTGGCTCCACTTCGGCATGGGATACATCGGCTTACCGACGAACTTCCCGGCAGCATACACCGGCACCAGCTTACCGTCCTGGATCTGGATGAGCACCTGGCCCATGGCGATCTGGCCTGTCTCATCGAACTTCACGCGACCGTAGAGCGTCTCCACATCCAGGCTGGCGAGGGCATCCCGCACCTTCTTCGGATCCAGCGAATTCGCCTTCTCGATGGCAAACTTATAGGCCAGGACGTCGGCCGCTCCGGAGGCCACATGGTAGTCCGCCTCGTAGCCGAACCGCTCCTTGAACTGCTTGCCGAATTCCCGAGCCGACCGGAAGACCTCTCCCCCGATCTCCATATTCTCCAGCCACGGCGTGACGCCACACACGTACTCCGCCGCCTTTCCCAGCGTCTTGCGAAAGTCGCCCGTGGGTGGCCCCACGGTGAACACCCACATCTTGGGGCTGACATCCGAAGCCTGGGCCTGCCGGATGAAGTTCAGGGTGTTCTCCTCGTGTCCGGCCAGGAGGATCAGATCCGGATTCTTGCTCTTGATCACCGCCAGGATCGAGGTGAAGTCCTGCGTGGCCGGCTGATACTCCTCGTCGTACACCTTCTCGACCTTTTGCTCCTTCAACCATTGTCGCGTCCCTTCACCCACGCTTCGATCGAAGGCCTCGTTGGAGTACAGCAGGGCCGCCGTCTTGACGGGGGGATCCATCTTGACCGCAGCCTCCACGACCGACTGGAAATAGAACTCCGCCTTGGGGAGCGTCCCGAAGATGTACTTGTACCCCCGGCTGAAGATCTGCCCCGAAGCCCCACCGCCCTGGATCATGGGGACCTCGTATTTCTCGGAGACCGAGCTGGCCGGGATGGTGATCCCGCTGGAATAGGGCCCCAGGAGGAGGTTTATCTTGTCCGACGTGACCAGGCGGGTAAATAGACGAGCGCTGAGGTTGGGGTCGCTCTGGTCGTCGTACATCTTCAACTCCAGATTGTAGGTCTTGCCCGCGACCTTGATGCCGCCCGCCTTGTTAATCGCGTCTACAGTTATCTGGTACGCATCCACGTAGAACTTCCCTTCCCGCGCATACTGCCCCGTCTGGGAAATGGCAGTGCCCAAGACGATCGTATCGGCCGACCACGCCGTCGTCGCCGTCAAGAAGAGAGCCACCACTGCCAGAGCCATCCATCTTCCCCGGGAACCATGTCTCTTCATCGCAGACTCCTTCGGGCCCCCTCGCCCGCGTTCCCCGCCCTGAGGCGGGGGCGTTGTCCCACTACGCCGTCCCTTTTCCCACTCCATCCGGCGCTGCCAGCCACGTTACGCGGCATCGTTACCAGGATTAGAGGGGCATCGTCAAGGCTTTTTTGTCGGTCGCGTCAGGATTTCGCGTTGCCTGAGAGTTTTCGCAGCCACTCCACCTGATGGGCCAGGCCCTCGCGCAAGGACACGCGCGGAGTGAACCCCAGGCTGTCCCGCGCCCGGCTTGTATCGGCCCAGGTGTGGCGAACATCGCCCGGCTGGGGCGGGCGCCGCTCGCGACGGATGGGCCTGCCCAGGATCTCCTCCAGGCTGGCCAGGACCTGGTTCAGGCTGCTCCGCGAGCCGCCCCCGATGTTGAACACCTGCCCCACCGCGCGCGGGCCCAGGGCCAGCCAGTTGGCCTCCACGACGTCGGCGACGTAGGTGAAGTCGCGGGTCTGTTCCCCGTCCCCGTACACCAGGATGGGCCGGTCCTCGAGCGCCGCCTGGATGAACTTGTGGAATCCCATATCGGGCCGCTGCCTTGGCCCGTAGACTGTGAAATAACGCAAGGCCACGGTGGGGACGCCGTAATTGGCATGGTACAGGCCGCACAGGTGCTCGGCTGCCAGCTTGGTCACGCCGTACGGGGAGTACGGTCGCGGCAGGGACTCCTCCCGGAGGGGGAGGTCCTCCGTCTGTCCGTACACCGAGGACGAGGAGGCGAACACCAGCCCCCGGAGGCGTGCGGAGCCCTTGACCGTCTCCAAAAGCTGCTGCGTCGCCCGAATATTGTGGTCCAGGTACAGGTCGAACTCCTTGCCCCAGCTGGCGCGGACGCCCGGCTGCCCCGCCTGGTGGAAGATGGCGTCGGCCTCCGCCACGACCGGCGCCAGGTCAGCCCGGGCCAGGTCCATCTCGACGAACCGGAACTCGGGGTGACTCCGCAGCCCGGCGAGGTTCGCCTCTTTGACCGCCCGCGGGTAATAGGCGGTGAAGGCATCCACCCCGATCACGCGGTGCCCTTCCCGAAGCAGTCGTTCGCACAGATGGGACCCGATGAATCCGGCAGCGCCGGTCACCAGTGAGGTGCACTCGATCGTCATCGGGGCGATCCTCCGTGCGAGTCGAGACGCGCCTGGGCCAAGCCGACCTCTCGGCGGGTGAGGGTCGTGACGAAGCTGCCGATGATGATCTCGCTCTTCATCTGCACCGGGATCCGCTCCGCATCGTCCGTGAGCCAGACGATCATTCGACCCTTCCGCTGGAAGATTCCCTCGAACTTGAGGAGGGGTTCCACCTTCAAGGTCTCCCGCTGGCCCAGCACCGTCTCGAGGGTTTCGCGTCCCAGCACCTTGACCTCCAGCTCCCAGTTCTTCCGGCTGGCGAACACCCTGGCCGTCACCGTGGTGTTGGCCACCAGCGGCAGGGTCCGGACGTAATACAGGACCGACAGCTCATCCAGGGCGCCGGGGGTGAGTGGAAACTCCTGGCTCACGTACTTCCCGTACCGCTCGGCCTCGTCCAGCCGCGCGATGCCTTTTGGCACCGGGCTGAAATCCAGATAGCGGAAGGTGGCGATGCCTTTCTCATGGTCGAACACCGTCTGGCTGCTGTGCCGATAGCGTCCCTCCCGGAGATTCTTGTCGAAGCGGAGCGCGCGCATCGGGTCCGTCTGCAGGAAGGATTCGGTCCGATCATCCACCCGGTAGATCTTCGAGATCAGGGGCGTGGACTGCGCCGTCGTCACCAGGTGATACGCCTGGTGTCCGCCCAGGTCCACCACACCCTGCGCCTCGAGCGTGGCCTCCCCGGCCTTGATCCCCAACCAGGTGACGTCGTACGCCAGCCGCTCGCCCCCGCGGTAGAGGTGGGCAACGTCCGGCGATTGCCCGGCCGAGACCTGGCCCGCAAAGGCGAGGAGAATGACTGGAAGAAGCAACGACGGCAAATTCACCAAACCAAGCACCTCCCGCAGAACTTCGAACCACCCGATGGCTATCCACAGACTACATAGATTCCGCAGACTTTCCTTCCGAAATCCCGTGCGGAATAATCTGCGTAATCTGCGGATCCTTCCGATCCGGTCCGGTCTGTCCCCTGAGGAACTCGTGAACAGCGCCAAGGACCTCCACGACGCTGAGATCGCGCATGCAGCGATAGGTGTCATTGATCCGACAGCTCCGCTGTAAGCAGGGACTGCAGGGTAGCTCCCGCCTGAGGATCCTCCCCGGCCCCAGGGGGCCCGTCCGCAAAGGATCGGTGGGCCCGAATAAGGCCACGACGGGCGTCCTTACGGCCGTCGCGATGTGCATGGGCCCGGAGTCGACGGTGATCATGAGGTCCACATCGCGGAGGACCGCCACGAGCTGTTTCAGCGTGAGACGCCCAACCAGGGACACAGGCGGTGGATTCATGCCGGCAACAATACTTTCCGCGATCTCTTCGTCCTCGCGGCTTCCGGTGAGGATGACCCCGATCCCCTCCGCCAGAAGCGCCGTGGCGAGTTCCCGCCAGCGCGCAACCTCCCAGAGCTTGGTGCGCCAGCGCGCCGACGGGTGGAGCACCACGCGGGGACACCCAGGGGGTACCCGGCAGGCGGCGAGATGGAACCTGCCGACCGCGAGATCGTCCGGCGACAGATAGATGTGAAACTCTCGGACCGGTTCGGGCGCATCCACCGCTGCCGCCAGGTAGAGGTATCGGTCCACAGCATGCACCGGCTGTGGCGGCGCCACGACGCGGTGCGTGAGGACCCACGGGGCGCCCTCGCGCCCCTCGGCAAAGCCGACGCGGACCGCGGCCCCGCTCGCCAGGACGTACAGCGCGCTCTTGAACAGCCCCTGGAGATCCAGGACGGCATCGTAGCGCCGGCGGCGCAACCCGGCGGCGAACCGCCGCATCTCGCGGAGCGTCGCGGGGATCTCGGCCGGATGTCGAAGCTGTTGGAGCCATCGTTTTCTTCCCGAGACCACGACCCCGCTCAGAGCGGGGTGTCCCCGGACGATGTCCTCGGCCTCCTCTTCGACGAGCCAGTCCAGGGGGATATTCGGGTATCGCCGATGCAGCGTGGCCGCCACGGGAAGGGCATGCACCACATCGCCCAGGGCGCTCGGCTTGACCAGCAGGATCCTGCGGGCCCCGTCAAGCCGGATGGGAGCCGATGGCATCCTCTTCCCCCGCCCGGGCCAGGAACCACGCCACGGCCGCCCGGAGATCATCCGCGACGCGCTCCGGCAGCTCCAGCGCTCCCTCCCGGATCTTCCGCCATTGTTCGGCCCCATGGCCGGTGCGCAGCATGATCCCCACCATTCCCGGGAACGCCTGGGCCAGGGCGGCGTCGGTCACGTGATCGCCGATGGCCACGGACCGCGAAGGGTCCAGGCCGAGATCGCGAATGGCCCGATACACCATCCCGGGCTTCGGCTTTCGGCAGTCGCATTCTCGCCGGTACTCCGGCGGCCCGTGGTCGGGATGGTGCGGGCAATAATAGATTCGGTCCAGGTGAACCCCGGCCTCGGCCAGCAGGGCCGTCAGGCGCTCGTTGACCCGGCGGACATCGTCCTCGGTGAGCAGGCCCCGTGCGACCCCGGCTTGATTCGTCACCAGGACGAGGCGGTAACCCGCTCGCTGAAGGGCCCGGAGGGCGTCAATCGCCCCCGGGATGAACTGGATTCCCTCGGGGTCGCGGAGGTAGCCGGGATCCTCGATGATCGTGCCGTCGCGATCAAGGAAGGCGGCCGGCATGCCACGTGACACGTGAGGCGTGAGGCCTGACGCGTCGGCCGCGTCAAGGAGTGCCTGCGCCTCGTGCAGCACCTCTTCGACGGTCACACCCGTCATGCAGCGGTGGTCAATGGGACATTCGCGCAGGAGACACGGACTGCACGGCACCGGCACGCGGACGACGCGGGCGCATCGACCCAGGGGCCCGGTCGCCACGGGGTCCGTGGGACCGAAGACGGCCAGAACCGGCGTCCCCACCGCGGCGGCGACGTGCATCGCGCCGGTGTCGTTGCTGACCATTAGGCGCGCGCGCTCCAGAACGCCCACCAGCGCCACAAGGTCGGTGCGTCCGCCGAGATTCACAGCCGGCCGGCGCATCTGGGCGGCCACCTGGTTCAGGACCGGGCGCTCCCCCCCGGATCCGATCAGGAGGATCGTCGCTCCGCGCGACTCCACCAAGCTATCCGCCAGCGCCGCAAAACGGTCGGCCGGCCAGCGCTTGGCGCTCCCATAGACCGAGCCCGGGTTCAACGCCACGAGAGGGCCGCTCGGGGCGATCCCCTCCTCACGCAGAAGCTCATCGCTCTTCCGCCGGGCCTCCTCGGTCACCGGCAGACGAGGGGAGAGAGTCCCATCCCCCCCCAGCGCTCGGACGATGGCCAAGTACCGCTCGACTTGGTGTCGCGCCAGCCCCGTCGATCGGCTCGGGACCGGATGGGTGAGCAACCAGCCTCGGCCATCCGTGGGATAGCCGACCCGGCGCGGAATTCCCGCCAGCCAGGGGGTGAGCGCCGCATCCAGAGAGTTCGGAAAGAGCACCGCTAGATCGAACCGCCCCTCCTTCAACTCTCTTGTCAGGCGCCAGCGCCCGCGGACTCCCCGGTGGGCATCCTCGCTCGGATACCCGATGGTCCGATCCACGGCCGGGTGGCCCGCAAAGAGCCCGCCGACCCAGGGTCTCGCCAGCAGCGTGATCTCGGCCTGGGGGAATCGAGCATCCAGGGCCTCCAAGGCCGGGAGCGTGAGGACCGCGTCCCCGACCCAGTTCACCTCCCGCACCAGGATGCGTCGGATTTGCGGAGGATCGATGTCGATCATTCACCCTCTCAGGACCGCTCGGTCATTCCCGCCTATGGCGGATTCGACGGCTCGGCGGTTCGATTCGCCCTGGAATCTCGGGTCGATGGGAAGGTGTGTTTTCCATCGTCGGTGCACCCAGAACCATTGGTCGGGATGCATCCGGATGAACACCTCGATTGCGGCCGTGAACCGCGCCGTGTTCTCCACCAGGTCCGCTCTGAAATCGCCGCTTCGCCGGACAGGCACCTCATCCGCGAGGAGGACCCGGTATCGCCCGGGCCCCTCCCGGAGAATGACCACGGGCAAGACGGCCGCCCCCGATCGCATCGCGATAAGCGCCGGCGCGAAGGCTGTCGAAGCGGGCCGGCCGAAGAACGGAACCACCACCCCCTCCTTCTCGCTGATGTGCTGATCGATCAGGATCCCCACCGTCTCACCGCGCCGAAGGACCTGGAGGATCGCTCGGATCGCGTCGCGCTTCCGGATCACCCGGTTGCCTCCCCACTCCCGCAGGGTCGTAAGCAGATCGTCGATCCGGGGGTTGTCCAGAGGCCGTGCCACGACGTGAATCCGGCCGAAGTGGATGGCGTGGATGCGTGGCAGCAACTCCCAGGGTCCGAAATGGGCCGTGATGAAGAGCACGCCCTTGCCGCGCCGTTGCGCCTCCAGCAGCCGCTCGAGGCCGTCGAACCGCACGGTCTCTGCACTGCGCTGGCGCAAGAGGCGGTCGGAGCGCGCCGCCTCCACCGCCGTCCGGCCCAAGTTCTCGAATACGGCGCAGGCCAGCCGCACGATCTCGGTAGGCGAGTACTCCTCCGGGAAGGCCCGGGCGAGATTCTCCATCGTGATGGTTCGGTGTCGCCGATCCAGCCGGAACGCCAGACGCCCCGCTCCCTCTCCCAGCGCATAGGCCGCCGATTCGGGAAGCCAGGCGAAGAGCCTGGCCAGCCACACCACCAGCGCCCATTCGAGGATCGCGACGGGGTTCCACTGGCCGCGCTCAGCCACGGGCCCCTCCCAGCAATGGCACCAGGAGCCCCTCCAGCGCATCGGCCCCCTCGACAATCTCCAGGTCCACCCGGAGCACCAAAATCGGCCGGCCCGAGCTCGGCGCCGGCATCCGCACCGCGTCTTTCTCCGTCGTGACGATCATGTCTGCGCCCGCCTCCCGCGCCGCCGCCTCCGCGCGCAGGATGTCATCCGGGCCGTACGGATGGTGGTCCGGGAACGCCAGCGTCCCGGCCAACACCACGCCGAGAGTCGTGAGCGTGCGATGAAACGCCGGCGGATTCGCGATGCCGCTCACCGCCAGCACCCGCCGGCCCTGCAGGAGCCCGAGCGGCCGCTCCCCTGCACCGGCAAGATCGGTGAGGCCGGAGGGACGATGGCGCGTGAGGATCTGTGGGGCCCCGGGGGCAAGGCGTTCCAGACGAAGTCGCAGGCCGGCAAGCTCCGGGGCCTGGTCCGTCCGGCTCAAGATGACCGCGTGCGCGCGCCGGAGCGCCGCCACCGGTTCCCGTAGGCGCCCCCTCGGCAAGAGGCGGCCGCCACCGAACGGGTCGGTCGCGTCCAGCATGACGAGGTCCAGATCGCGATGGAGCTGCCGGTGCTGAAATCCATCATCCAGCACCAGGATGTCCAGCGGGAACTGCCGGAGGGCCTCACAACCCGCCTGGTACCGGTTCCCGCCGACGATCACGGGAACTCCCGGCAGGCGGCGCGCAAGCAGGACGGCCTCGTCCCCCACTGCCTCCCAACGGGCCTGGATGCCGTGCTGGTCAGCCACGACCGCCACGCCCGAATCGCGGCGGCCATATCCGCGAAGGAGGACCCCCGCTGCCCGGTCTCGCGCACGAAGCCATTGGGCCAGGGCGATCGTACAGGGCGTCTTCCCGCTCCCCCCCACGGTCAGGTTGCCGACGCAAACGACCGGGCAGGGCAACCGGCGGATCCTCCGCAGTCCCGACGTGAAGGACCAGGCGCGGACCCGGATGCCCGCGCCATAGCCGAACCCGGCCGCCGCCAGCACCAAGCGCCAACCGCGCTGGAGAAGCGTCGGCCTCTCGGACCGCATCGCGCGGAGCCAGTAGCTCCAGATGGCGGCGGCCAGGCTCACAGCACCGCCTCGAGGAGATTCACCGTCCGGCGACCCGCGCCCCGATGGGTGTCCACGATGGCGCGGCCGGCCTCCCCCATGCGGTTGGCCGCCACCGGATCCGTGAGGAGCCGCAGGACCTCCGCCCGGAGATGCGCCGCGTCCCGCACCTGGATCCCGGCCCCCTGATCCAGGAATAGCCTCCCCATCTCGGCGAAGTTGCCCATGTGCGGACCGAACAGGACGGGCCTCGCATGGCTCGCCGGCTCGAGAATGTTGTGCCCCCCGATGGGAACCAGGCTTCCGCCCACGAAGACGACCGTTCCCGCCGCATACAGCCGGGCCAGCTCACCCATCGTGTCCACCAGGATCACGGCGGTGGCCCGATCCGCCGGCACGCGGCTGCGGCGGATCCAGGGAAGAGCTGCGCGCGCAAGGAGTCCCTCGACTTCCTCAAGACGCTCCGGGTGGCGCGGGGCCAGAAGCAGGATGAGGTCCGGAACGGCGCGCCGCGCCTCCGTGAAGGCCTCCAGCACCGGCTGTTCCTCCCCCCGGTGGGTGCTGCCCGCGACGAGGACGACCTGCGCCGGGCCGAGGCCGAGCATCTCACGGATCGCCGGCCCATCCTCCCCGCCCTCGGCGGGAGAAACCGCGGCCAGGTCGAATTTCAGGTTGCCCACGACGTGCACCCGCTCCGCCGGCGCCCCCAGAGCCAGGATGCGCTCCGCGTCTTCCGGCGTCTGCATGCAGAAGAGGCGGATCCCCTGGAGCACCTGGCGGAAGATCCCCCGGACGCGACGATACCGGGGGAAGGAACGCGGGGAGATGCGCCCGTTGATCACCACCACGGGGATGCCCCGGGTCCCGCAGGCGCGGATGAAATTCGGCCAGATCTCCGTCTCGGTGAGAAGCACGGCCCGCGGCGAGAGCTTGTTCAGCGCCGCCCGGACCGCCCAGCCGAAATCGAGGGGAAAAAAGACGAACTGCTCGGCCGGCAGGCGCTGCTCCGCGACGGCTCGCCCCGTGTCTGTCACCGTGGACACGAGCAGGGGCAGATCCGGCCAGCGCGCCCTAAGGCCCCGGGCCAACGGCGTAGCCGCCATCACCTCACCCACCGAGACCGTGTGCAGCCAGACGGGCGGCACCGGTCCCGGCCACGCGGGCACACGTCCCAGGCGCTGGGAGAGACCTCGGCGATATTTCCCTCGCAGGATCGCCTGCGCCGCGAAGACGGGGAGGCCCCCGATGAAAAACGCGCCCAGCCCCAGACTGTATAGCCAGTACATCACACGCTCGACACGATTTCCGCCGACGTTTCCACCTCGCCATTCCACATTCGGGGTTCGATATTCGCCATTCACGGGCCCCGCTCCGCAAGATCGATTGCCAATTTCGAATCACGAACCGCCGAACGTTCTACCCGTTTGCCGCTCGCGTGTCCGCCTCCGCGATCAGCGCGTCCAACCGTCGCGCCAGAACCGACTGGAGCTTTTCCACCGCCTCCTTGTCCGCATCCGCCGGCACATACATGGGCTCGCCCCAAACGTACACGGCGCGCGCGAAAGGGTGCGGGACCAGGAACTGGTCCCAGCTCTTCAGAATGGTCCGGGGGGACGCCCCGAAGGCGACCGGAAGGATGGGCATCCCCGAAAGACGGGACAACTCGATGACGCCGGATTTCACCTGCTGCCGCGGCCCCTTCGGCCCGTCGGGAGTGATGGCCAGGTTGCTGCCCTCCTTCAGGCACTGAAGGAGTTGCTTGAAGGCATGGGCGCCGCCGCGTGTGGCCGACCCCCGCACCACCGTATATCCCAGCCACTGTGCAATCCGCGTGATGTATTCCCCGTCCCGGTGCTGGCTGATGAGGATCGTGGCCGTTTGCCCGGGGTACCCGAATGCCATCATGACCAGCCGCCCGTGCCAGAAGGTCACGATGATTCGTTCGCCCTTGGCCCAGCACGACTCGGGATGCCGCCGGCCGATGTCCTCCCGGCGGAACGTGCGCATCGCGATCCGCATGAGCACGCTGGCGATCCAGGGCGCCACGACCAGGCTGAGCTTCCACTCCCGGGGAGAACGCCAGCGGGCGCTCATCGTCACGCCCTCATGCCGAGGACGCCGGGAGGAGCGCCAGGACTTCTTTGGCCGCGCGCTCTGCGGCACCGGGCATTCCCAGCCGCGCCCGGACCTCGGCCAGCGCCGCCCGCATTCGCACCTGGCGCTCGGGCGAGCCGAGGATCTGTTCCGCCACGGCCGCCAGGCGCGCCGGCGTGGCGTCGAACTGGATCAGCTCGGGCACGATCGGCTCGTTCGCCACCAGGTTCGGAAGCCCGATGAACCGGACCCGGACCAGGGGGCGCGCCAAGAGCCACGAAAGCGTTGCCACCCGGTACGTGATGATCATGGGCGTGCCGAGGATGGCCGCCTCCAGCGTCACGGTCCCCGAAACCGCCAGCAGCAGGTCGGCCGCCCGCATCACCTCGTAGCTCCGGCCGGGGGGCGCCGTCACCTGGAGGCCGGATGCCGCCACGGCCGCCTCCACTGCCTGCTGATCCAGCGTCGGCGCAAGCCCCAGGACCAGCCGGAGGTCGGGGCGATCAGCCACGAGGCGCGAGGCGGCCCCAAGTAGCATCGGCAGGTGGCGGCGGACCTCCGCCGGCCGGCTGCCAGGAAGCAGCCCCAGGACCCGCGAGTCCTCCGGGATGCCCAGGGCGGCGCGGCACGCTTCCCGCGGCGGCACGCCCGCCAGCGCGTCCAAAAGGGGGTGCCCCACGAAGGTGACGTCCACGCCAGCCTTCCGGTAGAGGATCTCTTCGAACGGGAACAGCACCAGCATCTTCCTCACCACCCGGCGGATCGTGCGGATCCTTCCGCGTCGCCACGCCCACACCTGGGGGCTGATGAAGTAGCAGACCGGAATGCGGAGGCGATGGGCCGCGCGCGCCAGCAGGAGGTTGAAATCCGGGAAATCGATGCAGATCAAGAGGTCCGGGCGAACGGTCCGGAGGCGCCCCCGCAGACGCTGCAAGGCGTCCCGCAGGGCCCGCCGTTTCTCCCACAGCTCGGTCAGCCCCACGACGGCCGTGTCTCCGGCATCCGCCAGGAGGGTCACGCCCGCCTTCTGCATCTGCGCCCCGCCCATGCCTTCCATGGCCAGCCGGGGCGTGAGGCGCCGGAGCGCCTCCACCAACCGTGCGCCGTGCAGGTCGCCGGAGGCCTCCCCCGCCACGATCAGGATCCGCGCCCCTTCCCGCGACCCGCGAATCGGGGAATCAGCGGATTGGTGAACTGGTGAATTCGGAGGCTGCCCCGCCATCCCCACGTCCTGCTGCTCCCCTGCTCCACGGCTCCCCTGCTCCGGCCTGCAGTTCAGAGGCGTTCGATGATCTGGGCCGCCACGGCCACCGCGTCGCGCCCGGCCTCGCCCGGGACCAGAGGCGGGCGGCGGCTCCGCACGCTGCTCACGAAGTCCAGGAGCTCCTGCCGCAGCGGCTCCACCCGCGCCACCGGGATATCCACCCGGCTGAGGCCAGGCTTGCCCGGGCCCGCGGAGGGCGTCGGTCGGAACAGATGCAGCTCCTGGCTGGCGTAGTCCAGGACGAAGTACGTGTCGCGCTGGAACACCCGGATCCTGCGCAGGCGCTCGCCGGTCACCCGGCTGGCCGTGATGTTGGCCACGCAGCCCGACGCGAACTCGAGTCGAGCGTTGGCAATGTCCACCTGACCGGAGACCACGGGCACCCCGACGGCGCTGACCGCCGTGACCGGCGATTTGACCAGGGCGAGGATGATGTCGATGTCGTGGATCATGAGGTCCAGCACCACGTCCACATCGGTGCCACGTCCCGGGAAAGGCCCCATGCGGTGCACCTCGATGAACCCGGGATCCTGGACGCGCGCCGCCAGGGCCTGAACCCCCCCGTTGTACCGCTCACTGTGGCCGACCTGAAGGACGCGCGTCCCGGCCGCGGCCACGGCAATCAGGTCGTCCGCCTCCTGGAGCGTCCTGGTGATCGGCTTCTCCACCAGGACGTCGGATCCAGCCAATAGGAAGTCCCGGGCGATCTGGTGGTGCAGCAGCGTGGGAACCGCCACGCTGACCGCGTCCACCTGTCGCAGCAGCTCCCGGTAGTCCGCCACGGCCGGCACCCGCAGCCGTCCTCCCACCTCGCGCCGGCGCGCTTCGGCGACGTCTGCCACCGCCACCAGTTCAACCCCCGGCAGCTCGGTGTAGATCCGCGCATGATGCTGCCCCAGGTGGCCCACACCCACGACCGCCACTTTTACCTTTGGCTCACTGGCGTCCATGCGGTTTCTTCACTTCGCCATTCGAGATTCTGCGTTCGATATTCGAAGTTCGAATCACGAATTTCGAACAGCCGAACGGTCGAACTGCCGAACGCTCTCCGTTCTACTCGGCCACCACCGCCAGGTCCAGCTCGTCCGCCCCGGCCACGAATCGGTCCCGATCCAGGAGCAGGGTGCGTCCCGCGTCCAGGGCCAGCGCCGTGGCGCTGGCATCTCGCAGGGCGGAGAGCGTCCCGGGGCCGATGGTGGGGAGATCAAAGCGCAGATCCTGATCGATCCGGCTCACCTTGACCACCACCACGCCGCCGCGCCCGAGCGCACCCCCGCGCCGGATGGCCTCGTCGGTCCCCTCGACGGATTCCACCGCCAGGACTGTCCCGTGCTTCACAACCACCGTTTGGCCGATCCGGAGCGCCGCGATCTCACGCGCGATCTGGCGCCCCAGGTCGATGTCGCCCTGTTCCCGCGCCGTGGGAGCGCGCCGCGTGAGCCGGCCGGCCCGCAGCAGGAGCGGGCCCAGGAACGGGGGCGTCTCCACAACCCGGATTCCCTCGGCCGCCAACGCGTCCACGATAGCCTCCAGCAGGGTGTCCCCTCGGAGGTCACGCACCTTGAGCAGGAGCCTGGCCCCCATCAGGTCGGGACGGGCCCCGGAGAACAGGCGCGTGATCTCGACCTTTCCCAGCAGGAGCACGTCCGTCACCCGCTCCTCGCGGAAGGCGCGGACCACGGCCCCGAGCTGCCCCACATGGACCCAATGGATGGCATCCACTCGCTCGGCCAGTGACGGGTCGGCCTCTTCCCGCAGGGCCACAGCCACGACGCGCAGGCCCTGCCGGCGCGCCTCCGCCGCCGCCACGAGGGGCAACTGGCCGCTGCCTGCCAGGATTCCCAGCGCCTCCATGGCTGACTACTTGCTGATCCCGCGCTGGGACCGTTTGACGAAGTCGATGAACCGCTGCACGTCGGGGATTCCGCTGAGCTCCCGGTCCAACTGGGCCAGCGCTTGGGACGTGTTGAGGCCGGAGGTGAAGAGGATGCGGTAGGCCTGTCCCAGGGCGTGGATGGCCTCGGCCGAGAACCCGTGACGGCGCAGGCCCACCACGTTGAGGCCGAAGGGCTTGGCCCGGTTTCCCTGGGCCTTGACGTAGGGAGGGAGATCCTGGAGCAGGGCGGAGCACGCGCCCAGGAACGCGAACTCGCCGATCCGCACGAACTGGTGGACGCCGCTCATACCCCCGATAAACACGGAGCGGCCGATCTCCACGTGGCCCGACAGGGAGGCCAGGTTGGCCATGATCACCCCCTCCGCCAGTTGGCAGTCGTGGGCCACGTGGACGTAGGCCATCAGGAAGTTCTCGGGGCCGACGCGGGTCACGCCGGAGCCGCCGCTACTGGCCCGGTGGATGGTGGCGAACTCGCGCACCAGCGTCCGGTCGCCGATGACGACGCGGGTCGGCTCTCCGTGGTACTTCACGTCCTGTGGGGCGGCGCCGATGATCACGTGGGAGCCGATGCGGCACTCCGCCCCGATCTCCGTCCGGCCCTCCAGGATGGTGTGGCTGCCGATGCTGGTGCCCGCGCCCACGCGCACCTCGGGTCCGACGATCGCGTAGGCGCCGATGCTCACCCCCTCGGCCAACTCGGCGCCCCGCTCCACCAGCGCCGTGGGATGGACGCTGACCACGTGCCGCTCCTAGACCGTCAACGGGGCGTCCGCCGGCCCCTCGGGATCGCGATCCACCACCACCGAGCTCAGCTCCGCCTCCGCCACCAGCTTCCCGTCCACGTAGGCGGCGCATTGCATCCGGCACACCTGGCGGCGGAGCTGTACGATCTCGACCTCGAACCGGACCTGGTCCCCGGGGACCACCGGACGCCGGAACCGAGCCCGGTCAATGCCGGTGAAGTACATGACCTTCTTCTCGGCCTGCGCGTTCAGGCTGCGCATCAGGAGGACCCCGCCGACCTGGGCCATGGCCTCCACGATGAGGACGCCCGGCATGATGGGGTGGCCGGGGAAGTGGCCCGGGAAGAACGGTTCATTGATCGTGACGTTCTTGATCCCGACCACGCGCTTTCCCAGCTCCATCTCCAGGATGCGATCCACCAGGAGAAACGGGTAGCGGTGTGGGAGAGTCTCCTGGATCTCCTTCGGACCCAACATGCTCCACTCCCTCCGTCTTTCGTCCCGCGTCTCACTTCCCCAGGCGGGCTTCCAGCGATGCCAGGCGCTCCTCCAGGGCGCGCACGAGCTTGCGCAGTTCCGGCAGCCGCGCCACCGCCGCCACCTGCCGCTTGAACGCGCCGTGCGGGACGGCCGGCGATCCCAGCACCACCGAGCCGGCCGGGATGTCCTTCGTCACTCCCGCCTGCGCCCCCACGATCACGTCGTCGCCGACCTCGACGTGGTCCACCACCCCGACCTGTCCGGCCAGCGTGACCCGGGAGCCGAGGCGCGAACTCCCCGAGATCCCCGACTGGCCCGCGATCACCGTGTCCGCTCCGATGTGGACGTTGTGGGCGATCTGGACCAGATTGTCGATCTTCGTGCCGCGCCCGATGCGGGTTTCGCCCAGGGTGGCCCGATCGATGGCCACGTTGGCGCCGATCTCGACGTCGTCCTCGATCACCACCCGTCCGATCTGGGGGATCTTCACGTAGCGCTGGCCGTCCCGCGCGAAGCCGAATCCGTCGGCGCCCAGCACGGCGCCGCTGTGCACGATGACCCGGTCCCCCAGCCACACCCCGTCCCGCAGGACCACCTGGGAGAAGATCCGGCAGTCCTTCCCGATCCGGACGCCGGCGCCGACGGTCACGTGCGCGTCCAGCATCGTCCCCGCGCCCACCTCAACGCCCGGACCCAGGACGGTAAGCGGGCCTACGCTGGCATCCGGGGCCAGGCGGGCATCAGAGGCGACCACCGCCGTGGGATGGATGCCGGGAGCCGGGGCGGGGAGGGGATGCAAGAGCGTCAGGGCGCGGGCGAAGGCGAGGATTGGGTTGGGCGTGCGCAAGGCGGGGCGGTCCACCGGCGGCCAGCCCTCGGCCAGGATCACGGCACCCGCCGCCGAGGCCTGCAGACGAGGCAGATACCGGTCGTGGACGACAAAGCTGAGATCCCGCGGGCCGGCGTCTTCCAAGCCGCGCACGGCGCTGATCTCGAGCCCGCCATCCCCTTCCAGCCGGCATCCCAGCCGCTCCGCCAACTCTCCCAGTCGCACTGCGCCCCGCTTCCCCAATCTGGCCCGCGAATCCCGTACGTCCTAGAATACGCGGGAGACCTCGGCCCCTCGCCTGTTCCCTCTCGGCTCTCGGCTCATTTCTGCTTGGAATCGTAGCGCTTGATGACCTCGGCGGTGATGTCCACGGCTGGCGCGCCGAACACCACCATTCCTCGCTCCAAGATAATGGTGTAACCCTGGTCCTTTCCGTACTCCTGGACCACCCCGACGATCTCCCGTCCAATTTCTACCTCCGCCTCCCGGACCCGCTTCTCGAAATCCCGGTTGGCGTCCTCGCCTACGCGGACCACGTCTCGCGTCTTGCGTTGGATCGCCTCGGACTTCTCCCGCTTAGCCTGCTCGCTGAGGAGGGGGGCTTGCTTCTCCAATTCGGCCTGGAGTTTCATGACCTCTTGCTGCTTCTCGTCCAAGTCCTTTTGACGGGCGGCGCGCTCTTGGTCCAACCTCTGTTTGACCGCCTGACCCTTCTGCGACTTAAGCAGGACTTCCTGCACGTCCACGATGCCGATGCGGACTGCCGCCTGGGCCGCCCACCCTGGCGTCCCCCAGCCGAGGAGGACCAGCCAGCCCAGCGCGGCGATGGTGACTCCCGTGCATCTCCGGAACCGGACGTCCACGTTTTTTGCCTCCCCTTTCTTCTCGGCTCCCGACCCCACTGACGCCTCCCGGCAAGAGGCCAACGACCGTACGCGCAACGAGAATATCATCCGGCCGCGCCGGACATTACAATACCCTTCCTGCTCAGCCAGGGGGACCGCGTGTCTTTCGTCAGTCCGCCTTCAGTCTGCTAGATCGACGGGCCAGTGGTGAAGTGGACCACCACCTGCTTTTCACCAGCGACATCCCCGTGCTTGCGGGCCATGTTGACGCCTACTTCCAGCCGGATGGCGCCCATGGGCGAGACGAACCGGATGCCGATCCCCGCCGCGCGCTTGACGGACCATTTGAAAGGTTCTCCCTCATCGAACGCGTTCCCCATGTCGAAGAACACCAGCCCCCGCAATTTCACGGGGGCATACAACGGAAACAGAATCTCGTGTTGGATGAAGAAGGCCTTGTTGCCCCCTTCGGGATCGCCGGTCAGGGGATCCTTGGGACCGACCGTGTAATTCCGGAAGCCTCGAATGGTGTCGATGCCCCCCAGGAGGAATCGGTCCTGAATGGGCAACGTGTGAGTGTCGCCGAAGGGTTCGGCATAGGCGATGTTCCCCCGGATGTGGCCGACGAATTTCCCCCAGAGCGGCCAGTACTGGGAGCCATCAAAGCTGTACTTGGTGAAATTGTTGTCGGCGTCCAGAACGCCCCCGGCATACTGGACCACGGCGTGGAGATAGAGGCCCTTTGTCGGCTCGGTGGAGGAGTCCCGCATGTCCCGGGTCAGCCCGAAGCTGAGCGAACTGGTCTCCGACAGACCGCCATTCACCGACCCCTGTTGCTGCACGATGTATGGGGCATCAGTGGTCACATCCTTGATCCGGATCCGCTCATAGGTGTAGGTCACCACGCCAGAGACCGCTTCCACCAGGTGGTGCGCGACTCCCAGGCTTCCCCCCTGGTTGCTCGAGTCATAGGTCATGTTGCTCTGGTACTTCGTGGTGTCCGCGAAGAGGTGGGGCTCCACCACGAAATTCGTGTCCATGAAGTGTGGATCCGTGTACACCAAATCCGCGCGATTGGCAATCTGGCCGATCTGCAGATTCAGGGCGGCCCGCTTCCCCAGACCGAAGATGTTATTCTGCGAGATGCCGGCCGTGCCGATGGCACCGTCCATGGAGCTGAAGCCGCCGCCGATGGTGAAGGCTCCAGTTTCCTTCTCCTTCACGTCCACCGTCAGGTCCACCCTATCCGCGGCCGCGGCCCGTTTCGTATCCAGCTTCACGTCCTCGAAGAAGCCGAGGTTTTGCAGGTTGCGACGGCTTTGCTGCAGCAGGACGCTGTTGAAGACATCCCCTTCCACCAGCCGGATCTCGCGGCGGATCACCTTGTCCCGTGTCCGGACGTTCCCCGTGATCTCGATCCGGTTGACGTACCCCTGACGCCCCTCCGTGATTTCCAGGGAGATGTTCACCCTGCTCTCGGTTCGCTGGATATCGGTAACGGGCGCCACGTCGGCAAAGAGGTAGCCGCCCTCCGCATATCGGTCGGTGACGGCCGCCACGTCGCCCTGCAAGGTCTCCCGACTGAAGATGCCCCCCACCCGACTCTTGATCAATCCCTGGATCTCGGGTTCCGTCAGCAACCGGTTCCCCTTGATGCTGAGCTCCCCGATCCGGTACTGCAGGCCCTCTTGCACACGGATGATTATCCGCAGCCTCTTCCGGCGGGCATCCAGCTGGATCTCCGGGTCCTCCACTGCGATGTCCAGGAACCCGTTGTCCAGATAGTAGGCCCGGATGCGATCTAGGTCGCGCCGCAACTCCTCCCGCTTCAGGGTCCCGCCGAAGAAGAACAGGTACAGCTCCGAGGTCTGGATCTTGCCCTTGATGTCCTTCTCCTTCAGGTACTTGTTGCCGACGATCCGGATCTCGCCGACATCAAACTTGTCCCCCTCCAGGATGTCGAAGGTCACGTTGACTTCCTGCGGGGAGATCCGGTCCTCCCGCCCTTCCACCCGGGCCTGGTAATAGCCCTCCTCCTCGTAGAATAGGCGGATATTCTCGCTGTTCTTAGCCAGGGCCCCCGGCGGGATGATCCCGCCCTCCACCAGATCGATCTTGACCTTGATCTTGTCCGCCGTCAGCTTCCGGTTCCCCACCATCCGGATGCTCTGGATGCTGGGTTTCTCGTGGAGGACGAAGGTCAGCTTGAGGCCCCCCTCGAAGATGTCCGCCTGAACCACGATGTCCTCGAAGTAGCCCAGGCTGTAGAGTGCCTTGATGTCTTCGCGCACCACCTCGGGCGAGTACGCGTCTCCCGCCCGGCTCTTGAGCTTGAAGCGGACGGTGGCCTCTTCGACCTTGCGGGCCCCGACTATGTCGATCTGGGTGATAAGAGGCTGGTCCTGCGCCCCGGCGCCCCCAGGTAGGGCGAGGGGAAGGAGGCAAATCGAAAAGAGGACAGCCAGCCGAACGCGGAGCAACGACGTCACGGGCTCTCGCTATGGCAGAGGAGGAACCTGGGCCGGAAGCCTACCCCCGGCCGCTCGCCGAACAACGCCGGCGGACCTTATCACTATCCTTCACAAAAGCCAAGCAGAAAAAGCCTCCCCGCGCACCGCATGCGGGGAGGCATTCGTGCAGGGTAAGTTACGAGGGTGTCTCGACCGGCTCGGCGGCTTCGAACTGGAGCGTCGCGCCGTCGCCCTTCCGGATCCGGATAATCCCGCCCTCGCTGAAACGCCCCTTGAGGACCTCCTCGGCCAGGGCGTCTTCGATGAATCGCTGGATGGCCCGGCGCAGGGGACGGGCGCCGTAGTTGGGATCGAACCCCTGGTCGATGAGGAACTCCTTCGCCTCCATCTCGATCTGAAGGCTCATCTGTTTTTCCTTCATCTGCTGCTCCAACCGGCCGAGCATCAGGTCCACGATCCGTCGCATGTGGTCCTTGGTCAGCGGGTGGAAGATGATCACCTCGTCGATCCGGTTCAGCATCTCCGGATTGAAGGCGCGCTTCAGTTCGTTGGTGACCGTTTCTTTCATCTTCTCGTACGAGTGGGCCTCGTCCCCGCCCTTGGCGAATCCCATGCTGGTGTGCAGGGTGAACTGGCGGGTCCCGATATTGGAGGTCATGATGAGGATGGTGTTCCGGAAGTCCACCACCCGCCCGTAGTTGTCCGTCAGGCGGCCGTCCTCCAGGATCTGGAGGAGGAGGTTGAAGACCTCCGGGTGCGCCTTCTCGATCTCGTCCAGCAGCACCAGGGAGAAGGGGCGCCGGCGCACCTTCTCGGTGAGCTGGCCGGAATCGTCATAACCGATGTAGCCGGGCGGCGCGCCGATGAGCCGGGAGGTGGAGAAGCGCTCCATGTACTCCGACATGTCCACCCGGACCAGGGCGTCCTCGGTCCCAAACAGGAACTCCGCCAGCGCCTTGGCCAGCTCCGTCTTGCCCACGCCCGTGGGGCCCAGGAAGATGAAGGAGCCCACCGGGCGGTTGGGGTTCTTCACGCCCGCCCGCGACCGCCGGATGGCGCGGGCCATGGCCTTGATGGCCTCTTCCTGGCCGACCACGCGCTTGGACAACTCGGCCTCGATCCGCAGGAGCTTGGCCGACTCCGCCTCCTCCAGTTGCTGGAGGGGGATGCCGGTCCACTTGGCCACGATGTAGGCGATGTCCTCCTCGCTCACCGTTGTCTTGGCCTTGGACCGCTGGTCCTTCCAGTTGGCCTTGCGCTCTTCCAACTCGCCCCGCAGCTTCCGCTCCGTGTCGCGCAGGCGGGCGGCCACCTCGAAGGCCTGGGTGCGAATGGCGTCCTCCTTCTGGGCGCGCAGCCGCTCGACCTCGTTCTCCATCTCGCGCAGCTCGGACGGCAGCACCATCCCCTTGAGCCGGGCGCGGGCCCCGGCCTCGTCGATCACGTCGATGGCCTTGTCGGGCAGGAACCGGTCCGCGATATACCGCTGGCTGAGGCGCGCCGCCGCCACCACCGCCTCGTCGGTGATGATGGCCTGGTGGTGGGTCTCGTAGCGGTCCTTGATCTCCCGCAGGATGCGGATCGTCTCGTCCACGCTGGGCGGCCCGACGTGGATGGCCTGGAACCGCCGCTCCAGCGCGCGATCCTTCTCGACGTACTTCCGGTACTCGTCCATGGTGGTGGCGCCGATGCACTGCAGCTCCCCGCGCGCCAGCGCCGGCTTCAGCATGTTGCTGGCGTCGATGGCCCCCTCGGCGGCGCCCGCCCCCACCAGGGTGTGCAGCTCGTCGATGAACAGGACGATGTTGCCGGCCTGCTGGATCTCCTTCACCACGGCCTTGAGCCGCTCCTCGAACTGGCCCCGGTACTTGGTGCCCGCCACCATGCCGGCCAGGTCCAACTGCACCACGCGCTTGCGCAGCAGGATCTCGGGCACACTGCTGGCCACGATCTGGAGGGCCAGCCCTTCCACAATGGCCGTCTTCCCCACGCCCGCCTCGCCGATCAGGACCGGGTTGTTCTTCTTGCGGCGGGAGAGGACCTGGATCACTCGCTCAATCTCCGCCTCGCGGCCGATGACGGGGTCCAACTTGTCCTGCCGGGCCAGGGACGTGAGGTCCACGCCGAACTCGTCCAGCGCGGGCGTCCGGGTGGTGGAGGTCTGCTTGGACGCCTGCTCCCCCAAGAGTTCCTGCGCCTGCGCCTTGGCGGCCGCCACGCTCACGCCGAAGTCCCGGAGGACCAGCGATGCGATCCCCTCCCCCTCCCGGATCAACCCGAGCAAGAGGTGCTCCGTGCCGATGTAGTTGTGGCCGAGGGATCGGGCCTCGGAGATGGCGTACTCCAGCACCTTCTTGGCCTGGGGCGTGAAGGGAATCTCCCCGGCCGGGGAAAACTCGGTGCCGACGGCGACGATCTTCTCGATCTCGGCTTTGAGGGCGGAGACGTTGACGTTCAGCTTCTTCAGGATGGCCACGGCCAGGCCGTCGCCCTCGCGGATCAGGCCCAGCAGCAGGTGCTCCGTCCCGACGAAGTTATGGCCGAGGCGAATGGCTTCCTCACGGGCCAGGATGATGACCTTGCGGGCGCGTTCGGTGAATCGTTCAAACATGAGCAGCTCCTCGCAACCTTCTCACTCCCTTGCTCTCCATGCTTCGTTCCTCACTCCCGATCGCCGCCTGGACCGCCCGAAGCGACGGTGGCTCCATTATATCCGACAAGACGGGCGACGGGAAGAGGCAAATTCTGGGCCCTAGGCCACCATCCGACCGTCCAGCATTCGCAGGATGCGGTCCGCCCGGCCGGCCAGCACCTCGTTGTGGGTAACGACGACGCAGGTGAGACGCCGCTCGCGGTTGATCTGGCGCAGCAGCTCGAAGACCTCCTCTCCGGTCTTGCTGTCCAGGTTCCCCGTCGGCTCGTCCGCCAGCAGGACGGCCGGCTCGCCCACGAGGGCGCGCGCCACGGCCACCCGCTGTTGCTCGCCCCCCGAAAGCTCTCCCGGGCGGTGGCGCAGCCGGTCGGCCAGTCCTACCTGTCCCAGGATGGCCTGCGCGCGACTCCTGGCCTCCCCCACCGGCAGGCGCCGGATCAGGAGAGGCAGCATCACGTTCTCCAGGGCGGTGAACTCGGGCAGGAGGTGGTGGAACTGGAAAACGAACCCCACCTGCCGGTTCCGAAATTCCGCCAGAGCCGCATCGCCCAGGCCCGACAGCACCGTCTCGCCGTACCGGATCTGGCCGCCGGTCGGTCGCTCCAGGGCGCCCAGCAGGTGCAGCAGGGTACTCTTCCCGACCCCGGAGGGCCCCGCCACCGCCACCAGCTCCCCGGGGACGACGCGGAGGCTGACCCCCTTCAGCACATCCACGCGATCCCCGTCGCGGGGGAAGCTCTTCCAGACGTCCTGGACCTGGATCTCCACGCTCATGTCGCCATTGCGGATTGCGGAATGCGGATTGCGGAATGGCAGACCCCATCCGCAATCGTCACCCGCCCTTCATTCCACATTCCGCATTCCGAATTCCGCATTCGCATCATTCGTATCGAATAGCCACCACGGGGTCCACCCGGGCCGCCTGGCGGGACGGGATGATCGTCGCCAAGAAGCTGATGATGAAAGCCGTGATCGTTATCGCCACGACGTCCGGCAGGAGGACGCGGGACGGCAGTTTGTCCAGCAGGTAGACATCCTGGGGGAAGGCCTTGAACCCGAAGAGCCACTCGATGGCCCCCACGATGGGATCCAGGTTCTTGGCGATGGCGAGACCCGCCAAGAGACCCAGGATCGTTCCCGCGGCCCCGATGATCATCCCCTGCACGATGAACACGGCCATGAGGCTGCCCCCGGTCGCGCCCATGGATTTCAGGACGGCGATCTCCTTCCGCTTCTGCATGACCAGCATGATCAGCGTGCTGATGATGCCGAAGGCCGCCACCAGGACGATCATCGTCAGGATGACGAACATCACGATCCGCTCCACCCGGAGCGCCGAGAAGAAGTTCCGGTTCAGCTCCATCCACGTCCGGGTGAAGTACGGGAACTTCAGGCGGGCGCGGATGGCTTCGGCGATCTGGGCCGCCTGGTAGATGTCCGCGACCCGGACCTCGATGCCGCTGACGGCCGATCCCATGCGGAAGAGCTGCTGGGCCGTGGGAACCGCGGTCATGGCTAGCTTCGAGTCGAACTCGGCGAACCCGACCTGGAAGGTGCCCACCACCGTGAATCGGCGCATGCGGGGCATCACCCCCAGGGGGGAGAGGTCCCCGCCCAATGGCAGGAGCACGTCCACCGGGCTGCCCACGCTCACCCCCAGGCTGCTGGCCAGGTACGTGCCCAGGACGATCCCATCCGGGGGAAACACGGGGTGCGGGCTGGCCATGGCCTCGGTCAACTCCGTACTGGCGCTCTTGAGGGTCTTGCGGAAGTCAGTGGCCTCCACCGCCGAGGCCAGGTCGATGCCTCGCAGGACGGTGCCGGCGGTCCGCCCCGCGGCCGTCAGCAACACCTCGTTGTACGTAAAGGGCGATGCCGCGGTGACGCCTGGCACCTGCCGCACGGCCGCCAGGGCGGCGTCCGGCTCTTCGATACCCCGTTCGCCGTAGCGCAGGACCCAGATGTGGGCGTTCGTTCCCAGGATCTTGTTGCGCAGGTCGAACTCGAACCCGCTCATCACCGCCATGACCACGATGAGGGCCATGACGCCGACGGCCACGCCGGCGATGGAGATGAAGGTGATGACGGAGAGGGAGCGCTGCCGCCGCTTGGCCTTGAGATAGCGGAGGCTGATGAACACCTCGTAGGGAAGGGACCAGGCCATCCGATTCCTACTCGTCACCCGGCCGATTCGCGAATGGTCGCGGGGAACGGCCGATCCCCGCTACGCCATAGGCCGACAGGAACAGAGACAGCGAGGTGGCGTGATTGGTCATTTGTCATTGGTCATTGCCTCGGGACCCGGAGCTTCTGGCCGCAGCAGGGGGAACAGGATCACGTCGCGGATGGAGGGGGAGTCGGTGAGGAGCATGACCAGGCGATCAATGCCGATCCCCTCGCCGGCCGTGGGCGGCAGGCCGTATTCCAGCGCCCGCACGAAGTCTTCATCCATGTGGTGCGCCTCTTCGTCCCCGGCCGCCCGCGCCTTGGCCTGGGCCTCCAGGCGGCGCCGCTGCTCCCGGGGGTCGTTCAGCTCCGTGTAGGCGTTGGCCACCTCCAGCCCGGCGACGTACAGCTCGAAGCGCTGGACGTAGCGGGGATCATCCGTCCGCGCCTTGGCCAGGGGACTGAGCTCGGCCGGAAAGTCGGTGATGAAGGTCGGCTGGACAAGCTGCCCCTCCACCCGGGCCTCGAAGAGCTCGACCAGCAGCTTGGCCCACCCCCAGCCCGGCCGGATCGCGATGCCGCTCGCCTCGGCGGCGGCCCGCAGGAGATCCTCTGATGAGGGGAGGCCTGCCAGTTTGATCAGTACCCACTCCTCCGGGCGGAAGACTCCAAATTTGAAAAGCGCCTCTTCCAGCGTGAGACGTGGCCAGGGTGGCGTGAAGGAGATCTCGCGCCCCTGATACGTGACGGTATCGCTGCCGCACACCATCCGGACGATCCGGGGGAGAAGCTCCTCGGTCAGAGCCATCAGGTCCCGATAGTCGACATAGGCCTGGTAGAACTCCAGCATGGTGAACTCGGGGTTGTGCTGGGTGGACAGGCCTTCATTCCGGAAGTTCCGGTTGATCTCGTACACGCGCTCCAGCCCGCCCACCACGCACCGCTTGAGATGGAGCTCGGGGGCGATGCGCAAGTACAAGCTGAGATCCAGGGCGTTGTGGTGGGTCACGAATGGCCGGGCCGCGGCGCCGCCCGGGATCGGCTGCATCATGGGCGTCTCGACCTCGAGGAAGCCGCGCTCGTCGAAGAAGCGCCGGATCTCGGCGATGATCCTGGCCCGCCGTCTGAACACCTCTGCCACGGACGGATTGGCGATCAGGTCCACGTAGCGCTGCCGGTACCGCACCTCCACATCGGACAGCCCGTGCCACTTGTCCGGGAGCGGCCGCAGCGCCTTGGCCAGGAGGGTGAGAGTGTCCACGTGGATCGTCAACTCGCCCGTCTTGGTCCGAAAGAGGCGTCCCCGCACGCCCAGGAAGTCGCCGACGTCAATGCGACGAAACAGCGTGTAGGCCGATTCGCCCACCGTGTCCTGGCGGACGTAGATCTGGATCCTGCCGGTCTGATCCTTAATGTGGGCAAAGGAGGCCTTGCCGTGGCCGCGCAGGGACAGGACCCGCCCCGCCAGCGCCACGGCTTCGGCCGCGCAGAGCGCGGCGCCGTCGGCCGAGGCGTAGCGGCCCGTCAGGTCGCCTGCCAGGTGGGTGACGGGAAAGGTGCTGGGGTACGGATCGACGCCGTCGCGGCTGAGGTCTTCCAGCTTCTTCAGCCGCTCACGAATGAAAGCGCTGGACTCGTCCAATCGTCCTCCAGGCGATCCAAGGGGCCGTGGCGCAAAGTGCGGCGATTATATGGGCGCGTGTCGGGGGAGTCAAGGCAGAGCGCTCCACGGTTCCACGGTTCGAGCGTTTCCGCTTGTAGCGGATCCGGCCGGACTCGGAGGTGCCGACCGAGCCACTTTGACCAGGCGAACCGCCGAACGCCTTCGAGAATCAGCGGGCCGTCAGCCTTTGACCTTCAACCGGGCCTCGTTCTCGGCGATGAACCGCTTGATGTCGTCCGCCATGCCGAGGAGCTTGAGCCACTGCTCCTTGTACAGCGTCACGGGGAAGCGCCCCAAGCCGTACACCGAGAGGGCCCCTTTCTGGCTGACCCGGATGGATGTGGGGCGAGACACCTTGGCCTTCAGCGCCTCGTTCTCGGCGCGCAGCCGCTCCACTTCCGCGCGGAGATCGTCGTCCGGCATCGTCTTCTCCTTTGCTGGTGGCGGATCAGCCCACAACCCGACCTCTCGCCAGGGCAGAGGCCGCGTCTCTACGCCGTCTTCTCGGGCGGCTTGAACAGGTACGCTTCGATGAAGCGGTCCAGGTCGCCGTCCAGGACGGCGCTGACGTTACCCGTCTCCTCCCCCGTTCGATGGTCCTTGACCAGCTGGTACGGCGCCAGGACATAGGACCGGATCTGGCTGCCCCAGGCGATGGGGGCCTTCTCGCCCTCCAGCTTTGCCATCTCCTCGTCTTGCTGCCGCTTGTAGAAATCGTACAGGCGCGCCCGCAGCACCTTCATGGCCATGGCCTTGTTTTTATGCTGCGAGCGCTCGTTCTGGCACGAGGCCACGATCCCGGTGGGCAGGTGGGTGATGCGGACGGCCGAGTCGGTCACGTTGATGTGCTGGCCGCCGTGTCCCCCCGATCGATACGTATCGATCCGCAGATCCTTCTCGTCGATCTTGATGTCGATGTCGTCCGAGACCTCCGGGAAGACGAAGACCGAGGCGAAGGAGGTGTGCCGCCGCTTGCCGGCGTCGAAGGGCGAGATGCGGACCAGCCGGTGGACGCCGATCTCGGCCCGAAGGTAGCCGTAGGCATAGGGCCCGGAGACCGTCACGGTCCCGTTCTTGATCCCCGCCTCCTCCGCTTCCAAGAGATCAATGATCTCGGTCTTGAAACCCTTGCCCTCGGCCCAGCGCAGGTACATGCGCAGGAGCATCTGGGCCCAATCCTGGGACTCCGTGCCTCCGGCGCCGGGGTTGATGCTCAGGATGGCGTTGCCCTTGTCGTACTCGCCCGAGAGGGCGGTCTGCAGCTCCAGCGTGCGCACCTGCCGGGTGAGGCCCGTGAGGCCGCCGGAGACTTCCTGGAGCGTCTCGACGTCCTCATGGTCCACGGCCAGCTCCAGGAGCACCCGGACATCCTCCAGTTCTTTCACCAGCCCGGCGTGCTGTCCTAGCGTCTGCCGGAGGTCGCTTTGCTCTTTCAGAGCCTTCTGGGCCTTCTCCGGATCCCCCCAGAACTCGGGCGCGGCTGCCGCAGCCTCCAGCGCCGCCAGTCGGGCCGTCTTGCCGGGGACGTCAAAGATACACCCGGAGCTGATCCAGCTTTCGCTGCAGCTCATCGATGCTGCGTTGCAGATCAGGAATCATGATTCGCTCCTCCGCCGCTCGGGCCGGCCCACTCCCTCACCGCCCGAGCATCCAACGGACGCGGGCCAGTGCCATACCATAGGCAACCAAGAATGTCAGGCACACCCAGGCCAGCACGTCTCCATACCGGGTATACGGGGTCTCGCCCTGTCGCGGGTGGATCGTCCCCAGCAGGGCGGCCTCGGTGAAGATCCCGGTCTGCGCCAGGATCTCCCCCGTCGGCGCAACCACCGCCGTGATCCCGGTGTTGGCCGCGCGGACCAGATACATTCCGTTCTCGACCGCACGCATCGCCGCCATGGCGAGATGCTGGGAGGGCGCGCCGCTTCTCCCGAACCAAGCGTCGTTGGTGATGTTCACGAGGAACTCCGCCCCGTCGCGCACGAACTCCCGCACTTCATCCGGAAAGATGGCCTCGTAACAGATCATCACACTGAATCGCGCGCCCTCCAGCGAAAACACGGTGGCCGTGCGACCGCGGCCGAAGTCTCCGATCCCCACCACCAGCTTGTCCAGGAAAAAGAAGATCTGGTGCAGGGGCACGTACTCCCCGAAGGGAACGAGGTGGCGCTTGTCATAACGCCCCTGAATCCGCCCATCCCTTCCCAGGAGGAACGCGGTGTTGTACAGGCGGCCGTCGTCTCCCACGTCGGGGCTTCCGACCAGCATCGGGACGCCGGTCTCCTCGGCCAGGCGATAGACACGGGCGGCCAGCTCCGGCTCGCGCCGCAGGAAGAAGGGGATGGCCGTCTCCGGCCAGACGATCAGCCCGGGCTTCGCCGCGGCCTCGCGCCGCGTGAGACGCTCGTAGATGTCCAGGGTCGCCGTCTGATAGCTCCGGTCCCATTTCAGCGACTGGTCGATGTTCCCTTGCAGCAGCCCCACGCGGATGGCGGCGCCTCCCGTGGGATCGCGCCAGAGGAGACGGGCATACACCACCGTGGCCACGAGCGCCAGGGCCGCCAGCCCGACCGGCAGAAGCGCCGCGCCCCAGCGGATCCGCTCCTCTCGAGCCTCCAGCCACAAGGCGAGCAGTCCCGCCAGCGCCCCGTTCACCAGGAGGAGCAGGGCCGAGATCCCGTACACGCCGGTCGCCGCGGCCAGCAACCGGACCGTCGGCTGGCGGTACTGAGTGTACCCCAGGAGCGCCCACGGAAATCCCGAGAAGAGATATGTCCGCAGAAACTCCAGAGCCACCCACAGGCCCGCGGCGAAAAGCGGCTCGATCCCCCGGGGCGACCGCAACCATTTCCGGCCCAAGACAAGGAGCCCCGCGAAGGCCGCCGTGTAGCTCGCCAGGACCCCGCACAGGAGCAGGAGCGCCACCAGGCTCAGCAGGAGCGGCATCCGCCCGTAGGTGGTCATCGTGTTGATGACCCACCAGATGGTCGCCAGGTAGAAGCTCAGGCCGGCCGCGTATCCCAGCCATGCCGCGGCGCTGGGCGTGGTTCCTTCCAGCGCCAGGAAGAGTGGCACCAGCCCGACGAAGGCCATCGGCCCGACGTCCCAGGGCGGAAAGGCGATGGCGCAAAGGAGGCCGCTCCCCACCGCCAGGCCGAAGCGCAGGGGGCGCGGGAAATCGAGGGCCACCGGCAACCGCTCCGCGATCACACCCACCCGATTCGCACCAGGGCGTACAGAACGGGACACGCGAACATCAGGCTGTCCAGCCGGTCCAGGACCCCGCCATGCCCGGGGATGAGGTCCCCGCTATCCTTGACCCCGGCGCCGCGCTTCACCGCCGACTCGCACAGGTCCCCCAGGATCCCGACGATGCCGAGGAGCAGGCCGAGCACGGCCGCAACGGCCCACGGCAGCCGCGGCCAGATCCAGGGGCTCCCGGCGATGGCGACGACCATCGTGGCAACCATCCCGCCCAGGGCGCCCTCGACCGTCTTCTTGGGGCTGATCCGAGGCGCCAGCGGTTGCCGGCCGAACCGGCTGCCGACGTAGAAGGCCGCGATGTCCCCCGCCCAAGTCGTGAGGGCAAGAAAGTAGATGAGTTCTCGCCCCTCGGGCAGAGCCCGCAGCGCGCTGGCGAAGCTCAGAAGGCCCCCCACGTACGCCGCCCCCAGCGCGATCCAGGCCGCCTGCAGGAGACCCACCCGAAACTCGGCCTTGAGCAGCGTCACCCGCAGGAGCGCCGTCCCCACCACAAGAGCCCCCACGCCGGCCACGCCCCACGTCGAGGTGACGCCGACGTGCCACAGCAGGGCGCCCGCCACGGTCAGCAGCGACACGCTGCGGTCCGTTCCCGCCGGGCACAATCGCGAGAATTCCCACGCGCCTATGCCGATGGCCAGGCCGACCAACAGCGCGAAGTGAAACGCTGAGCCAAAACGGACGAGGAGGAGAAACGGGGGGACGAGCAGCAGCGCGCTGAGGATCCGTTGACGGTGCATGACCTCTCGGTCCCGGACTCAAAACTCCATGATTTCCTTTTCCTTCTTCTCCAGAAGCTCGTCCAGGCCCTTGATCATGCGGTTCGTCAACTCCTGGGTCTGGTCCATGCTCTTGTGCACGCCGTCCTCGGACAACTGCTTGTTCTTTTCCAGCTTCTTCAAGGCTTCGTTGGCGTCCCGGCGGATGTTGCGGATGACAACCCGCCCTTCCTCCGCCAGCTTGCGGACGACCTTCACCAGCTCCTTGCGGCGCTCCTCGGTGAGGGCGGGGACCGCCAGCCGGATCATTTTGCCATCGTTGGTGGGCGTGATCCCCAAGTCGGACTTCAGGATGGCCTTCTCGACGGCCGGGACCAGCGACGGCTCCCAGGGTTGGATGGTGATCAGGCGCCGCTCCGGCGTCGCCAGGTTGGCCACCGCCTTCAGGGGGGTCGGGGTCCCATGATAGTCCACCACGATGCCATCCAGCAATGCGACCGAGGCCCGGCCCGTCCGCACACTGTTGAAGTCCTTGAGCGTGGCCTCGGTGGCCCGCTTCATGTCCTGCTCGGCCTTCTTAATGACTTCCTGCATGACCCGTCAGCCTCCCCGGACCAGGGTGCCCACGCGCTCTCCCAACACCAGCCGGCGCAGCCGCCCTTTCTCCTGCAGATTGAAGACCACGATGGGAAATCGGTTGTCCATGCAGAGCGAGATGGCGGTGGAGTCCATGACCTTCAGCCGCCGGCTGAGAACCTCGATGTAGCTGAGCTCCTCGAACTTCTGCGCCGTCGGATCCGTCTTGGGATCGGCCGTGTAGACCCCGTCCACCTTGGTGGCCTTGAAGACCACGTCGGCGTTGATCTCCATGGCCCGCAGCGCCGCCGCCGTGTCCGTCGTGAAGTACGGGTTGCCCGTGCCGCCCACGAAGATGACCACCCGGCCCTTCTCGATGTGGCGCAGCGCCCGGCGGCGAATGAACGGCTCGGCCACCTCGCGCATCTCGATGGCCGTCTGGACCCGCGTGTCCACCCCGAGCTTTTCCAGCGCCTCTTGCAGGGCCAGGCCGTTCATCACCGTCGCCAGCATGCCCATGTAGTCGGCCGAGGACCGATCCATTCCCTGGGCGCTGGCCACCACCCCCCGGAAGATGTTGCCGCCGCCGATCACCATGCCGATCTGGACGCCGAGACGCTGGACCTCCCGCACCTCGCCGGCGACGAACCGAACCACGTCGGCGCTGATCCCGAATTCCTGATCGCCCGCCAGCGCCTCGCCGCTGAGTTTCAGGAGGATCCGTCGGTACTTGAGCTCCGGCATTTCCCTCTCCGGCAATCAGGAACTCCAGATTGCCTGATTGCCCGGTGGCCTGGTTGCCGTGCTAGTCCCCGGCCCGCTTCTCGATCCCCTCGCCCAGGCGGAACCGGGCGAAACCTGCCACGCTGACCGGCTCGCCCAAGGTCTTCTCGGCCGCCTTGAGGACGTCGCGGATCTTCTGCTTCCCCTCGGGGTCCCGGATGAAGAGTTGGTCCGCCAGGCACCGCTCCATGAAGAACTTCTCTAGGCGTCCCTGGATGATCTTGTCCTGGATGGCGGCCGGCTTGCCCTGGACGTCGGGCTGGGCCCGCAGGATCTCCCGCTCCTTCTCCAGGATGGCGGCGGGGACCTGGTCGCGCGTCACATAGGCCGGCTCGGCCGAGCAGACCTGCAGGGCCAAGTCCTTGGCCAGCCGCGTCAGCCCCTCGCCCTTCGCCACGCCGTCCGATTTGCACCGCACTTCGACCAGGACGCCGATCTTCCCCCCACCGTGCAGGTAGCTCGTCACCAATCCCTGGGCGTCCTGGGGCAGCGCCAGGCGGGCCGCCCGCCGGACCACGATGTTCTCCCCCAGAGAGCCGATGGTCTCCTTGATCACATCAGCCACCGGCTTACCATTCACGGCGCGCGCCAGCAGGGCGTCCATTTCCGCTGCCGCGGCATCCGTCCCCACCAGGGTCACCAGCAATCGGGTGAGATCGGTGAACCGCTCCGTGCGGGCCACGAAATCCGTCTCGCAATTCACTTCCAGCAAGGCCCCCGCGTCCCGCCCGGGCGAGATCCACGCCGCCACCAGACCGTCCGCCGCCGTGCGGCCGGCCTTTTTCTCGGCGGTCTTCAATCCGCGCTTCCGCAGGACCTCGATCGCCTTGGCGAGGTCGCCGCCCGCCTCTGCCAGGGCGGCCTTGCACTCCATGATCCCCGCGCCCGTCTTGTCGCGCAGGTCACGGACCATTCCTGCCGAAATCTCCATGCATACTCCTTCTGGCTGGCCTTACTGTGCGGCGGCGGCCGAAGCCTGGGAGGGCTGGGATTCGGGGCCCCCGGAACCGGAAGGGGCCGCCCCCTCAGGGCCGGCCGCCGGGGCGGGAGGAGCTGGGGCGCCGGTCGCCGGCGCCTCGGCACCGGCCGGGTACCCGCTCGCGGGTGACCCGCTGGCGGGTGCCCCCTCCTCGATCCCCGCCGCACCCGCCTTGGCGCCTGCCCCTCGCCCCTCGATGATCGCATCGGCCAGCCGCGAGACAAGCAGCCGGATCGCGCGGATCGCGTCGTCGTTGCCCGGGATGGGGAAGTCAATCTCGTCCGGATCGCAGTTCGTGTCCACCACCGCGAGCACCGGGATGCCGAGCCGGCGCGCCTCCTGGACGGCGATCCGCTCCTTCTTGGGATCAATGATGAAGACGGCGCCCGGAAGCTGCTCCATGGCCTTGATGCCCATCAGGGCATTGTTGAGCTTTTCCATCTCGCGCTCCATCCTGAGGACTTCCTTCTTGGAGAAGGCCTCGAACTTCCCCGTGGCCTGCATGTCCTCGAGCTGCTTGAGGCGCGAGATGCTCTTGGTGATGGTCTGAAAGTTCGTCAGGGTCCCGCCCAGCCAGCGGCGGTTCACGAAGTACATCCCGGCGCGGGCGGCCTCCTCCTGGATCGTGTCCGCCGCCTGCTGCTTCGTGCCCACGAACAGCACCGACTGGCCGCGGGCGGCCGCGTCGCGCAGGAAGGCGTACGCCTCCTGGAACATCTTCAGGGTCTTCTGCAGGTCAATGATGTAGATCCCGTTCCGCTCCCCGAACAGGTACTTCTTCATCTTCGGGTTCCAGCGCTTGGTCTGGTGCCCGAAGTGGACACCGGCCTCCAGCAACTCCTTGATCGTCACCGCCATTGGCACGTTCCTCCTGCGTGAGGTTGTTCCGCCGCGCGCCTCCACTTCCCCCAGAATCCCGCGTGCCCGCGGGACACCCCCGGCGGAATCCGCGCGCGTGTGAAGTGAGGTCCGCGCCCATCGCGGACCCGGTTCGCCTTATATCACACCGGTGGATGGGCAGCAAGCCCAGCCCCAGCCGACCAACGTTCGCGTGTTCGGTGGTTCCCGAACACCCGAACGGTCGAACAGTCGAACCGTCGAATGCTCTTTGCCTTTACGTCCGATATCCCGCGTTGATGCGCACGTAGCCTTCGGACAGGTCGGTGGTCCAGAGGCGCGCCGTGGCGCGCCCCGCCCGCAGGTTCACCACCAGCGCGAACTCCCGCTGCCGCAACCGGTGGTTCGCAGCCGCCTCGGCGCTCGACCCGAGGCCCTCGCCGCGTCGCACCACGGGCAACTCGTCCACCGACAGATCCACCATCCCGGGGTCGAAGCCGGCCCCGGATCGTCCCAGGGCCGCCATCACCCGCCCCCAGTTGATGTCCTCCCCGAAAAGCGTCGTCTTGACCAGGGGGGAGGTCGCCACCGCCTCGGCCGCCAGGCGCGCCTCCCTGGCCGTCCGCGCGCCGGCGATCCAGACCTCCACCAGCTTGGTGGCCCCCTCCGCGTCTCGCACGATCATCTTGGCCAGGCTGAGGCACACCATCTCCAAGCCCACCTGGAACGTGCGGAAATCGGCCGTGCCCGGACGCAGCGCCGGCGCGCCGGAGGCCCCGGTGGCGAAGCAGAGAACCATGTCGTTGGTGCTGGTGTCCCCATCCACCGTGATGCAGTTGAAGCTCGCCTCCACCGCCAGCCGCAGCGCTTTCTGGAGCGGTCCCGCCGCCACGCTGGCGTCGGTGGCGATCACGGCCAGCATCGTCGCCATCCGCGGGGCGATCATGCCCGACCCCTTAGCCATCCCCCCGATGCACACCCGCCGCTTTCCCTGGGCGAAGCGAATGGCGGCCTCCTTGGGCATGGTATCCGTGGTGAGGATGGCCTGCGCCGCCGCGCTCCCCGCGGAAGCATCCAGCCGGCCCGCGGCATCGGCGATCCCCCTCCGGATCGCATCCATGTCCAGCCGGCGCCCGATCACGCCCGTCGAGGCCACAAAGACCTGCCCGGCCGGCCGCTTCAAGGCCCGCGCGACCTCCCGCACCGTGGCCTCGGCATCGGCCAGGCCCTGCCGCCCCGTGCAGGCATTGGCGTTGCCGCTGTTCAGGACGATGGCCGCGAATTTCCTTCCGCGCAGGTTCCGCCGCGAGATCAGGACCGGGGCGGCCTGGACCCGATTCGTCGTGAACGTCGCCGCCACCGTCGCCGGCCCGTCCGACGTCACCAGGGCGAGGTCCAGCTGGCCGTCCCGCTTCAAGCGGCAGGCGACCGCCGCCGACCGGACCCCTTTGACTGGAGAGATCCCGCCGGGAATCGCGAAGAGGTATGCGTCAGTCCCGCCCACGGCTTCCTCGCTCCTTCCGGTGAATCGGCACCGCCGGATCGGTCGCTCAGGGAAACAGTCCGGGAATCCACAACCCGGCCCGCTCGTCCAGGCCGGCCATCAGATTGAAGCATTGCACCGCCTGCCCGGAGGCCCCCTTGACCAGGTTGTCGATGGCCGTCACGACGATGACCCGTCCCGTCCGGCCATCCGACACGAGCCCGATGTCGCAGAAATTCGAGTGCAGGACGTGCTTCGTCTCGGGGAGCTTCCCCTCGGCCAGGACGCGCACGAAGGGCGCCCCGCGGTAGAACGTCTGGAAGACCGGCACCAGGTCCCCGGCCGCGCGGCGGCTCAGGAGCGACGCCGTGATGGTGGTCAGGATCCCGCGGGTGAGGGGGGCCAGGTGCGGCGTGAAGGAGACCGTGACTTCGCGCCCGGCCAGGCGTGACAGCTCCTGCTCGATCTCGGGGGTGTGCCGGTGGGTGGCCACGCTGTAGGCCTTGAGGCCCTCGTTCACCTCGGAGTAGTGATACGGCAGATCCGCCCTCCGCCCGGCGCCCGAGACGCCGGAGATGGCGTCGATGATCACGGAGTCCGGATCCACGAGCCCCTCGGCAATGAGGGGGGCCAGGCCCAGCACCGCGCCGGTCGGATAGCAGCCCGGAATCGCCACCAGTCGCGCCTCCGCGATCTCGGCGCGATGGAGTTCGGGAAGGCCGTAGGCCGCTTCCTTCAGCAGGTGCGGGGCCTCATGCTCTATCCCGTACCACTGCGGGTAGGCCGCCGCGTCTTTCAGCCGGTAGTCGGCCGAGAGATCCAGGACCCGCGTCCCCCGCTGGATCAGATCCGCGCCCACGGCCATGGAGGTCTTGTGGGGCAGGGCCAGGAAAACGAAGTCCGCCTCGGCCGCCAGCTTGGCCGTGTCCAAGGGAAGGCAGGCGAGATCCAGGAACCCCGCCAGGCTGGGAAACACCGTGGCGATGGGCTGGTTCGCATGGGCCTCGGCGGTGAGGGCCACGACCTTCGCCAGGGGATGCTGGAGGAGGAGCCGAAGCAGCTCCGCCCCCGTATATCCGCTGGCCCCGGCAATGGCCACGCGGCGCACCCGCTCGCTCTTTCCCGTGCCCGTCATCCCATCCGCTCCCGCCTGCCGCCAAAGGTCTTGCCGCTGTTCCACGCCCCGGTCGGAGAAACCCGCGCCTTCAAACCCATCGACCCCAAGCACAAAAAAAGGGAAGAACCCGGAGGCCCTTCCCTGTTCGTCATGGCGAGACAGTTACCGCTTGGAGAACTGGAACCGGGCCCGCGCGCCCTTCTGGCCGTACTTCTTTCGCTCCTTCGCTCGGGGATCGCGGGTGAGCAGGCCGGCCTTCTTCAGCGCGGTCCGCATGGTATCGTCCACCCGGACCAGGGCCCGCGCGATCCCGAGGCGAATCGCCCCCGCCTGGCCGGTGGAGCCGCCCCCGCTCACGCTAGCCATGACGTCGTACTTCCCTTCCTGGCCCACGACCTTGAGGGGCTGCGTCAGCAGCATCTTCAATGTGGGGTGGGTGAAGAATTCGTCCACCGGACGGTCGTTCACCTGGATCTTGCCCTCGCCCGGCTGCAGCCAGACCCGCGCCACGGAGCTCTTGCGGCGTCCGGTCCCGTAGGCGCGCGATGTCGTTTCCATGCCTGCCTCGTCTCCTTGGAGTTACTTCGGGGCGGCCGCTGGCGCCGGCCGTTGCGCCGCGTGCGGGTGGGTGGGACCGGCGTACACCTTGAGCTTCCCGAAGAGCGCGTCGCCCAGTTTGGTCTTGGGCAGCATTCCCCGCACCGCCTTTTCGAGGACGCGCTCCGGCTTTTCCCGCAGCAGCTTGCCCAGCCGGATCGTTTTTATGCCCCCCGGATACTGAGAATGGTGATGGTATTCTTTCTGGCGAAGCTTTCGGCCGGTCACCGTCACCTTCTCCGCGTTGATGACCACGACGAAGTCCCCCACGTCCGTGTGGGGAGCGAAGACCGGCTTGTCTTTTCCACGCAGGATCACGGCCACACGGCTGGCCAGGCGACCCAAGGTCTGCCCCTGGGCATCCACTAGGATCCAGCGGCGATTGATCTCGCCTGTTTTTGGCTGGTACGTCTTCATGGGGACACGGACCTCACCGCCAAACGGTTAAAAAATGCCCGCTGGAACCGCGTTAAGATATGGATTAAGGCCCATTTTGTCAAGCGAAATGTCGGTGGCGGCTGTCCTGGGATTCCTCCTTGACACTCTATTTCGTGAGAGATAGCCTCCAGCAAGCCCGTACCGTCGGGACTCTGGGGACTTGGGAGTATCTGGGCCCGATGCCGGATATAGTCCCCCTATGCGGAAATCAGATAAGCATAGTTAGGGCAAAGAGAATGACAAGATTCGAAGAGACCAACTGGGGAGATGCTGCCCGCACCAAAGAATACCGTGACAATGCGGACCATTACGTACCTGAAAGGCAGTTGCTTGTGTCCGTTCTCGCTTCCTTCTACCGACACTCCGTGACCCATCCTGGAACCCAACGCGTGCTGGACCTCGGATGCGGAGACGGTATCGTTGGCGCGACGTTGTGTTCCGTCGATCCAGCAATCCGCCTCTGCGCGATAGATGGGTCCGAGGATATGCTGAAAGCCGCGCGCAGGCGCCTCGCGAATGCGCGCGTTGAATTACTTAGCTGCGCCACCTTCCAGCAGATTATCCGGGGGGAGGTAGAACTCGGAATCTTCGATTTCGTTGCCTCGGCGTTTGCCATTCACCACGTCGATCTTTCCGAGAAGAAGGTGCTCTTCCGGTGCATTCTCACAATGCTCAAGAGCGGCTGTTGCTTCGTAAATCTTGACGTGATACTTCCCAGAGAACGTCATCACGAGGACTGGTATTACGACCTGTGGCGGGAATGGATTCAGCGGCACCGAACAGAGGTCTCACTGTCAGAGAGCTTTGCGCACGTCCCCGCTGAAGCAAGGAGAAAGCCTGAGAATTTCTATGATTCGCTTGAGGATCAGCTCGATGCGCTCAGGCATGCCGGGTTCACAGAGGTTGAATGCCATTATCGCCACGGGCTGTTCGGAATCTATAGCGGAAGGAAGCCCTAACAGCCGGGTGGGCACGACCCGGTAACCCGCGCGGATCACCCGCGTCGTTAGGTCATCACAGCAGCGAAACCCTCTCCTCCCAGCGCCCAGATTCGTCCATCTTGGGAAGCCACTCCCGCCTTCCGCAGCCGCGACCAGCTCGCCTTTCCCGTTGACACGCCCGACCCTTGAGGCGTAGGTTGTCATCTGAGCCTCCCGGCCCCACCTTCGCTTTGCGGGAATGCTCGCCCACACCACTCTCTACCGCGCACAGCGGGCCGGGCTGGTCCGTGGTTAGCTTTCCTGTCCCGGTGCATACTTAAAGGCTTAAAGGGTTGATACTAACCCTTAGCTCCCCTATCGATAACCATTTGTGCTGGCGTATCCCGCCAGGGAGAGACAGGAGGTGTTGATTGTGGACAACTTCTACCGCGTGCTTATTCCCACGGCCCTCTGGCTCGGCACTGCTGCCTTCGCGCTGGCACTGCTTCTAGTGGTGTTCAGCATCCCGTTTCCCTTCAGGCTCACCCCGGGCGGGATCGTCCGCGGTGCGCAAGCCCTTCTCCTGATTGCGGTAGCGGCCTACTGCGCTCACCGGACCGAACAGCGGACTTGAGCCCGGGAGATGTGTGACGTCCAAGGTGGTCATTGACGCAGCGGAAGGCGTCGGAAGGAACACGTGTCGCTGTGAGCTCCTTTTCGCCCGTATATCCGGAGACCGGCCAACCGCCCGGATGATCCTCCGGGAGGGTGACAAATGAGCACAAGAGGAAAGGAAAAGGCCACCAGAGCCTATCGCCGGATCCTGTGGCCGACGGATTTCTCACGGCTAGCGAAGGCGGCCCTTCCGCACGCGGAGAGACTGGCGGCAAGCAGCGGAGCGGAGTTGGTGGTGCTTCATGTCCTGCCCTTACCCGCCATCTATGCCTTTCCCGAGGTGTCGGGTGCCGTCTGGGACCAGATCGAGCGGGAGAACCACGTTATCGGGAAGAGGAAGCTCCGCCGGATCACGGAACAACTCAAGGGGAAGACCCCGAAGCTCCGGGTGCATAGCATCCTGGCCGAAGGTGTTGCATTCGACTATATCCTCCGGGTGGCTAAGCGCCTCCGGTGTGACCTGATCGTCTTGGCCACGCACGGGCGCACCGGGCTGAGGCACGTCCTGATGGGCAGCGTGGCCGAGAACGTGGTGCGCCGGGCGCCCTGCCCGGTGCTCACGGTGCGTCCCCCAAGGTTCACAAGGTAGGCGACGGCCGGGGACGCGACCACGGACGAGCAAGCAACTAGCCTAGACTCCTGCCGCTAGGTCGTGAGCTACCCGGCCACCTCGTCGAGAAAAACTGCCGCCGCGCCACCGCACGGCCGACGCTGAATCCGAGGGGGGACAGCAATGCCCAGGGAGAAGACGGTCCTGTATCGCACGGACGGCCGCATCGCACGCATCACACTGAACAGGCCTGAGGTTCTGAACGCCGAGGACATGACCTTCCTGGCCGACATGACCGAGGCCGTCCACGCGCTTCGCGACGACCGGGAGGCCCGGGTCGCCATCGTCACCGGCACGGGTCGCGCCTTCTGCTCCGGCGTGGACTTGAAGGCGCTTTCCAGCGGCCGCCTCAATCCGTCATTCTTCACCGAGATCGAACCTCTCTGGGACATCCTGGAGAACTGTGACAAGGCCGTGATCTGCGGCATTCACGGCTACTGCCTCGGAGGGGGCCTGCAGATCGCCCTGGCCTGCGACCTCCGAATCGCTTCGGACGATGCGGTCCTGGGGCTCCCCGCCGTCAAGGAGTGCCTGATCCCGGGCCTCGGGACGTATCGCCTGCCCCGGCTGATCGGGATGGGTCGCGCCCGCGAACTGCTCCTGCTCGGCGACACGATTGACTCCCGCCGAGCCCTGGAGATCGGCCTGGTGAATGCCGTCGTTCCCCAGGCGGAACTCGAGGCCAAATGCCTGGCGGTGGCGGAGCGTTTCCTGGCCGTACCTCACACCAGCATCAGCCACATCAAGCGGCTCTCCAATTTGGCATCCCAGACGGACTTCAGCCACTCCATGAACGCCTACGTCCCGGCCCAACAACAGTGCTTGGCCTCGCCGGAGCACCGGGCCGCCATGGCCGCCTTCCGCGCCGACCGGGCCGCCAAAGGCAAATAGCCTCAATCCGAAAATATCAACCGCCAAGGATACCCGGCGCTGGCGCTGGGTACCCGGAACGCCAAGGCCGAAACAGGTCATTGGGGGAGGCGCACGAAATTTCTGACCGCCCCATGCGCTCATCTTCAGGTTCTTTGCTGGAGAGATCGGAACATCGTATCCCTGGCGACCCGGGTACCCAGCTCTCGAGCTGGGTGATCTTGGCGGTTCGCGGTTTTCCGTATTCAGGATTACTGGTTCCGCTCGAAGAGGATGCGGAGGCCGGTGAGGGTGAGGAGCGGGTCCACGTGGTCCACGGCCGTGGACTCGGCGAGGAGGAGCTGGGCCAGGCCGCCCGTCGCGATGACGGTCGCCCGGCCACCCAGTTCGGCTCGCATGCGGGCCACGACGCCCTCCACCAGGCTCAGATAGCCGTAGAAGAGCCCCGCCTGCATGCTGCCCACCGTGTTGCGGCCGATGATCGCCTTGGGCTGCGTCACGTCCACGCGGGGCAGCTTGGCCGCGTGCTGGAAGAGCGCCTCCGCCGAGATCCCGATCCCCGGGCAGATCGCGCCGCCGATGTACTCGCCGCGGGCCGAGATGGCATCGAAGGTGGTGGCAGTGCCGAAGTCCACGACGATACAAGGCCCCCCGTAGGCCTCGAAGGCCGCGACCGCGTTGACGATCCGGTCAGCCCCCACGTCCCGCGGAGATTCGTACAGGATGGGCATCCCCGTCTTGATCCCCGGCCCCACGACCATCGGCTCGATCCCGAAGTACTGCCGGACCATCTCCTCCAGCGGACCCTGAAGCGGCGGGACGACGGACGAGATGATCACGGCCGAAACCCGCTGGAAGTCCAGGCCTGCGAAATCGAACAGGCCCTTGATGAGCATGGCGTACTCGTCGCGCGTGCCCTCGCGCCGCGTGGACAGGCGCCAATGCCGGAGAAGCGTCTGGCCCTCGAAGACGCCGACGACCGTGTTCGTGTTGCCTACATCCAGCGCCAGTAACATGTCTCCCCCAAAGCCATCACGTCTCGTCCAGAAGTGCTAACCGCCAAGTGGTCATGACGGCCTACCGTCACCACGACACATGAAAACGCTGCGCGTGCTGGCGAGGTGGACGTTCCGCGGGCCTCGCCTCCGGGGCCGCCCCTCCGTGCGCCGGGCCTCGTCGATGCCGGGGCCAGCCTTGCTCCGGCGGCACCGCCCACAGAACGGGCGTGCCGCGCCGGGGACAGGGTGTTCTGTATCTCTCTGGGATGCTATGCTCCCCGGCGACCGAACCCGGCTGCCCCCGCGGGTCCGGCGGCTCAGGGCGCCCCCGGAGGCTCCGCGATCGGGAGCCTGGGACCGCGGACGGCTTTCACGCGCATTTTCTTCGCAGGCGCCAAGAACGGCTCATGCGTGCGCCCGGATCGAAACATCGCTGGCCATCACCCGGCGAAGGTCTCCCCCTTCCCCCCGCACGAGGAGCGCCCCGTCGAAGTCCAGATCCACCGCCAGGCCCTGCCACCGCTCCCCGTTGGCGAGCACGTCCACCGGCCGCCCCAGGGTGGCGCTCCGTTCCCGGCCGGCCGCCAGGATTGACTCGATCTGCCCCTCGCGGAAGACCTGGTACCACCGGTCCAGGCCGTTATAGATTGCCGCTGCCAGTTCACCGCGCGAGAGCCTCCGGCCGGTCGCGAGGAGGAGCGAGGTCGCCGCCGGGAACAGCTCTTCGGGAAGTGTCCCCGGGCCGTGGTTCACGTTGATCCCAATGCCGATCACGACGTGGCTCACCTTCTCGTCCGCGCTCGCCGTCTCGGCCAGGATGCCCGCCACCTTGCGGCCCTCGACCCACACGTCGTTGGGCCACTTGAGGCGGGCCGCCACGCCGGCAATCGCCTCGATCGCCTCGACCACGCCGAGGCCGGCAACCAACGTGAGCAGGGGCAGTCCGGTCGGCGGCTGTCGGGGTCGCAGCAGGACCGAGGTGTACAGCCCGACGCCGGGCGGCGACACCCATATGCGCCCACGGCGCCCTCGCCCGGCCGACTGCCGATCCGCGAGGATGGCCAGGCCCTCCTCGGCTCCCTGCCTGGCCGCCTCCATGGCGGCATCGTTGGTGGACCCGACCTCGGCCACGACCCTGAGGCTGCGGCCGATGACCCGGGACCGAAGTCGCGATCGGATCAACTCGGGATCGAGATCGACAGGAAGCGCGCTCCCCTGCATCTTCTCGCTCTCGGCTCTCGGCTCTCAGCTCTCGGCTCTCAGCCGCTCCAGGCTCTCCCGGAGCTTCGCCCGGGCATCCTGCAGTTCCGTCTGGGTGGCGCGCTGCTGGCTCACGACGGCCGCCGGCGCCTTCCCCAGGAAGTCATAGTTGGCCAGCTTCTGGTTCACCCGGTGCAGCGCCTGCTCCACCTTGGCCAACTCCCGGCTCAGCCGCTCGCGCTCCTCGGCAAGATCGATCAGGCCCCCCAGGGGCACGTGCGCCTCCATGCCCTGAATAACGGCCGTGGCCGCGACGGCAGGCCTGGCCACGTCCTGTCCCCACGTGAGTTGAGACAGCCTCGCCAGGCTCCTGAGGTATCCTTGACAGGCCTCCAGGAGTTGGTCCTGGGCGGGGGAAAAAGTGCGCAGGACAAGCGGCAGCCGCTTGGCGGGCGGGATGTTGTAATTCGAGCGGATGTTCCGCACCTCGCGAGTGATCTCCATGATGGTGGCCATGGTCTCCACCGCCTCGGGCCACTCCTGGGCGCCATCCGCCCGGGGCCAAGGCGCCTGCATGATGCTTTCTCCATCGTGCGGCAGGCGCTGCCATATCTCCTCCGTGATGAAGGGCATGATCGGGTGCAGGAGCCGGATGGACTGCTCCAGGACGTGGACCAGCAGGACCCGTCCGGTGCGCCTGCTCTCGGCATCCTCCGGCGTCGTCAGCCGGTTCTTCACGATCTCGAGATACCAGTCGCAGTACTCATGCCACAGGAACTGGTACAGGATGGAGGCGGCGTCGTTGAACCGGTAGGCCTCCAGCGCGTCGGTTACGCCCTTGATCGCCTCGGTCAGGCGGCTGAGGATCCAGCGGTCGGGCAGCGTCAGCGGAAGATCCGCCGGACGAGTTCGCCGGACTTCCTCTGCGTCGAGATGGGCGGCCACGAAGCGGTAGGCGTTCCAGATCTTGTTGCAGAAGAACCGATAGCCCTCGATCCGCTTCACCGACAGCTTCACATCGCTCCCCTGGCTGGCCAGGGCGGTCAGCGTGAACCGGAGGGCGTCCGCTCCGAAGGCCGGGAAGCCGTCGGGGAACTGGCGACGGATCCCCTCAAGGGCGGCCGGCGGCGCCCCGCCGCTCTTCGCGCCCGATACGAGCTCGTCCGGGGTGGCCCCATGGATCACGTGCAGCGGGTCGATGACGTTGCCCCGGGTCTTGGACATCTTCTCGCCCTGCTCGTCCCGGATCAGGCCGTGGATGTACACGTCGCGGAACGGGACGTCCCCCATGAAGCGCAGGCCCATCATGATCATCCGGGCGACCCAGAAGAACAGGATGTCGAAGCCCGTCACCAGGCACGCGGTGGGATAGTAGACGCGCAGCGCCGGCGTCCGCTCGGGCCAGCCCAGGGTCGAGAAGGGCCACAGGGCCGAGCTGAACCACGTATCCAGGACGTCGGTCTCCTGCCGCAGGGCCCCTCCGCATCGGGGACAGGCTGCGGGCGCTGTCCGGGACACGATGACTTCCCCGCACGGATCGCAATACCAGGCGGGGATTCTATGCCCCCACCAGATCTGCCGGGAGACGCACCAGTCCCGGATGTTTCGCATCCACTCGTAATACGTCCGCTCCCACTGGGCGGGGATGATCCGGATGCGCCCCTCCTCCACCGCCCGGATGGCCGGCTCGGCCAGCGGCTGCATGCGGACGAACCACTGGCGCGAGAGGGACGGCTCCACCACCGTCTGGCATCGATAACAGTGCCCCACGGCGTGGCGATGGTCCTCGATCTTCACGAGGAGGCCGTCTCGTCGGAGATCCTGCACCACCTGCTCCCGGCAGGCGAACCGGTCCAGGCCCTGGTAGCGCCCGGCGTTCGCGTTCATGCGTCCGTCATCCGTCATGACCTTAACCTGGGGCAGATGGTGGCGGAGGCCGCATTCGAAGTCCTTGGGGTCGTGGGCGGGCGTCACTTTCACCGTTCCGGTGCCGAAGGCCTGATCCACGTAGCTGTCGGCGATGATGGGGATCTCCCGGTTCATCAGAGGGAGGGTGACGCCTTTGCCCACCAGGTGCCTGTAGCGCAGGTCGTCGGGATGCACCGCCACGGCCGTGTCCCCCAGCATGGTCTCGGGCCGGGTCGTGGCCACCACCACCCCGCCTGCGCCCGAGGCCAGGGGATACCGGATGTGCCAGAGCTTCCCTTCCCGCTCCTGGTACTCCACCTCCAGGTCCGACAGCGCCGTCTGGCAGCGGGGGCACCAGTTGATGATGTAGTCACCGCGGTACGTGAGCCCCGCCTCGTAGAGCTGGCAGAAGACCTCCTTCACCGCCTCGGACAGGCCCGGGTCCATGGTGAACCGCTCCCGTCGCCAGTCACACGAGGCGCCCAGGGTCTTGAGCTGCCGGATGATCGTCCCACCGGACGTCTCCTTCCAGCGCCAGACCCGCTGGATGAAGGCCTCGCGCCCCATCTGGTCCCGGCTGAGCCCCTCCTGCTGGAGCTGCCGCTCCACGACGTTCTGTGTCGCGATCCCCGCGTGATCGGTCCCCGGCATCCAGAGGGCGTTATCCCCCTGCATCCGGTGCCAGCGGATCAGGATGTCCTGGAGGGTGTTGTTCAGGGCATGCCCCATGTGGAGGGAGCCCGTCACGTTCGGCGGGGGGATCACGATACTGTACGGAGGAGCGGTCGAGGTCTCATCCGCGGAAAACAGGCCCCGCTCCTCCCAGAACCGATACCGGCGCTCCTCCACGCCGCGGGGATCGTAGCCCTGCTTCGTGGGGGGGCCTACCTCGGACGACCCCGAAGGCCCGGGACCCTCTGTCTCGTGAATGTCGGTCATCCCGTACTCCGAAGTGAAACGGGGACACCGCCCTGGAGCGAGGGCGGCATCCCCGTCCTATAGTGCAATGGTTCCGCACTCAGAGTGTGTGAAAATATCGGCCAATCGGCGCCAAGCGAATTTTTCACCCACGGAGAATCAACAGGTTACACTCGGGCTCTCAGCCCGCCGATGATTTCTTCACACACTCTCAAGTGGACTGTTTCCCTTCCGCCTGCGACCGGATCCGCTCGATCTCCTTGGTGATCAGGATCTCGGCCAGATCAGGGACCACCTCCCACACGATCCGCTCGATGCGTTCGAGCAACTTGTCGCTGAGGTCCCGTGCGAGCTCATGCGCCACCCGCTCCGTGACAGCTTGGCACATCGCGGCCATCTCGAACAGGGGCGCCTCTACAGCCCCCGGCGGCGGCATCGCCGCCGCGGCTGGAGGCACGGCTTCCATCGTGAGCATCGCGGGCGCCATGGGTAGCTCGGCAAACTCTGGTGGCGCGACCGCCGCGGCCCCCGCCTCCATCGCCGGAACCGAAGGCGGCACCACCACAGGTGGCACCACCGGAGGTGGTACCGGCGCCTCGCCCCTTCTCATGGCAGCTTCGAGGTCGATCTGCTCGGCTTCCGTCAAAGGAACTTCGACCAACATCTCGAGGTCCAGCGGGGCCGTCGCATCCGGGACCAAGTCCTTCGACGGTGCCGCTTCCTCTAGGGCCTCCAGAGTCAGTTCGAGCTCCAGCTCAGGGAGTCCCCGCATGTCAGCTCCGGATGGGACGCCCTCCTTCGGGGGCGCCAGCCCCTCGACGGACAGGCCGGATGGCTCCTCCCCTCCCGCTTCGAGCAGCGCCGGGGGGAGTGCATCCTCCACATCCGTCAATCCGAAGACCGGGCCGCCCGACAACCCCTCCGGCGAAATCTCCGGAACCGGCCCTTTGAACTCTTGAGCCTCTACCTCGCGGGGCGCACGCGGAGCCGTCTCCGCCGGGGCTAGGAGATCCTCGATGGAGAGTTCCGGAGGCTCCCCGCTCCCGACCTCGACCAAAGGCAACGAGGGTGCACCCATCTCGCTCGTCAGGTCGAAGACCGGGCCGCCGGGCGGCTCCTCCAACGGTGCCAGGGCGCCCTCGGCCCCCGGGGGAGCGGCCGGCGGTTCCGCCGACAGCACCTCTTCCAGAGAGAGGCTCTCGGGAAGTCCCGCCGGCGTTGGCACGGGAGCCGGGGCCGCCCCCGCCTTCGGGGCAGGCTCCGGCACGAGCGGCGGCATCTCCAGTGACAGCTCCTCCGGGACGGGCACCGGACCGGATGCCGCCTTCTCCAACTCCAGGTGCAGGTCCCCCGCGCGGCCCCCTGCCTCCGGCAGGGGCAGCCCGGGCAGGTCCTCGAGATTCAATTCACCGAATCCGCCCTGGGGAGGGGCAGGGCTGGGTGGCGGTTCCACCACGCTCCGCACGCGATCCTGCGAGATCTCTTCCGACGGCGGCGAGAGATCGAGTGTCCGTCCCGTGCTCGGGGGCAGACTCGGTGGCGGGGGCGTCGGGGCGACACCTCGCATTGCGCCTGGCGCCCTGCCCGGAGGCAGACCCGACGCGGGGACCGGGCGTGGCGGAATGCCGGGCGCGGGACGCGGCGCCTCCCTAGGTGGGGCGGCCGTGCTCGCCGCCGCAGGCGCCGCCATGTCCATCGTCTTCGCGAAGAGCAACTGCTTCACCTTGCTGATCAACACCTGGGACTCGAAGGGTTTGGTGACGAAATCGTTGGCGCCGGCCTGGATTCCCTTGTCCTTGTCGAACGCCTCGAACGTTCCCGCCAGGAGGATGACGGGCACTGCGCGCAGGGTGGGTTCGGCCCGCAACGCCGCGCAGACCTCGTAGCCATTCTTGTCAGGCATCACCAAGTCCAAGAGCACGAGGTCCGGCCGCTCCTCCTTGGCCTTGCGGATGGCCTCCTCGCCGCTTCGCGCCTGAACGAGGACGAAGCCCTCCTTGCTGAAGGTCAGCTCCACGACCTTCTGGATCGTCACGCTGTCATCCGCCACCAGAATCCGAGCGGCCATGCGATCCTCCTCCGCGAAGGCGCCCCGCGCCTCTCAGCCGCCGCCCCACGCGCCCCGTCCCGTGCGGAGCCGACCCCCGCTCGGAAAAACGGGGTGACGCCCGCCCCAGGCTATGCGAGCAGCGTGATGGGCTCCGCCGACGTCAGAAGCTTCGTGCCATCCAGCCACACGACCGGTCGCCCACCGGCGTTGGCCACGCCCCGGATGAACTCCGCCCGGATGCCGAAGACCCGGGGGGGCGGCGCCAACAGCTTGTCCGCCGGCAGCGACAACACGCGCACCACCTGGTCCACCATCAACCCCACCACAGGATCCTGGCCAACCCCCGCGAGGAGCAAGACGGCCGGATTCTCGGGACCCGGCCCCTCCACCCCCAGGCGCTTGCGCAGGCTCACCAGGGGGAGGTAGCGCCCCTTGTGCTGGATGACCCCTTCAACATACGGCGGACGCCGGGGCGTCCGGGTGGGCGCCTGGTAGTCAAGAATGTGTTGGACCCGGTTGAGGTCCACGGCGAACTGCTTGCCAGCCACCAGGAACATGAGGACCGACGCCTCGTCGAGCGTCACGCCCGGGCTGACGGTATCCGTCCGTGCCATGCCGTGTGTCCCGACCGGGTGAGCCGCACTCACGAGCCGGTCGCATAGAACTGAACAACCTCGTCAAGGCCCCCCAGCCCGTCCTCGTTGACGAGGAGGATGATGTGATCTTGCCGCGTGAACAACCCCCGGAAGCAGGACGGGGAAAGCAGGGTGGCCAGGGCCGGGAGCGGCCCGACGCGCGCCGGGTCCACCTCGGCCATCTCCAGGATCTCGTCCACCAGGAGCCCGAGGGGCCGTGCCTGCCCCTGCGTCAAGAGCACGCGCGCCGTTGGTGGGATTCCCGCCGGGGACGCCTCGAACAACGCGCTCATGCGGATCACGGGAATTTTGCGGCCGCGATGCTCGAGCGCAACGCACACCTGGTGGGGAGGGGAGGAGAAGAGCGTCACTCCGTCGGGCAGCAACACCTCTCGCAGCCCCCGGAGCCCCAAGCCGTAGATTTCTTCGCCGACGCGGAACAGGAGGAATTTCTCCTGCGCCGTGGGGGCCTCTGGTCGGGGCCGGGCCTTCTGCTTCGCCGGCGCGACACGCTCCAAGCATTCCCCTTTCGCTGTCGCCGGGCCTCCTCGCTGCGGATGCACGGCCACAATACCCACCGCCTCCGGGAATGTCAAGCCTTTTCCCCCTCGCGGCGGCTCCGGGCAACCCCGTAACTGCGCGCCGGCAATGGCTGCGCGGCTCTGGGCTGCCGCCCACCCTTCCCGCTTGACACCTCTCCCCCGCTCACGCTCTATTGATGATCCCCACACCGCATTCCTCGTTCCTCCTTCCAGGCGCCGTAGCAAGGAGACCATCCCGTGGACAGCATTGGCATTGGCTTCATCGGATCAGGGTTCGCCGCCGACCTGCACGCCCATGCCCTGAGCAAGGTTCGGGGGGCAAGTGCGAAATCGTTGCCGTCTGTCGGTAGCCAGAGGGAGGTCCCAAGAATCGCGCCTCCCAGACTTTCCCATTGACAGGCGCATGCGACCCGGTTATCAAGATATTGTCAAATCCGCGAAATCCGCTCGCAGGTCAGCGAGGTCGCGCGTCCTGCAGCCTTTTGCTTTTCATTACCCCAAGTCACCTAAGGAGGTTTCACAATGAGGAGAATCACAGCGGTGTTGTGGGGGGGATTGGTCGGCCTTAGCGCGTTCGCCTTCCTCCTGGGCACGGCCGAGGCGCAGCAGAAGATCACCGCCAAGATCGCGGACATCCTCTCGCCGGATCACCCCCATTCCATGACCATGCAATTCTTCGCCGACAAGGTGAAGGAGCGGACCAAGGGCCGGGTGGAGTTCCAGGTGTTCAACAGCGCCCAGCTTGGCCAGACTAAGGACCTGTTCATGGGCGTCCAGACCGGCAGCATCGAGATGGCCAAGATGCCGGCCTCCTTTGCCGGCGAGTGGATCCCCGAGGAGAAGGTCTGGGACCTGCCCTACCTGTTCAACAGCCGGGACGAGCTGTGGCGGGTCATCCGCAGCAACGTGGGCAAGAAGTTCACGAATGAGTTCTTCCCGAAGCAGGGGCTCGTGGGCGTCTTCTGGGTAGATGATGGCGGCCGGAGCATCTACGCCAACAAGCCGGTCCGGAAGCCCGAGGACCTCAAAGGAATGAAGATCCGCGTCCAGCCCAGCGACATCCAGATCCAGGCCATCAATGAGATGGGCGGGATCGGCACCCCGCTGGCCTTCGGCGAGGTGTACCTGGCTCTGCAGCAGAAGGTCCTGGACGGCGCCGAGAACTCGCCGGCCCTCTACTGGACCTCGAAGCACTGGGAGGTCAACAAGGTTTACTCTCTGACCGAGCAGTTCTGGTCGGTGAGCACGTTCATCGCCAACAAGAAGTGGTGGGATGGCCTACCCAAGGACATCCAGGATGAGATCACGGCGGCCGGCCAAGATGCCGAGGCGTACTTTCTGAAAGAGTACGTGTCGTTGGAGAGCAAGGCCATCGGCTTGCTGAAGGATAAGGGCGTCACGGTGGTGACGGATGTGGACAAGGCCACCTTCGAGAAGCGGATTCAGCCGGTGTACGACACCTTCGTGAAGAAGTACCCGTTCGGTAACGACCTGCTGGAGCAGGTGCGCGCGGCCAAAAAGTAGGGCAAGCCGTCAGGGGGGAAGCGGTGACGATCCACGAACCGCTTCCCCCTTTTTTTCGGTCCGCGTGTTGAGAAAAGACGATGTTGAAGAAGGCCTTTGACAATCTCATCGAAGGGGTCTGCGCGATCCTGATGGTTGCGCTGGCCGTGGTGGTCTTCATCCAGGTGTTCAACCGGTTCGTCCTCCAGACCCCCCTGGCCTGGTCGGAAGATCTGGCCATGCTCCTGTACCAATGGGTGGTGTTTGTTGGGGCGGCGCTGGGGGTGAAACGGCTGCGGCACTTCGGGATCGAGTTGGTGGTGCGGCAATTTCCCGAGCGGCTGCGCCACCGGGTGGAACTCCTCACCCCCATCGTCATGGCCGTTGTGGCCGTGGTCATGATCATCCAGGGCTGGGCAATCCTGGGCCTCAACCGCACCCGGATCTACTCCACCATGGACCTGTCCTACACCTGGGCGTTCCTTCCGATTCCGCTGAGCGGCGTTCTCATCATTGTCTATCTGATCCAGGTCGAGGTACAACGCTGGAGACAGGCGAAGGGGGAGGACCATCAGCCATGAGCGCGATCGTGGTCCTCCTCGGGGGGTTCATTTTCCTCCTGGCTATCAATGTGCCGGTGGCGTTCTCCATGGTGCTGGCCTGCATCGCCGCGTTCTTCTGGCAGGGCAGCATTCCCATGTCGACCGTCACGATGAAGCTCTACTCCGACATCGACACTTTCCCCTTCCTGGCCATCCCGCTCTTCATCCTGGCCGGCGGCCTGATGGAGCAGGGTGGGATCTCCCAGCGACTCGTCCGCCTGGCCTCGAACCTGGTCGGGCACATCCGGGGCGGGTTGGGGTTCGTGGTCGTGGTGGCCGAAATCTTTTTTTCCGGAATCTCGGGCTCCTCGATCGCAGACGCATCCGCCATCGGCGCCCTCCTCTTGCCGTCCATGGTGCGGGCCGGATACCCGGCGGCCCGGGCGGCTTCCATCGTCGCCGCCGCCACGGGCATGGGGATGATGATCCCGCCCTGCCTCAACATGGTGGTTCTAGGCGCCATGTCGAACATCTCCATCGCCGGCCTCTTCATGGGGGGATTCCTTCCCGGCTTTCTTATGGCCCTGAGCCTGATGGTGCTCATCTACATCCAGTCCGTCCGGGGAATTCTCCCGGGGGCCACGGTGGCGAGGCCGAGCTTTCGGGAGGTGCTCATCTCCATCCGCGACAGCGTGATTCCCCTGATGATGCCGGTCATCATCTTCGGCGGGATCTTCGCGGGGATCTTCACGGCCACCGAGGCGGCATCGGTGGCCACGGTGTACGCCTTCATCGTGTCGTTCTACTGGTACAAGGAGATCAACCGGCACAACCTGTACAAGCTCCTTGTGGACACCGCCGTCATGGCGGGGGTCGTCTCGCTCCTGGTCGGGGCCGCTACTGGCTTTTCTTGGATCCTGGCCACTCATCAGGTGCCGCGCATGATTGGCGATTTCATCACTAGGATCGGCGGTGGCAAGGCCATTTTCCTGCTCATGACGATCGCCGTCTTCCTTGTGTTCGGAATGATCTTAGACGGCCTGCCGGCCATCCTGATCTTCTTCCCCATCCTGTTTCCCATCGCCACGGCGGTGGGTCTGCATCCGCTTCACTTTGGGGAGTTGGTGATCGCCACGATAGGGGTCGCCATCATCGCCCCGCCCATCGGGCTGTGCCTGGTGATCATCTGTAGCATCGCCAGGATCAAGCTGTCGGACACGATCCAGCCGTTGATCCCGTACACGCTCATTCTGATCATCGACCTGATCATCATGGCCTTCTGGCCGCGGCTGGTGTTATTCCTCCCCACGGTCTTCAAACTGTGACCTGCGGAGACATGGAACCGTTACGTATCCGGTAAGATCCTGCAACGATCGTCCGGACCCAGAGAGCATCCAGGGAGAGGGCAGACCATGGCCAAACTGAAGATCGGCTTCATCCCCATCGAAGGCGGGCGCTACTACCGGGAGGCGCTGGAAGAGGTCGTGCGGGGCGAGGATCTCGGCTTCGATTCGATCTGGATGGAAGAGCACCACTCCGTGGTGAACCACTACTGGCCGTCGCCGCTCACGGTCCTGGCCGGTTTCGCCACGCGGACCGCCAAGGTCACCCTGGGCACCGACATCCTGGTGGCCCCCTTCTACCACCCGGTCCGGCTGGCCGAGGACGTTGCGCTGCTGGATATCATGTCCAATGGTCGGTTCGTCCTGGGGGTGGCCATCGGCTACAAGCCAGACGAGTTCGCCCTGTACGGGGCCGACCTGGAGAAGCGCGGGGCGCGCTTCGTGGAGCAGTTGACCATCATGCAGGCGCTGTGGACCAAAGAGTCCGTCTCCTTCAAGGGAAAGTACTTCGCGGTGGAGGGCAAGCTGGAGCCCAAGCCCATCACAAAGCCCCATCCGCCGGTCTGGATCGGCGGCTGGGGGGAGCTGACACTCAAGCGCGCCGCCACGCTGGGCGACAACTGGATCCCCGGCCCCACGGCCGATCTCGCTCGCCTCGTGAATGGCAAGCAGCAGTTCTTGCAACACCGCGCGACCGCGGGACGCACGGCACCCATCACCGAGTGGCCGCTCACGCGGGACGTCATCATCGCCGACACCGACAAGCAGGCGCGGGAACTGGCCGAGCAGCACATCATGGTTTCGTACCGGAAGGAATACGCGGGCGGGTGGAAGCATCCGTTCATCGACGCCTCCATCGCCACGGACCTCGACGCCCTCATGCAGGACCGGTTTCTGATCGGCGGCCCCGATCAGGTCGTCCGGGCGCTCCGGCCATTCGTAGAAGAATATGGGATGACCCACCTGATCTGCCGTCTGTTCTTCCCGGGGATGCCCCACCGGCATATCCTGCGCGAGCTGGAGCTTCTGTCCCGGGAGGTCATGCCGGCCTTCCGATGAGACATCGGGGTCACGGGCACGCGCCCCCCGCAGGATTTGCCGTTGACATTTTCGCGGGCCCTGAGTAGGGTGACGAGAGACAGGCGCCCGGGGCACCACGAAGGGGGAAGCCCATGCAGACCGTGTACTTCAACAAGCAGTTCGTCCCGCTGTCCGACGCCAGGGTGAGCATCCGCACGAATGCCCTGCACTATGGGAGCGGGGTGTTCGAGGGGATCCGCGCCTACTGGAACGCGGCGGTGCAGCAGCTCTTCGTCTTCAAGCTCCCCGAGCACTACGAGCGCATGGTCGGAAACTGCAAGGTCCTCAAGCTCAAGCTGGACCACGACGTGAAAGAGCTGTGCGCCATCACCGTGGATCTCCTCCACAGGAACCAGCCCAAAGAAGACACCTACATCCGGCCCATCGCCTACATCAGCTCCGAGGGCCTGGGCCCCAAGCTGCTCGGGTACGAGACCGGCTTCGCCATCTACACCATCCCGCTGGGGGACTACATCGACACCTCGGTGGGGATCAAGGTGGGATTCTCCTCTTGGCGGCGGATCAGCGACAACACGATCCCGGCCCGCTGCAAGGTGACCGGCGGGTACGTGAACTCGGCGCTGGCCAGGACGGAGGCGATGGAGCAGGGCTATGACGAGGCGCTCTTCCTCACTCAGGATGGCTTCATCTCCGAGGGATCGGCGGAGAACATCTTTCTGGTCCGGAACGGCAGCCTGATCACCCCGGACCGGTCCCAGGATATCCTGGAGGGGATCACCCGCGACGTCCTGCTGACGCTCTGCCGCGAGGAGCTGGGCCTCACCGTCGTCGAGCGCCAGGTGGGCCGCACAGAGGTCTATGTCGCCGACGAGGTCTTCCTGTGCGGAACCGGCGCCCAGGTCTCTCCCGTGATCGAGGTGGATCGCCGCCCCGTGGGCAGCGGGAAGATGGGGCCCATCACGGCCCGGATCCAGCAGGTGTACTTTGACGTCGTCAAGGGCAACCACGGGAAGTACCACCACTGGTGCACGCCCGTCTACTGAGACGGGGTGGGGGTCGATACCACGGATCGGGGACGGCAGCCCCGCGGGCATGAAATGAACGCGGCCCGGAGACATCTTCCGGGCCGCGTTGTCGTCTCAAGGTTCGCCGGAGGAAAGCGTCCGGGTCTTGCGGGTCACCAGATCCTCGACTCCACGTTCCCCCGTCCCTTCACCAGGATGTCCACGATCGCCTGATTGAAGTAGTCCATCTCGGCGGCCACCCCCGGGTCCACGTTCTTGTCGTAATACCTCCGCCCCTCCGCCAGCGCCTCCTCCAGCAGCTGGAACAGGGTATCGTTCCTGATTCCGTCGAGGATCTTCTCCTGGTTGTACAGGACGATGTCGCCCACGATCAACCGGGCCAGGCGCCTGGCCCGCTCGTGGGGATCCTTCGGGTCAACAGCCATCGGTCGTGTCCCTCCTGTCCGCCCCGGCTGAGGCGCCGGCTAGGACTCGAACAGGCGAAGCTGCGCGAGATCTTCCATCGGGAACGCCACGGGATACTGCATGCTGAAGCAGGCGTGACAGAAGCCGTCATCCTTGCCGACGGCGGCCAGCAGGCCCGGCATGCTGATATACCCCAGGCTGTCGGCCCGGATGTAGCGGCGGATCTCCTCCACCGAATGGCTGGAGGCGATCAGCTCCTTCCGGGTGGGCGTGTCAATCCCGTAGTAGCACGGGGAGATCGTGGGGGGCGAGCTGATGCGCATGTGGACCTCCCGGGCCCCGGCCGACCGGACCATGCTCACGATCTTCCGGCTGGTGGTCCCGCGCACGATGGAGTCGTCGACCACGACCACCCGCTTGCCCTCCAGGATCTCGCGCACCGGGTTCAGCTTGATCTTCACCCCGAAGTGGCGGATGTTCTGCTTGGGTTCGATGAAGGTGCGGCCCACGTAGTGATTGCGGATCAGGCCGTGATCGAAGGGCAATCCGGACTCTTGCGAGAAGCCCAGGGCGGCCGGCACCCCCGAGTCGGGGACCGGGATCACGAGATCCGCATCGGCCGGCGCCTCGCGGGCGAGCTGCCGGCCCAGCGCCTTGCGGATGGTGGCCACGTTCTGGCCGTAGAGCAGGCTGTCGGGACGGGAGAAGTAGATGTACTCGAAGATGCACTGCGCCGGCCGGGCCGCCGGCAGGGGGCGATAGGATTTCATGTCATGGGGCGTGATGTGGAGGAACTCGCCCGGCTCCAGGTCCCGGACAAAGGTCGCCTCGATCAGGTCGAACGCGCACGTCTCGGAAGCCAGGACCCAGGCATCGCCCAGCCGGCCCAGGGACAGGGGCCGGAATCCGTGAGGATCCCGGATCCCCAAGAGCTCGGTCTCGTTCATCACCACCAAGGAATAGGCGCCCGAGACCCGGCTCAGCGCCTCGGCCGTCGCCTCCACCAGGTCGTCGCTGCCGGAGCTGGCGATCAGGTGGACCATGACCTCGCTGTCGGTGGTGGAACTGAAGATGGACCCGCGCCCCTCCAGCTCGGCCTTCAGCAGGTGGGCATTCACCAGGTTCCCGTTGTGGGCCAGGGCCACCCCGCCGTGCCGGTAGGTGGCCACGATGGGCTGGGCATTCTTGAGCTGGGAGCTGCCCGTCGTGGAATACCGGACGTGGCCGATGGCCAGAGAGCCCTTGAGCCGCCGCAGGCGGGTCTCGCTGAACACGTCCGCCACCAGGCCCATGGCCTTTTCCAGGTGAAGCGTGTGGCCGTCCGAGACCACGATCCCGGCGCTCTCCTGCCCTCGATGCTGGAGCGCATACAGCCCGAGGTAGGTGAGGTTGGCCGCCTCGGTGCGACCCAAAATTCCGAAGATCCCGCAGGCTTCCCGAAATCTATCGAACATCCACCGCTCCCCTCACGCCACGAGCGCTCGCTCCCCGAAAACTGACAACTGACTACGGACTGCTCCGTCGTGGTCCGTGGTCCGGTTGTCAGTAGTCCAATCCTACAGGATCCGCTTGATCCCCTGGACCGCCTGGCGCGTCCGGTGCTCGTTCTCCACCAAGGCGAAGCGGACGTACTCGTCCCCGTATTGTCCGAACCCGATCCCCGGAGACACCGCCACCCTGGCCTGCTCCAGGAGAAACTTGCTGAACTCCAGGGAGCCCTGCATCCGGAACGGGTCGGGGATCTTGGCCCAGACGAACATGGTCCCCCGGGGCTTGTCGATCTTCCAGCCCACTCGCGTCAATCCCTCGCACAGGGCATCCCGCCGGGAGGCGTAGGTCCGCACGACGTCCCCCACGCACTCCTGCGGCCCGTTGAGCGCGATGATGGACGCGATCTGGATGGGCTGGAACATCCCGTAGTCCAGGTAGCTCTTGATCCGGGTGAGCGCGGCGATGATCCGCGGGTTGCCCACGGCGAAGCCGACGCGCCAGCCGGGCATGTTGTAGCTCTTGGACAGTGTAAAGAACTCCACCCCCACCTCCTTGGCCCCCGGCACCTGGAGGAAGCTGGGCGCCCGGTAGCCGTCGAAGGTGAGGTCGGCATAGGCGAAATCATGAATCACGATCAGGTCGTGGTCCTGCGCGAAGGCCACGACCTTCTGGAAGAACTCCAGCTCCACCACGGCCGTCGTCGGGTTGTGGGGGAAGCTCAGGATCAGGAGCTTGGGCTGCGGCCAGGATTCACGGAAGGCCGCCATCAAGTTTTCGAAGAAATCCTCCCCCGGCGCGAGGCGCACGTGCCGCACGTCCCCGCCGGCGATGATCACGGAATAGGCGTGGATCGGGTACGTCGGATTGGGAACCAGGGCGACGTCACCGGGTTCCACGACGGCCAGGGCCAGGTGAGACAGCCCCTCCTTCGCGCCGATGGTGGCGATGGCCTCGGCGTCGGGGTCCAGCAGGACACCGTGACGCCGGCGGTACCAGTCGCAGATCGCGTGCCGAAGCTTGGTGATGCCCCGCGATGCGGAGTACCGGTGGTTGCGCGGGTTGCGCGCCGCCTCGCACAGCTTCTCCACGATGTGGGCGGGCGTGGGCAAGTCCGGGTTGCCCATGCCGAAGTCGATGATGTCCTCGCCCCGCGCCCGCGCCTTGATCTTCAGCTCGTTCACGATGGCGAAGACGTAGGGTGGCAGCCGCTTGATCCGTTTGAACTCTTCCATGCCCCCCTCTACTCCGAAAGGCGCTCGATCGTTCGATCCCCCTCTCCCGCCCGTCTCCCCACCGGGGGGAGAGAATAGGTGAGGGGATCAGGCCGTCGCCCCTTCCGCCTTGCGCGCGGTCAGCTCCGCGTGGTAACTGCTGCGGACTAACGGCCCCGAGTAGACCGCCTTGAACCCCAGGGCGTATCCCGCCTCCTCCAAAGCCTTGAACCGGTCGGGATGCACGAACTCCACGACCGGCAGATGCTGCTTCGTCGGCTGCAGGTACTGGCCGATAGTCAGGATGTCGCATCCCGCCCCGCGGGCATCCCGCATCAGCGCGACGACCTCTTCCTGCATTTCGCCCAGGCCCAGCATGATCCCGGTCTTGGTGATGGGCTGTCCCAGCTCTTTGGCGATCCGCAGGACCTCCAGCGATCGATGGTAGCGGGCCTGCACCCGGACCTTCTTGGACAGCCGCTCCACCGTCTCCAGGTTGTGGTTGAAGACGGTCGGCTGGCTCTCAACCACGGCGCGGATGCCCTCCCGGTTCGCCTTGAAGTCCGGAACCAGCACCTCGATCTGCGCCGCGGGATTCCATGCATGAATGGCGCGGACCGTGGCAGCAAAGTGTGCAGCCCCACCGTCCTCGAGGTCGTCCCGGGCCACCGACGTCACGACCACGAACCTGAGGCCGAGCCGCCGGCTCACCTCGGCCACGTGGCGCGGCTCCTCCGGGTCGGGCGGAGCGGGCCGTCCGGTGGTCACGGCGCAGAAGCCGCAACTGCGCGTGCAGGTGTCTCCCAGAAGCATGAAGGTGGCCGTCCCCCGCGTCCAGCACTCGCCCTGGTTGGGGCAGCGGGCCTCCTCGCACACGGTGTGCAAGCGGGACCCGCCGAGGAGCACCCGCATGTCGTGCACCCGCTCCCAGTGGCCCGACCTGGCGCGCAACCACGGCGGGAGTCGCCGCGCCGGCGGCGCGGCCGGCGCCGGTCTCCCCCTCTCCTCAATCTGTAAGAGTTCCATTCTCGTCGGCTCTCGGCTCTAGGCTCTCAATCTCGCCTTGTGGATCGCTTGCCCGTGCACGTCGTGCATGGCCTCGCCCACCGCCTCCGGCAACGTCGGATGGGCATGAATCGCCTCCGCCACCTGATGCACCGTAAGGCCGTGGCGGACGGCCAGGACCCCTTCCGCGATGATGTCGGTGGCGTGCGGACCTACGATCCCCACCCCCAGGACCTTGTCGGTCTGGGCGTCGGCCACCACCTTCACCATGCCCGCCGTTTCCCCGATGCACATGGCCTTGCCCAGGGCGGCGAAATTGAAGCGGCCCACTTTCACGGCGCGCCCCTGCTCCTTCGCCTTGGGTTCGGGCAGGCCGACGCTGGCGATCTCCGGGTCGGTGTAGACGCAGTTGGGAATCGCCGAGTAATCCATGGCCGCCTGGCCGCCCGCTGCATTCGCGGCCGCCACCAGCCCCTGCATCGAGGCCACGTGCGCCAAGAGCGAGATGCCGGTGACGTCCCCGACGGCGTAGACCCCGGGGACGGACGTCTCCATCCGTTCGTCCACCAGGATGGCCCCACGCTCCGTCTTCACCCCCACCGCCTCCAGACCGATCCCCCTGCTGTTCAAGCTCCGCCCCGTGGCGACGAGGGCCCGCTCCGCCTCAAGGGTGGTGCCACTGCCGATCCCGACGCGCACGCCCGAGGGCGTGGTCTCCATCTTCTCCACCCTGGCACTGACGTGAAAGGTGACACCCTGCTTCTGCAGTGCGCCCTGGAGCACCCGGACGAGCATCGGGTCTTCCATGGCGAGGACCTGCGGCAGCATCTCCACCACCGTCACCTGGGTCCCCAGGCTGCTCAACATGGAGGCGAACTCCATCCCGATGACGCCGCCGCCCACGATGAGAAACGTCCTGGGCAGCTCGGGCAGCCGGAGCGCCTCGGTGCTGGTCAGGACCCGCTCGCCATCCACCTGCACGCCGGGGAGACCTGCCGGCTCGGAGCCGGTGGCAAGGATGATCGCCCGTCCCGTGACCGTCTCCGCGGTGCCGTTTGCGGAGACCGCAACGGTCCTGCCATCCACCAGGCTGCCCGCGCCCTGCTTGACCTCCACCTTGGCAGCCTGGAGCAGCGTGTGGACGCCCTTCACCTGGGTGCTCACGATGTCGTTCTTCCGGCTTTGGGCTTTCCCCCAATCGAAGCTCCACTGAAGGGCGTTGACGCCGAAGGCGGCGCCCTCTCGCGCCCGCTTCCAGAGCGCGGCCGAATGGATCAAGGCCTTGGAGGGTATGCACCCGCGATTGAGACAGGTGCCGCCGACCGCGTCCTTCTCGACGAGGCACACCTTCGCCCCGAGCTGCGCCGCACGCAAGGCGGCCACGTACCCGCCCGGCCCCGCCCCGACCACCACCACGTCGTACGCACTCATTCTTGTCAGCTCCCGCTAGTTCTGTCTCTCGGCTCTCGGCTCTAGGCTCTCGGCTCTAGGCTCTCGGTTCTCCAAGAACGACGAAGCCCCCGACAGGGGGCTTGACCGAGATTGGCAGGTAATAGTGCCGATGCTGGAACTCAGTGGACCAAACACTCCGCAGGAATTCCACCTCCCCCACCGCGTGAAATCCTTTCGTCTCGCGACGTTGTAACTCGCAGGCTACCAAAGGAACCCAGGGGTGTCAACGTGTTTCTGGCCGAGGACTCATCCAGGGAACCCAGAACCGGACTACTCTTCGGCTTCGGTTCGCCCCAGCACTTCCAGGATCGCCGCGTGGAGCGCAGGGGTGGCGGCAGCCACGATGCTCTGGCCCTGCGTCATGGAACGGATAGGGAGCAGCGGCTCGCCGAAGCGGTCCGAGACCACGCCCCCTGCCTCGGTCACGATCAGGTATGCGGCCATGTAGTTCTCGGGACTGAGGGAATCGCGCACGTCCACGTAGGCGTCAACCCCGCCGGAGGCCACGGCGGCGAACTCGAAGGCGGCAGTCCCAAACCGGCGCGCGTCTTTGATGCTCCTCAGCAGCGGAAAGAGGCGCGCGACGTCCGCGTCCCCTTTGAAGTTGAAATCAAACGTCACAAGGGCGTCGCACAACGTCGTGGTCGCGGACGGTCGGGCGGGTTGTCCGTTCCGCCATGCACCGGTCCCCTTCTCCGCCTCGTAGATCGTTCCGCTGAAGATTCCGCCCACCAGCGCCGCCATGACCCGTTCAGGGCGGGGTATTTCCTCGCCAGGAAGCAGGGCCAGGGACACGGAGGAGACTTGGTTCCCTCGGGCGAAGTTCTCGGAACCATCCACCGGGTCCACGATGAGGGTCCAGCGCGCGGCGCCCGGCCGGGTCCGGACCTCGCCCCGCTCTTCGGTCAAGATGCGCACGGGATCCGGGAACTCCCGCGCGCAGCAGTTGATGATGGCTTCCTCGGCGAGATAATCAAACTCCTTGGTGACATCGCCCCGGGGATTGGTTTGCACGGTTGCGAGCTTCCGCAGGCCTTCCCCGAGAAGGAACTGCCGCGCCTCGGCGAACATCGCCCGCAGGTGCCCTTTCATATCGACCATGATAGTTCAGTCTCCGTCCTTTCCCGCCTCCCAGATTGCCGGACTGCCGGGTACCGGGTACCCTCTGGGTGAGGTGCGCCCGATTGCCAGCCTTCATTCACATCCGCTCCGGCGCCGACACTCCGAGGAGGGTGAGGCCGTTGGCGACCACCTGCCGGACCGCCGCGACCATCGCCAGGCGCGCCCGGCTGAGGTCGCGGTCACCCGAGATCACCCGCTCTTCCGTGTCCTTGTATTTTGTGAAGTATCCGTGGAAGGCGGCGGCCAGCTCTTGCAGATACGTGGTCACCCGATGCGGCTCGTATGCCAGTGCCGCGTTCAGCACCATCTCGGGATAGACGGCGAGGCGCTTCAGGATCGCCAGCTCCTCCGGCAGGGTGAGCCGCGACAGATCGGCGTTCGCATATGGTCCCGGCATCCCCGCCTCGGCCGCCTTGCGCGCCATGCTGCAGGAGCGGGCGTGCGCGTACTGGACGTAGAAGACCGGGTTGTCCATCGTTTGCCGCTTGGCCACCTCGATGTCGAAGTCGAGCTGGGCCTCGGAGCGGCGGGTGAGGAAGAGGAACCGGGCCGCGTCCTTCCCCACCTCGCTCACGACCTCGCGCAGCTCCACGAACTCGCCGGTCCGCTTCGACATCGGGACCGGGGCGCCGCCGCGCAGGACCTTCACCATCTGGAGCAGGATCACCCGGAGGGTCTCCGGGTCGTGACCGAGGGCCTGGATCGCCGCCTTCACCCGCGGGATGTAGCCCCCGTGATCCGCCCCCCAGATGTTGATGAGCCGGTCGAAGCCGCGGCGGATCTTGTTGACGTGGTAGGCGATGTCCGAGGTGACGTACGTGGGCTCGCCGTTGCTCCGGATCAGGATCCGATCCTTCTCGTCCCCGAAGTCGCTGGCGCGGAACCCGACCGCCTTCCCCTCCTCGTAGAGGTAGCCCCCGGCGCGGAGCGTCGCCAGGACCGCCTCCACCTCGCCCGATTCGTACAGGCTCCGCTCCGAGACCCACGAGTCGAAGACCACGCCGAAGGCGGAAAGGTCCGCTTCGATCTCCCCCAGGAGGATGCAGGACGCCCGCTCGGTGCAGGTGGATATCGCCTGGTCCGCCTCGAGCCCGGCGAGACCGGGGACGGCCGCGGCCACCTGCGCCGCCAGTTCCCGGATGTACTCGCCGTGGTAGCCGTTCTCGGGAAACTGGACCGGCCTCCCGCAGGCCTCCAGGTGCCGCGCCCGGACCGATTCCCCCAAGAGGCGCATCTGGCTTCCGGCGTCGTTGATGTAGTACTCGCGCTCCACGCGATAGCCCGCCGCCTGGAGGAGGTTGGCGATGGCATCGCCCAGGGCGGCGCCGCGCCCGTGCCCCACGTGCAGGGGGCCCGTCGGGTTGGCGCTCACGAACTCCACCTGGACCCGCCGTCCCTGCCCGACCGTCGCGCGCCCGTAGGCGGCTCCCTCCTCCAGGATCTTCCGGATCACGGCGTGCCACCAGCCATTGGCCACAAAGATGTTCAGATATCCTGGGCCCGCAACCTCGATCTTCTCGACCAGCACGGGGTCCGGATTCACGGCGCGCTGGATCGCCGTGGCGACATCGCGGGGCGATCGCCGAACCTGTTTCGCCAACGCGAAGCTCAGGGTGGTGGAGAGGTCGCCGAATGTCGGCTCCGGCGGATACTCCCAGGCGATCTCCGGCATGGAAACCGGCGGCCAGCCCTGCTCTCTGCTCGCTCGATCCACTGCGTCCGCCAGGACGCCACCCAGGATGTGCTTGAGTTCTTCCACAGGGAATCCTCAGTCTCCCAATTCGCAGTGTGGCCGCCGATCTCTTCGACGCTCCTCTGTCTCGCGTCTCACGTTTCACCTTTCACGTTTCACCTTTCACGTTTCACGCTTCACGTTTCACGCCCTTCGCCCGGAAACTCGAAGGCCTGAATCTCCACCTGGTCCAGGCCCATCTGGACCAACTTCTCGATGTCGAGGTTGGCCTCGGCGGCCCGCACCTCTTCAACGGTGGAGACGGTCGCCGGATGCTGGGGGACGAACAACCGGCAGCAGTCCTGGTCGGGGATGATAGAGGTCTCGTACGTCTGGAGCTCCCGCGCCTGCTGGACGATCTCTTCCTTGTCGCTGCCGATCAGTGGCCGCAGCACGGGCATCCCCACTGCCTCCTCGATCACGGCCAGGTTGTCCAGCGTCTGGGAGGCGACCTGCCCCAGGCTTTCGCCGGTGACCAGGGCCTTGGCATGCTCCCGGCGGGCGATCTGTTCCGCGATCCGGCCCATGAGTCGCCGGTACAGCACGACGCGGAGGGGGGCCGGCGCACCCACCACGACCTCCCGCTGGATCTCCCCGAAGGGAACGAGGTACAGACGGGATTGATACTGGAAGCGGGTGAGGAGTTGCACCAAGTCCGCGGCCTTGGTCCGCGAGGTGCCGTCCAGGAAGGGGACGCCGTGGAAATGGACGAAGACCACCTGGCACCCACGCTTCATCAGGCGGTGAGCCGCCACCGGTGAATCGATGCCGCCCGACAGCAGGCAGACCACCCGCCCGCTCACGCCGAGCGGGAGGCCGCCGGGCCCCGCCTCGCGTCCACACGAAAAGTAGATCTCGCGCGGCAGCACCTCGACGTGGACGGTGAGGTCGGGTCGCTCCAGGTCCACGGCGGCCTGCGTCTCCCCCTGGATGAACGCGCCCAATTCGCGATTGACCTCCTCGGAGTTCAAGGGAAACTGCTTGTAGGCTCGTTTGGTGGCCACCTTGAAGGAGCCAAACGACCGGCCTTGGAGCGCCTTCCCCACCGCCGCCTTCAGAACGGCCATGTCGAGGTCCACCCGCTCCGCCAGGGAAAAGTTGGCGATGCCAAAGACCGCGCGGAGCCGCTCGCGGATCACGGGCCAATCCGCCTCACGAGTGAGGAGGAGTACCATGCGTCCCGACCGCTCCTCCACCCGGCGCACGCCGGCCCCGGCCGTCGCCCGGAGCAGATTCGCCTGGAGGCGCCGGGTGAACAAGGGCTGGTTCTTCCCCTTGAGCCCGATCTCGTTGTAGTGGATCATCACGCAGTGCATGACTTCTCCTGAGGCGCCATAAGGTACCACTCTCCCGCGATGAACCCAAGGAGAAACTCGCCCTGCTACCAGAGGAGTCTTCCGAAGCCCCCTTCTCTTTGCCAAGAAGCCACCCGCAGTTGTTCGGAGGGTTAGCCACCAGCGCTGAGAGCACTTGTCTGTATCCCGAAAAGACATCATTGCAAGACGAGCAGAGGTGACCCCGAAGCGTCCGCAGGCCCCGCTCAGCATTGAGCGCGAGGTGAGAAATTCGAGTCTTTATCGGGGAGCCATCTTGGTCGAAACATGGGCACTACACGCTGAGGTTTTAGCTTTCTGGATGGATGGGGAAAAACCAAGCGACGATAACCCTTTCGCGATGATGTTGACACTGTGTACACACTCTGCTAAGGTGGTTTGCAGGAGGGATCGAACATGGCGAGAGCAAGTGTCCTGGGGGTACGGGAAGCGCGGGCGAGGTTCTCAGAGCTGCTGGAAAGCGCCCAGTTTCGTGGCCGGGAGTTCCTGATCGAGCGGGCTGGCAAGCCATTCGCGGTCATCATCGGTGCAGATCAGTATGCCCAGATACAAAGCGAGCTGGCCACCCTGCAGGAAGAGCGGAGCGCGGATGGACGGAAACGTCTCCGCCGGGCCAAGGCGGATATCGCGGCCGACCGGCTCACCCCCCATGACGAGATCTTCCAGCGGCTGGCCACGAAGAAGAAGTAGATGCCGCGGATCTACTGGACCTCGGAGGCATCCGGCCAGCTTGCGGAGCTCGACGAGCGCAGCCAGCAAGCCATCCGGCGCCGCGTGGACATTCTGGCCGACTTCCCGTATGCCGGGGTCGCGTTGAAGCGGGACTGGGAGGGATTCCGAAAGCTTTCGGCAGCCCCGCTCCCCTGGGTCATCATCTACACGGTGCGCGACGCGGACACGGTGATCATCGGCTATCTCCGGCATGCTCGCAGTCGGTGGGAGTCTCGCTGAGGCGGTGCCTTTCCCTGTTTTCAGATGATTCGGTGGTTTTCCTGTCTGGATCGTGCCTACCCATCAATCCGGAAGACCGAAGCTTTCTGCTCGTTTGCCGCCCGCCTCCGCGCTTGCCATCTGGCTGGTCGCTTGGTCGGCCGGGCTCGCTCGCCCCGCTCTGCTCGGCCTCTCCCCCCTCCCTCGTACAAGGCGAGTTTCCACGTCCACAAGCTCAAGACCGACCCTCCAGGTTGCCCCAGGCTCCGCGATCTCCGGCGGCCCCTTACTTGGGACTACCCCCTTTTTCCCGACATCTCCTTTCACCCAAGACACCATGTATCGAGAGGGGCCCGTGTTACTATAGCGGGCCGCCCTTTTGGGGCTTGACGCTTGGCATGCCCGTGATACGCTCACGCCTGATTCGCCTGGGACCTTCAAGATCAGAATCGGTGCACCAGCCCACGCCGACCCCGAATTCGCCCCGTGAAAATCAAATGGTGGTAGAAGCCCATTATGTTAATACTGGACCATCCATCTCTTGACCCATTCGAGCCGCTAGTAGGCGATCTCTTCGACTACGCTTTTGGAGACGCACTTCGAGGACTGGCCTCAGCAGGCATTCAGTCCGGCGACGAATGGCATACCCAGGCTGCACGAATCTTCAAGGCGGCCTGCCTGCCCGGTTTCAAAAGAGCACAAGATGCTGTTGGTGCTAGAGTGCTCGATCTAGAAAGGCGAATCGTATCCCTAAAGAAGCAGGAAGCTAAGGAACGCGCTAAGCGAAACGCTTCCGCTTCAAATCAGCTGAAGGAACTTCAGAACGTTCTCCAAAACCGCCAACTCGTTTTGCGCAGGCTCATGGATGGAATGCTTTGGGTGCTTATCTGGCCTCATAGATGGGTGCTGCGACGACTTCGTTTAGAAGGCGGGATAAAGCGAATCGATCCAATTGAAACTGAACCGCTGCTTGAGTCCATTGCGCGTGAGCATTCGAAACCCGATGAGACCTTTTTCCTAATTTGCGACCTAACCACTGTCGCGCAATTGGGGGATTTGATCATCGCGCAGTGGAATCCCGACCGTAACGCCATGAAAATCGTCGTAGCGGAACTGAAAGTTGGTCGGAAAAACGTTCTGCTGTCCAAGCGATTACACAATCCAGAGGCGCCAGATGTGGATGTCGCGATCTCCAAGATTTGTCAAGAGCTGGGGTCCAACGCAGCGCAACAGGCGGCACGAATAGCGCGACAAGAAAGGCGACTAAAGGATTTTATTCACGTGATCGCTACAGACGAAGGTGTCAACCCCATGTCAGGGCAACGGTTTCGGATGACTAGAGGCACTGTCTCCAAGGACTATCGCGACCAAATCCGGGCTCTGATTGCGCGGGCCAAATCAGATGGATCAAGCGGGTTGACGCTCGACGGCTGTCTCCACCTCCTCGCTGTCGTAGCAGATAATCGGACCTCGTCTGATGGCGGTCTGAAGGTAGCGCATGCGTTCTATCACATGAGGTGTCGCGATTTCTGTAAGATGGGCGGACCGGAGTCATCCAAGGAGGAAGAGGTCGCAGCGATTATCAATGCGCCGAAGGCTGTCAACCTGCTTGATTTTGGTATGCGGAACAGTCTCGCGCTGCCTCCGTTGTTGTGGTACCCGCGCGACGTGATGCTAGACGTGTTGATGGGGAGGATTAAGGTCTTCGCTCAATTTGACCACGAGAAGTTCTTCGAACTTGCTTCAAGGTCTGGGTTGAAAATGGGCTTCGTCCGAGGAAAGGAAGCGGCGCGAATAAAGACAGCAAAATTAGCGGGCCCCCTCCCCGAGTATCGTGATATACGTTACGTAAGGGGTCAGAACGATCAGGGAAAGGCAATGGTATTCGGCGCCCGTCTTTTTGCGCGGGTTTATCTAGAGCTCATCCGCCCGCGCGATCTGTTGGTAATGGCGAGAGAACTCATAGAAGAGAGTCAGAAAGAGGTCCCACACCGAAGGGGTTAGGCACTGACACGGGGCATGACATGAAAAGAAATATTCATTTACCCAACAAGACAATCCAGCGGCTGCGGTAAACCACCGCCCCGCTCATTTTGGTCGTTAATCCTTCAGACAAGCGCAACCCTCTCCCTCCAGTGCCCGGATTCGCCCTGCCCGGGGAGCCATCCTAGTCCGAACCTGTAAGAAGGGGACCCGGCCGTTTCTGCGGTGTCAAGGTAAATTCCTCCTTGCGATGCGGACCCGTGGATCGCGTCGCGAACGTGGTGGTTGCCGTCGGCCCCCGAGACCGCTCCCGGGTGATCTCTCGCGCCTCATCGTAGTGGTGCCATCCGGTCGCCTCGCTGCCCGAGGGACCCACCCGGCCTAGTCCGGGCTCTCGAGAGCGGGAGCGGCGCGCCAGTGTCCCCCGGCGGTCCCATTGGGCCGCCACGTAGGTATGTCGCGCTGCCGGCTCCCCGGGGAAGACGATGTCGTCCGGTCCTCAGCAGGGCTGGCGCCGGAGGCCCCCCGCGCGCAGCGGGTCGTACGGGGTCCCGCTCCGCCACACGCCCCAGACGACCCGGAGCAGCTTCGCCGCCAACTCCACGGTCGCCTTGAACCCGGCATACCGGTCGCCGTGGCGCTTGGTCTTGAGGGCCGCGAGCCGGGCGCGCCCCGCGACGGTCCGCGCGGCCCCGAGGGCGGCTTGGTAGAGCGCCCACCGCAGGAGCCCGCGGCCACACTTCGAGATCCGCGCCTGCCCGGCAAACTGCCCGGACTGCACCCGCACAATGTCGAGGCCCGCCAGCTTCCGGAGCTGGCTGAACTGGGTGAACCATAAGAAGGGGACGTAGGTTCTAAAACAACTTGACCGATGAGGGGAAAGCTGGGAGAATCCCCGCATGCCGAGACAGCCGCGATTGAATGCGCCCGGGGCCATGCACCACGTCATAGGACGCGGCATCGAAGGGACCCGGCTCTTCCAAGATGATGGTGACCGGGCCGACTTCGTGGAGCGGGTGGCGGAGCGGGGGCGGGCAGGGGCGTGGGCGGTCTATGCGTGGGCCCTGATGCCCAACCACTTCCACCTGCTGGTGCGCACAGGGGCGCGGCCCCTCTTCCAGAGCATGAAAAAGCTGCTAACCGGGTACGTGGTCAATTTCAACCGGCGCCATAGGCGGTACGGCCACCTGTTCCAGAACCGGTACAAGTCGATCCTCTGCGAGGAGGAGCTGTATCTCCTGGAACTGACGCGGTATATCCATCTGAACCCGGTGCGGGCGGGCCTGGTGCACCGGGTGGGCGAGTTGCGGAGGTACCCCTGGACGGGGCATGCCGCGATCCTGGGGGTAGTGGACCGAGCCTGGCAGGACACCGCCACGGTGCTCGCCGCCTTCGGGCAGCAACGACGCCGGGCCATCCAGCGCTATGAGGCGTTCGTCCGGGAGGGGCTCGCGCAGGGCCGCCGGCCCGACCTCGTGGGCGGTGGCCTCATCCGGAGCCTGGGGGGCTGGGCGCAGGTCCTCTCGCTGCGGCGAAAGGGAACCAAGGTGGCTGCGGATGCGCGCATTCTGGGCAGCGGGGACTTCGTCGAGGGGCTGCTGGCGGACGCGGCGCGCCGCGAGAGGGAGACCTTGCGGTTGGCGCGCAAGGTCATCGACTTGGCCACCTTGGGGCGGCGGCTGCTCGCGAAGGAGGGAGTCACGGAAGGGGCGCTCCGGTCCGGCGTCCGGACGCGGGAGGTGGTCCGGGCCCGGCGGCTGTTCTGTCAACTCGCTGTCCGGGGTATGGGGTATTCGGGGGCGGAGGTAGCACGCTTCGTGGGGGTGACGACCTCCGCCGTCAATCGGTTAGCTGTTTCGGAGGAGCTGCCAGAAGTCAGGAAATACCTGAACGCGCTTTAGAACCTACGTCCCCCATTTCCTGATGACCAGTATTCCAGGATTTTTCAGAAGGGCACACATAGAACCAGAGAGGAAGCAGTTGAGAGAAGCGGTAAGTTTGTCAGATACCTTATTGAACTACGCTAACAAGGCCATTCAGCCGACCCAATAACCGCTGCGCGCTTTTCGTCCGGCTCATGGCTCGCCTCAGCCTTCACGCCAGCGATACCCTCTCCTCCCAGTGCCAAGATTCGCCCCTGTTGGGGAGGCCCCAGCCGTCCACAACGTCCCCTCGAGCCAGCGCCTCTCGCAGCAGGTTTGTAGCCTGACTTCGCAGAATGCGCCTGTTACGAAATAAATCCGTAAGGCTGACAAATACTGTCCGATCCAGACAAAAGTTTTCAGGCGACGAATCTTTTTGGACGTCCACCTGGGGAAGCAGGACTGATGAGAAGTTGTCAACGAGAGCTAACCATTTAAATTTACAGGACTCTTCAATGTATACCGATAACCCAGAGAATCATCCATCCCTGGCATGTTCACTGCATTGCTTTCGAATAACGCAGTGGTTTCAGCGGCGCAGAGATGCCGGGCGATCAGGAGATCACCGAAAGAACTCACACCCAAAAACAACTTAGAAAGGAAGGATTTCGATCTTGAAGCTGCTGCGGCGCAAGAGCAAGGGTTTCACCCTGATCGAACTGCTGATCACCGTCGCGATCATCGGGATCCTGGCGGCCATCGCCATCCCGAACCTGCTGTCGGCGCAGAAGAAGTCTAAGTACGCCCGCGCGGCCTCCGATACCAAGATGGGGGTGACCCAGGCCATTCTGTGGGCGAATGACAAGAACAACAATCCCGGGAACATGGCGGCGCTGCGCAATGGCGGCTATGCCAACGTCCCTGACAACGACCCTTGGAATGGGGCATGGAGTTACTCTAGCGCATTCGCATCAACGGCCACCCCGGCCGCCCAGGGGGAAATCGGCGTCTGCAGCTTTGGGCCGGTGAACGCGTCGACTGGTGAGGATTGTCCGGGAACCGGATGGGCTATGACCGGCACGCCAATCTCAACGGTTAACGGCGGCGTGGGGTATTCGAGCGTGTACGGTTCCTGGCAGGGCCTGGCGAGCTAGCCCCGAGTTGACTCCCGGCCAATACCGTGGGGGGCAGGACGAGCCATCGGCCTGCCCCCTTCGTTTGTAGCCGTGCAGGCCTCGAACTGCGCACCTCAGCTTGACCAACCGAAATAACCCCTCGTGTTTTAGTCGTACCCACTTTTCGACTGCTTCCCACCGCGTAACCCACAGCAAATAATCGCGAAGACGTGATCGCAACCATAACTCGGGTTCGAATCCCGATAGGGCCACCATGTGTAGAGGTATTTCCCTTGACTTCGGGCAAGTCTTGCGCGTAAAGGTGTGTAGGTAACTCCGGCGGGGGACCAATCGAATAGGATCCGGGAGGCTCCGGCCTTCCGGCATGCAAGGCCCTGGGTTCGGCTGCCCGCCGTGCGCCCAGGGCCTTGCTGTTTGTGAGCGGCACCATGAC
>Ga0181539_1000181_pt1 | contig 74137 bp, 63 predicted proteins | sample PEATcosm2014_Bin_46_FD_119767 | JGI IMG/M metagenome (GOLD analysis project Ga0181539, IMG submission 119767) | Peatland microbial communities from MTU Mesocosm Facility, Houghton, MI, USA - PEATcosm2014_Bin23_60_metaG | ecosystem: Environmental > Terrestrial > Soil > Wetlands > Peat | place...
CCGGCGGCAGAGGTTCCTGATCGAAGACATCCAGTCCGGCGCCGCGCACGTGGCCGGCATCAATGGCACGCACCAGTTCGACAAGATCTATCAAATCACCCCGCGCGGTGTTGACGATGATGACGCCGTCTCGCATCACCGCGAGGGTCTCTTTGCAGATGATGTGTCGCGTCTCGGCAGTGAGAGGACAGTGCAAAGACAGGAAGTCGCATCTTTCCAGCATGGGGAGCAGGTCGCTGCTGACGATGCCCGCCGCCTCCATCTCTTCCGAGGCGATGTACGGGTCGTCGGCCCACACCTCGAGACCCATTGCCTGCGCCCGGCGCCCGACAGCTTTGCCGATGTTGCCCCAGCCAACGAGTCCCAGCACCCGCCCTTGCAGGGCGACGGGGACAAACGGGTCGTCGGCGGTGCGCCATCTGTCGACCTCGAGCCGTTGCGTGTACGCCCGAAGCTCTCTCGCCAGCGCCAGCAGCAGCAGCATCGCATGGTCGGCGACCGTGTCCGCCGCGTAACTCGGTACGTTCGCAACCCAGATGCCGGCCGCGGTGGCCGCCTCGACGTCGACGTTGTCCACCCCGACGCCGTAGCGCGCCACGAGCAGACATGAGCTCGCTCGCTGCAGGACGCGGGCGGTGATCGGAGCGAGCTCGACCAGGATCACCTCGGCTTCGGGAAGCAGGGGTTGATCGAGCACATGCTCCTCGTCCCACACCGCAGACTCGCAGACGACAAGGGTCCCCCCCGCCTCCTCGATGATGCCTCGTTCGAGACCATGGTCGCGATATGAAGAGTCGAGAAGAAGCGTGAGGTAACTAGGCATCGTCGTGTGCTCTCAATTTCTGGGCGTGGGCGTGAAAAGGCGTGGGCGGGCGTCGAGCTGGCGAGGGAGCGGTCAGCCCACTTTCGGCGGCCTGGTCGGTCCCATGCCGACACCGAGCTCGATGAGCGCGACCTCGATCTCGTCGAGGTCCTCGTCGGTGAGGGAGAGCCCGGCGGCGCCGATCCAGCCGTCCACCTGGTCAGGTGGGCGAGACCCGACGATGGCGCCGGTCACGCCGGGCCAGCTCAGCACCCAGGCGATGGCGACGGAGGCGACGGTGGCGTCGTGGCGCGCGGCTATGGGACGAAGGCGGTCCCGAAAGGCCAGGTTCCGCTGCAGCGCCGGCGGGGTGAAATGGGAGAACTCGATGTGCCAGCGCCGCCAGTCGCGGCTGTCCATAAGCTCCAAGCGTTCGAGGGAGAAGCTGTCGCTGAGCAGACCGGCCTGCATCGGGCTGTAGCAAAGCACGCCCGTCCCGTTCTCGGCGCACCACGAGACGAGCTCGGCGCCGGCGCGGCGGTCGATCAGGGAAAGTGGCAACTGCAGCGAGTCCACGTGGCGGACCTTCTCGCAACGCTCGAGCAGGGCGATGTCGAAGTTGGAGACAGCTCCGGCCCTGACCTTGCCCTGCTCGATCAGGCGACCCATCTCTGCCCAGGAGTCCTCGACCGCTACCCCTTCCCGGTCTGGCCAGTGGAATTGGTAGAGGTCGATCCGGTCGATGCCGAGGCGCCGGAGGGAGTTGTCGCACTCCTGGCGGATCGAGTCGGGACGCAGGCATCGGAGGGGCTCACCGAATATGTCCGAGTCCGACCAGCGCAAGCCGCACTTGGTGAAGATGAACGGGCGCTCGCTTTCGGGGACACCTGCGACCGCCCGCCCGACCATCTCCTCGGAATGGCCCCTGCCGTAGACGGCGGCAGTGTCGATCCAGTTCACTCCGTGCGCGATCGCCCGGCGCAGTGAGCGGACCGAGGAGGCGTCGTCCTGCGCCCCCCAGTTGTACTTCCACTCGCCCCCCCCGATCGCCCAGCTGCCGGCCCCGACCACGCTGATGTCGTAACCCGTCCGGCCGAGCCGTCGTGTCGCCAATGTTGTCATTCGGGGGCCTCCTTGAGTGTGGTGGTTGGTGTCGCGGGACGCTCCGTGTCCTGCACGCGGTGCGTCGCAACGGTCACTTCGACGTTCGCTTCGACCGAGACCTCGGTGACAGTTCCCGGCGCAGACTGGGATATCTCGCGCCGATAGCTCTGCACCATGAGCTCGATGAGCTCCTCGAGGGTGATATCGCTCAGGTTCTTGTCCAGGGTCACGCGGCCTTGCTGGATCACATTGACGCGATCGCAGATCTCGAAGAGGTGGGTGTAGTTGTGGTCGATCACGATGACCGAGATGTCCGTCTGGCGGCACAGAGACTTGACCAGCTGGATGATGAGCCACGTCTCCTTGGCGCCCATGGCAGCCAGCGGCTCGTCGAGCAGCAGGATCTTTATGCCCTTTTCCTGGGTGGCGCGAGCGACGGCGATGGCTTGGCGCTGCCCACCGGACAGCTTTGCGGCCGGGACGTCGACGGAAGGGATCTCGACCCCGATGTCGTCCAGGTACTTACGCGCGGCCTGGCGCATCGACCGGTTCTTGAGGAAGCGGAACCAGCCGCCACCGGTGTACTCCCGGTTGAGGAAAAGATTGTGGTAGACGCTCAGCTCGTCCACCAGCGCCAGGTCCTGGAAGACCGTCTCGATGCCGTGATGGCGAGCTTCCTGGACCGAGCGGAACCGGACCTCTTTGCCCTCTACGTAGATGCGACCGTGGTCCGGCTTGTAGAACCCGGTCAGGATCTTGACCAGAGTGGACTTGCCGGCGCCGTTGTCGCCGACCAGGCCGAGGATCTCGCCCCGGCGCAGATGCAGGTCCACGCTCCGCAGCGCGGTCACGGGGCCGAAGCTCATGGCGACGTCTTCGATCCTCAGGACGTCGTCGGCGTCGGCTGGGTCCTTCTTCTCGACTCGGTCCTTGGCCTCGACCTTCGACATCATTGGCGCGTCTCCACCTTTCTTCGTCGGCCGAAGATCGCTTCGAGGAAACGGGCAAATGAGCCGTGCCCGGCTCCTCTGATGCTCGCCCTTTCGATCTGGACGTTGAGGACCATGGCGACCAGGATGGCGATTCCGAGGATCAGGTCGTAGGCAAACGAACTGATGCTGATGACGTGGAACCCGTCTTCGAGAATGCCGAGCACGATCGACCCGATGGTCGCACCGATCATGGTCCCGCGCCCTCCGGTGAGGGCGGTCCCGCCGATGACCGCGGCGGCGATGCCGTAAAAGGTGAAGGTCAACCCGGGCGTGTCGGGGTCGATGCTGCCGATGTGATAGCCGTCGAGGATGCCGATGAGCCCGCCTATGAAGGCGCACAGCACGAAGCACCAGATCTTGGTGTAGTCGACTTTGATGCCCGACTCCCTGGACGACTCCGAGTTACCCCCCACGGCGACGGTGTGCAGGCCGAAGGTCGTCCTTCGCAGCATCACGTGCAAGAGCAAGAGGGTGGCGAGCGCCCAGTAGGTCTCGGCCCAGACGGCTCCGCCCAACCAGAGCACGAGCGTCCCCGAGCCGACAGGGTTCGCCGGCGCCCCGTTGGACGAGATCAGGATTATGCCCTCGAGGGCGAAGGTCACCCCGAGGGTCGTGATGAACGACGGTATGTGGAGCTTGAAGGTGACAAGACCGTTGAACCACCCGATCCCGGCGCACACCACCAGCGTCAGGACGATGGCCAACGCAAGGGGGACTCCATGATTGTTGAAGTACTCGACGACGAAGGGCGAGAGCACGTAAACCTCGCCCACCGACAGGTCGATCTCTCCGAGGATCAGGATGGGGACCTCGGCAAGGGCGAAAAAGGCAATGGGGGCGATGAAGGCGGCCAACGCCTCGGCGTTGGCGCTCGTGAAGAAGTAGGGGGAGTCGACCGTGAAGAAGAGGACCAGTGCGAGGGCGACAGCTGTGACGACCAGCTCCTGCAGGTGCAGGTCCACGAACCGGCGCAGCCCCGACGGGGGCAGGTGACCAGCCTCCGGCTCACTTGGGGCGTGGGCACTTGCGGTCGGGGCCGGGGAGGTCGGGGAACTCGGGGAGCTCGGGGAGACGGCACCACTGTCGAGCGCCGGGCTCACACCTTGATCTTGTCGCATCTGCCTCACTGACACCTGTCGGGAAAGGGACCGAGAATTCCTATCTACCGCTGCTGATTTAGTGCCTATGGAAGATCTTCTGGGAAGTATAGGGGTCGCCGCTCCCACCGAACAGATGGGAGCGGCGACGTCCTTTTTGCCTACGTGTTGCCTTTTTGCCTACGTGTTGCCTACATATCCCTTGATGCTCGCCGGCGGGGTGTACACAACCGGGGTCGTGCTGGAGCCTTCCCAGCTGTCCTTGCGGGTCACGTAGGCGGAGACATTCGACTTGTCGACGTACTTGAAGCCGGTGTCCACGTCGACAGGTGTGATGAGTCCACCCGTGATGTTGTAGAGGAACAGCTCGTAGATCGAGCAGGCGCCCTGCAGGTAGGCCTGCTGGTCGACCGTGAAAGCGAGCTGTCCCTTGGCGATCAGGTCCAGCACGGGAACGCCGACGTCGAAGGCAGCTCCGCCGATTCCCTTCTTGGCCAGGCCCAGCTTCTGGATCGCCGTCGCGACGGCGACGCCGTTGCTTCCACCGCTCGAGAACATGAACTTCACGTCCTGGTGTCCCTGGTACCACGCCTCGATCGAGGCGAGCGCGGGTCCTTCGGTGGCGCCGACGCCCACTTGGACGAAGTCGATGCCGGCCGGCTTGAACACGCTGGCGGCACCGTCCATGCGGGGCTGCTCGTTGAGCGAGCCGGGAACGCTGATCATGCCTCCGACCAGGTCGCCCTTCTTGACGTAGGTGAGAATGCGCTTGGCCACGGCCACGCCGGCGTCAAAGAGGTCCTGACCGATGTAGCACATGGCGTTGTTGCCGGCGCCGACGGGAGCCTCGGCGTTGTAGGCCGTGACGGGAATACCGGCACCCAGTGCCCTGTTGGTCACGGCGTTGAACGCGGTCGGGTCAACCATGCAGCAGGCGATGCCGTCGACCTTGTCGTTGATCGCAACCGTGAAGGCGTCGACCATCTCGGGGATGATGTCGGTCTCCGAGCCGGTCCAGGTGTATGAGACGCCCAGCAGGGCGCACATGTCGTTGGCCCCTTCGCGGCAAGAGACGAAGAAGGGGTCGGCCGTTACGTGACATACCATGGCAAACTTGTAGGCCGGGTAGTGGGGCCAGGGGTTGTGTGTGCCGAGCGAGGATGACGCGCTCGCACTGCTTTGACCCAGAATCTCACCGAGAGTCCCCATGAACGGCACAGCAGCCGCCGTCAGACCTGCATTGCGCAGGAAACGACGCCTTGATACCTCACGGACTTTCGGGTTAACTTCCGGGTGCTCGTATTTCGGCATATTTCGTGCCCTCCTTCGTTGCATTTATCCTGGAATTAACAGCAACCTCCGTGCACAAATAGGGAATATTGCACGCCCCGGTTCGGCACGTGCGGAATTCATGGCGCCCTCTCCCGCGCCCACCGCCATCCAATTCGCGAGCTGACGCTCGGTGTGAGGCTACTGCTATGGTGAGAGGCTGTCAAGATCTAGTCGTCCTGTCATGATAGGCTTACTTGAGGTGCTGGTTTGACGTTTTCTCAGTCGAGATGACGAGATGAGTAACGTGTTCTTTGCGAAGGGCCTCATCGTCGACATGGACGGAGTCCTCTACCGGGGGGAGCGCGGCCTGCCCGGGCTGGTGGAGTTCTTCGAGGTCGCCCGCTCCCGCCCGTTCGTGCTTCTCACCAACAATTCCACCGTGTCCGGCCCGGAGCTGGAGGCCAAGCTGGCGAGGATGGGGGTACGGGTCCCGGTGACGGCCATACTCACCGTCTCCGAGGCGACGGGGCGCTATCTGAAAGAGACATTCCCGCCTGGGAGCAGGGCCCAGGTGCTGGGGAGCACGGCTCTGAAGACTGCTGTGGCGGCGGCCGGGATGACGCTGGTGCCCAGGCATGGGGATGTAGTGGTGGTCGGACTCGATGCTGCCCTCAGCTACGAAGCTTTGGCTGAGGCAGTGCGGTCCGTCGCCGCGGGAGCGGGATTCGTGGCAACGAGTCTCGACTGCGTGCTTCTCACCGAGGAGGGAATTGCCCCGGCGTCGGGGTCCATCGTCGCGGCCATTCGCGCCTGCGTGGAGTCGGTCCCGGTGTGCGTCGGCAAACCGAGCCCCGCCATGTTCCAGATGGCGGCCGCACAGCTGGGCCTGCGCCCAGAGGACACCCTCGTGGTCGGCGATAACCTCGGCTCGGACATCGCCGGCGGCAAGTCTGTGGGAGCTCGGACGGCGTTGTTGCTCTCCGGGGTATCGGCCCCCAGCGGCCAGGACGAGATCGAGCCCGACCTGGTGCTGGCCGGGCTGCCCGAGCTGTCGGAATGCCTCCTTCGCGCGTGGGAAGCTTGAGGTCCCCATGAGCGAGCTGAGCGATCCCGTCTGCCCACCGCGGCCATTGGTCCTGATCACCGATTGCGACCACCCCGACACCGAGCTCGAGCGGGCCATCTTCGCCGCTGCCGGCCTGGATGTGCGCCTGGCCAATTGCCGGACCGAGGACGACGTCCTGGCCGCCGGTGCGGACGCCGTCGCCCTCTTGGTCCAGTACGCCCCGATAAGCGCCAGGGTCCTGGCCGGTCTGGAAAGGTGCCAGGTCGTAGGCCGTTACGGAGCTGGGCTGGACATGATCGACCTGCCGGCAGCGGCGGCCCGGGGAGTGGAGGTCGTCAGCGTCCCCGACTACTCGGTGCAGGAGGTCTCGGACCACACCATCGCCCTGGTGCTCGCCTTGTGCCGCCGGACCCTTGTCTATGCCAGCGCCGTGCGTTCCGGTCGCTGGGACATCCGCGAGGGAGGCGTCGTACGCCGGCTCTCCACCCTGCGCCTGGGTGTGATCGGGCTGGGGCGCATAGGCAGGCTGGTCGCCGCCAAGGCGGCAGCCCTCAACTTCGAGGTGGTGGGCCATGACGTGGCTCCACCCGCCGAGCCCGGCGTGCCTTTGCTCAGCCTGGAGGAGCTGCTCGCCACGAGCGACGTCGTCACCCTCCACGTTCCCCTTTCGGCCGAGACCTACCACCTGATAGACGCCTCCCGGCTGGCCCTCATGCGGCCCACGGCGGTGCTGGTCAACACCTCTCGGGGAGGCCTCGTCGACCAGGCCGCCCTCGCGCAGGCCGTTGCCGAGGGGCGCCTCGGCGGGGCGGGGCTGGACGTACTCGAGCGCGAGCCCTTGGACCCCGACGATCCCCTGCTCGGCGAGGAACGGGTGATCATAACCCCCCATATCGCCTTCTACAGTGAGGAGTCTCTGTTGGAGCTCAACCGTCGCGCGGCCGAGAGCATCGTCGAGGCCCTCGCCAACCGGGGCGTGATCGACCGGGTGCCCCAGGCCTGAGGCCGCCTCGCCCGGGGCAGAAGGCCAGCGCCCAGCTGGTTTCCGGAAGCCCGGCGCCCGTAGCCGCGACCGGGGGCGCCAGCCAGGCGAAGTGCGTCCCGACTGGTTGTCGCTTATAATCCTGTCATGACCTATCCAGGCGCGGGAATCGAGATCCGCTCCTTCGAGCCCTACTACCAGCAGCTGAAACGCATCCTGATCAAGGAGATTGAGAACAACCACAAAGAGGGAGACCTGCTTCCCTCGGAGTCGGAGCTCTGCCGGCGCTACTCGGTGAGCAGGACAGTGGTCCGTCAGGCCCTGGGCGAGCTCGAGGGAGAGGGTCTGGTCCTCAAGGTGAAGGGCAAGGGCACCTACGTGACCGGCCGGCCTCTCAACACCAGCTTCGTCCAGCACTCGTTGGGCTTCTACGAATCCATGCAGCGCGCCGGCCACATGGTGGGCACGAGGGTGATCGTCCTGCAGACCGAGCCCTGCGGTGCGAGCCTGGCCAAGGTGCTGGAGATCGGCATGGAGGAAGACGTCATCCATTTCGACCGCGTCCGAAGCGTCGACGGCATACCTGTCCAGGTCGTCCGCACGGCACTTCCGGCCCGTCTCTTCCCCGGGTTGGTCGAGAGGGACATGACGGACTGCTCTTTGTACCAGGTGCTCGCCGACGTCTACGGTGTCCGGCCCGCGACAGGTCACCGTGCCATCGACGCCACGGCGCTGAGCGGCGAGGACGCCCACTATCTGCAAGCAACCGAAGGTCTGCCGGCGCTGCGCATCGAGAGCGTCACCCGTACCAGCGAAGGGGTTGTCTTCGAGTACTACGTGGCCATATATCGAGGCCACAGCTTCAAGTTCGAACTGGATGTCACATCACCATGATGGGGCGACGGCTAGCCCAGATAGGCGAGAGGGTGACGCCACAAGCCTGGATTGCCTGGTGAGCGGGCCCGGCGGTACTTTCGTCGTGGTCCGGGTGGTTGAGGCAACGCCGCGGACGAATCACTGGTGAGGCTGTCTGGGAAGGACGGACCTTGATGGTTTGCAAAGCAGGCGACTCGGAGTTTGACCACGATGTGACTGTGATGTCGGCGTCTCGCCCCTTTAGCGTGGCGCTCGACTGCGCCACCGGTTCGCTTACGCCCTACAGCGGGTCTCTCGTGAGACCTCTGAGCGACATGGCGAGTGCTTTCGAGGATCAGGCGGCAGTGGAGGGCATCCTGGCGAGCGGTGACGACCCGGTCATATACAGGAGCTATTACCCGGATGTCCCCAACGAGCCGGACCACCTTGCCTTTCTCACCACGACGATCTCAGCTGGCACCGTGGGCTCCGAGTTCTTCATGACAAGGGGCCACCACCATTATCGCGACTCTGCCGAACTATACGTGGGCATGTCGGGGGAAGGGATAATGATAATGGAGTCTCGACGGGGAGACTTGTCGCAGCAAGAGCTGGCGCCATCGGTCGCGGTCTATGTCCCCCCGGGCTGGGCCCATCGGACGGTCAACACCGGGAATGTGCCACTGACCTTCCTGGCCGCCTACTACGGCGACGCCGGCCATGACTACGGCGCGATGGAGAGCACGGGCGGCTTCTCCATTCGCGTCTATCGCGGCGACGATGGCCCGCAGCTGCGCCGGTCGGCGACTCGGGACGGGGTGGGTCCCTCGTGATCCCGGCGCGGGCCGAACTGGTGATCGGCTCTCATGTCGTCTCGGCCGACGGCCGCGGCGAAGAGTCCGCGGTGTTGAACCCCGCCGACCAGGAGGTGGTCGGTTACGCCCCGGTCGCTGACGCCCAGATGGTCGATCAGGCCGTGACCGCGGCCGCCGAGGCTTTCCCGGCCTGGTCCGCTCTGCCCGGGTCGCGACGTGCCCGGCATCTTTCCGAGGTCGCCTCCTGGATCAGGTCCAACGCCCCCCGCCTGGCTCGCAGCCTGACCTTGGAGCAGGGCAAGCCGCTGAGCGAGGCGGCCTCCGAGGTGCAAGCCGCGGCCAAGGCGTTCGACTACTACGCGGCCGAGGCGGTGAGGGTCTACGGACAGACCATCCCGACCGAGTCCGTGACCCTGCGCAGCCTGGTCATCCGCCAGCCGTTCGGGGTAGTGGCCGCCATCACCGCCTGGAACTACCCCCTCGGCCTGATGGCCTGGAAGATCGCCCCCGCTCTGGCCGCGGGCTGCACCGTGGTCGCCAAGCCCTCCATACAAGCGCCTCTCACCGTGCTCGAGGTTGTGTCCGGAGCTGTCGGCACGGGCTTGCCCGCCGGGGTGCTCAACTCGGTGAACGGAGGTGGGGCCACCGTGGGCAACCTGCTCGCGGGACACCCGAAGGTGGCCAAGATCACCTTCACCGGTGGGACCGAGACGGGCCGGCACCTGCTGAGAATCGCCGCCGAGGACATCAAGAGCGTCCTTATGGAGCTGGGTGGTCACTCGCCGATGATCGTCGCCGCAGACGCCCCCATGGAGCTGGCGGTTGCCGACGGGGTGAAACGGTCGTTCCGCAATGCAGGTCAGCTCTGCAACTCGGTCAACCGGATCTTCGTCGTGCGCTCGGTCGCCGACGAGTTCCTCGCACGTTTCGCCGCCCGGGCGTCCAAGCTCACCGTCGGTCCCGGGCTCGACGAACCCGAGCCCGACGTCGGGCCGCTGACGAACGCCGACACCAGGGACAACGTGGAGAGACACGTCGCCGATGCCCGCAGGCGAGGTGCCGAGGTGCTCGTCGGGGGCGCCCGTCCGGAGGACGAGCGTCTCTCTCGTGGCTTCTTCTTCCTGCCCACCGTCGTGGTCGGCAGCGAGGACATGGCGATGCTGAACGAGGAGACCTTCGGACCGGTCGCCCCGATCATGGTGGTGGACGACCTCGATGAGGCCGTCGAGCGGGCCAACTCCCTCCAGTTCGGACTGGTCTCCTACCTTTACACCCGTGACCTGCGCACCGCCGTGGAGGTGGCCGAGAGGCTCGAGTTCGGCACGGTCAACGTGAACAACGTCGGGGGAGGAGACGTGCCCTTCCCCTACCCGGGCTGGAAGCACAGCGGGCTCGGAGTCGAGCTGGGGCATCAGGGACTCGAGGAGTACCTGCGGACCAAGCACGTGCGGATCGAGATCGGGTACGGCTGAGAGGTGGCCGAGTATGTGGTCGCTATCGACGTCGGGACCCAGAGCACCCGCGCCGCCCTGGTAGACGTCGAAGGCCGCATCCACGACACAGCCTCCTCCCCGATAGAGCTCTTCGTGCCCCGACCGGGCTGGGCGGAGCAGGATCCCGAGCAGTGGTGGGAGACCACCGTCGCCAACATCGAGGCCGTCCTGGCCCGCAATCCCAAGGCGACGGTCGGAGCGGTGGCGGTGGGCGCCCAGATGCACGGCGTGGTCGCCATCGACTCCTCGGGGGCGCCGCTCACCGCCCGGGCGGCGATCTGGAGCGACAAGCGCTGCCTGGAACAGGTGGAAGCCTTTCAAAGGCGACCCGACGCAGAGGAGCTCTCCCACCTGGCGGGCAACCGGCCCCTGCCGGCCTGGGCGGGCTTCAAGATGGCCTGGCTACGCGCCAATGCGCCAGATGCCTATGAACGGGCCAGGAAGTTGCTGGTGCCGAAGGACTTCCTCAACTACCGCCTCTGCGGCACGGCAGCCACCGATCCCTCGGAGTCCTCCGGCTCTTTCCTCTGCGACGCCGGCAGTGGCCAGTGGTCCGAAGCGCTGCTGGAGGCCCTGGGGGTCGACCGTGGCAAGCTTCCTGAGATAGTCGACTCCTCGTCGGTGATCGGCACCGTGCCCGAGGCGGTGGCCAGGCGCACACGTCTGGCCGAGGGGACGCCCGTGGCCGCGGGCAGCGGAGACATGATGTGCCAGCTGCTCGGCTTGGGCATCACCACACCGGGCCGGGTCGGCCTCGTCGCAGGAACTGCCTCGATCATGTCGCTCGCCGCCGAGAGCGCCTCGCCGGACTTTCGCATCATGAACCTGCGATCGGCCAGCGGCGGCTGGATCCGCTTCGGCATCGACGACGCTGCCGGGAAGTCGTTGCGCTGGTTCGTCGACACCTTCTGCCCGCCCGCCGGCAACTCCCCCGATCAGGTCAAGGCCGCGTTCGACTCGCTTGTCATGCAGGCGGCTCAAGTCGAAGCCGGTTCGGGTGGGCTCTTGTTCTTTCCCTACCTGCTCGGTGAGAGGACGCTCGGCAGTGCCCGCTCCAGGGCCTCTTTCGTGGGCGCGACACTGCGCCACCAACGGGCCCATTTCGTCCGGGCGGTCATGGAGGGGATAACTCTGGAGGACTGCAGGGCGTTGCGATGCCTCTGCCCTGGGGGGCTGCAAGGTTCCATCCGTTGCAGCGGGGGAGGCGCCACGAGCAGCTTGTGGAACCAGATCCGGGCCGACGTCTTCGCCCACCCCGTGCAGGTGCTCGAGTCGGCCGAAGGCGGTATCCAGGGCGCGGCCATCCTCGCCGGGGTGGCGGCGGGCTGGCACAGCGACGCCGCCGCAGGTGCCGAGGCGGTGGGCCGCGTGACCGAGACCTGGACCCCTTGTCCCGACGCGGTCCGTGCCTACGAGGACGCCTTTGTCAGCTTCTGCGCTGTTCACGATGCCTTAGAAGGCCTTTGGCAAGGATGGGATGATAGGATCAAGTCATGACTGATATTCTCAAGGCCATAGGCTCCGTGCGCCTCGTGCCGGTGATCGTTATCAACGAAGAGGAGAACGCCTATCCCCTCGCACAGGCGCTCAAGGCGGGCGGTCTCCCCTGCGCGGAGGTCACGTTTCGAACGGCGGCGGCAGCAAAGGCGATCCGGGCCATGGCTGCCGACCCTGAGATCATTCTCGGAGCGGGGACGGTTCTCCGCCCTGAGCAGGTCGACCAGGCCCTGGAGGCGGGTGCCCGCTACATCGTGACCCCGGGCTTCAGCGCCGAGGTGGTACGGGCGTGCCAAGCCAACTCGGTACCGGTCTTCCCCGGCGTGGCGACCGCCACCGAGATGCAGATGGCCCTGGAAGCTGGCATCGAAGTAGTCAAGGTCTTCCCGGCGGAGGCCATCGGCGGCCTGCCGATGCTGAAGGCCCTGGCGGCGCCCTTCACCATGATGCGCTTCATCCCGACCGGTGGCATCGGCCTCTCCCAGCTGGCCGACTACCTCGCCTTCCCCCCTGTGCTGGCGGTGGGAGGAAGCTGGATCGCTCCCTCGGCGCTGATCAAGAGCCAGAGCTTCGACAAGATCACCGAGCTCGCTTCTCAGGCGGTCGCCATCTGCCAGGCGGCCCCCGACGGCCCCGTGGCGGGACGATGACCGCCACCGATCAGCCGACGCCTCCGGTACAGGTCCGGCCGGCGCAGGACTGCCGCTTCGACGAGGTGTCCCTCGGTGAGGTCATGCTCCGCCTTGACCCCGGAGACGTTCGCATCCGCACCACCCGGCAGTTCCGGGTCTGGGAGGGCGGTGGGGAGTACAACGTGGCCCGCGGTCTCAGGCGCTGTTTCGGCCTGCGCACAGCGGTCGTGACCGCTCTGGCCGACAACGAGGTCGGCCACCTCATCGAGGACCTCATGTTGCAGGGCGGGGTGGACCTCAGCTTCTTGAGCTGGGTCCCCTATGACGGCATCGGGCGCCGCGTCCGCAACGGCTTGAACTTCACCGAGCGTGGCTTCGGGGTGCGTGGAGCCGTGGGTGTCTCGGACCGCGCCTACAGCGCGGCCAGCCAGATGCGACCAGGGGAGGTGGACTGGGAGCACCTCTTCGGCGAGCTGGGGGTGCGCTGGTTGCACACCGGGGGCATTTTTGCCGCCCTGTCGGAGACGACCCCGGAGGTCATCGCCGAGGCCATGCAGGCGGCGAGGAGGCACGGCACCGTTGTTTCCTTCGACCTCAACTACCGGCCCAGCCTGTGGAAGGACTTCGGCGGGCAGGCCCGGGCCAGGGAGGTCAACCGGGGCCTGGCCCCACTCGTCGACGTGATGTTGGGCAACGAGGAGGACTTCACCGCCTGCCTCGGCATCGAGGTGCCGGGAGGCGACCCCAGCTTCGCCTCGGTCGAGGTGGACAAGTTCAAGGCGATGATCGAGCAGGTGACCAAGGAGTTTCCCAACTTGAAGGTGGTGGCCACCAGCCTTCGGACAGTTCGCTCGGCGACCTTGAACGACTGGACCGCGGTCGCCTGGTCCTCGGGAGGATTCGCCCAGCCGATCAACCGGCCGGGCTTGGAGGTCTTCGACCGGGTCGGGGGCGGCGACAGCTTTGCCTCGGGGTTGATCTACGGCCTCATGGAAAAGGGCGATCTGCAGACTGCGGTCGACTACGGAGCCGCTCACGGGGCCCTGGCGATGACGACCCCGGGCGACACCAGCTTTGCCAACAAGGCCGAAGTCGAGAATCTCATGAAAGGTGGCGGCGCGCGGGTTCAGCGTTAGCGCTTGAGCCGGTGCCCGTCGGAGGGGTAAAGGAGGAACGAACTTGTTGGCTGTGGTGAAGACCGCCCCCGGGGAGGGCAACGTCGAGTTGAAGGACGTGCCAGAGCCCAGGGCAAAGCCGGGCTGGGTAGTGGTCGAGGTGGCGGCCTGCGGCGTGTGCGGTACGGACCTGCACATCCTCCACGACCAGTTCAAGAGCTATCCCCCTGTCACCATGGGGCACGAGTACACCGGTCATATCGTGGAGATCGGCGAGGGCGTGGAGGGTTGGCACCTGGGCGACCGGGTCGTGGTCGAGCAGCACGCCGGGGCCTGCGGCACGTGTGACCTCTGCCGGCGGGGGAACATCCACCTCTGCCTGCACAAGAGGCCTCCCGGAATCGGCATAAACGGCGCTCTCGCCGCCCGAGTGTTGGTGCCGGCCTGGCTCGCCCATCGGGTGCCTGACGACGTCACGGACCGGGCCGCGGCGATGTGCGAGCCCCTGGCCATTGCTCTCACCGGGCTCGAGTCGATCTCCCTTCAGCCGGGCGAATCGGTGGCGGTCATCGGCCCGGGACCGGTGGGGTTACTGGCGGCGCTGGCCGCCCGCTACCTCGGCGCCGGTCGTCTCGTCGTGATCGGGCGTGCGAGCACCAGCCTTTCCCGCCTGCAGCTTGCTTCCGAGCTCGGGCTGGAGACATTCGACAGTTCCAGCCGCGACCCCGTCGAGGCGTTAGGCGCTTCGTTCACTGACGGCTTCAACGTGGTGGTGGAGTCGGCCGGCGCGGCGGCGACGATCGCCCTCGGTGTTCGCCTCCTTCGCAGGGGCGGGAGAATGGCCTGCTTGGGCATGGGGGACGGGCGCGACGTCGCCTTTCCCTGGGACGAGGCCATGAACCGTGCCCTCACTTTGCACTTCAGCCTCAGCTCGGCCTACCCCACCTGGGACCACGCCCTGCACCTCCTGCGCAGCATCGGTCCCCAAGTGGAACGGCTGGCCACTGACTTCCCGCTGGCCCGCTGGTCCGATGCCTTCGAGGCGGTTGCCAACGAACAGGTGATCAAGGCGTTGCTTTGGCCGGCCCTGTGAAGCCTGGAAGACGGGGCCCTCTCCCCGCCCCTGGGCTCGGAGAGCTAGATGACAAACCTGAGGCCCGGCCTCGGGACGGTGCCAACTTCGGTTGACTGAGCTTGGAGGGCAGGCATGCAGGCGGTGGTGTGGGCAGGTGGGACACAGGTCGAGGTGAGGGATCTCCCGGTGCCCGAACCGTCCCCCCGATGGACGCTGGTGGATGTGGCATACGCCGGACTGTGCGGGACGGACCTGCACATCTGCGACGACGAGCACCCGCGGGCCAAGCCCGGCCTGGTAATAGGTCACGAGCTGGTGGGCCGGCTCACCTCTCCTCTCGGGGAGCTGCTTGCCGGCACACCGGTCTTCGTCAACCCCCTGCTTTGGTGCGGGAACTGCCCCAGCTGCAAGCGGGGGCGTTATCACACGTGCTACCGCTTGCAGCTGCTCGGTATCGACAGGGACGGTGGAGCCGCCGAGGTGGTCGCGGTTCCCGAGGACCACGTCCTGCCCCTCCCGGAGGGCGTGGACATGCGCCGGGCGGCCCTGATCGAGCCCCTGTCGGTGGCTGTGAGGGCCGTGCGGCGCAGTGGGATGCGCCTCGGCGACCGGGTCCACGTGCTCGGGGCGGGGCCGATGGGGCTCCTCGTAGCCAACTGCGCCCGCCTCGGGGGAGCCTCAGAAGTCACGATCAGCGAAGTCTCGCCGGTGCGAGCTCTAGCTGCCCAGGCAATGGGCCTCGGCCTTATCGACCACGACCCGCCCCAGCCGATCGCTGACGTCCTGTTCGACTGCACAGGTCATCCGGCGGTCTCGCCCACCCTGTCCGGCTGGGTCCTGCCCGGAGGGACGGTCACCATGGTGGCGGCCTATCCAGGCGTGGTCCCGGTCAACTTGCAAGAAGTCATGTTCCGAGAGATCTCGCTCGTGGGCACGCGGGTGTACAGCTTCGAAGACATCACCGTCGCCATCGGCGTGGTGGAACGGGAGGGCCCCATGTTGGACCCGTTGGTGACGGCGGTGGTCCCCTTGAGCGAGGGCCCGTGGGCGATCAGCGCCCTGCACGCCGGATCGGAGCTGAAGGTGTTGTTGAAGGGACCAGCAGCCTGAAAGCCAAGAAGATCGCTTGTCGAGCACGGTGGCGTCCCGATGAGCATCTTCGCAGGCATGACCGTCATGTCCGCGCGACATACCTCTCGGCGCTCTCCTATGTCGCGCGACATCGCAGTCGTGGGCGAGGGGGGACTTGAACCCCCACGTCCTTGCGGACACAGGAACCTGAATCCTGCGCGTCTGCCAATTCCGCCACTCGCCCGTTGCCGAGACGATAGCCGCCGCAGCTCGCGCGCTCCGGCAGTGCCCATCGGCCAGCTGACGGCGATCTCCCGCCATCGGGCCAGTTCACCGCACCGGTAGTCTGGTTGCACCATGGGACTGCAGCAGTTCGAGCGTCGCCTCGAGCGTCTGGTCGAAGGCGCGTTTGCAAAGGCGTTCCGCGGCCAGCTCCAGCCCGTCGAGCTCGGCCGGAGGCTCACACGCGAGATGGACCTCCGCCGGGCGGTCGGCATCCATGGCTTCATCGTCCCCAACCGGTTCAACGTCTTCCTCTCCTCCGAGGACTTCGACCGCTTCGCCGGCTTCGGCGAGTCGCTCGAGCGTGAGCTCGTCGCCTCGGTGCGCGAGCACGCCGGGCGCGAGGGTTACCAGTTCGTCGGTCCGGTCAAAGTCGACCTGCACCTCGATCCCCAGCTGTCGGTCAGCACCTTCGCGATCGAGAGCGAGCTGGTCGAGGGCGACGACCGACCGAACGACTGGCTCGTCTTCCCCGACGGCCGCCGGGTGGGCGTCGGCTCACAGGTCCTGACTATCGGGCGCCTGCCCGAGTGCGCCATCGTCCTCGACGACCCGAACGTCTCCCGCCGCCATGCCCAGGTGCGCAGGGAAGGCGACGCCGTCTTCGTCGTTGACCTCGGTTCGACCAACGGGACCCGGGTCAACGGCATCGTGGTACGCGAGCACCGCCTTGTCGCGGGCGACGTGATCTCGGTCGGGACGACGGCGCTGCGGTTCGAGCCTTCCTAGGCGATAGCGACTTCATGCCCCACTCCCTCTTGTCGATTCTGCGTTATTTCCTGCTCGCGGCGATCTGGCTGTTCTTCGTCTATGCGGCGCGAATGGTGTGGGTCGAGGTACGGCGCTCGCGAGCCGAGCAGGCGGCGCAGGCACCCGTCGCCGCTCCGGTCGTGGGCGACAAGACTCTCGCGTTGCGCCTGCGAGTCGTAGATCCTCCGCAAAGGCGCGGGCGCGTCTTCGAGCTCGGCGACGAGGTGACCGTCGGGCGGTCCCCGGGTTGTGCCGTGCCTCTCGACGACGACACCTTTGCTTCCTCGATTCACGCCCGCGTCTTCAGGCGCAGCGGCGAGCTTTGGATCGAGGACCTCGGGTCCACCAATGGCACCTGGCTCAACGAAGAGCGTTTGGAGGTCCCGGTCCGGCTGCGCCGTGGGGACCGCGTAAAGATCGGGAGCACGATCCTCGAGGTTGCGCGATGAGCCGGCTCAAGACCGCGGCCGCGACCCACACCGGTTACCTGCGGACGACCAACCAGGACCTTGCTCTCGCCACGAGCGACCTGGCAGCGGTTGCCGACGGCATGGGGGGACATCTCGGTGGGGAGGTCGCGGCGCGAATCGCCGTCGAGCAGTTGCTGGAGTCCTATCGCAGGGACCGGACGACAGAGGGCCTTCTCACGGCCGTGAGCGAGGCCAATGAAGCCGTTTATCACCGCAGCAGGGCCGAACGGAACCTCCGCGGGATGGGCACGACCCTGACCGCGGTGGCGGTCGTCGGCGACGAGCCGGACGGCCAGCTGCGGTTCGCGCTCGTCAACGTCGGCGACTCGCGGGCTTATCTCCTCGACCGGAGCGGGCGCCGGGTCCACAAGCTGACCGAGGACCACAGCGTCGTCGAGGAGATGGTCCGTAGCGGCGAACTGACCCCTGAGGAGGCAGCGGTCCATCCCCATAAGCACATCCTGACGCGGGCGCTCGGGATCGAGCCGACCATCGAGGCGGACTGTTGGGAGCTGGACCTCGAACCTGGCAGCCGCCTGCTGCTGTGCAGCGACGGGCTCACGAACGAGCTTGGTGAGCAGGACATAGCCGAGGTGCTGACCGACAAGACCGACGTCGACTCCGCGGCGCGCGAGCTCGTGCGCCTCGCCCTGCGGAGCGGCGGAAGCGACAATGTCACAGTCGTCGTGCTCGAGGTTCTCGCCGAGGAAGCATCGGCGCCACCCGACGAGGTCGTCATGCTCCCGGTGGTAGTCGGTGGCGCGCCAGAACCGGCGGCAGGCGAAGCGGCGGCGATCACCGAGGTGGTCGCCGTGACGCCGCCACCGTCCGCCACCCCGAACACCCCAGCGCCCCCGCCCGAGGCGATGGCGCCGAGCGTGCCGTCCGACTCCGGCCCGGCCGTCGCAACCGGCGTGCCGGCCGTGCCGAGCGTGCCGTCCGACTCCGGTCCGGCCGCACGACCCGCCTCCGGGCAGGGCGCCTGGCAGGACCCGACGACGGCTCTCGGCACAGGCAATTCCGCGTATTCCGACGGAGTGCCGAGGGCAGTCCACACCAGGCCGATGGTTCTCGTGCCGCAGGCGAAGCAGCACAAGCCACCAGGCGACCGGATCGTCACGATCCGTGTCGCGCTCTTCGTGCTCGTATTTGTGGCTGTGCTGGGCGGCGCAGCGGGCGTGGTGGTCTGGTTCGACAAGGCCTCGTATTTCGTCGGGCTCGACAAAGGGTACGTGGCGATCTTCCAAGGACGTCCGGGAGGGATGTTGTGGTTCAAGCCATCGGTCGTGGAGCGCACGACGCTCACTCCGACCGATCTGCTCGCCTCGAATGTCGTCTACCTGAGGCAGGGGATGGAGACGAGCTCCTACCAGTCGGCCCGCGATCTCGTGCACGACCTCTCGCTCGAGCGGACCTTGGTCGGCCCGGTGACGACGACCAGTTCGCCGAGGGCGGTCACGACGACGACCTCTGGTGTCTTTGGCAGCCCGGCTGCCGCCACGACGACGACAGGCGCCCCCGTCGCGGTCACCACGACGACCGGCGCCCCCGTCGCGGTCACCACGACGACCGGCGCCCCCGTTCCCACGACGACGAGCGCACTGCCGGCAGAGGCTCCCACGACGACGACCGCACTGCCGGCACAGGCCGGCACGACTACGACCGTCGCCCCTGTCGCGGTCACGACCACTACCAGCAACCCGGGCACGGTCACGACCACGACCAGCAGCCCCGGCACGGTCACGACTCCTACGGGTGCCCCGGCCGCCCCCACGACGACGACCACGCCGCCGGTACAGGTCCCCACGACGACCACGCCGCCGGTGCAGGCCCCCCACGACGACCACGCCGCCGGTACAGGCCCCCACGACGACGACCACGCCGCCGGCAGCCGGCGCTCAGACGACGACGGGACCGAGGTGAGCACCCGATGATCAGCCGCCGCATCCGCTGGCTCGGTCTCGTGCTCTTGGCCTGCTTCGTCCTGTTGTTCCTGCAGCTGAACAACTTCCAGGTCCGCCAGGCCCAGTCCCTCGTGAACAACCCTGACAACGTCCAGACCGGTCCCAACGTCTGGCAGCTGCCGCGAGGCGACATCTACAGCTCCGACAAGGCCGTGCTCGCCTATTCGAAGCCGACGAACGACGGCCTCGGCGAGCTCAGGATCTATCCGGCGGCAACGGCCACGCTCTTTGCCGACATCACCGGCTACAACTCCGTCGTCGAGGAGAGCGCGACCGGGCTCGAGTCCGAGTACTTCTCCTTTCTGAGCCAGCACAACTCGCCGGCGACGACGCTCGGCCAGCTCCTCACAGAGCACAAGACGACCGACGACATCACCATCACGGTGTCGGTCGCCCTCCAACAGGCGGCCGCGGCCGCCCTCGCGGGCCGCACGGGCGCGGTGGTGGCCATCGACCCCCGTACCGGGGCCATCCTCGCCATGTACGGGAACCCGACGTTCGACCCCAACCTCTTCGCAGTCCACAACATCAACGCCGTGAACAAGAGCTACACCGAGCTCTTGGACTCCGGTGCCCTGATCAACTACGCCACGGCCGAGGCGAAGGCGCCCGGATCGACCTTCAAGGTCGTCGACTCGTCCGCCATCTTCGACGAGGCGGCCCCGATCGCCAACCAGTACTTCCCCTCCGTCCGTGACGTCACCCTTCCCGACACCGCGGGCCAGACCTTGTCCAACTTCGGCGGCGAGTCCTGCGGCGGCAACCTCGCCGAGGTATTCGCGAGGTCGTGCGACACCGCCTTCGCCCTTGTCGGCGAGCGGCTCGGCGCACAGAAGCTCTACACCCAGGCGGCGGCGTTCGGCTTCGACAGCGTCCCGCCCCTGGACCTGCCCTCGGGCGAGGTGGCTGCGTCGAACTTCCCCACGACACAGGACTTCGCCGGTGACATACCGGGCCTCATGAAGTCGGCCATCGGGCAGGAGAACGTGACGGCGACGACCCTGCAGATGGCACTCGTCGCCGCCGGCATCGCCGACAACGGCATCATCATGACCCCTCACCTGCTGAACCAGGTCATCGACGACGAGGGCAGTGTCGTCGAGACCTATCAGCCCCATCCCTGGCGGCGCGCCACCTCCGCAGGAACGGCGCTGTCAGTGCGCAATCTCATGCTGGGTGTGACCGAGAACCCGGCCGGGACGGCTTATGGGCTGTTCCCCTCGTACGAGTTCCCGCCGGTCGCTGCCAAGACCGGCACCGCCCAGATCCTCGCCAACGGCTGCGGCACCTACAATTGGCTCATCGCAACCGCACCGGCCGGTCCCGGCCAGACTCCGACAGTCGCGGTGGCGGCGATCGTCCCGGTTCCCCCCGGCTCGGCGTGCGTGGACGTCACCGGTGCCATGGAAGCCGGTCCCGTCGTCAGCGCCGTGCTGCACGAGGCCCTGGAGCTGCAGCAATGAGCAGCACGTTCCCCTCCGGCGGATATCCCGGCGAGCGTGGTCCGGGGAATAGGCTTCCCCCGACAATGCCCGAGACCCCGCCACCTGTCTACAACGGCCGCTACGAGCTCAACCGCCAGATCGCCCGTGGCGGCACCGCCCAGGTCTATTTGGCCCACGACCTGCTGTTGGACCGCCCTGTTGCATTGAAGATGCTCTTCCCGGAGCTGTCGTCGGACCATTCGTTCGTCGAGCGGTTCCGCCGCGAGGCCCAAGCCGCCGCCAACCTGTCGCACCCGAACATCGTCCCTGTCTTCGACTGGGGTGAAGCGGACCGCACCTACTACATCGTCATGGAGTACGTCGACGGCGAGCCGCTGTCCTCGATCATCCGTACCCAGGCGCCGCTCTCGCCGACGCGGGCGGCCGCGATCGCCGCCGACATCGCCAAGGCGCTCAGCTACGCCCACCGCCACGGCGTCGTGCACCGCGACGTGAAGCCGGGAAACGTCCTCATCACCGTCGATGGACAGGTGAAGGTCGCCGACTTCGGCATCGCCCGTGCCATCGGCCAGAGCGAGACCGTCACCCAGACCGGGCTCGTCATGGGCACGGCCACGTACTTCTCACCCGAGCAGGCCCAGGGCCTCGGGGTGGACGGGCGCAGCGACGTCTATGCGCTCGGGGTGGTGCTCTACGAGATGGTCACAGGCCGCCCACCGTTCACGGCGGACACGCCGGTCGCCATCGCCTACAAGCACGTGTCGGAGACGCCCGTGCTCCCGAGCGAGATCGAGCCCCGGGTGCCGCGCGACCTAGAGGCGATCATCATGCACGCCATGGCCAAGCAGCCCCAGGCCCGCTACGCCACGGCACAGGACTTCCACGATGATCTGGAGCGCTTCATGCGCGGCCAGCCCGTGCTGGCGGCCGCGCCCACGGCGAGCGCCTCCGCGCCCCAGACGATGGCAGTCCCGACGAACCCGACTCTGGTGCTGACCGCTGCCGGCATGACGGCGCCGACCACGGTCCAAGAGACGGTCCCGGTCTCTGGTCAGGTTCCAACCGGCGGCCAGACCGAGTTGCCGAAACGGCGCTGGGTGCCCTGGGCGGTCTCCGCCCTCGTGCTTCTCGCGGGGCTCGGGGCGATCGTCTACTTCGTCGGTCGCAATCTCGGCTACTGGGGCGGGAAACCCTCGGTGTATCCCAGGAACGTCGTCAACATGCCCTACCGCCAGGCCGAGAATCTGCTCGTCAAGCAGGGCCTCCACCCGCAGGCGAGGTTCATAGTCGGCACTGCCGCCGACGTCGGCATTGTGCAGAGCGAGACTCCGGGCCAGAGCGACCTTGTGAAACAGGGCGACCGGGTGTACCTGACCGTCGACGGCGGGCCGACGCGCGTCCCCTTGCCCTATGTCGTCGGCCAAAGTTCCACCGTGGCCACCACCACTCTCCGCAACAGTGGCTTCCAGGTCAAAGTCGCCGGTGCGGCGACGTCGGACCCGGCTTTGATCGGCACCGTCGAATACGAGTACCCGCCGAGCGGCAGCGACTACCCCAAGGGCACGACCGTGACCCTTACCGTCTACAAGGCCCTCCAGGACGAGACGGTCCCCTCCAAGAACGTCATCGGTGAGCCGATCGCCACGGCGCGCAGCACGCTCTACGCGCTGGATTTCTTGTCAGCGGTCGGCAGGTACACGTACTCGAGCACCTATCCGCAAGGCGTCGTGATCACCACCTACCCTCGGCCGGGTCAGCTCGCGCCAAAGGGCTCGACAATCGACCTCATCGTCTCGAACGGCCCGGCTGCCACAGTTCCGTACGTGCAGTACAAGCAGCTCGCCCAAGCCGAAGCGCTTCTGTCTGCTGCGAAGCTCACCTACTCGATCACCTACGTCAACAACACAGCCATCTTGCCTGGGTACGTTGTGAGCCAGTCTCCGAACCCAGGAGCCCAGGAGAGCCCGGGCTACGCAGTCGACATCACCGTCGAGCAGGAGCCGGCGACGACGACCACCTCCACGACCACGACCACGATTCCCTCGACATCGGGAACCTCGGGGAACTCGGGTCCCTCGGGTCCCTCGGGTAACTCCGGCATCGGTTGAGCACCGGTAGGGGCAGCCGGGCGCGCCCGGCCGCCCGTTGGCCGGCGCCCGAGCCGCACCGCCGCCAGCAGGACGGCTCAGGCGGAGACGCTCTCCCCGGCGAGCTCGAGGAAGTTCCCGAGCAGGTCGTGGCCGGACGTGCCGGTGAGGATCGACTCGGGGTGGAACTGCACCCCCTCTATGGGAAGGCTCCGGTGGCGCAGCCCCATCACGATGCCGTCGCCGGTCCAGGCCGTCACCTCGAGGCAGTCGGGCACCGAGCCGGCGTCGACGACGAGGGAGTGGTACCTGGTTGCCTCGAACACCTCGGGTAGGCCCTTGAAGACGCCCCGCCCGTCGTGACGGATCGGTGAGGCCTTTCCGTGCACGATCTCGGGCGCCCGCACGATGCGCCCACCGAACAGCTGCCCGATGCACTGGTGACCGAGGCACACACCGAGGACCGGGAAGCCCTCGGCGCCGAGCTCGGCGATCGCGGCCGAGCTGATACCGGCGTCCTCGGGCCGCCCGGGCCCGGGCGACACGACCAGCGCGGCGGCCTCGAGCCTTCTTATCCCGTCCACGTCCACAGCGTCGTTGCGGACGACGACCGGCTCGGCGCCGAGCTCACCGAGGTACTGGACGAGGTTGTAGACGAAGCTGTCGTAGTTGTCGATGACCGCCACCCTCATGCCCACAGACGGCGAGGTTACCGGCCCCACGATTCGTAGCTATCCTCGTGGGTCGTGGCCAAGCCGCGCGCAGGATCAGACGAAGGCACCTCCTCGAACAAGAAGCCCGCCACGACGGGCCGGGCTACGCCGCCCAAGGACAAGCGCGAGATCAACAAGCGCTACACGGCGCCGATCCCGAAAAGCGTCAGGCACAGCCCACGCTGGTACGGGCCCTTGCTGCTGGTGCTGCTCGTCGTCGGGCTGCTCCTGATCGTCGGCAACTACGTGGGGGTCATGCCCGACAGCCCGAGCAACTGGTATCTCATCGGCGGCCTGGTCGGGATCGTGGTCGGGGCCATGATGGCCACTCAGTACCACTGACCTACGACTTAGCTCGGTACCACTGACCTACGACTTAGCTCGCTGGCGCGGTGTCCTGGGCGCCGGCTGGCAAAGGCGCTCGTTTGCCTCAGGCCAGGCGCTCGATGATCGTGGCGTTGGCGAGCCCACCACCCTCGCACATCGTCTCGAGGCCGTAGCGGCCGCCGGAGCGCTCGAGCTCGCAGAGCAGGGTGGCCATGAGCTTGGTGCCCGAGGCGCCGATGGGATGGCCGAGTGCGATCGCACCTCCGTTGACATTGACGCGATCGGGGTCCGGGTGGTGTTCTCTCGCCCAGGCGAGCACGACCGAGGCGAACGCCTCGTTGATCTCGACGAGATCGATGTCCGCAAGGCTCATGCCGGCGCGCGCGAGCACCTTTGTCGTGGCGGGGATCGGCCCGGTGAGCATGGTGAGCGGATCGACCCCGACGACGGCGAACTCGACAAGGCGCGCCCGCGGCCTCAGGCCGAGCCGCGCCGCCCGCTCCTCGCTCATGACGAGGACCGCCGAGGCCCCGTCGGTGATCTGCGACGAGTTGCCGGCGGTGAGCTTGCCGTCCGGCTTGAATGCCGGCTTGAGCGTTGCCAGCGTCGCGACGGTCGTCTCCGGCCGGATGCCCTCGTCGGCTCGCATGATCTCGCCTGTCTCACGCCCGTCGGCGTCCCTTATCGCAACGGCGACGAGCTCGTGGTCGAACCGGGCCTGTGCCGTCGCCCTCGCCGCTCGCTGTTGGCTGCGGGCGGCGAAGGCGTCGAGCTCCTCCCGTGAGAGCTCCCACTTGTCGGCCACCAGCTCGGCTGCCACGCCCTGGCTGACGAGACCACCGACCGGGGCGTAGCGCGCCGACACTGCGGGGCCGAAGGGGAAGCCCACCCCTGAGCCGATCGAGGACCCGATCGGGACCCGGGTCATGCACTCCACGCCGGCAGCGATCGCCACCTCGTAGGCACCCGCCATGACACCCTGGGCGGCGAAGTGGAGCGCCTGCTGGGACGACCCGCACTGGCGGTCGATCGTCGTGGCCGGGACGGACTCGGGGAAGCCTGCGGCGAGGACGGCATTGCGGCCTATGTTCAAGGCTTGATCGCCGACCTGGCTGAGACAGCCCATGATCACGTCGTCGACGATCGCGGGGTCGATGTCGTTGCGGGCCGCGAGCGCCTTCAGCACCTCGGCGGCCAGATCAACCGGATGCCAGCCGGAGAGCTTTCCGTTGCGCTTGCCACCGGGAGTGCGCACGGCGTCGATGATGACAGCAGCGGTCATGGAGCAACGATAGGGCTCGCCCCGCCGCGTCCGAGGCGCGTTCTGACCTGTGGCCGACTGCGAAAAGCGACCCGCGCACGCGGCCCGTGCGGTCACCGGGAGTACGGTGAGACCCGTGGCCACGAAGAGCTCCGGGACTCCCGGCCCGAAAGGGCCGCCCGAGACCAAAGACATGAGCGGGTGGCTGGGCGACAGCGGCGTGCCGATCCTCACCGCGATCGGTGTCTTTTTCGACGACTACGGTGTCGAGGACGACGACAGGGCGGGCTGGGCGACCGGCTTCTTCGATCCCACAGCCGTGGCCTGCGACCACAAGGGCGTCGTCCAGGCCGGAGTCCATGCGGTCGTGCTCGACGCCGCGATGAGCTTTGCCGTAAACGCCGGGCTCTCGGGCAAGGACCGGACCAGCGTCGCCCTCGAACTCAAGACCGAGACAATGCGGCCTGCGACCTGTAACGAGCATCTCGCGGTGCGCGGGGCCGTCATGAGAAAGGCGAAGCAGGTCGCTTTCGCCGAGGCGCGTATCGAGGACGCCAAAGGGCGCCTTGTCAGCCGCTCGACGGGCACGTTCCTCATACAGCCCGACTGAGATCCGGTCTGTTCCTCCGCAAGAGCATCGTCGCTGTCGCCGTCGGGCAATCGGCAGGCCGGAGCGGCGCGCGGTGGCGAGCCATTCCCCGCCTGCCGCCTTCGATCCGGCGGCACATGGCCCGGTCCGCAGGACTGGCGACCAAGCTGTACGGGCGACGGCCTGTGCGAGCAATGGTCAACGCGGATGACCGGATACATCACAAGTTTCAAGTGCTTCGCCGTTCGAGTTGGCGATGGCGACGCCCCCCTCGTACTCGCCTCGGCTGAGCGCGGGCGACCGGTGAAGTGGGCACGCCGAGCCAGTGTCGCTCCCTTGATAACCCTGACGCCGGATCATCGGCTAAGCAGTATTGGATTGTCCGATCGATATGCGTAATACTGGTTGTATGCCACCAAGAAAAAAGCCAAGCAAGCCTGGTCTCTCGCCGTCGCACAAAGACGCGCTAGCCGAGGGTCGCCGGCAGGGAAATGCGGTGCGCCGGTACCTAGTCGCGCTGGAACGGTCCAAGCCGCGGAGGGGGCGCTCGACCAGCGCGGACACCTTGAAAGCGCGTCTTGATGATCTCGAGGCGAAGCTCCTGGTTGCCGATCCACTGCAGCGAATCCACCTGATTCAAGAGCGACGCAACCTCGAGCGGCGAATCGAAGGCGCCAGCGCCGAGGCCGAGGACGACCTTCCCGAGCTCGAGAAATCCTTCATAGCGGTCGCCGCAGACTACGGATCACGCAAGGGAATCGACTATGCCACCTGGCGCGAAGCGGGTGTGTCGGCGGAGGTGCTGCAAAAGGCGGGAATCCACTGGAGTCGCCGGTCCTAGGCTCGGCCCGGTCAGAGTGTTGGCACAACGCCGGCAACTCATCCGGGGATCTTCTCGAGCGCGGCGAAAGTGCGCCCGACGTGAGCTAGCGACCGGCTGAGGTCGAACGCCGCGTCAAGCGATCTCGACGCCTCTTCGTTCCCCCCGAAAGCAGCGACAACCTCCGGGTCCTCTTCGAGGACGTCCCGGAACGGGCGCTGCTGGTCTTGGGAAAGGCGGGCATCGCGCTGCACGACGCGGTAGGCGGCGTCGCGCGTCAGGCCCGAAGCGACGAGGGCAAGCAGCACCGGCTGGGAGAACACGAGTCCGTGCGAGCCTTCGAACAGGTTCTCACGCATGCGGTCGGTGTTGACAACCAGGCCGTCGATAACGCGCGTCATGGTCTTGGCTGAGTAGTAGGCGACCATGCTGGCGTCCGGGAGCACGATCCGCTCCACCGAGCTGTGGGAAATGTCTCGTTCGTGCCAGAGGGCGACGTCCTCGAGGCCGGCGACGAGGTAGCCGCGCAGCACCCGGGCCAGGCCGACGAGGCGCTCGGCGGTGACCGGGTTGCGCTTGTGCGGCATGGCCGAGGAGCCCTTCTGGCCCGCTCGGAAAGGCTCTTCGACTTCGCCCACTTCGGTCCGCTGCAGGTGGCGGATCTCCGTCGCCAAGGATTCGACGGTGGTGCCGAGCGCCGCGCACGCGTACAGGTACTCAGCATGGCGGTCCCTGGCGATCACCTGGGTGGCGGGAACGGGCCGCAACCCGAGGGCGTCGCACGCGTACTGCTCGACGAAGGGATCGATGTTCGAGTAGGTTCCCACCGCCCCCGAGAGCTTCCCGACGGCGACGGCCTCCTGCGCGCGGCGAAGCCGCGCACGGTCACGGTCGGCCTGCATGCAGGCGAGGGCGAGCTTGGTGCCGAAGGTAGTGGGCTCGGCGTGCATGCCATGGGTGCGGCCGACCGTGGGGGTCGCCGCCAGCTCGAGCGCCCGGCGCTTCAGCACGGACACGAGGCCGTCGACCGCCTCGAGGAGAAGACCGCTGCTTCGCACAAGGGTTACGGACAAAGCGGTGTCGGTCACATCCGAGGAGGTGAGGCCATAATGGACCCAGGACCCCTCGGGTGCACCTATCGACTCCTGCACGACGTCGACGAAGGCGGCGACGTCATGGTCGGTGACGGCTTCACGTTCTGATACGCGCCGGACGAAGTCGGCGTCGATGCGGGGGGCACGGGCGCGACAGGCCCTTGCATCCGCGGCCGGGACCACCCCGAGCTCGGACAATGCCTCCACGGCCAACAGCTCGATCTCGAGCCATAGACCAAGGCGTGTCTCGTCGGCAAAGACGGTCGCCATCTCTGGCATTGAGTAGCGGGCGATCATGCCATTTCGCTTCGGGCGGGTGCCGGGATCACGACGGGATGGGACATTGGCGGGGTCATGGGGCGAGACGCACGTATTGCTCGCGGCCGGGACCCACGCCGACATAGGACACCGGCACGCCGGTGTACTCGGCGACGACATCGAGGTAGGCGCGGGCTGCCGGGGGCAGATCCGATACGGTCCTTGCCCCGGACAGGTCTGAGCGCCAACCCGCCAGCTCCCGGTACACGGGCTTGACACGGTGGAGCACGGACTGGTGGTAGGGGACGTGCTCGTACAGGTCTTCTCCGTCGCGGTAGGCGACGCAGACTTTGAGGGTCTCGAAGGCAGAGAGCACATCGAGTTTGGTGACGGCGATCTCAGAGAGCGAATTCAGCCGTACAGCATGAGCGAGCAGGACCAGATCCAGCCAGCCCGGGCGACGCCGGCGTCCGGTGTTCGTCCCGTATTCATGGCCGAGATCGACGAGGATGTCGCCTTGTTCGCCGTCCACTTCGGTGGGGAAGGGTCCTGAGCCGACGCGGGTTATGTAGGCCTTGGCGATGCCGATGACCCGGTCGACGTCCCGAGGGCCGATCCCTGTGCCGACGCAGGCGCCGCCGGCCGTGGGGTTCGAGGAGGTGACGAACGGGTAGGTCCCGTGGTCGAGGTCCAGAAAGGTGGCCTGGGCTCCTTCGAGCATGATCTGGCGGCCGGCATCGAGCGCCTCGTGCACGAGCCGCACCGAGTCGCCGATCATCGGCGCCAAGGCAGGGGCGACCTCGTCGAGGTACTGGGCGGCGATCTGATCGGCGTCGAAGGGAAGGCGGTTGTACACCTTGGCGAGGATGGCGTTCTTCTCCCGCAAGACGACGGCGAGCTTCTCGCGGAAGATCTTCGCGTCGAGAAGGTCCTGCACACGAAGCCCGATGCGGGCGGCCTTGTCCGCGTACGCCGGCCCGATCCCCCGCTTTGTCGTGCCGAGCCTCGCCTTGCCGAGGTAACGCTCGGTGACCCGGTCGAGCTCGATGTGATAGGGCATCACGAGATGGGCGTTTCCCGACACCACGAGGCGGCTCACGTCGACGCCCCGCGCCTTTAACATGGCGCACTCGGCGAGGAGGACCCTCGGCTCGACGACGACGCCGTTGCCGATCACCGGCACGACGTGGTCGTAGAGGATCCCGCTCGGGATGAGCTGCAGAGCGAAGGTCTCGCCCCCGACGACGATGGTGTGGCCGGCGTTGTGACCGCCCTGGTAGCGCACGACGACCTGGACGTCCTTCGCCAACAGATCGGTGAGCTTGCCCTTGCCCTCGTCGCCCCACTGGGTTCCGACCACCACGGTCGCGGGCACGTCACCCCTCCGGTCTAAGAGAAATTTGAGCCGTGACCTGGGCGATCTTCGCCCCGGGTCCGCTCGGGCGCAGTGTAGCCGAGCCGGCACCGCCCGAGGTATGGGCGCACCCGGCCCGACCGGTCCAGCCGAGGCGTGCCGTTAATGTGCCCCTGTACGGTCTATTACGAAACGGCTACAGTCAAAGCAAATTCTGAGAGCCGGTCGTTGCAATCATCGTGACGGGCGGCTCTTCGTTCATCGAAAGGGGTTGCAATCCGAATGATACGGACAAGAAGTCTGCGCAACGGGATCCGTGCGGTCTTGGCAGTGACCGCCCTGGCTTCGGTCGCCCTCGTGGCCGTCGGCTCGAGCACGGGTGCGACAACCTCCAGGCCGGCATCGCGGGCGACTCTCACAGCACGCTCCGCGACGAGCTTCAAGGCCTGCGAGGTCACCGACACGGGCGGCATCAACGACCGATCCTTCAACGCCTCCGCTTATGCGGGTCTGAAGGTCGCCGCCGCCGCCGTGCCGGGCCTCACCTACACCTTCCTCTCCTCGACCTCGACAAGTGACTACGTCCCGAACATCAACGACTTCCTCGCCGAGAACTGCGGCATCATCGTCACCGTCGGCTACGACATGGCCGCCGCCACCTATGCCGCCGCCAAGTCTCATCCAAAGGAGTTGTTCACCACCGTCGACTACACCTACATAAAGGACGAGACTCCCTCGACGCCGCCTCTGCCCAACCTGTTGGGCCTCCACTACGACACGGCCCAGGACGCCTTCCTCGGCGGCTACCTGGCCGCCGCCTGGAGCAAGAGCGGCATCGTGGGCACATTCGGCGGTGAGAACATTCCCACCGTCACGATCTACATGGACGGTTGGGTGGCCGGGGTGCGTTACTACGACAAGCTCAACCACAAGCACGTCTCGGTCGACGGGTGGACCCCGACGCCGGGCCGGCCTGCGAGCAGCCTGGCCGGGAACGGCCTGTTCACCAACGACTTCACGAGCCTCAACCTCGGCAAGACCGACGCCGAGACGCTGATGGCAGAAGGCGCTGACGTCATCTTCCCCGTCGCGGGCTCCGTCGGACTCGGCGCCGCCGCAGCCGTGAAGGCCGCGGGCGCTGGCAACGTCATGGAGTGGGTCGACACCGATGGCTGTGTCTCGGCCCCGCAGTACTGCCCGCTGTTCCTCACGAGCGTGACCAAGGGCATCGTCGCCTCCGTCAGCTCAGCTGTCGAAGCGGCCGCCCACAGCACCTTCAAGGGCGGTAACTACAACGGCACGCTGGCGAACAACGGCGTCTCGCTCTCCCCGTACCACGACTTTGCGAGCAAGATCCCGATGTCGGTGCAGAACGAGATCAACAAGCTGAAGGCCGGCATCATCGCCGGGAAGATCTCGGTGGACCCGGAGAGCTATCCGGTGGGTTGACGGGCAACTGTTGACGGGCACTGTTGACGGGCACTTAGCTAGTCAACCGTGATTCCCACAGCGCGTGGAACCGGGGGGAACCTCACCCCGGTCCCACGCGCTGTCGTCTTGGCGAGCCCGCGATGAGGCTCGAGCTCGTGAACATCACAAAGAGCTTCGGCCCGCTCGTGGCCAACGACGCTGTCAATCTCGAAGTCAAAGACGGCGAGATCCATGCCCTGCTCGGCGAGAACGGGGCGGGGAAGTCCACTTTGATGAATGTGCTCTTCGGTCTCTTGCACCCCGACTCCGGTGAGATACGCATCGACGGCAAGCCGGTCCGCATCGCCAACCCCGGCCGGGCGGTGGCACTGGGCATCGGGATGGTCCACCAGCACTTCATGCTCGTGCGAGTGTTCACCGTCGCCGAGAACATCGAGCTCGGCTTCGAGCCGACCCGTTTTCGTATCGGGCTCCTCGACCACCGCAAGGCCAATGACGACATCCGCAAGCTCTCGGCGGAGTACGGCCTCGAGGTCGACCCCGACGCTGTCGTCGAGGACCTCCCGGTCGGAGTCCAGCAGCGGGTGGAGATCCTAAAGGCGCTGGCCCGCGACGCCAAGCTCCTCATTCTCGACGAACCGACGTCGGTGCTCACGCCGCAAGAGATCGAGAGCTTGTTCAACACCATGCACGCCCTCCAGGAGGCGGGACACTCGATCTTGTTCATCACCCACAAGCTCAAGGAGGTCCTGGCCGTGGCCGATCGCATCACGGTCATGCGCGCCGGGCGGGTGGTCGGGTCCACGACTCCGCAGGAGGCAGACGAGGAGAAGCTGGCCTCGATGATGGTCGGCCGGGCGGTCGAGCTCGTCGTCGAGAAGGGGCCGGCACGACCGGGCGCGACCGTGCTCGAGGTGCGCGGCCTGACCGTGGAAGACGACCGCGGGCTGACCATGGTCGATGATGTCGACCTCGACGTCCACGCCGGTGAGATCGTCGCCGTGGCCGGCGTGCAGGGCAACGGCCAGACCGAGTTCGCCGAGGCCATCGCGGGCCTGAGAGATGTCGCGAGCGGGACGATCACGCTCGAAGGCCAGGACGTGACTTTCGCCTCGCCTCGGGACCGGATCCGGGCCGGGCTCGCGGACGTACCCGAGGACCGGCAAAGGGACGGGTTGGTCCTGCCCATGTCGGTTGCCGACAACCTCGTGCTCGACATCTACGACGTGCCGCCCCACGCCCACCGAGGATCCCGGGATCTCGCCGAGGTGAGGTCGAGCGCGGTGCAAAGGTCTGAGGACTTCGACATCCGAACGTCTTCGGTCGAGGTCGGCGTCGGGACGCTGTCAGGGGGCAACCAGCAAAAGGTCATCCTCGCCCGCGAGATGTCGCGTTCAGTGAAGCTGCTGATGGCCTCGCAGCCGACGCGTGGGCTCGACGTCGGCTCCATCGAGTACGTTCATCGCCGGCTCGTGGCGGCGCGTGACAGCGGCGTTGCCGTGCTCATCGTCTCCTCGGAGCTCGACGAGGTGCTCGCGCTCGGCGACCGCATCGCGGTCATGTTCCGAGGTCGCATCATGGCGATCGTCGACCCGAGCGTCGGGCGGGAGCAGATGGGCCTGCTGATGGCAGGTGTTTCCGACACCTCACCGGCGCCGGCTTCGTCGGCTGCTGCGGCCGGTGGATCGGGACAGCCGTGATCAAGCCCGGGGCGAGCACCGCCGCTCCCGCTGCGGCGCAGCCGCCGGCTGGCGGCCAGACGATCCCAGAAGGTGCCGGCCAGACGCTCCCAGAAGGTACCGGGCAGCCGCCCTCACAAGGTGGAGGCCAGCCGCCCCTCGAGGGCGGCGGCAAGCCGCGCTCGAGGGGCCTCGGACGTCTCCGCGAGGCGAACCTGTTCAACGTGACCTTCCTGGCGTTCCTCACTGCGCTCGTGCTCGGCGCCATCCTCATCCTCGTCACGTCGTCGACCGTGCTGCACGCCTGGGGCAGGATCGGCACGGCTCCGGGCAATGCCTTCGCCGACGCTTGGCACACGATTGCCGGCGCCTATTCGGCGATGTTCGAGGGGTCGGTCTTCAGCCCGTCGGCCGTGGGCCACGCCATCGAGACCGGGCACGGCTGGACCACCGCCTTCTCACCGCTCTCCGAGACGCTCGTCTCGGCCACGCCGCTCATGCTCGCCGGCATGGGGGTGGCGATCGGCTTTAGCACCGGCGTGTTCAACATCGGCGCCCAGGGTCAGCTGATCGGAGGGGCGCTGGCGGCGCTCTTCGTGGGATTCGAGCTCCACGTGACGATCTGGGTCCACCTTCCCCTCGTCATCATCGCCGGAGCGGTCGGCGGCGCCGTCGTCGGGTTCGTCCCCGGCATCTTGAAGGCTCGAACCGGAGCGCACGAGGTCATCGTGACCATCATGCTCAACTACATCATGCTCTACCTGTTGGTCTACTTGCTCACGACGGCGCCCTTCCAACAGCCGGGTCAGACGAACGCCATCTCGAAGATCATGCCCGTGAGCGCGCGGCTGCCGCACCTGTTCGGGAGCACGCTTCGCGTGAACGCCGGACTGATCGTCGCCCTCCTCGTCCTGGTGTGGGCCTCGTGGTTCCTGCGCAGGAGCACGCTCGGCTTCTCCTTCCGCGTGATCGGGATGAACCCGCTCGCGGGCAAGACAGCCGGCATGGACGTGAGGAAGGTGACGGTCCTCGTCCTCATGCTGTCGGGAGCACTCGCCGGCCTCGCCGGCATGGCGAGCGTGTCGGGGACCGACTTCTTCATATCGACGGCCTATGGGGGAGGCATCGGCTTCAACGCCATCACCGTCGCTCTGCTCGGACGGAACCGCCCCGTGGGCGTCTTCCTCGGTTCGCTGCTCTTCGGGGCGCTGATCACCGGCGGCAGGAACATGCAGGCGGTAACCGGCATTGACCTCGACCTCACGACAGTGATCCAGGCGCTCATCATCTTCATGGTGGCCACGCCCGCGCTCGTGCGCGACATGTACCGCCTCAGGGACACTGGCAAGAGCATGACGCAACTGATCTCGAAAGGCTGGGGCTGATGAGCGCGACCAGTGCGGCCCCCTCGACCAAAGCGGCTCCCGCGAAGGTCAAAACGCCCGAGGGGCGCATCATCTCTGCGGCGCGCCGGCGAGGAATGGGGATCTTCCTCCTCGTGCTCGGGATCATCACGTTCTGGGTGTTCGGTCTGGCTGTGCCGGCGGACGTCAAGACGACGTTCCTCCTCACCGCTCCCCCGGCCGTCAGCGTGGCGCCGCTCGTCATGTCGGTCCACTGGGTCTCCATCGTGCTCGGCCTGCTCTGTGCGGCGCTGGGGCTCCTGCTCGTGTTCTGGAACCGCAGCCGCGGCACCTACCTGATCTTCACGCTCGGTGTCGTCCTGTTCCTCTGGTCGTTCCTCGCCTGGGTCTCCCGTAACGAGTCCCTCGCCTTTGTCGACATGCTCGCGGAGACCTTGATCGCCACGACACCGCTCGTGTACGGCTCGCTCTCTGGCCTCTTGTGCGAGCGATCCGGGGTCGTCAACATCGCCATCGAGGGCCAGTTCCTCGCAGGCGCGTTCCTGGGGGCCTTGATCGGGAGCGTCTCGGGCAACCTCTGGCTCGGCATGCTCGGCGGCGCGGTCGCGGGAGCCATCTTCGGGGCGCTGCTGGCGTTCTTGGCGCTGCGCTACGGTGCCGACCAGATCATGGTCGGCATCGTGATAGTCGCCTTCGTCACGGGACTCACGAACTTCCTTACCGAGCAAGTGCTGACGCCCAACCAGACGACGCTGAACAGCCCATCGACATTCTCTCCGATCGCGATTCCCCTGCTCTCGAAGATCCCGATCCTCGGGCCGATCCTGTTCAACCAGAACATCTTCGTTTACCTGGCGGTGGTGCTCCTGTTCGCCGTCAACATCGGGCTGTTCCAGACTCGCAAGGGCCTGCGCGTGCGGGCCGTGGGCGAGTTCCCGCGGGCGGCGGAGACCGTCGGGATCAACGTGATGAGGACCCGCTACCAGAACGTGATCCTGGGCGGGGTGGTAGCCGGCGTCGGAGGTTCGGTGTTCACCATCGGCTCGGTCGGCCAGTTCTCTGCGGGCATGACGGACGGGTTCGGCTACATTGCCCTTGCCGCCATGATCTTCGGCCGCTGGCGGCCCTTCGGGGCCCTCGTCGCCGCCTTGCTCTTCGGCTTCGCCATCTCGATCCAGAGCTTCGTCGCCATTCTCAGACCCGGGATTCCCTCCCCGTTCTTGTCGATGACGCCCTACATCATCACCATCGCCGTCGTGTCGGGCCTCGTCGGGCGCGTTCGGGCCCCAGCCGCTGACGGCGCGCCTTATACCAGCGGCGGGTAACCAGCCAGACACGAGCGGCGGGCAGCCGGCCGGCGTAGCCGCCGGATCATGCCGGGGGCGGCGACGTGCCATGGTGAGCGCCCCCTCGACGGCCCTTGGGACCGGTGCTTGGGCCGGGGGCTCAGGCGACGGCGATGCTCAGGCGGGGCTCAAGCGGTGGCGATGCTCAGGCCGGCGGCGGCACATGGCCGACCTCGGCGTCGGTGCCGATCTCGATGACCGGTTTGTCTGCTGGTTCGAGCCAGCGCAGCACCTGCAAAAGCTCCGGGATGGGCAGGGCGATGCACCCCTCGGTCGGGGCGTCCATCCAGGCGTGCAGGAAGATCCCCGACCCAGGCGCGTTCGCGCCGGCGATAGTGGGGTCGTCGTTGTAGTCGATCACGGCGAGATAGGGATAGCCCCTGTCGTCCTGGGCCTCGGTCCACAGCGGTTCGGACCAGGCCGCGAAGGGCGGTGTCGTCCCGCAGGCGACGTGCACGAAGCGGTTGTACTGAGGGCTGTAGGGGTCCTCGTCCCACCAGTCACCGCAGACGAGCTGATGGTACGCCTCGTGCAGGCCGCCCGGATTCGGCCATGTGCCGTACATGGTGAGGCCGAAGCCGTAGACGCCGGTCGGCGTGGCGTCGTCGCCCTCGTGACGGACATCGACGATGTCGCCCGAGCCGATCTCAGCCCGCCAGGCGGGGAACACGGGCTTCCAGGGCGAGGAGGCATTGACGCGCTCGAAACTGCGGAAGCCCGCCAGGTAGTCCGGCGGGTCATAGGTCGTGCTCGAGACGACGACGAGCTGGCGCGCCGAGGCCGGGATCACGAAACGGGACCGGGAGGCCGCCGCGGCCGCCACCGGCGTCGGGCCACCCAAGCCGGTCAGGGTCGCTAAGGCGAGCACGCTTGCCGCCGCCGCTGCCGCTGCCGCTGCCGCTGCTGCTGCGCCCGGCCGGGCGGGGTGATTCCGGTGCCGGGAGACGCGAAGAAACAGGGCCACGTGCAAAGTCTTGCATCGTGCTCAGGTGCAAAGGTGCTCGGAGGGTGATTGTCGTCCGCTCACTCCGCCCGCAGCACGAGGGCCGTCGGGGTGCGGGCCGCATACCTGCCGGGGAGGGCCGCGACGACGTTGGCGAGCGCGAGGGCGCCGATCCCGACCAGGACGAGCGGCAGCGCCGGCACGGTGGCCAGGGGCACGGCGTAGATCTCATGGGCGAACAGGATCCACAGCCAGCGACCGAGAGCTATGCCGAGCGGCATCCCGACGACGACGCCTATTACGGCGACGATCGTCGCCTGCCAGATCACCGTCGCGGTGAGCTGCCGCCCCGTGAAGCCGAGGGACTTCAGCAAGGCGAGATCGCGCCGGCGCCGCCGCACCGAGGCAACGAGTGTCAGTCCGAGCGCGACGACCGCCGCAAGGGCGAGCCCACCGGCGAGGATCAAGGGCGTGTCACCAATGGTCCGGTAGTTCTCTATCTCCGCCGGGTACTGGACGGGCAGGACCTGGACGCTCGCGCCGGCGGCGCCACCGCCGGGGACGGCCAGGAAGGCCCTGTTCCCGGCCTCGGCAAGTTGCTGCAGGTTGGCCAGCCCTGCCGCCGGGCTGACGCCGGGCCGCAACCGGACAAAGACCATGCCGGGCCCGTTCAAGGTGGGATCCGGGCTGGAGAGGAACTTTTGGAACTCGGGCGGCTCTACCGCCACAGGGACGATGGCTCCGGTGCCCATCGAGGTGTGAAGGGACCCAGCCGAGCCGACGGCGGGCAGGGTCGCCGTCCCGACGATCCGAAGCCGCGTGGGAGGCACGTACACGGGCTCGTCCTTCGGGGTCCCGTATGAGGCCGTGACGTAGTCGCCCACCTTCTTGTGCAGCTGGTCGAGCGTCGCCGCGCCGAGGACGATCTGATCGTCCGCTTCGAGGGGATGTCCCGACAAGATGGGCGGTGTGACGTAAGTATGAATGCCCGCGAGGAGGATGGGCACGGTCTGGCCATCGATCTGGGCGTTGGCGAAGCCGACGCCAGCCCAGGCGGCGACGTCCGGGTCCTTGGCGAGTGGTCTCCAGGACTGGGGCGGCACGAGGTAGTTAGAAGACAGGGCATAGGTCCAGTTCCAGCCGTAGAGGGCGGGATGGGAGACGAGCGTGTCGAGCCCGCTGCCGAAGGTGAGGGTGGCGACGACGATGATGACGGCGAGCGCCGTGCCGAACAGGGCCGAGCGCACCGGCACCGCCGTGCGGCCGCGGCCGGGCTCGAGGGCGAAACGGGCACCGGCGACGGCCGACACCGGGGCGCCCGAGCTTGCCGCGAGACGAGCGACGCCCGAGGCAGGTGCCGCCCTTGTCGTCCGTTTCTCGCGAACCCGCCCCGGGCCGGAGCGATAGGCGAGGGCAACGCTGCCGGCTCCGATGACGCCGACGAGCATGAGGAGGCCGAAACCGAGCATCGCCAAGTCGAGCGCCACGCCCGGGTCGGGATAGACAGCCCGGACGGGGCCTATGGGCGAGAGGGGCGAGAGCCCGACGGCGATCCCGGCTGCGAGCAGGGAGCCGATGAACACGGCGCCGAGCAAGCCGAGGAGCCCGTCGCCGACGACCATGGCCCGCCCCGCGCCGAGGGCGCGGAGCACCTCGTTGTCCTCCTCCCTCGCCTGGAGCTGGCGGGCGATCATCTGCAGCGCGATCAGAAGCGCCGCCAAGAGGGCGATGGCACCGAACACGCCGAGGGCGATGGCCTCGGGTTTGACGGCCCGGTCCACCTGGCCTTCGACGACGGAGGTGACGTGAAAGGTGTAGGTGGTGCCCCTCGGGAGCGCGGCGATGATCTCGCGCTCGACGGCGGGCACGCCCGCCGTCCCGCCCTTCAGCTTCAGTGCGTAGCTGCGGTACTGCGTGCCGGTCGTGAACCTGTCCGTGAGCGCGGGCGTGAAAAGGATCCAGGTCGGATATCGGTCCACGTCGTCGAGGACGACCTCGTTGTCGAACACGACGGTCCCGACGAGCTTCATCTCGATGCGCAGCGCCGGCTTCACCCTTGCCGTGCCGAAGTCGGACAGGTCGCTCTGGGCGATCGTGTAGAAGCCCATCAAGACGACCTCTCCCACGTGCCAGCCGAGCATCCTCTCCGCTTGCGCGGTGGCGACGCACTCGTCCGGCCGCTTCGGGTCGGCCAGGCGGCCCTGTGTCACAGCTACCCGATCCTGATCGAAGTACTCGCCGTTGATGCTGCCGAGCGGGACCACCGTGCCCGCATAGGACGCCGCCCCGATGATCGGGGCACCGCTTCGGCTCAGGGCGAACCCGATGAGACTGGCCGAGCTCGTCTCGACCCGCTCGACACCGGGCAGTTTCGACAGGGCCCTGGTCAGGTCAGGGCCGTAGACGCCCGTCAGGCTCATGTCGGACGGGTTCGTGCTCCTCAAGAAGACCGAGAACGAGGCCTGCGTTCTCCGGGCGGCGGCGAGCGAGCCCATCCCGATCCCGCCCGCTAATGCGATCAGTAGCCCTATCGACAGGTAACCGCCCCACCTACGGCCGAAAGTGGCCCGGAGGCGGTACCTGGCAACGCGAACAACCTGCCCACCCACGGCGCAGATCCCCCCTACTGCGGCCCGACCCCCTTGCCGCCTGTCCAGTCTGGCCGTATCTCGGAGCCCGACCAAGGTGGGAAGCTTTCTTGGCAGCTTGGTGCCAGCACCACTTCACCTCCCGCCTCCGGTGCCCGCCGCAGGCTCGGACCGCGCCCGTCAGGCTCGGACCGCGGTGGCCCAGGGCAAGACCGCGCCCGGCCGTCTCCTAGACCAGGACGAGCCTGTCGCTCTCGACTTCGACCTTGACCGTGTCGCCCTCGGCGTAGCGACCTTCCAACAAGGCGATCGCGAGTGGGTCTGCGATCTCGCGCTGGATGACACGGCGCAGGGGGCGGGCCCCGAAGTCCGGGTCGTAGCCATGATCGCCGAGCCACATCTCGGCCTCTGGGGTGACCTCGAGGCTGAGGCGCCGGCTCTCGAGGCGTCGCTGGAGCTCGGAGAGCTGTATCCCGACGATGGCGAAGAGGTCCTCACGTCCCAGGGGGCGGAAACGGACGATCTCGTCGATGCGGTTGATGAACTCCGGCTTGAAGGTGTTGAGGGGTTCACCGCGCAGGTTGGAGGTCATGATCAGCACGGTGTTCGTGAAATTGACCGTGCGCCCCTGGCCGTCGGTCAGTCGCCCGTCGTCGAGCACCTGGAGGAGGATGTTGAACACGTCCGGGTGCGCCTTCTCGATCTCGTCGAGGAGCACGACCGCGTACGGGCGGCGCCGGACCGCCTCGGTCAGCTGGCCGCCCTCCTCGTAGCCGACGTAACCGGGCGGGGCACCCACGAGGCGCGAAACGCTGTGTTTCTCCTGGTACTCGCCCATGTCGATGCGGACCATCGCCCGCTCGTCGTCGAAGAGCACCTCGGCGAGGGCCTTTGCGAGCTCGGTCTTGCCCACGCCCGTGGGCCCGAGGAACAGGAACGAGCCGATGGGCCGGTTGGGGTCCGACAGCCCGGCCCGGCTCCGACGGATGGCGTTCGCCACGGCCGCCATGGCCTCGTCCTGGCCGACCACGCGCCGGTGGAGCAGGTCCTCGAGCTCGACGAGCTTGCGTACCTCGCCCTCCATGAGCCGTGACACGGGGATGCCTGTGCTGCGGCTCACGACCTCGGCGATGTCCTCGGCGTCGACCTCTTCCTTCAGCATCTTCTGCTCGGACTGCAGCTCGGCGAGCTTGTCCGTCGCCGCTTGGATACGCCTGTCGAGCTCGGGGACCCGGCCGTAGCGGATCTCGGCCGCCCGGTCGAGGTCGCCCTGGCGCACGTAACGCTCCGCCTCCTGGCGGGCGGCCTCGAGCTCGCCCTTCAGGTTCCTGATCGCCGCGATGGCGTCCTTCTCCGACTGCCAGTGCGCCGTCATCGCCGTCTGCTCCTCGCGCAGGTCCCCGAGCTCGGCCTCGAGGCGGGCGAGCCGCTCGACCGAGGCGGCGTCGGTCTCCTTCTGCAGGGCGACGCGCTCGATCTCGAGCTGGCGGATCCGGCGGGCGACGACGTCGATCTCGGTAGGCATCGAGTCGATCTCCATGCGCAGCCGGCTCGCCGCCTCGTCGACGAGGTCGATCGCCTTGTCGGGCAGGAAACGGCCCGTCAGGTAGCGGTCCGACAGCACCGCCGCCGCCACGAGCGCCGAGTCCTGGATGCGCACGCCGTGGTGGACCTCGTAGCGCTCCTTCAGGCCGCGCAAGATCGCGATCGTGTCGGTGACAGAGGGCTGCTCGACGATGATGGGCTGGAAGCGGCGCTCCAAGGCGGCGTCCTTCTCGATGTACTTGCGGTACTCGTCGAGGGTGGTGGCGCCGATCATGCGCAGCTCGCCGCGCGCCAGCATCGGCTTGATCATGTTGCCGGCGTCCATGGCGCCCTCGGCCGCCCCAGCGCCGACGATGGTGTGCAGCTCGTCGATGAAGGTGACGATCTCGCCCTCGGAGTCCGAGATCTCCTTCAGCACGGCCTTCAGACGCTCCTCGAACTCACCGCGGTACTTGGCGCCCGCCACCATGGAAGCCATGTCGAGGCCGATGATCCGCTTGTTCTTGAGCGACTCGGGCACGTCACCCTCGACGATGCGAGAGGCGAGGCCCTCGACGATCGCCGTCTTGCCCACCCCGGGCTCGCCGATGAGCACGGGGTTGTTCTTCGTGCGCCGCGAGAGCACCTGGATCACGCGGCGGATCTCGTCGTCGCGCCCGATCACCGGGTCGAGCTTGCCCTGCCGGGCGAGATCGGTCAGGTCCCGGCCGTAGCGCTCGAGCGACTGGTACTGCTCCTCGGGGTTCTGCGAGGTGACGCGGTGACTGCCTCGGACGGCCTGCAACGCCCGCAGCAGGTCCTCCCGGTCGACCCCGAGGCGGTCCGACAGGGCGAGGAGGAGGTGCTCGACCGAGAGGTACTCGTCGCCCATCTCGGTGCGCGCCACGTCCGCCCGCTCGAAGGCCTGCGACAGCTCACGGCTGAGCGAAGGCTCGGAGGTGCCGTAGGCCTTGGGGATCCTGGCGAGCGACTCGGCCAGCCGGTTGCGCACCGTGAGCGGGGCGATCCCGACACGGTCGAGGATGGGGATGGCGACGCCGCCATCTTGGGACAGTGCCGCTGACAGGAGATGGTCGGGGCCGACCTCGGCGTGGTGCGAGTCCTTGGCGAGCGCGATGGCGTCGCGGAGGGCCTCTTGGGTCTTGAGCGTCCAACGGTTCGGGTCAAAGGTCATTCGTGTGTTTCCTCGGGTCTATCTGTGACTGACGTGCCACGACGGTGCGGCCGGGGCCGGCTACCTGCTCGAGCCACGGCGGGCCGGCAGCCGGTTCGACGAGACCGGCACGAGATCGCGCCGGTAGTGGCGATGGGTCTGCTCGATGGCTTCGCGTGCGGCCGCCCGGGTCGCCTCGAGCTCGGCGCGCAGGCGGGCGATCTCGCCCTCGAGGGCCATCACGCGCCGCACCCCTTCGAGGTTGAGTCCGGCGGCGGTGAGCTCTTGGATCCGGCGCAGGTGGGCGATGTCGGCCTCGCTGTAGCGGCGGTTGCCGCCACCGGTGCGGGCCGGGTCCAACAGCCCCTTGCGCTCGTAGATCCGCAGCGTCTGCGGGTGGACGCCGGCGAGCTCGGCTGCCACCGAGATGACGTAGACGGCGCGCGTCGAGCCTTCGCCGATGCCTTGATCGGGTGACCTGTACGCCATTTCATACTCCTAGGTGCTGTCGAGGGGACTCGTCCAGGGTCCTCGCGAGCGCCTCGACGGCTTTGCGCTGTTCCTCGTTGAGGTGAGCCGGGACGACGACGTCCACGGTCACGAGCAGGTCGCCGGTCGACGAGCCCGTGGTGATACCACGGCCCTTGACCCTGAAGGTGCGGCCCTGCCGGGTCCCGGACGGGATCTTCAAGGTGACGGGCCCGGTGAGGGAGGGCACGGTGATCGCGCTCCCCAAAGTCGCCTCGGGGTAGGTGATCGGCACCGTGATGGTGAGGTTACGGCCCTTGCGCCCGAACAGCGGGTGGGCTGCCACGTGCACGATCACGAAGAGGTCCCCGGCCGGCCCGCCGTTGGCCCCGGGCTCGCCGCGACCTTTGACCCGGATGCGCTGGCCATCTTCCACCCCGGCGGGGATGCGGACCTTGACCTGGCGTTGCCGCTGCTCGAGACCGGTGCCGTTGCAGGTCGGGCAGGGGTCGACGATCTTGGTCCCGCGGCCTTGGCATACGGGGCAGGGCGAGGAGAGCGAGAACATGCCCTGGTTGTCGTTGATGACGCCGAGCCCGCCACAGCGCGGGCACATGACCGGGGCGGTCCCCGGACGCGAGCCGGTCCCGCCGCAGGTCGAGCAGCGCGTCCCGCTCACGACATTGACCGTCGTGACGGCGCCGTCGACCGCCTCCTGGAAGGACAGGTGGAGCTCCGCCTCGAGGTCGTGCCCGCGCCGGGGGCCCGAACCGGGGGCGGTGCGGCCGGCGGAGCTTTGCCGCCCGCGGCCGAACAGGCCCCCGAAGATGTCCGAGAGGTCGTCGATGCGGAAGTTGAAGCTGCCCCCGCTGCCTGCTCCGCCGCCACCCCCTCCGAAGCCACCCAGGTTGCTGAGGGGGCCGAGGCGGCGGACCTCGTCGTACTCCTTGCGTTTCTCGGGGTCGCCGAGGACGTCGTAAGCGGCCGAGACCGCCTTGAAGCGGTCCTCGGAGCCGGGGTTGGAGTCCGGGTGGTACTGCTTGGCGAGCTTGCGATAGGCGCGGCGTAGTTCCTTGTCGGTCGCCGTCTCAGAGACGCCGAGCACCTTGTAGTAGTCGGTTGTGTACCAATCCCTCTGCGGGGCCATGGGGAGCTCCTCAGCCCCCGACGAGGACCATCGCCGGGCGCAGCACCTTGGACCTCATCCGGTAACCGGCGCGCATGACCTGGACCACCCTGGGCCCGGCGGCCTGTGCCGGCGCCGGCGCCTTGGCGGCCTGCGCCGACGCCTGCGCCTTGGCGGCACTTGCCGGCCTGGGCGTCCACTGGCCCGGCGCGACCGTGGCCGCGCCCGGAGAGGCTGCGCTGACCGGGGCGGGCTCGGGGCCCGGCGGGGGCTCCGCCGCGACCTGGCCGACGGCGTCATGGATCGTGGGGTCGAAGGGCACTCCCACGGCGTCGATCCGCTCGAGGCCCTCGTGGGCGAGGATGTCGCGAAGGAGCGAGTCGATCTGCTCGAGGGCCTTGCCCGCGTCGGTGGACTCGGGCTGGCTGCGCAGATGGGCGGTCGCGAGGTCGAGCGCGTCGAGCACGGGCAAAAGGCGCACGCACAGCCCTTCGGTGGCGTGCTCCAACAGCTCGGTCTGCTGGCGCATGGAGCGCTTGCGGAAGTTGTCGAAGTCGGCCTGCAGCCGCCGGAGCGAGTCGAGGTACTCGTCGCGCTCTGCGGCGATGAGGGCCTCGGCGGCCTCGGCCTCGAGCTGTTCGTCCCCTTCCACTACGACACCTACCGGACCGGTGCCCCAGTCGAGCAGTGCTTCCAAGGGCAGGTTCAACTGCTCAGTCGCCTCGGCGTCGTCGCCGCTGGCGTCGCCCGCCTCCGGCACCTCCGGCCCGGTCTCGTCCGTGGTCTCCTCAGATCTCGGATGCTCTGGGTCGTGGTTCACGAAGCCGCCGTGCCTGGGTCGTCGACGATCTCGGCGTCGACGACCTCGTCATCGGAGGGACTGCTCGAACCGCTCGCGCTGCCCGAGCCGTCGCTGCCGCCGCTGCCGCCTGCTGCCTGATGCTGCTGGGCTGCCTGCTCGTAAAGGCGCTGGCCGAAGGCCTGCGAGGCGGTGCGCAGCGCCTCGGTGTCGCGCCGAATCCGCTCGACATCTGTCCCGGCGACCGACTCGCGCAGGTTCTTGAGGGCACCCTCGACGCGCTCACGCTCTTCTGCGGGCACCTTCTCGCCCTGGTCCTTCAGGAGCTTCTCGGTCTGATAGACGAGAGCGTCGGCGTTGTTGCGGGTCTCAGCCTCCTCCTTGCGCTGGCGGTCGTCGGCCGCGTGCTGCTCGGCGTCGCGCACCATGCGCTCGATGTCCTCTTTGGGGAGCGAGGTCTGCCCGGTGATGGTGATCGACTGCTCGCGCCCGGTGGCGAGGTCCTTGGCCGAGACGTGCACGATCCCGTTGGCGTCGATGTCGAAGGCGACCTCGATCTGAGGCACGCCGCGGGGCGCCGGTGGCAGGTCGACGAGCTGGAACTTGCCCAGGGTCTTGTTGTACATGGCCATGTCGCGCTCGCCCTGGAGGACGTGGATCTCGACCGACGGCTGGTTGTCGTCGGCGGTGGTGAAGATCTCGGAGCGCTTGGTCGGGATGGTCGTGTTGCGCTCGATGAGCCGGTGGGTGATCCCGCCCTTGGTCTCGATGCCGAGGCTGAGCGGGGTGACGTCCAGCAGCAGGATGTCCTTGACCTCGCCCTTCAGGACGCCGGCCTGGATGGCGGCGCCGACGGCGACGACCTCGTCAGGGTTGACGCCCTTGTGGGGCTCCTTGCCGGCGAGCTGGACCACGAGGTCGTAGATGGCCGGCATCCGGGTGGACCCTCCGACGAGAACGACGTGGTCGATGTCCTTGGCGCTCAGGCCTGAGTCCTGAATGGCCTGCTGGAAGGGCCCCTTGCAGGCATCGACGAGATCCGCGGTCAGCTCTTGGAACTTGGCCCGCGTGAGCTTCAGGTCGAGGTGCTTCGGCCCCTCGTTGGTGGCGGTGATGAAAGGCAGGTTGATCGTCGTCTCCTGGACGGCCGACAGCTCGATCTTGGCCTTCTCGGCCGCCTCCTTGAGGCGCTGCAGGGCCATCTTGTCGTTGGAGAGGTCGACGCCCTCGGTGTCCTTGAACGTCTTGACGAGCCAGTCCATGACGCGCTGGTCCCAGTCATCGCCTCCGAGATGGGTGTTGCCCGAGGTCGACTTGACCTCGAAGACCCCGTCGCCGATCTCGAGGACAGAAACGTCGAACGTGCCGCCGCCGAGGTCGAACACGAGCACGGTCTGGTCGGCCCTCTCCTTGTCCAGTCCGTAGGCGAGGGCGGCAGCCGTCGGCTCGTTGATGATGCGGAGCACCTCGAGCCCGGCGATCTGGCCGGCCTCCTTCGTGGCGGTGCGCTGGGCGTCGTCGAAGTAGGCGGGGACGGTGATCACGGCCTGGTTGACGGTGTCGCCGAGGAACGCCTCCGCGTCCCTCTTCAGTTTCTGGAGGATCCTCGCCGAGATCTCCTGGGCCTTGTAGGCCTTACCGTCGATGTCGATCGTCCAGCTGGTACCCATCTGGCGCTTGACCGAGCGGACGGTCCTGTCGGGGTTCGTGATCGCCTGTCGCTTCGCGACCTCGCCGACCAGCACCTCGCCGGACTTGGCAAATCCCACGATGGACGGCGTCGTGCGCCCACCTTCTGCGTTCGGGATCACCGTGGGCTCGCCTGCCTCCAAGAACGCGACCACAGAGTTGGTCGTGCCGAGGTCGATTCCGACGGCCTTGGACATTTTTCGAAAGCCTCCACTTCTCAGGATGCCGCTCATCGGCACCCGCACGTCCTTCGTACAGGAGCCAGTATAGCTAACTTGAGCGTAGGGTTGTCAAGATTCGGAAGTGAGGGAAGTGAGGGAAGTCAGAAGTGAGGTATGGGTGGACGCGACCCGGGTCGCGCCCGGCCCTGCTAGCCGGTACCGCTGAAGAGGGCCTCGAGGCTCGGGGGAGCTGCCTCGACGACGTCACGGACGAAGGCGTCGGCGGCGGCCTGCAGGCAGGAAAGCATGGCGAGGACGGGAACCTGGTCGGCGATGGCGCGCCTTGTCAGCGCCCACACCTGGCGCGCGGGCTGGGCGCCCTTCAGGCGCTGCACGGCGACACCGGGATGGAGAGAGGAACCGAGGGCGAGCATGGGCACGAAGGCCACTCCCAGCCCTGCGGCGACAAAGCCCTGGGCAGTCGGGTACTCGTCCGCCTCGATGGCGTACACGGGCCGGAACCCGGCTTGCAGGCAAGCGGACTCGATGACCATCTCGCAGGAGCCGGGGAAGGAGCTGACCCCGATCCAGCGCTCGGAGGCCAAGAGCCCAAGGTCCACCGACCGTTCCGCCGCCAGAGGGTGCGAGCGGGGCAGCACCACCCGGAAGGGGTCCGCCAGCAGGTGCCGGTGGGCGAGATCGTCGTCAAAGGCGTCACCGGGCGATCGCGGCTCAACTGCCACCAGGACGTCTATGGCGCCGCTGCGCAGGCTGGTCATCGCCACGTCTCCCTCGATGACGACAAGGTCGAGGGCGACCTGCGGGTGCAGGGACTGGAAGGCCGCGAGCGCGCCCGGCACGAGCGAGGAGCCGGCCGTCGGGAACGCTCCGAGGCGGATCCGGCCGCTATGGCCGGAGGCGAGGGCGGCGAGGGCGTCCTCGGCGTCCTGGATGGAAGCGAGCACGCGGGTCGCGTGCTCGCAGAGCAGCAGGGCGGCGTCTGTCGGTCGCACCCCCCGGCCCACCCGCTCGAAGAGCCGGACACCGGTCTCGCGCTCGAGGGCGCCCATCTGCTGGCTCACAGCCGACGGCGAGTAGTTCAGCAGCTCCGCCGCAGCCGACACCGAACCGGTCCCCACGACGGCTTGGAGGGCCTTCAGGCGCCGTACATCGATCATTAAACAATTAAGCCATACTTAAGAGTTTTTCGCAACTGCTTGCTTGTCCTTCACGGTGCGCGGCCCGACAATAGTCACATGGAGTGTTCACGAGCATGCGTGGAGTCGCGGCCATGACCTGGTTGGTGGTCGCCCTCGTGGTTGTCGGGTTCCCCGTGGCGGCCCTGCTCTTCGGAGCCGAAAGCCGGGACGGACGTGACTGGCAGAGCTCTTCCGGCCTGCCCAGCCCCCTGCCCGACAAGGACCTGGCGCCGTCGCACACGTCGGGGGCGGGCGGTTCCGGCAGGCACGCGCACGATCGGGAGCGGGTCAAGCAAGGCTGATTAGGGCCCCGCCGGAGGGCGGCGATAGCCTCGAAATCATGCCCACCCTTGTTGTCTTGCGCCATGGCGAGAGTACCTGGAACGCCGAGAACCGCTTCACCGGCTGGACCGACGTCGACCTGAGCCCGGCCGGCGAAGACGAGGCCCGCTCGGCCGGCAAGCTGCTCGCCGCCGAGACCGAGGTCCACATCGACGTCGTCTACACCTCGGTGCTGACCAGGGCGGTCCGGACGGCGAACCTGGCGCTCGACGAGATGGGCCTCACCTACCTGCCGGTGCGCCGGCACTGGCGCCTGAACGAGCGTCACTACGGGGCCCTCCAGGGCGGGAACAAGAAGGAGGCGACGGTCACCTTCGGCGCCGAGCAGGTCCGGCTCTGGCGCCGCAGCTATGCCACGCCGCCGCCGGCGCTCGAGCTCGACGACCCGCGCCACCCCGTGCACGACCCCCGCTACCGGGACGTGCCCCCGAGCGCCCTGCCGGCGACCGAGTGCCTGGCCGACGTCGTCGTCCGCGTCGTGCCCTACTGGGACGACGTCCTCGCCCCCGAGCTTTTGAGGGGGATCACGCCCTTCGTCGTCGCCCACGGCAACTCCATCCGCGCCTTTACGATGTTCCTGGAGCACATCTCCGAGGACGACATCGTCGATCTGGAGATCCCGACCGGATGGCCGCGGATCATCACCCTCGACGACCGGCTCAACTTCGTCGAGGGCCGCTATCTGGGCGACCCGGCGGCGGTGGCGGCAGCGGCGGCGGCCGTGGCGGCCCAGGCCGGGCCCGTTCCCGCCTAGTCCCCGCCGGGGTCCTCCGGCGGGGCGAGCCAGTTCCCGAGGGCGGACTGGCGCCGCCCGAGGCGCTCGTAGAGGCGGTTCTCAGCCAGCTGCATGGGGTGGCGGAGGTTCTCGTCCGTCGCCGCCATGAGCTTCGGCAGGCCCTTTGCGTACTCCTCGCGCCACTCCTCGGCGAAGGCTCCGCTGCGGATGTGGGCGACGACCTCCCGCAGGGAGGCCTTGAGCCCTTCCTGGTCCAGGTACCTCGGCCCCACCACCTGCTGGCCGTACTGGCTCGTGTGGGAGTGAAGCGGCAGCTGCCCCCACAGGCCGAGGTCGCGGGCGGCGCCGTAGACCTCTGACAGCTCGCCGGAGCCGTAGAGCTCCAAGATGGCAACGTCCGGGTCGACGCCGGCCTCGGTGAGAACCTCGAAGAAGACCTTGAAGGTCTGCAGGGCCCCGCACTGCTCGCTGAACAGGTCGACCAGCGTCTCCTCCTCGAAAGAGGAGCAGACCGCACCCATCCGCGTGGAGCCGATCGCCCGGGCCAGGGCGAGGACGGTCTCCCAGGCGTTGCCGGAGGCGTCCTGGCCGAGCCCGACAAGGCTGGGAAACCCCGTCCCTTTGAGGAACGTCTCGCGCACCCCGCTCCCTATCATCCGCGGTGCGAGGAGGACGACGTCGGCCTCCTCCGGCGCCACGATGCGCCCGTGGGTGATGTTGAAGGCGCTCGCGAAGTCCAGCGTCGCCCCCTGGGCGAGGTTCGGCGCCACGTAAGTGTCGTAGACCCCCGCCATGACCTCGTCGGGCACGAGGAGGAACACGATCTCGGAGCGGGCGACCGCCTCGCCGAGGGCGAGCACCTCGAAGCCGTCCTCCTCCGCCTGGGCGCCCGAGCGGTCCTTGGGCGAGCCGACGACGACGCCGACGCCGGAGTCCCTCAGGTTGAGGGCCTGGCTGCGGCCCTGGTTGCCGTAGCCGAGCACGGCGACGGTCCGGCCGGCGAGCCGGCCCAGGTCCGCATCCTCGTCACGGTAGATGGTCGCCACGGTTACCTCCTCGGTTCTGGCCTGGTTCCGGCGTCTTGCTCCTCGGGTATCGAAACAGGGCCCGTGCCGCCGGCCCTCCGCGCTAGCTGCCGCCGGCCGGCTCCAGGGAGCGCTCGAGCACCTGGGCCACGTCGAGGACCTTCACCTCCTCGTCGCGGCCCCGCGCCTTGACGGCGTCGTCCAGCATTATCAGGCAGTAGGGGCACGCCGTGGACACGACGTCGGCCCCTGTGGCGAGCGCCTCGTCGGTGCGCTCGAGGTTGATGCGCTTGCCCTGGCTCTCCTCCAGCCACATGCGGGCCCCTCCCGCCCCGCAGCAGAAACTGCGCTCGCGACAGCGCCCCATCTCGAGCGGGCTGACGCCCGGCACCGACTCGATGACCGAGCGGGGCGGGCCGTAGATCTGGCTGTGGCGGCCGAGATAGCACGGGTCGTGGTAAGCGACCTTCGCCTGCAGGCGCCCGGGGCGCAGGCGGCCCTGGGCGACGAGGCGCGCCAGGAGCTGCGAGTGGTGGATCACCTCGAAGTTGCCGCCGAGGGACGGGTACTCCTTGGAGAGCGAGTTGTAGCAGTGCGGGCACGAGGCGACGACCTTTCTCGCCCCGGCGGCGTTGAGCGTCTCGATGTTCTGGCGGGCCTGGGTCTGGAACAGGTACTCGTTGCCGAGCCTTCGCACCGGGTCGCCCGTGCAGGACTCGGCCGGACCGAGGACGGCAAAGCTCACCCCGGCCCGGTGCAGCAGGCGGGCGATGGACTGGGTGGTCTGTCGCGCCCGCTCGTCGAGGGCCCCGGCGCAGCCGACCCAGAACAGGTACTCGACGTCGTCTCCGATCGAGCCCTCGACGAGGGGGACCTCGAAGGAAAGGCCCTCTGCCCATTCGAGGCGCCGTGCGGCCCCGAGGCCCCACGGGTCGCCCCGGTTCTCGACGTTGCGCAGCATCGAGGCGGCCTCGCTCGGAAAACGCGACTCGTTCAGCACCTCGTAGCGGCGCATGTCGATGATGGCGTCGACGTGCTCGATGTCGACGGGGCACTGCTCGACGCACGCCCCGCACGTCGTGCACGCCCAGAGGACGTCAGCGGCGATGACGTTCGGGACCAGGGCCTGCTTGGAGTCGCGGAACAGCTCGTCGCGCAGGTCCATGACGACGAGCTTGGGGGAGAGCGGCTTGCCGGTGTTCCAGGCCGGGCACTGGCTCTGGCAGCGGCCGCACTCGGTGCAGGTCACGAGGTCGAGCAGTTGCTTCCAGGTGAAATGGTCGATCCTGCCGGCACCGAAGATCGTGTCCTCGTCCATCGTCTCGATGTCGATCTCCGGCGTCTTGTCGAGGGCGCCGAGGCGCGACGGCTGGCGGCTGTAGGCGACGTTCAAGGGTGCCATGAAGATGTGAAGGTGCTTCGAGTACACGACCAGCACCAGGAACGACATGATCACGCAGATGTTGAGGTCGACGAAGACCGTCGCCATCGTCCGGTTGGCGGCTGCCCCGAGGGGCCGCAGCGCCCGTCCGAGGCCGTGGGAGGCGAAGGCCCACCAGCCGTAAGGAAAGTCTCCCGTGTTGGTCTGGGCCGCTCGGTACAGCAGGAGGGTGAGGATCACGAGGGCGATCATCCCGAGGGTGATCCAGGCGGTGGTCGTGTGCGAGCCGTAGAAACGAGAGGCGCGCTCTTTGCGTTTCGGGGAGTCGCGCAGGCGAATGACGGCGAAGGTGCACATGGCGACGAGCACCGCGCAGGCGAAGAAGTCCTCGATGAAGCCGACGAAGGCGGCGTGGCCGATGCCGGGGAGGGCGAAGTTCTTCTCGAACATGTCGCCGTAGGCCTCGATGATCGTGAGGAGCAGCACCGTGAAGCCCCAGAAGGTGAAGGCGTGCGCCAGGCCCGGGACCCTCCAGCGAAGCAGCCTGCGCTGTTCGCCGACCTCCTCGAGCTCGACCTTGGCGCGCCTGGAGAAGGAGGCGGAGCGCCCAGGCGCCGGCTGGCCCGAGCCGACGAGCCCGAAGATGCGGGAAAAGCGGAGTCCGGCTACCGAGAGCGCGACCGCCGTCGCGGCCAGGCCGATCGGGTAGCGCGTGAGCACATCGCCTCTGGGTCAGGGCCGGCGGTCGCGGAAGTTCTCGAAGTACCGGCTCGGGGTCGGGCCGCGTTGGTGCTGGTACTTGGAGCCGAGGCCGGCGGACCCGTAGGGCGCCTCGGCCGGCGTCGTCATCTTCAAGAAGCTGATCTGGCCGATCTTCATGCCCGGGTACAAGGTGATCGGCAGGTTGGCGACATTGGAGAGCTCGAGGGTGAGATGGCCGTCCCAGCCGGCGTCCACGAAGCCGGCCGTCGAGTGGATCAAGAGCCCAAGCCTCCCGAGGCTGGACTTGCCCTCCAGCCGGCCGACGAGGTCGTTCGGGAGCCGCACGCGCTCGACGGTCGAGCCGAGCACGAACTCGCCCGGGTGCAGCATCAACACGTCGTCCTCGGCGACGGCGACGAGCTCGGTGAGCTCCTCCTGGTCCTCCTTGACGTCGATGGCACGCAGGTTGTGGTTGCGAAAGACGCGGAAGTAACGATCGACGTGCAGGTCGACCGAGGAAGGCTGGATGCAGCCCTCCTCGAGCGGCTCGATGCCGATCCGACCGCAGGCGAGCTCTTCCCGGATGGTCTGGTCGGAGAGGATCATCGCTCCGAGCAGGATAGTCGCCCGCAGGAAGGAAGTACTGGTGGACAACCTTACCACAAGCTTGTTAGAGTTGTGGCGTGGCTCCCGGCGCGCTGACGACCCCCGAGGCGTCGACGATCCCAGTGGCGCTGACGACCCCCGAGGCACCGACGATCCCAGTGGCGCTGACGACCCCCGAGGCGTCGACGATCCCAGTGGCGCTGACGACCCCCGAGGCGTCGACGATCAACGAGGCGCTGACGATCGCCGAGGCGCTGACGATCCACGAGGCGTCGGCCACGACGGGCTGGTCGGCCCGGATGCTGCGCTACATCGAGGAGGCCGGCCTCGTCGCCCCGCGCCGCTCGCCCTCGGGCTACCGCCTCTACGGTCCGGCCGAGCTGCAGCGCCTCCGGACGCTGCGGGAGCTGCTCGTGGCATTCTGCATCGAGTTGAGCGATGTCGGTTTCGCGCTGCGGCTGCGCGACGACGACCGGCTCCGCCAAGCCCTGGAGGCGTGGTTCAGCTCCGAGGCCGTGCGGCCGGCGGAGGTCGACCCGGCGCAATGGCTGGCCTTCGAGCAGGAAAAGCACACCCAGTTGCTGGCCGTCGCGACGGCCGGCCGGAGCAAGGAGCCGGTTGCCGCTACCGCCGGCTTGAGCAAGGAGATCGCATGAGCTTCGAGTACAAGGTGGCCGACCTCTCCCTCGCCGAGTTCGGGCGCAAGGAGATCCAGCTCGCCGAGCACGAGATGCCCGGCCTGATGACCACCCGGCGCGAGCACGCCGGGTCCCAGCCGCTGAGAGGCGCCCGGATCTCGGGCTCGCTGCACATGACGGTGCAGACGGCCGTCCTCATCGAGACGCTCGTCGCCTTGGGCGCCGAGGTTCGCTGGGCGTCATGCAACATCTTCTCCACCCAGGACCATGCCGCCGCCGCCGTCGTCGTCGGCCCCGACGGGTCGCCCGCCGAGCCGCGGGGCGTGCCGGTCTTCGCGTGGAAGGGCGAGACCCTCGAGGAGTATTGGCAGTGCACTGAACAGATGTTGCGCTGGCCGGGCGGAGCGGGGCCGAACATGATCCTCGACGACGGCGGCGACGCCACGCTGCTCGTGCACAAGGGAGTCGAGTTCGAGAAGGCCGGTGCCGTGCCCGACCCGGCGGGGGCAGAAAGCGAGGAGCTCGCCGTCATCCTGCGCTTGCTCCAGCGCTCGCTGTCGGAGGACCCGAGGCGCTGGAGCGAGATCGCCAACAACATAAGGGGTGTCACCGAGGAGACGACGACCGGCGTCCACCGGCTCTATCAGATGCAGGAGCGGGGCGAGCTCTTGTTCCCGGCCATCAATGTCAACGACTCGGTGACCAAGTCAAAGTTCGACAACAAGTACGGCTGCCGGCACTCGCTCATCGACGGCATCAACCGTGCCACCGACGTGCTCATCGGGGGCAAGGTCGCCCTCGTCTGCGGCTACGGGGACGTCGGCAAGGGCTGTGCCGAGTCGCTCAACGGCCAGGGCGCCCGCGTGGTGGTGGCCGAGATCGACCCCATCTGCGCCCTGCAGGCGGCGATGGACGGCTACCAGGTCGCCACGGTCGAGGACGTGGTCGGCCTCGCCGACATCTTCGTCAGCGCCACCGGCAACAAGGCGGTCATCACCGCCGGGCACATGAGCCGGATGAAGCACCAGGCGATCGTCGGCAACATCGGCCATTTCGACAACGAGATCGACATGGCCGGGCTCGCCAAGGTGCCCGGCATAGAGCGCGTGAACATAAAGCCTCAGGTCGACAAGTGGGTCTTCCCCGACGGCCACGCCGTGATCATCCTGGCGGAGGGGCGCCTTTTGAACCTCGGCTGCGCGACGGGGCATCCCAGTTTCGTGATGTCCAACTCGTTCACCAACCAGACCATGGCCCAGATCGAGCTGTTCACCAAGCCCGAGTGCTACGAGCCCAAGGTCTACGTCCTGCCCAAGCACTTGGACGAGAAGGTCGCCCGCCTGCACCTCGACGCCTTGGGCGTGCACCTCACGACGCTCACCGCCGAGCAGGCCGAGTACATCGGCGTGCCGGTCGAGGGCCCCTACAAGCCGGACTCGTACCGGTACTGAGGACACGGGGGCCGCTAACCCCGAGGTGCCCTCTCGGCAGCAGGGCCCGCGGCGCCTACCGGCGTCTGGCGAACACCTCTTCGCTACTGTCCCTCGCAATGATCCTCGGCCGGGCCTGAGCGGCGAGGTACCGTCACAGAGGGTGGACCGGTGACCGAGCGCAGACGCACAGCGACGTCGAACTTCGGCGTCGGCCGCCGCGAGGCTCATGACGCGGCGGCTTTCTACGCCCGCTTCGAGGCTCCCGAGATCTTCTCCGACGCAGAGGTCCCCGTCCCACGACCGGTCGCCGATCCGTTCGTGTGCGGAGACGCCCGGAAGATGGACGAGATCGTGGACGGTTCCGTGGCCCTCGTCGTCACCTCGCCGCCGTACTTCGCCGGCAAGAAGTACGAGGAGGAGCTGGACCGCGAGGGAATTCCGAGCTCCTATCTCGAGTACCTCGATCTCTTGCGCCAGGTCTTCGCCGAGTGCAAGCGCAAGCTCGAGCCGGGGGGCCGGATCGCGGTCAACGTCGCCAACCTCGGGCGAAAGCCGTACCGGAGCCTTTCCGCCGACGTCATAAAGATCCTGCAGGACGACCTGCACCTGCTGCTCCGTGGGGAAGTGATCTGGCAGAAGGGCGAGGGGGCGAGCGGGTCGTGCGCCTGGGGATCGTTCCGCAGTGCCGCCAACCCCGTGCTGCGTGATGTCACCGAGAGGGTCGTGATCGCCAGCAAGGGTCGCTTCGACCGTGCTCTCTCGTTAAGGGAGCGTGAGGAGAAGGGTCTGCCCTTCGAGAATTCCCTCTCGAGCGACGAGTTCATGGCGGCGACTCTCGACATCTGGGAGATACCTCCCGAGAGCGCGAAGCGGGTTGGCCACCCGGCTCCGTTTCCCGTGGAGCTTCCGGAACGACTGATTCGTCTGTACACCTACGCCCGCGATCTCGTGCTCGACCCGTTCATGGGGTCCGGGTCGACGCTCGTCGCGGCTGCCAAAGTCGGCCGACGCTACATCGGCTATGACCTCGATCCGGCCTACGTGGAGATCGCTCGTGGGCGCGTGCAGGCACTCGACTCAAGGGGCGATGAGACTGCGCCCGCCCCCAGGCGATCAGTGCGCGCCGCCGTCGCGACGCCCCTTGTGGCCAGGGGCGGCGACGACGACTTCCAGGCCCGGGCAACGCGTGAGGGCAAAGCTGCCCAGGCCATCGCCGAGCGAGTACTCGAGGATGCCGGCTTTGCGATCGTCGGTCGCAATGCCCGCCTGCGCGGGCTCGGGCTGACGGTGGACCTTCTGGCCGTGGACGCCGACGAGGTGCCTTGGTACTTCGTCGTCTCGGGAGCGTTCACGACGACGCGGGGCGGCCTGCTCAGGACCGACACCGTGTGGAAGTGCCTGGGTCGGGCCCATGTGCTCGCCAACAAAGGCAAGGCTCCGGTCGTGTTTCTCACCTCGCACCTGCCGCGGCGGGGAAGTGAAGGCGACGTTGCCCTCCGGGCGGCGGGGATGGACGCCTTCTTCGACGCCGTCGAGATGCTCTCCGACGAGGGCCGGGCACGTCTCGAGACATATGCGCAGGGCGCCCGCCACGAGGTCCCCCTTCCGGGGTTCTGGAGCGAAGGGGACGTGACGAGGCGGAGCGGATGACTCGTCTCGTGGCTTGTGCGGTGGTGCGGCGTGATCCGCCCGAGGTGTTCACGGCCGAGGACGTCAACACGCTCAACTGGGTTCTCGCCCTGAAGCTGGTGGCGGCGACACCCGCATCAGAGCTGCCCCTCGGCGTCGGGGCCGCGCTCCGGACCGCCCTCTTGGAGGAGCGCTGAGGGGACGCCGTCGAAGCCTGGATTCGCCAGGAGGACGTTGCCGTCGACGTCTACCCGTCGATGGACCTGTACCTGCCGGCAGACGTCGAGATGGCCGGCATCGAGATGCAGTTCATGCCGCTTTTCGAGGACTGACTCCTGCCCGAGCTGCCGAGCGCCGTGACCGATCTCTCGAGCGGGCCCGGCTGCTCCCCGGCAGGTGCCGGGCCTGGGGGAGTCGTTGCCGGCAGCCGGCGGCGTTGCGGTCAGCCCTGGAGGATCTGCGCGTAACGGTCCGGGGCGATGTTGCGGCCCGTGACGATCACGACGAGCCGACCGGCGACGTCAACCTTGCGGCCGAGCACCGCCGCCACCGCCGCCGCGCCTGAGCCCTCGGAGACAAGGCCGTGTTGGCTGAACAGCCAGCGCATGGCGGCGCACAGCTCGTCGTCGTCGACGGCGACGAGCTGTGCCTGCGCGACGAGGCCGGGTGTGATCGAGCCGGGCTCGAGGTTCGCCGCCAGCCCGTCGGCGATGGTGTAGCCCACCGGGACGCGGACGACCCGCCCGGCGGCGACCGCGGCGGAGACCCCCCGGGACTCGCTCGACTCGACGCCGGCGAGATGCACACCGGAGCGGGACCGGGCCCACAGGGACAGTCCCGAGAGGAGGCCCCCGCCGCCGACGGGGGCCACGACCGTCAACTCGCCGGGGGCCTGGCTGTCCAGCTCGCGACCGATGGTCGCTTGCCCGGCGATGACGTTCGGGTCGTTGTAGGGAGAGACGAACGAGGCCCCCCCGGCCGCGCCGAGCTCGAGCGCGTACCTTTCGGCGGCTTCGTAGTCGGCGCCGTGTTCGACGAGCTCGATCGGGAAGGTCCTGAGAGCGGCAACCTTGGCGGCCGAGGAGTGCTCGGGCACGACGACGGTCGCCTGCCGTCCGAGGCGAGCCGACGCCCAGGCGATGCCGAGGCCGTGGTTGCCTGCGCTCGCGGTCACCGCCCTTTGCTCCGGCGGCAGGGCGGAGACGGCCGAAAGGCCGCCCCGCACTTTGAAAGAGCCGGTCGGCTGGAAGATCTCGAGTTTCAAGGCGCCTTCGGGGGCGATCGGGCTCGAAACGAGCGGCGTCGGCTCCAAGACAGCGTGCACGGTCTGCCAGGCCGACTCCATGTCGTCTTGGGTCGGGAAGCGAACAAGGCGGATTGGCACGGGGGACTCCCCGTCTGGCGCGATCATGGATGGGACGATACCGATCTCGAGGGACCAATCACAGGGACGTGATCACATTTACCCGCAAGGGCGGCCGCGGCGGTCACCAAGGCCTTCTTGCGAGATCCTTCCCGCCGGTGGTCTCCAGGTTCGGCGGTTGCGGGAACGGCCATCACAGTTGCTTTGCTCGCAGCCGGGCAGTAGGCCTGTCCTTCTTGTCGATCCCTGAGCAGGAGATGCCATGGTCGAGGCGGATCAGGACCCAAATGGCTCGCACGAGAGCGAATCACTGCGCGAGCTGAAGCTCACCTGCATGCAGAACCTGTTGTCGTCCTCCGACGAACGGGTCTACTTCAAGGACATCCAGAGCCGGTTCCTCCTCATCAGCAAGGGGTGGATGACAGCTATCAGTCCGGGCCAGCGCGTGGAGGAGATAATCGGGAGGACCGACTTCGACTTTTTCACCGATGAGCACGCCGCGGCTGCTTTTGCGGACGAGCAGCAGATCATCGCCAGCGGCGAGCCGATCGTGGGGAAGCTGGAGCAGGAGACCTTCCGCGACAGAACCGGTCCCTGGGTCTCGACGACCAAGATGCCCCTCCGGGACGACAGCGGCCGGATAATCGGCACGTTCGGGATCTCCCGTGACGTCACGGCGCAGATCACGGCCGAGAACGCTCTCGCCTACCAGGTCCTGCACGACCCCGTCACGGGCCTCGCCAACCGGATCGCCTTGATGGACCGCTTGTCGCAGGCCCTTGTCGCCCTGGAGCGCCGCCCGGGACGCCTTGCGCTCCTATATGTCGACCTCGACCACTTCAAGGCGATCAACGACTCGTTCGGCCACGCCGCCGGCGACCAGGTGCTCACCGAGGTCGGGCGCCGGCTCTCGCACCTCTCCCGGCACGTCGACACCGTCGCCCGCCTCGGCGGCGACGAGTTCGTCGTGCTCTGCGGGTCGCTCCACGAGGAAGACGACGTCGGTCTTATAGCCGACAGGATCTTGCGGGGGGTCCGAGTCCCCTACGTCGAAGACGGGCGCGACCTCTCGATCACGTGCAGCATCGGAGTCGTCGTCATCCGCGAACCGCTCGGCGATCCCGAGCAGCTGATCCGTGAAGCCGACGAGGTGATGTACGAGGCGAAGCAGTCCGGGCGCAACCGCTATCTGGTCTACGACTCCGCCCAGCGCGTGCGGACGGGGACGGCCGTTTTCGAGGCCGAGCTGAGCCGTGCCGTCGAGGAGCGGCAGCTGTTCGTGCTCTACCAGCCGCTCTTCTTCCTGGAGGACAGAAGGCTGATCGGCGTCGAGGCGCTGGTACGCTGGCGCCATCCCGAGCGCGGGGTCGTGTCTCCCGACGATTTCATCCCCTTCGCGGAGCAGCACGGCATTATCGGCAGGATCGACGCTTTCGTCCTGGACGAGGCCTGTCGCCAATTCGCCGAGTGGACGTCGCGGGAGGGCTGGCCCAGGGACTTCACCATGTCGGTCAACGTGTCCGGGCGCGACCTGTCGAACCCCGAGTTCGCGCAACGTGTCGCGGAGGTGATCCGCCATCACGGCATGCCAGCGGAGAGACTCTGCCTGGAGATCACCGAGACCGCGTTGCTCGGCGAGTTCGGCGACGTCCAAGAGACACTGTCGGCCCTCACGAGGCTCGGCGTTCGGCTCGCCCTCGACGACTTCGGGACCGGCTTTTCGTCACTTGCCCACCTGCAGCGGCTGAAGGTCGACACTTTGAAGATCGACCGGAGCTTCGTGGCCCAGATCAGCCGAAGTCCCCGTGACCGCGAGATCGTCGCCGCGGTGACGGCGATGTCCCATGCGCTCGGCATCTTGGTGGTCGGAGAGGGGATCGAGACGCGCCACCAGCTCGACACGCTTGCCAAGCTGGACTGCGACCAGGGTCAGGGATTCCTCTTCGCCCGCCCGCAGTTGCCCGAGGCGGTGGCGGCACTGATGGCGGGAGATGTCCCCGCCGGTGGCGAGACAAGTCTTCGCCCCTGCGCCGAGCCTCCGCCCGAGGCCTTCCCCGGCTGAGGGTCGTCCGGCTCAAGCTCACCGTTCAGCGAGGGTCGAAAGGGAAGATGGCGATCCCTGGTCCGACGGCGTCCTCGTGGGGGTTGGCGGACTGGGGATCGACGGAAACGTAAATGATGTCGGGCCGGCGGGCAGAACCTTCACGCCCAGTCGATCTTCACGTTGGCGGCGAGCTCCGGGTGCTTGTGCAACCAGGAGCGGGCAAACGAGCACGCCGGCACGACGGTGAGACCGCCTGTTACGGCACCTTCCACGGCGGCCTCGACGAGCTGCCCACCGAGCCCACGGTCGCGAAGCGCCGCGGGAACCTCGGTGTGGACGATCACGAGTCGCTCTCCGTCACGGCGGTAGTCGAGATGAGCCAGGTAGCCACTGGCGGTGGTCTCGAAGCGGCGCTCCGAGGCGTTGTCCACGACGGTCACGGCATTGGGCGACGAGGGTCCTTGCCCATGGGACATCTCACCGCTGATCGAGCCGCCCGTAGCGCTACCGGGCGGGCTCGGGTTCCGGCGGGAGCGACCTCTAGGAGGCAGGCTTTGCACTTGCGCGAGTGCGGGCTCGCTTGGCGGGGGCCTCGTGGTCGTGCTCATGAGCCTCGCCGAGATGTTCCTGCTCGAAGTTCTCGTGCGGAGTGTGCGAGTGCCGGAGAGCCGCATGAGCGTGCTCGTGCTCATGGGAAGCGCTGTGGTGTTCGAAGCCACCGGAATGATGGCTGTGGTTGTGGGTCACGTGGAAGTGCTCATGGGTGTGCACCAGCTTCTCGTGGTCGTGCTCTTGCGCTTCCCGCATCTTTGGACCTTTGTTCCTTTCGGCTCCGAATGGGCGTCTCTGGTAGCGGTTGTGCCCCTGGCGAGCAGCTTCTGATCGCGCTCGTGGCTCCAGCCTAGGGCGGGACCGAAGTCGCCAGGCCCGGGCTGCCCGGTGGCCCGGGTGGACGCGTCAGTTCGAGTCACTCCGAACGCAGCAGCAGTGCCGTGGGCGTGCGTGCCGCCAGCCGACCGGGCAGGGCGGCCACCACGTTGGCGAGAACGAGGGCGCCGAGGGCAATGAGAGCCACCGAGACCACGGGCACGCTCGGGGCGGGCACGGCGTGGATGCTGCGGGCGAACAGGTCCCAGAGCCAGCGGCCGAGAGCGATCCCGAGGGGCACACCGACGACCGTCCCGATCAAGACGGCGATGGTCGACTGCCAGGCCACGGCTGCCGCCAGCTGAGGTCGTGTGAACCCGAGCGTCTTCAACAGGGCGAGATCGCGCCGCCGTCGCCGCACCGAGGCGAACAAGGTAAGCACCAGGGCGGCGACGGCGCCGGCGGCAAGGCCGGCCCCCAGATAGACGGGCATGTCGCCCAGCGAGCGGTAGTTCACTATCTCGGCGGGGCGAAGCACGCCCGTCACCGTCACACCGAAGTTGGCGGTGTTGGTGGTGGCTGTGGCGATGGCGTCCAGTGACCGCAGCTCCAGCGAAGGCCTGAAGCCGCTGCGCAGGCGCACCAGTATCGCGTTCGGTCCCGGGATCGGATCGTTGAAGGGGTTGCGGTCGACGGCCGGTATGAGGCTGTAGGAGAGGAGTGCCCCCGTGCCCATCTCCAGGTGCTGGCCGATAGTGGACCCGATGGTCGGCATGGCGGTGGTGCCGACCACGCGCAGCCGGACGGTCGACGCGCCGCTGCTCACCTCCACGGTTCCCCCTAACTGCTTGTGGAGCTGTGCCAGGGTGACGGCCCCGAGGACCACCTGGCCCGAGCCCTCCAGCCCGTGGCCCGACAGGAGCGGCGGAGCCACCGCCGCGTTCGGGCTCTCCCCGAGCACGGGCACGTTCTGGCCGTCGATCGCCAGGAGCCCGGTGTATATCCCTGACCATTGGGCGATGTAGCGGTCGTGGTCCAGGAGAGTCGTCACCTGCCGTTGGGGAATGTCGCCACCGGAGGCCAGCACGTAGTCCCAGTTCCAGCCGTAGAGGGGAGGGTGGGAGACGAGCGAGTCGAGGCTGGCACCGAAGGTGACTGTGGCGACCACCACCAGGACCGCCGTGGCGGCGCCCAAGATGGCGGAGCGAACCGGCACCGAGCTGCGGCCGCGGCCCGATTCGAGCGCGAAACGCGCTCCGGTGAGGGCGGGGGCCGGCAGGCCCGCAGCCTCTGCCGCGCCCACCAGGCTCGAGCGACGGTCGTTCGCGTGATACTCCCGCCGGGCGCTGCGGTGTGGCGCCGCCCGGTAGCTGATCACCCCGGCGATCGTGCCCAACAGGACGACGAGGGCGACGACTCCCAGACCGAGCACCGTCCAGTCGAAGGAGATCCCCGGATAGGGGTAGACGGGGCGCACCGGCCCGAGGGGCGCGAGAGGAGAAAGCCCCACGGCCACAACAGCTGCAAGCAGAGCTCCGAGCACCACCGCGCCCCCGATGCCGATCAGCCCATCGGTGGAGGTCGTCGCCGGCCCTGCACCAACGGCTCGCAGGACCTCACGTTCCCCCGCCCCCAGGCGAAGCTGGCGGCTTATCACCTGGCCGGCGATGAGCAGGGCGGCGAGGGCGACTATGGCGCCGAAGACGCCGAGGGCGACGGCCTCAGGCTTGATCGCACGCTGCGCCTTGCCAACGACACTTGCCTGAGCGTCGGAAAGGGCGGGGAAACCCTTGGGAACGAGACGCGCGAACTCGGCTGCGACAGCGGAGATGTCACGAGCGCCGCCGCTCACCCGGATGCCGCTCGCGGTGTAGTTGACACAGCAGCGCAGGAGCGGGCGAGTGAGCGCCGGGGTGAACAGGTTGTTGGGCGAGCTCGAGGCGTCCACGTCGTCTTCGACGATCGTGCTGTTGAACACGACGATCCCGACCACCTTCTCGTCGATCACCCGGAGGGGCTTGACGCTCGCCGTGCCGAAACCGGGCAGCTGCGTCTCGGCGTTGGTGTAGATGCCCACGGGGAGCACGCTGCCGACGTGGACGCCGAGGGCGGCGGCGCCTTCGGGGCTCAACATGAGCTGGTCTGCCCGGTTGGGGTCGGCCATCCGGCCCTTGATCACCGTGACCCTGTCCTGATCGAAGTACAGGCCGTCGACGCTGCCGTAGCCGTTGCCGGCGGCCGGGGGGTAGAAGTTGGGGGCGTTGAGCGGGCGCCCGTTTCTCTGCAAGGGCAGGAAGTCGATCCCGGACTGGCTCTCCACCTGGGTGACATGGGGCAGGCGAGCGATCTCGTCGACCAGCGCCGCGTTGTAGCCGGAGTCGCTGCCGATCGTCGGGTTGAGGACGGCGGTCGCTCCGACCAGGTCCGACGGGTTGGTGCTGGCCCAGAACACCGAGAACGACGACGCCGTGCGCCGGGCGGCCGCGATCGAGCCCATCGCCAGACCACCGACCAGGCCCAGCAGGAGGACGATCGAGAGATAACCGCTCCAGCGGTGCCTGAACGTGGCCCGGAAGCAGTACCAGGCCAGTCTGATCTCAGGCCGCGAAGTCATCCCCCATCGTCCCACTCGGTCTGTTCTCGCAGAGACGAGGTCGTGCCACCAGCAGGCCAGCACCCCCATGGGCCTAGGTGGTGGCCGCCAGCTGCCTTCCTAGCGAGCCCGGGACGGGCGGTCGCGAGCCCCACGGGCGAGGTCGGACGTGCGCTCGCGACCGCAGCGACCAAGCCCGGCATCACGGGCACGATGATGGACGCCGATGGCGGCGCCCGTCTCGTGAGCTTGTGTTGACGGGCTGGCGCGTCAGGCGGCCTCCGGTTCGCGGAAGGGCTCGGCTAATCTGAAGCAGCATCGCGGGCGTAGTTCAGCGGCAGAACATCAGCTTCCCAAGCTGAGAACGCGAGTTCGATTCTCGTCGCCCGCTCTAGAGGAACTACCAGGCCAGTCGGGATTTATATCCCGGCTGGTGCCGCGTCTGGGGTACTGTCCGAGCCTTCCATCGCGCGTGCATCGCGCGGGTGGATGCGAGTCACCGGTGCGAGCTCCGCCAGTGCATCAGCAAGCGCCCGGTCGCGGTCCTCGGTGGCGTGCTGGTAGCGCAACGCAGCGGCAGGACTCGCGTGGCCGCCACGGCGCATCAGTTCGGCGACGCTCGCGCCGGTGGCTGCGGCCCAGGTGAGTCCGGAATGCCGAAGGTCGTGCAAGCGGAGATCGGGGCGGCCGATGCGGAGCCGGGCCTTATCCCATCCGATCCCGAGCGCGCGCGAGGTCACTGAGAGCACCAGCGCAGCAGGCTCCGGAGCGACATAGTGAGCGAGGTGGTCCTCGAGTACCGGGAGTATGTTCCCCGGGATCGCAACCGTCCGGCGACCCGCGTCGGTCTTCGGTTCCTTCTCCACCGTCTTGCCTGCCATCGTCGTCGTCCGAGTGACGACTATCGAGACGGCGCCCCGCAGTATGTCTATGTCTCGCCGGCGCAGCCCGAGTAGCTCACCACGGCGGAGCTGGCACCAGGCGGCGAGCAGCACCGCGACCCGGAGGTGTTCGGGCATGGCCTCGGCCAGTGCCTCGACCTCGGCGGTGCTCACGACGGGGCGCTCGGGCGCCTTCTCCACGGCAGCGCCCTTCACCTGGCAGGGATTCCGCGCGATCACCTCGTCGGTGAGCGCGGTGCGCAGGATCGACGAGAGGAGCCGGTACGCCTTCGCCGCGGTTGTCGGGCGATCTACAGCAAGCCCAGCGTGCCAGGCGCGCACTGCCGAAGGGGAGAGATCGGCAAGGGCCATGTCACCGAAGGTAGGCAGGATGTGCCGGTCGAGGAGCCAGCCATAAAGTTCGCGGGTCCGCACCGCAAGGTCGGGGCGATGCGCGAGCCACTGGCCGGCGTACTCCTTCAGCGTGACGCGGGCTCGCCTCGGGTCCACCACGACACCGCGCAGTTTGTCGGCCTCCGTCGTGTTCGCGTAGACGTCGGCATCCTTGCGGCGCTTGAAGGTTCGGGTGACCACCCGGCCGGCGATGCGGGTCCGCACGTCGTAGCGGTTCTCACCGGTTGCGGTAGTGCGCTTGATGAGTTGGGCCACTTTCCTCCCCTACAGTCCAACCGCGCCGGCGACGTTCTCACGAAAGAGTGAGCCCTCGCGCATGTACCGGCGAAGCATCGCCGTGCCCCTGTAGCCCGTCTGCTCGGCGAGGACGGGCTCCTGGACTCCGGCAGTAGCAGCCGAGGTCGCAAGGCCAGCCCTCAGCGAGTGACTCGCTGCGTGTTCGGGGTCGAGCCCGGTTCGCGCAGTGTGGCGCTTCGACACGAGCACCGCCGTCTGCGCGGTGACACGTGTTGCGCCGATGTGGCCATGACGGTTCACGGGGTCGCAACGTCCTGGCGCCGATAAGTGCGTCGCAGTGGTCGCCCATCGCGCTCCATGTTCCTAGTTCGTCCGTTCTCCTGCCATTGACTGACATCATGCCAGCTGGCTGTAATTCGCCGTCTCCCGAAGGTAGGTCGCGCAAGGAGCAGGCTCCGATTGAGAGAAGATCCACCGTTACGCTGCCCGGATCGTCGGTGACGGGCACTGGCGGCTCGGTTTGGGAAGGTTCCTGGACCGAACTTCGGTGAACTACAGCGGTGTCTTACGGCAATTCAGAGCCTTGTCCACATGCCGGCGAACGCTCACGAATGGCGACGTCCGCGGGATATTCGCGAAATGCATGGTCCGCTGACCAGTGATCGCGGCCACCCTGTCGTATTCGGCATTGGAGGAACGCCAACAAGCAACAACCGGAACGGCTGGCATGATCAACTCACGAGTTCGAGATCCGGATCCGGGGTCAGATCCACAGTCGTTTCAACGTCGATCCACCCGAGAAGCGCAAGACCACGTACCGCCGACGCAATCTCGTCAGACTCGAGCGGAGGTCTACGCCGCAGTTTCCACCGCACTACTTCTTCTACAACTTCGCGCTCGGTTGGGCGAGTTAGGTTCTTGCGCCGATTACGTTCGAACAGCTCAGAGGCGACGAGATGCGCAGAAGCGAGCACTTCAGCGCGACGCGTGTCGGCGCGAAGGAGCAAATCAGCGACTCGTTCGATTGCCGGGCGCCACTCCTCAAGCTCGCCTTTATAGCGCTCTACGGCATCTCGGTACGTCGGGCCAGTGCGGACCTCAAACATCCGGCCAAGTCGTGACTCAGTCACTAGGCCATTGTTGACTAGCCGCGTTTCCAGCCGCTTAAGGTCGTTAGCGAATGGTCCATAGCTGCCCCGCCGGTAATCGAGTCCCGTGGGAATGGATGCCTGGGTGGCGAAATATGCAACCTTCTGGAAGGTCGTACGCCCGACCGGCCAGTGATAGGGCTCTCTCTCCACCAGTCGCAGAATGACGGCGATCGCGACGGCCGCCACCGACAGTCGTGCCGGTACAGCGGCCGCTGGAAAATCCGTGCCTGGAAGATCGGCGCCATCGGTGGTGAGGAAGTCGGGCGTGAGTTCGGCGTCCGGCGTGTCGAACGGCGCGTACAGCTCAACGTCGATGTCGAGGTCGGCGAGTCGTCGATAAAGAGTACGCCCGACAACTCGCCAGTCGAGTTGGCCCTCTCCGCACCCGAGCGGAGGAACGGCAAGAGACTCGATGCCCCAGCCTTGGTAGTTGGTCGCGAGGTAGTCCAAACCCGCAGTGATGTCTGCGAGCCGAGCGACTGAGCGCCAGTGATCTTTCGTCGGGAAGTTGAGCACCCAGGGAGGGAGGAGCGAACGGTACAGGTAGGGCTCGCCGAGCTTCACCTCCCTCGCGTCGCATCGACGCGCGTAGTCCGCGTACATCTCTGGGAAACGCTTCTTGAAGCCAAGCGCGATTCCCTTGCCCATGACGCCGACACAGTTGACAGTATTGACAAGTGTCTGTGCGTTCGACTTGAACAAGTCACCTTTGACCACCGTGATCATCGAGTCTCGCACCTCTCCTCACTTGAAGAACTTGTACAGATCGAGTGTGACGGGCAGCCCCTGGATGACGGCTGCCACGCTTTGACGGGCAGTGGTGCTACCCACGTATACGCCGATGATGCAGCTTGGCTCCACCGAGTCCGGGACGAGCACTTCGGCACACATGGCCGACCTGTGACGCCACTCGGTGATCTGGTCACCGGGGTGGAGCCAGGACTGAGCGAAGACAGTGGTGTGATCGATGAGCGCAAGTCCCACTGGAGCATTTGCAAAACGAACGTAGTCGCTGGCTGCGTTCTGATCGGCGATGGCCACGTCTTCTAGGTCCAGCACGTCGGTTGTCACCCGAACTACACAGACCTCGTGGATCGACGTGTCGTGGAGAACCTTCGAGAGCATCACGTTTCGCGCGTTGATGTAAAGGTTCGCATAGTCATGAAGCGGGCGTCCGCCCGGCACTCGCTTCTTCGACCGCCGGTCCTGGATTGCTTCCATGGCGACCGACCGATGCGAAACACGTGCTGCTAGTCGATGCGACAGCAGCCCCCGCCGATGCATTGACGGGAGGTTCTCGATCGCCGTGATGTAGTGCAGCTCCGTGAGCTGGCTTCGATCCATTGCAGGTCGACTCAGACCGACGGGCCAACGGTGAAGGCAGCAGCGGTGCCCCGCGCCGCACCGATGTCGCCAGCGGCGACACCGTCGAGTCGGTGGCGTCCGGCGAGAGAACGTGTGCGCGTTCGTAGCCACTGGCCAACCGCCCGAGGGGTCATAGAGTCGTCGAGCAATGGGACGATTCGCCGGATTGTCTGAGGTCGTGGACGGAGCGGAGCGTTGTGAGCTTTCCGGCGCAGCGCAGCCGGCTATCCCTATATCGGGTGGTAGGCGCCGCCCAAGGTTGGAGCGTCAACACGGCTTTCACCTCTTCCTCTTCCTCCATCCCTCGATGGTAGGTCCGCCAGCGGTTCGGGACCATGGTGAACGGGGCACCCGTCTGATCAGCCAGTTCGCCCACGTCGACACGTGCGGCGTCCGCTTCCCACGCCGGTAGTCGGAAGCGGACGCCTTACAACACCCGGCCGCCTCCATGACCTCGGCTAGGGGCATGTTCCCGAGCCGCGCCCGCCGGAACAGCTCCGGGTCGTAGACGGGCCGGGATTCGCCGCTTCCCACTCTGAGAGCCTTCGCTTCCGAGCCGCGATCGCGGCGCCACGCCGGCCCCTGATCTCGGGCGTCGAGGCAGGGTCGGCGTCGATGCGCGCCTCGCAGCGGACGTGGCGCGGATTTGTCACAGTTTGTCCACAGTCGGGACAGGTCCACGATGGGCGAGCACTGGTGGCAGCTGGCTTCTGAAGCGCTGTCGATGACGCCGCTGCATACCGGGCCGATGTCTTGCGCGCTTTGACCATTGCTTGCGCCGCACGCGTGCGCACTCGTGTGAGCGGGGTGGCAGCCGAGTAGGTGCCTGCCGTCGCCTTGCCGAAGACATGGGTTACATGCTCGGCGATCGGACCCAGCCACTTGACCCACTGCGGCATCGTCTCGGCCAGCTCGTGCGTGAGTGGCGAACGCAGCCTGACCTGACCATCGGAAGTCTCCGTGAGCTCGACTTTGCGGAAGGTAGATCCTGCAGATTTCGGTGGACTACTACGACCTATCGCAGCAGGTCAGAACGTTATCCACACGCTGGCGAACTACCCCGCACAGCGGCGACCGCGCGATAGGCGCGCGATGGAATCGGTGAGTGACTTGCCGCACTTGCGGGTGACGACTGGTTCGCGAGTCGCGTCTAGGAGATGGCGGACTACGCGCGGCATGGCCGCGGCATGGGGTTCGACGTCGGCAAGGCACAGTTCTGATGCCAGCACCCTGAGTCAGCAAAGCGGTTCATTAGTGGGGAGCTGCGAGTATGCCAGAAACCCTCCCGCCCTAGATTCAACTGGGGTTGCTCGCCCTCGCGTGGACGACAACGGCCGACTTCCAGCCGTTGATCATCACCCTGGCTACGTTCACGCGCATGGCTCGGCCAGGCGCGGCCGGACTAGAAGAGCTGCGGGGACGCCACCCAAAGAACGGATACCACAAACAGGATGACAACGACGACGAACCCGGCGATGCCGACAACCAGACTCCCCAAGCAGGACCACAAAAGATTGTCGGCGTTCCAGCGCCCAGACGAAGCATCCTTCATCCTTCTCCAGAAGAGCAGAACTACAGCGGCAGGCACAGCGACCATCGCGCACGCCGTAATGATGGTGAGCCACCAGTAGGAGGGAAGCTTCCCGGCGTCTGCGGCACGCGCCAGTTCATTCATGTCAATGTCCAAGCCGATTAGCGCTAGATCGACCACCGCAAGCACTACAATCGCCGCAATCTTGATCGCCTTGGGAAGCCGATCCAAGCCCGTGGGTGATACGCCGCGTTCACCGCCCGGTTCACCGAAGCTCAAGCCGCGTGGTCCGTTTGCATGAACGAACGACACGACTACGAGTTAACCAGTCTGCCCTCTGGATGGCGATCCGCCGGGCCACGCGGACACTCTCCGGAGCGGGCATGATGGCCGCAATGGTTTGTGAGACTAGGCGCTGCCGGGGTCGCGGTGCCTCCGGTTCGAGTTGTCACTTCGTCGGCCGTCACCCGCGGGCGTGCAATCGACACCCTGGTGACGGGCCTGCGCACCACGACGTAGTCGGGCGCTACTACGACCCGGCGAACGGACAGTTCCTGAGCGTGGACCCGAAGGTGGAACAGACACTGGAGGCCTACCTCTACGTCGGTGATGACCCGGTAAACGAGATCGACCCGAGTGGGCTGAAAGGTGGTCCTGCAATAGGCATGGCCTTGGCTGAGGACCAAGCGTGTGGATGGGAGAGCTCGCATTCCAACACGCCGCGTTGCCGTGCGTTTATGGTTCACCTTGAGAACTACGAAAGACAACTCGAGCGCTTTGATTGGTCGGACGTCGTGACTGTTCTCGGAATCGTCGCTGGCGCGGCTGCTGCTGCTACTGGAATCGGTGCAGTGATCGAAGGAGTCGGCGCGGCTGCGGCGATCGCGGCAGGCGCAACCGTTTCCGAAGCGGCCGGCACCGCAGTCGGCCTCGGACTTACTTCCTTCGGAACTGGAGTTGTCGCCACTTATCTGGACCAGCGAGATTGCAGCGAGGGCAGCGAAGCATCGTGTTTTGGTGGAGTCCTTGGAGCGATCGGACTTGGAACAGGAGCCATCGCGACTGGCGGCGAAGTTGCACTCACGATGGGAATGATGGCTTCGGAATCGTTGGCTGACGCGGCCTCCCAAGGTTTCGCAGCCTTTTCGGTCATGTTCAGCATTACGGCGTCCGTTGTTGATGTTGTATTGCGAATCGCAGGAGTGCTCGGGCGCTCAAAGCGTTGATAATGGAGCAGCTAGTGACGTTTCCCGGGGAAAGTCAAAGCGACTACCAACTTATGACGGGACCAGAAAAGCGTTTAGCTGTAAAAATGGCAAAGCGCATTCACAAACTTCAGGGCCGCCCTGAGGCACTGGTAAGCGGGGCCTACTTGATGATGACCGCCACGTGGGTATCAATAGGCAGCTGTGCTGGGCTTGTCTTTGTTTTCGTTGGAGTCGCAGGCCACCACACGTTGGTCTCACTCATTTTTGGTTTGCTAACGGCAGTGGCTGCTGTCTATATGTGCCTACGGTTTGTCCAATACCGCCGCACTTTAGAGAACGTCCACCATCAAGGGCGACGGGATTGACCGTGTGTTTCGGCGGGCAAATCGGGTGGCGAACCTGCAACCGATCCCACGGTCGCAGTAGCGGCCAACTCCGTCCACGAGTTGAAGGCGATCCTGCACTCAGCCCTGCCGGGTTGATCGCGATCCGTTGAGACACCCCCAGGCCCTCCGGAGCAGGCATGATGGTCACGATGGCTTGTGAGACAAGGTGCCGTCGGTGTGGCGAGCCTTTCCCTTCGGACTGTCACCCAGTCGGTCGGCGCCGGCGGCAATACCGTCGCCGCCCTGCTGAGGGGCGTGTGGCCCACGACGTAGTCGGGCGCTACTACGACCCGGCGAACGGACAGTTCCTGAGCGTGGACCCGGAGATTCAGCAGACGCTGGAGGCATATCTGTATACGGGCGACGACCCGGTCAACGGAATCGACCCGAGTGGTACCGTGACCGTCTCCGCGCCAGGCGACGCTGCATATCCGCAATGTGGTGATCGAGACGTCGTGGGCAATGACACCTGGGAAATCTGCGAGCGTCTAAATGAAGCAGGTTTGGTACACCCTGGCAATGGCTGGAGCAAAGTATGGCACTTTATCTTCCATCACGTCGGCGCGGTGGCCGATGTCTTCGCGATCGGAGTGTGTATAGCACTTGCTGCCTATTGTGTCGCGGCCATAGCAGTGGCATCCCTAGCTGATGTCGGCCAAGACTACGTCAATCAGCACGGGCACGTCACAGGCGACGAGGTGCTCGGCGCGGCTTTGCTTGCTGCTGCAAGTATGCTTTCGGCAGGAATAGCCGGTGAGATAACCGACGGAATAGACACCGCTGAAGGTTCTGCTTCGATGCTCCACATGTTGAAAGGCTTAGATTACACGGTGCGTGTACTGAGCAGTGCCTCCTCCGCCATTGTGATGCTTAGCAGATGACGCGAACTTGAACGTCTGCGGAGCAGTGAGATATGACTGGAGAGCGGGAGTGGATAACAGACCGAAGATCGCTCATCAGAGCTACAGAGCGAGCGGCGCCTTGGCAGGTACGATCTTCTTCAGTGTCCTACCCCTGATTCTCTTGGTCGGAGGAATCGGGGCGGCGACCTCTACGTCGACTCGAGTTTTCGGAGTATTCATGATAGTGGTGGCCATATTATTTATGTGTTGGTCCTGGTTGTTCATGCGACGAAAGGGCGTATATCTAGGAGCCGACGGCGTGACTATTCGGGGTAGCCTGAGAGTGCGTCGTGCCTGCTGGGGTGACATCGATAACTTTTCGATCGAAACTGGCCCGTTCGGTGTTGTCAGTTTCCTTCTGTACCTGGACCCAGGAAACGTGCGCGGCTACGTGAACCTCCAGGATGGTTCTCGAATCGTTTTGACTGGCCTGAGGCCGGTCCGGAGGCAGCGTGCCAATCGCACGCGCGAAGAGTTGAGCAGAACAATCGAGGAGCTCAACAAGGCACGTGAGGCGTACTCCTGTATTAGAAGGGAGGATGGCGCTAGCTGAACTGGTTGGCGCAGCGAGGTGTGATTTCACCGCACGGTGACCGCGGCCCACCATGAGTGTGACGTCTTTCGTTGGCTTGTGCGTTGAAACGAGGGACCGGACGTCGCAAGGTCGCAGTAGCGGCCTATCACGACCTCAAGAGCGGCCCTGATGGCCGTGCCGAGCCTCCTCCCCGAATGGCTCAAGCCAGCAGTCGGAGAGCCACGCCGTCAGTTCTCCGACACGCTGGATCTAGTACCTGGATAGCGCAGCCCGACCTCACCGAGTTCGACCAGCAGCGGGGGAGCGCCGCCGACCTTGACCTCCAGGTGATCGGGGAACATCGATACGGCCTCGACCATGTCCTCGACGAGCACCCGCCGCTCCTCAGCAGTCGCTGCCTCCCACAGTTCCTCGACGTCCGCAGTCGTCAGGACGTCCACGATCTCGTTGAAGCGCGCTTCGCGCTCCTTGCGCTCCCTGGCCGCTGCCGCGGCTGACGCCGCGTCCGCGTCCAGGGCGCGGATCTGCGCAGCGATGCGAGCCTCCTCGGTGCCGAAGGCCTCCGCCGAGATGCGGTCTTCGTAGTGCAGGTCGAGCAGCTTCCGCTGCTTCTGACGGAGACTCGTGAGCGCAGCCTCTCGCTCGGCCGCGCGCCGTTCCTCCTGTTCCCCATCGAACAGGGCGTCCAGCTCGTCAGCCTCTCCGCGACAGCTCTCGAGGTAGGGCCGTCGGCAGCACAACACGACACTGCGCCAACCCGCTCGATCAGGCCTGCAAGTATCCCTGTATAAGGGCGACGGCTGCGGTGCCGTCGTTAGCTTGTAGCGACCCATTATTTATGGCAGGCACGCAGCCCTTCGCGACCGAGACGACGACCGGCGGTCCGACCCCGTAGCTGAAGATCAGGGTGTAGAACACGGGATTAACGGACTGGTGGCAGCCGTTAGTAGAGGTGAACGTCGGCTCACGATTGAGAAGGTCGCGCAGCTGTAAGAGCCCCTCAGGCGACACGGATACCATCGTCTGGTGCAACCGCGCTCCCGCCTTGAAGTAACAGATGGCAACCGAGACAGGTTGCCCCGGCACCATCGTGAGTTCCTGACCGAGGCGCCCAAAGCCGGTTGACACGCACGAGGACGCAGTGGGCGCTACCCACCGCCCAGTCTCGTATGCCTTCTTTACTACGCCTCCGATAATGGCCGATGTCTGGAACGTTCCATTGCTGGCTCCGGCGCAGCCTCCGGTGTAGGCGGTGGACACCCACAGCCAACCGTGCGGATATGAGAGCCCGATCAGGTACGCAGCCGGAACGGGATCCTTACCCTGCAGCACAGACCTTAGGCCGACGCCGCTGCAACCCCCTACCTCGGGCCGCGGAAGCCACGTCAGCTCGCCAGCTAATGCAGGCAGGCCTTCCATGACGCTTGTGACTCCCGCAAGGTTCGCGAGTTTTCGACCGCCATAAGCGCAGATGACCGCATTCGAAGGAGTCGCCTCGGGCACCAGACGCCCCATCCCCTCCACTCCGTGAGCGTCGGACGGAACCCAGTTGACGGAACTCACAGGCCTGCTCCGGGGGCATGACAAGGCCGAAGCCGGACCTGATCTGCTCATAAGGTATGGCGCGGACCCGTGATTGAACAGATTCAGCTCCGGAATCGGAGCGACAAAGATCGCCACGATGATGGCTGCTACGAGCAATCCTGCGGCCAAGCTTCGATGGCGTGCCCTTGACAAAACGGGACGGGGGCGCCCCGATACATCCTCGGCACTGATCGCCCAGTCGATGAAGTCAGCCTTAGCGGCCGCGGTCCTGAGAAGCCGATCGACCTCGTTATCGTCGCCGCCGAAGGGGTCGTCACGTGGTATCACCTCTGGTCACCTCGCTTTGTTTGCCGGGCAGGTGTGAGCTTCAGTTCGGTGGCCAGAGCTGCGCGTGCTCGGGAGAGCCAGACACGGACCGTTCCCTCTGACGCACCGAGTTCCGCCGCGATCTCGGAGATGCTGAGACCAACAACCGCGTGCGAGACAAGAACGCGCCGCTCCTTCTCGGGAAGGGAAATGAGAGCACTTGCGATGTCGTGGACGTCCGTATCGGACTGATCGCGCGCACCTATGGTCAAAGCCGCGTATTTCCGACGTGTCCGCCGCTGACGCCACCAACCGACGGCAAGGTTGTGCAGCACCTTGCGAGCCCACGCGTCCGGATCCTCCAGCCGCGAGACACGTTCCCAGTTTCGCCAGGTCCGCAAAAACGTCTCTTGAACCAGGTCGCGCGCCTCGTCGACGTTCCCCGTGTAGACGTACGCCTGTCGCAGCAGAGAGGGATTCGCGGCGGCAAAGAACCGCTCGAAGTCTCCAGCCTGGCTGGACCTCATGTCGGTCTCCTCTGCGATCACGCCTCTCACATCAAGTAACACGCGACACAGGGTCGATTTGCAACAACAAAACCACTTTCCACGCTGAGTCCGACCTTTGTCTGTTGATCTGAAGACGTCCCAACACCCCGAACTGTCGTACCAGGATGCGTTCAGCTGGCCCGGCGCCGCCACCTTAGAGGGCTCGCCCCGAATCACTCAGCTGAGCAGGGGATCCGCGAGATGACGTCCTAAGTTCCCTGTAAATCGGACCGGCCTGAGCAACCATGTCGTAAAGCGCCAACTCAACGACAGGAGGCTCAGGCCAATGAGGAGAGTACCGCCGTCCATGCTCGTCCGCGAGGAACTCGACCAATTGCTCCACGGGGAGATCGACGAGGGAACCAACGTCGTGTCGGCGCTCGTCGACACCGTGACGCGACTCGTCGTGCAGCAGTTGCTCGAGGCCGAGCAGGTCGATTTTCTGGGAGGTAGGGGCCGCTACGAACGACGCGGGGCAGATCAGCTCGGCTCGCGCAACGGTTACGAGCTCGGGCGCATCAAGAGTGCCGAGGGAGCGATCAAGGTCCGGGTCCCCCAGGTCCGTTCGAGCGAAGAGCCGTACCGCTCGAACCTCATGAGCTTCCTCGAAGGCAACTCCGACGTCCTTGACCGCCTCGTCACCGAGATGTACGCCCGAGGGCTGTCGACCCGCGACGTCGAGGACGCCTTTCGGGACGCGACCGGCGAGCTCTTGATCTCCAAATCGGCCGTCTCGGAGATCACCGACCAGCTCTGGCGCGACTACGAGGCCTTCATCGCACGCGACCTGTCGGAGATCCCCGTCGAGTACCTGTTCACAGACGCCGTGTTCGAATCGCTCCGCCGCCAGGGCGCCAAAGAGGCCCTCCTCGTCGCCTGGTGCATCGACTCGGAGGGCAGAAAGCACCTTTTGCACCTGGCGGTCGGCAACAAGGAGTCCGAGGCCGCCTGGACCGAGTTCTTCCGCAACATGTTGTCTCGCGGGATGCGGCTTCC